>Ga0070763_10000261_pt1 | contig 13231 bp, 9 predicted proteins | sample HubBroMetageWRM3_FD_67279 | JGI IMG/M metagenome (GOLD analysis project Ga0070763, IMG submission 67279) | Warmed soil microbial communities from the Hubbard Brook experimental Forest, New Hampshire - Hubbard Brook CCASE Soil Metagenome WRM 3 | ecosystem: Environmental > Terrestrial > Soil >... | reverse complement strand
GACCTGCCGGCCAGGCTTGAGCACCTGACCGCGATCGAGGCCTGCCACAGCGTCGCGGGCGACGAGAACTACATACTCAAGGTGCGGGTGACCTCGCCGGCCGCGCTGGAAGACCTGCTGCAGCAGATCCGCATCATCGGCGGTGTGTCGACCAGGACCACGGTGGTCCTCAGCACGCCGTACGAAAACCGCCCCCCGGACCTGTGAGCCTGCCTGACCTGTAACAGCCTGCCTCAGCCGGCCCAGAAAACGCGGGCGGGAGGTATGCCTGGAACTCCCGCGTCGCGGGAGGCTATCGCGGCGGTGCCCGAATAGCGGTGTACCGCGTGCGCCATGTCCCGGGCCTGCGCGGCCACCACCGTGGAGCCGCTCATGAGAGCGAAGTCGAGCAGCGCCGTATAGGCGGGCCCCGCACCGCAGGGCGGTCCCGCGACGACCACGTCCCGGCCGGTCAGCCGGGCGCTCAGGCCGCCGGGGTAGTCGATGCCTGCCAGCTCGAGGGCGTCCGCGGGGATAAGCTCGGCCCGGTGCAACGGGCTGACGTCGGCACCGTTTCCCGCGGCCTGGCCATGCTTGGCGACTTCGAGCAGCGAGCTGAACGGCGTCGCTCCCGACTGCGCGGTCTCCCCGAACGCGAACACCTGCCGGACCCAGGACCGGTCGGCCGCCTGGGCGGCAACCTCCGCCAGCGTGTCCACGGTGATCAGCAGCCGCGCACCGCACTCCTTCAGCTGCGCGGCGATGGCCGCGGGGTCGCTGGCGGCTTCGGGATCGGCCGCACCTGGGCCAAGGCCGACAGCCGCAGGGGTGGCGCCTGCTGCCCTGATGGTGTGCACCGCGACCGCGTAACGGGCGGCGTCCTGCACGAGCACGCCGACCGTGTCGTCCGGCGTCAGGCCTCGCCTGCGCAGCCCGCGGGCAGCCGCGCGGACCGTCTGCGCGAAGCGCGGCCACGGGGTCACGGTCCCGTCCGCCGCGTCGATGAGGGCGGCCCGGTAGCCCGCCCGGTCAGCAACCCGCAGCACGTGCTCGGTAATTCGCCGCTGCGACAGGCCCGCGCGTGGAGTCTGCGGGTTCTCCTCAAAGCTCACCCGGGTGCCGGCGCTTTCCACACAACCCTCCCATCCAGGGTGCGATAAGGGGCGGGTCCCGGAGTGGGGCCGGGACCCGCCCGGTCGCTACCGGCTCGCCGGTTCCCACCCCCCCATTGGGAACCAGCACGGCGCCGGGATACCTGACCCACCGCCTGCGTCCGATGACGACGAATGAAACGTTAACCGGCGAGGGCGCGGCTACACATGCGCCGAACTGTGCATTCAGGTATGCAGATTGCCGTCCGGCGGATCGGGTACGGCGTGCACATATGCAGGCCGACGGTCAGCTGGGCGACTCGTGCTTGGCGGCCCATGAGGCAACCTGTGTACGCGAGTTGAAGCCGAGCTTGGCCAGGATGTTGGCCACGTGCCGGGCCGCCGTCGCCGGGCTGATCACGAGCTCGTCGGCGATCTCCTTGTTGGACAGGCCCCTGGCGATGAGGAGCACGATCTCGTGCTCCCGCGTGGTGAGCGGTGACGGCGACCGGTGCGGGCCCGCGTCATGGCGCGCTCCGCCGGCCGCGGCCAGCCGGGCAGGGTCGGTCCAGGCGGCCTGGGTGGCCGGCTTGGACCCGTTCGCTCCCTGAGCCCCGGGATCCAGGCCGAGCGCGTACGCCGCCGCCTCGTCCGGCGTCATCTCGCGCCCTTCGGCGAACAGCGCTGCCGCGGCGGCTGCCCCGAGCGGGCCGCGGGCGAACTCCAGCACTTCTTCGATCTTCGAGCCGGTGGGGTGACCGAGAGCCTCGCGCAGCTGGCAGGCGGCGCCCGCAAGCCGGGCCGCCTGCTGCGGCTGCTGCCGGGCCGCCGCGAGCGCGGCGAGTGCCTCAAGACCGCGGGCGATGCCCAGCCGCTGCCCGCTGGCCTGGTTCAGCCGCAGGGCCTCGGCCAGCCGCTCCTGGGCCAGCCCGAGGTCACCGCGGAACAGGGCGATCCAGCCCACCCCGGCCAGGCATTTGGCCACCTCGGGCCAGGCGTCGAGCTCGCGGAAGACCTCGGTGGCGTTCTCGAAGTGCTGTACGGCCGCCTCGGCGTCGCCGCGGGCGCGGGCCAGCGAGCCCATCCCGTACTCGACCTGGGCCACGCCCCAGCGGTTGTTGTCGCTAAGCACGTCCAGCGCGGACTCATACGCCCGCAGGGCCGACTTCAGCTTGCCCTGGCGGATCGCTACGGCGGCCTTGGCGGCGCGCGCGATGCCGGCCTCCCAGTCGTTGCCCGCCGCGGCTGCCGCCTCGACGGCCTCGTCCACCAGGGCGCCGGCCTCGGCCAGCCGGCCCGCCCGCAGCGCGGCCTGGCCCATGTTCCGCAGCGCGGTCGGCACCGAGAAGCCGTCGCCGCAGGACCGGCTCAGCTCGAGGCTCCGCTGCGCGCAGTGCATCAGCGTGTCATAGTCCTGCAGGTCGAAGGCTATGTCGGCGCGGGCAGCCAGCGCCCGCCCGAGGACCAGCGGCGAGACGTCGCCGGTCTGCTGGGCGAGAAACCTGTCGAACCAGGTGGCCGCCTCGCGCTGGTCGCCGTGCGGCACCCACAGGTTGATCAGCGCGGTGCACAGCCGCAGGCCTTCGGCGGCCTCCCCCCGGGCGAGGGACGTGCTCAGCGCGGTGCGCAGGTTGCCGTACTCGGCGATGCCGAGCCGGTAGATGGCCAGCCGCACCGGCCAGGGCGGCTCACCGCGCCTGAACATATACCCGACGGTCTTCTCCACCAGGGCGAGCACGCAGTCGCGGTGCCGGACCGACAGGCTCGTCTCCTCGCCGGCGGCGGCGAGCCGCTCGGCGGCGTACTCCCTGATCGTGTCGAGCAGCCGGTACCGTGCGTCGCCCGCCGCCTCGCCGTCGAGCACCACTAGCGACTTGTCGATAAGGGAGATGAGCAGGCCCAGCACCGCGTCGGACGGGATGGCCTCGTCGGAGCAGACCTGCTCGGCCATGTCCAGGTTCCAGCCGGAGAACACCGCCAGCCGGCGCAGCAGCGTCTGCTCGGCCTCATCCAGCAGCTCGTAGCTCCAGTCCACGGTGGCCCGCAGCGTCTGCTGCCTGGCGGGCGCGGTCCTGTCGCCGGAGTCGAGCAGGCCGAACCTGTCCCGCAGCCGGTCCGCGATCTGCTCGATGGACAGCGCGCGTACCCGGGCGGCGGACAGCTCGATGCCCAGCGGTATGCCGTCAAGCGTCCGGCACAGCCGGGCCACCGAGGCCGCATTCTCCTCGGTCAGGATGAAGCCCGGCCGGGCGCCCGCGGCCCGGACCGCGAACAGCTGGATGGCCTCATGCCTGGTCAGCTCGGTACCCTCGGCGCCTACCGGCGGGAGGTCCAGCGGCGGCACCCGCCACACGGTCTCGCCCCGCACCCGGAGCGGCTCACGGCTGGTCGCCACGATGCGCAGCCACGGGCACCTGGCAAGCAGCAGCTGGACGAGCGTGGCGCAGTCGCTGACCTCGTGCTCGCAGGTGTCCAGGATGAGCAGCATCCGCCGCGAGCGCAGCGCCTCGGCCAGCGTCTGGGCAAGCGGCACGCCCTGCTCCTCGCGGATCCCGATCGTCGCGGCGACCCGGTCGGCCACCTGGCCGTGCCAGTCGGCCAGCTCGACCAGCCATGCCTCGTCGAGGTCCGCATCCAGTCCCGCGGAGTCCTGGTCCGCCGGGCCGGCCGACCCGGTCACCACGTCGCGCGCGAGGCGGATGGCGAGCCGCGTCTTGCCGATGCCGCCCGGGCCGCTCAGGGTCAGCGCGCGCACCTCACCGAGCAGCCTGGCCAGCTCGGCGAGATCGCGCTCGCGGCCGATGAAGCGGTTCGGCTCGGCCGGCAGGTTGCCGCTGAGAAGCATCGTGGCGGACGGCATAAGCCCTCTGGGGGTCGCATTCGTGAAAGGCGTATCAAGACAGTCTCTCACCGCATGAGTTCGCTTGCAGCGTAGTCGCCCGCGGGATTGGATATGACGACGGGAACCGCCTGCGTATACCTGACCCGGCCGTAGTACATGACCTTCACCAGAGCCCACCACCGCGACCCGGGCCCGGTGTCCGCCGGGACGCTCACCCCGAAGCGCAGCACCGCGGTGGCCTGCGGCGCGACGCTGAAATCCTGCGTCCAGCGCCGGAATAGGGGCCAGGTTCCGAACGGCGATAGGAGCTGTGCCTCGCCGTGCAGCTCGGACGCCAGCCTGCTGGTGAGGCTGACAAGCAGCTCGCCGCTTTCTCCCGGCGCCAGGCGCAGCTCGGGCGTCGCGACGGCCAGCTCGACTTCCGCCTGGCCCGCCTGGTAGTCGGCCTGCATCACCATCAGGGCTTCCTCGGGCGGCAGCTCGGGGTCGGGCCAGCGGGGCTCGCCGACCGTGACCATGACGGTGTCCTCGATGAGCTGGCCCAGGTCGTCCCGGATCCGCGCGCACACGAAGTAGCGCCCGGGCCCGGTCTCAGGTGCCGCCCGCACGGTCAGGTCCCAGGCCCGGAATTCGCTGACCCCGCTGTCGTAGATCAGGTCCTCCGCCGTCTCGACCGTTATCCCGTCGGGCATGGCGAGCTCGACCTCCCCGTGGGCGGGTGCCCGGCCGCAGCCCACGGTCAGCTGTACCGATGCGGTACCGCCCGGGCCGGGCAGTGCCACCCTGGTGGGGGAGAAGTGGACCGCTACCGGCAGGTTCCCGGCCGGCGCCGGCCCCTTCCCGTGCAGCCAGTAGCGCGCGTACACCGGCTGGACCGGTTCGGCCTGGGCCGGTCCCGGGTCTGGGCGGCCGCTCCGGGCTGCGTTCATCACCCGGACGAACAGGGTCACCGTGCCGAAGGCCGGCACGGTGACGGGGACGGCGCCATCCACGACGGGCAGGGGATCGCCTTCGGTGTCCTCGAGCAGATCGGCGCGCCACGCCTGCAGGACAGAAAAGGCATCGGGGGCGAACCTGACCAGCGCCGCCGTGGCCCGCCCGGCGGTTTCCCGCAGCCGCACGGTGACCATGGCCGCGTCGGAGGCGTCGAGCCCGCTGCGGTGCAGGCTCGACCCCGAGGCCAGCGGGTTGCCGCGCGGTTTCAGCGCGCTGAGGGTGACGTTGGCCGGCTCCACCGACAGCAGGCCGGCCGCGCCTGGGACCACGGTACCCACCACCGCGGTCAGGTCGTGGTTGTACGCCTCGGCGCTGGCGACGAAGCCGGCCGCCCGCCAGTCGCCCGGGCCCGAGGCCAGCGCGTACTCGAATGTGTGGCTCCAGTGCTGCCAGGCGAAGCTGCTGCCGTCCGGCGCGGTCCTGGCGTCCCCGTCGATCCAGATCCTCGACGGCCATCCGCTGCACGAGCGCATCAGTGACATGTGCAGCACGCCGTCGGGCGTGACGACGCCGCCCGGCGTGCCGCGGTTCAGCAGTGCCACCGACCGGTCCGCCAGCGGTACCGCCGGTGCCCGCTCGCCGCCGTTGCCGGGGTCCTCGGCCCCTTCCACCCCCCCTACCACGGCGTCGGCCAGGTCATCGGCCAGGGCGGTGACCGCCGCGGCCAGGCCGCCGGGCTCGGCGGCCGCCACGATGAGCACCGGCAAGTCGGCAGCCCCCCGCACGTCGGCGCTTGGCGCGAAGGCATCCGCCCGGCTGCGAGCCGCGGGTACCCAGACCCGGGCCGACCCCCCGGCCGCCAGCGCCTTCGCGTACCCCGGTGCCGCGGCCGAGAGGACCTCTGCGGTGAACGCGTTCACATCCGGGCCGCCGACCGCGATCCTGACGTCGGGCAGGTTGGAGTCCGCGTCGATCCCGCCGTACCTCGGCCCGCCGGCCTGGCTGCAGGTGGCGGTCACCCCGGCCGCGGCCAGGGCAACCATCAGGTCGCGGATCACGTCGCGCAGCCCCGCACCGGGCCCGCCGTCCAGGCCGTCCGGGCAGATAACCTCGGCTACCCCGATTGCCTGCACCGGCTCGCCGGAACCCCCGGTGCGGACGCGCGCCGTCGAGCCGATGCCGAACCACTGATAAGCGGGATTGTCCAGCGTGTACCAGTGGTCCGCCGAATCCACGTCCACCGCCCCGAACGACCGGCCGATCACCGCCGTCGCCGTCTGGTACACCGGCAGCCCGCCGGGCACGTCGGCCGGGAACCGGACCCGCAGCAGCCGGTCCCGCGCGCCGTACCCGTCTACGCGGGTCCGGAACTCCACGTGCTCGCCGTCCTCCCACAGCACGGTCTCCTGGATCACGTCGACACCCTCGAGCGTGAACGAGGCAACCAGCCGCGATCCCGCCGCACATCGGTCCGCCCGCACCTGCGCCGCCACCGACGAGGACCCCACCCCGGCCCCCTTAGGCGACAGATGCCACGGCCCCTCCCCGTGCCGAGGATGCTGCGCATACTCGTCCTGCACCACCAGCTCATTCCCGGGTCCCGCGAGCACACTGACCTGCGTGCGCTTGTCAGTTATGCTGACCGTCCCGCCCCGCCCCGGATCGCCCGTGACCAGGTACGCACCGTTCTCAATGGCGGTCCCCGTGACTTCCTCCCACTCGGACGCCCCCTCGCGCTGTGTGCTGGGCACCGCCAGATAAGTCCGGTATCCAAGCGCGGGCACCTGCCGAGCCAGGAACGTCAAAGTGACCTCTGCCAGCGACCCGTCCTCGCGTCGGCGCACCCCCTCCGCGACCGCCGCCACCCGCGCCCCATCGACTGTCCTCACGTCGAGCCACTGTGTGCCGTCCCCCCCCACGTCCACCGTGACGCGGACCATCCCGTCCCGTTCCCGTGCCACCCCGTTAAAGACGACGACGGCGATCCCCGTAGCCGGCTTCCCGCCGTCGACAGCGAGGAAGGAGACGGCATCCCGCCGTGCCACGTCGCTGAGCTCCCACGCCTCACGCCACCCGCCGAGCAGGTCGAGGTACACCTGGTCCGACTCGACCCCGGTAATCCCGTCATGATGCGCCCCGAAGCTCAGCAGCCTCCATACCTTGTCCACTCCGGCATGCGGGAACGATGCCCCCGCAAGCCAGGCCATCGTGGCGAACCGCTCCGCCTCGCTGACCACCGTCTCGATGGCGCGCTGCGCCTGCTTGGTGTCGATGTAGGAGACGTCCTTGCCGGTGTACACCGGGTTCATGTCCCTGGTCTGCGGCGTGATCCACGCGCCCGCGTAACTTGCGGGTTCCCCGCTCCCGGCCGCGGCACGGACGGCGGCGAAGAACTCGCGGGGCACGGCCGTGGTGAACCTGGGCCACACGTACCGCTCGTTCCAGTCCCGGTGGATGTCGGTCACCCACCTAGCCGGGATGACGTGGTCCGAGCCGACCGGCAGCAGCACGTTCGGCGTGGCGGCGACCTGCGCGAGCAAACGGAACTGCCCGTACGCCTCGAGCTCCGCGGCCTGCAGGTCCTGCGGCCCGTTGATCCGCCAGCCCGCCCCGTAGTGCTGCGCCATGTAGTGGGTGAGCAGCCCGCGGCCGTCCGGTGAGATCCACTCGAACTCGCTGGCGAACTGCATGCGCCGGTTGCCGCCGCCCTCGGCGCCGGACGGCCCCCACTGGTGGAACGGCCCGCGCGCCCACGCCGAGGAGGTGAGCCCGGCAGCCGCCATCAGGCCCGGGTATCCCGGGTCATGGCCGAACGCGTCGAGCATCCAGGCGCTCTTCGGGTCCCCGCCGACAACGTCCCGCTGGTAACCGACGCCGTAGACGGCGTTGCGGATGGTGGACTCGGCGCTGGTCAGGTTGGTGTTCGGCTCGTTGTAGTTGCCACCGACGATCTCCAGCCTGCCGTCGTCGATCAGCCGGCGCAGGTCCTGCCGGTCCTGCGGGTAGGTGTCGAAGTAGGGCTTCAGGTAGTCGATCTCGGCCAGCACGAACTTGTAGTCGCCGTCCGTCCTTGCCTTGTCCAGGTGCGCGCGGACCAGCTCGAACGCGTTCCTGACGTCGGGCAGCCTGCCTTCCTCGTCCGCGAGCGTGAGCCGCGCCTCGGTGAACTGGCCCTGGGTGTTCCACCACACCGGGTCGTAGTGGAAGTGGCTGACCATCCACATCGTCCAGCCGGGTTCGGCCACCGTGATGTCGGCTTCCGCCTGACTGCGCCCCGCCTGGCTCTGCACCGTGACCGTGACGTGCCGCGTGCTTCCTGGCTGGTAGGGCACCGCGATCTCCACCGGGATCTCGACTGTTCTCTGCTCAGCGTGGCTCAGCTTTTCTGTTATCAGGAACGGGCCGTGGTTCCTCACCCCGGGCCCTTCCACGTGCACGGCGGCTGGCGTGTCCGGTTCGCTGCCGGACCCGTCAGCCTCCAGCGTGACCCTCACGACCTGCAGCGGGCGCTGCGCGGTCCCTACGAAGAGATCTGTCGACTCAACCCCGGTGATCCGCATAAATTTCATCGTTACATAAGTGCCGACCTCGCGGGCTCACTGCCGCAGCCGCCTTGTGAACGCGCGTGTCGCGGCAGCGGGATCGTCCGCCTCGGTGATGGCCCTGACCACGACTACCCGGGTGGCACCCGCAGCGAGCACGTCGTCAAGCCGGCCCAGGCTGATGCCGCCAATCGCGAACCACGGGCGGCCCGGCTTGCCCTGCGATACATGGGCCAGCAGGCCGGGGCCCGTGGCGGGGCGTCCCGGCTTAGTCGGGGTCGCCCACACCGGTCCCGCGCAGAAGTAGTCGACGTCGGGCTCGGCCGCCGCCGCGTCGGCCTGGGCGGGACTGTGGCTGCTGCGGCCGATGAGCGGGCCCGGGCCGAGGATGCGCCGCGCGACCTGGACGGGCAGGTCGTCCTGTCCCAGGTGAAGCACGTCGGCGCCGGCCGCGAGAGCCACGTCCGCGCGGTCGTTCACCGCCAGCAGCCGGCCGTGCCTGTTGCACGCGGCGGCGAACACGTCGAGCAGCGCGAGTTCCTCGCCGGCCTCAAGGCCCTTCTCCCGCAACTGCACGATATCCACCCCGGCGGACAGCACGGCGTCGAGGAACCAGGCCAGGTCACCCTGCGCACGCCGGGCGTCGGTGCACAGGTAGAGCCGCGCGTCGGCCAGCCGCGCCCGCAGCTCATGAACGTCGCTTGTCATCGCGCCATCCAATCACGCTCGCTGCCGCGACCTGCCGGTGATATAGGCTGGTAAGCACCACGGGAGCCCGTCCAGGGCTGAGAGGGAGGCAGCGTACACGCCGCGCCTCCGACCGTCGTACCTGATCCGGGTAATGCCGGCGAAGGGAGCGCTCTTTGACCATAACCGCGGATGTCGTCGTCGCGGGTGGCGGCGTCATCGGGACCGCCATCGCCTGGCGTGCCGCGGCCGCCGGGCTCGATGTCGTCCTCGTGGACCCCGGGCACGGCGACGCGGCGTCCCTGGTCGCGGCGGGAATGCTCGCGCCGGTTTCGGAGAGCCTGTTCGGCGAGGGCGCGCTGTTGCGGGTCAACCTGCTGGCGGTGCGGAGATTCCCCTCGTTCGCGGCCGAACTCGAGGAGGCAACGGGCCATGATGTCGGCCTGCGCGGTGAGGGCACGCTGGCGATCGCCTACGACCCCGGCGACCTGACGGCGCTGCAGCGGCTGACGGCCTTCCGCCGGTCCGCCGGCCTGGACGCGGAGGAACTGGACAGCCGGGCCTGCCGCAAGCTGGAGCCCTTCCTCACGCCCGACGTACACGGCGGCGTGCTGTTCGCGGGCGACTGGTCGGTGGACAACCGGCGCTATGCCGCCGCGCTGCGCGACGCGGCGGCAGCCGCGAAGGTCCGTCTCACCCGGGACCGCGTGACCGGGGTCCGGGTCCGGGACGGACGGGTCAGCGGTGCCCGGCTCGCGGACGGGGGCGAGGTCGACTCGGCTGCGGTCGTCGTCGCCGCGGGATGCTGGTCCGGCGCGGTCGACGGGCTGCCAGGCCCGCTGCGGTCGGTGGTCCGGCCGGTCAAGGGCCAGCTGCTAAGGCTGCGGCACCCGGAGGGGATGCCGCCCGTCATCAGCCACACGATCAGGGCCACGGTGCGCGGGGTGGACGTCTACCTGGTGCCGCGCGCGGACGGCGAGATGATCGTGGGCGCCACCTCAGAGGAACGCGGGCCGGACCTGACGGTAACCGCGGGCGCCGTCCATGACCTGCTGCGCGACGCGATGAGCGTGCTCCCCGTGACGAGCGAGCTGATCCTGGCCGAGACGTGCGCCGGCTTGCGGCCGGGAACCCCGGACAACGGGCCCGTCGTCGGCGGCTGCGGCGTCGAGGGCCTGCTGCTGGCCACCGGGCATTACCGCAACGGCATCCTGATGTCGCCGGTCACCGCGGACGCGATCGTGTCCCTGCTGGCCGGGCGGGAGCCCGCGGCCGAATGGCAGCCGTTCACGCCCGGGCGGTTCATCAGCGAGCGGTTCACCGGCGGGCGGCCGACGGGCGGCGGTGACAGGTGAGCGTGCAGGTAAGGCTCAACGGCGAACCGCGCGAGCTTCCCGACGGCGCAACCGTCGCGCGCGCGGTCGCCGAGCTGACGTCGGCTTCGACCGGCATCGCCGCCGCCGTCAACGGCGACGTGGTGCCCCGCGGTTCCTGGACGGCCACGCCGCTGCGCGACGGCGACCAGGTCGAGGTCGTCACGGCGGTGCAAGGAGGATGACATGACCGAGGCGGATCTGCTGAACCATGAGGCGGCAGGCCTGGAGCCGTGGGTTCTGGCGGGGCAGGAGCTTGGCTCGCGGCTCATTCTCGGCACCGGGGGAGTGCCGAGCCTGGAGGTGCTGCGGCAGGTACTCGAGGCCTCCGGCTCCGTGCTCACCACGGTCGCGCTGCGGCGCGTCTCGCCCGCGGGAGACGGAGAGGGCTCGCTGCTCGGCACGCTAAGAGAGGCCGGCGTGCGCATCCTGCCGAACACCGCGGGCTGCCACACCGCCAGCGAGGCCGTGCTGGTGGCCAGGCTGGGCCGCGAGGCGCTCGGCACCGACTGGGTCAAGCTGGAGGTGGTCGCGGACGATCACACCCTGCTGCCTGATCCCGTCGAGTTGCTCGACGCCGCCCGGATGCTGGTCAGCGAGGGGTTCGTGGTGCTTCCCTACACCAACGACGATCCGGTCGTCGCCCGCCATCTGGAGCGGGCCGGCTGTGCCGCGGTCATGCCGCTCGGCGCCCCGATCGGCTCGGGTCTGGGCATCCGCAACCCGCACAACATCGCCATGATCGTGGAGCAGGCAAGCGTTCCCGTCGTCCTCGACGCCGGGATAGGGACGGCCAGCGACGCGGCCCTGGCGATGGAGCTCGGCTGCGACGCCGTCCTCATCGCCTCGGCCATCACCCGCGCGGCCGACCCCAGGCGGATGGCGGCGGCCATGCGGCTGGCAGTGGCCGCTGGCTACGCGGCGCGGACCGCCGGCCGCATCCCCAGGCGCTGGCATGCCCAGGCGTCGAGCCCGGTCGCCGGGCGGCCGGAGCTTCCCGCGTGAGCGGCGCCGTTACTCGGGCGATCCCGCGGGTGCTGACCATCGCCTCGTCCGACTCCGGCGGCGGCGCGGGCATCCAGGCGGACCTGAAGGCCTTCGCCCGCTGCGGCGCGCACGGCATGTCGGCGATCGTCGCGCTTACCGCGCAGAACACGCTGGGAGTCACCGCCATCCAGGAACTCCCCCCGGCGTTCGTGCGGGCGCAGATCGACGCGGTCCTCGACGACATCGGGGCCGACGCGGCGAAGACCGGCATGCTGTTCTCCGCGCCGCTGATCGAGGCCGTGGCGGACGCGCTGGAGCCCAGGCACCTGCCGCTTGTCGTGGACCCGGTCATGGTGGCGAGCTCGGGCAGCAGGCTGCTGCTCCCGGACGCCGTCGGGACCCTCGTCACGCGGCTTTTCCCGCTGGCTACCGTGGTGACGCCAAACCTGCCGGAGGCCCAGGCGCTCACGCAGCTGGCCACCGAGGACCGCGCCGTGCTCGCCGAGCGACTGGCCGCCATGGGCGCCCCGGCGGTCCTTGTCACCGGCGGCCACGGCGTCGAGCCGGTTGACCACCTGTTCGACGGCTCAAGGCACGTGGCCATCCCGGTCGCCAGGCACCGGGTTGCCGCGACGCACGGGGCGGGCTGCACGCACTCGGCGGCGCTCGCGGCCGGCCTGGCGGCGGGGCTGCCGCTGCTCGAGGCTGCCCGCCAGGCCGCCGCCGTCGCGGGGGAGGCGGTCGCCCACGGGCTCGCCGAGCTTGGCGGGGGAGAAGGCCCGGTACACGTCCTGCACGGCTACACTCGCTGCGGCCCCCGAGGCCAACGGGAGGATAGCTATCGGCCTGGCTCCAGGGGGGTGGTGGGGGAGTAGGTGACCAGGGTCTGGTCCGGGCGGTCGGCGACCTGGAGGACTACGTGGGAGTACTCGACGGGGCCGAGCCGGGGATGGCGGAGCTTCTTTGAGCCGCTGCCCCCGATGGCGGCGACGTCGTGACGCGGCCACCAGCCCCTCATGTGCTCGCTGTCGCGCTGGAGCTCATCGATCAGGGTGCGGACATCGGGGTCGTCCGGGTACCGGGCGGTGGACAGCCGGAAGCGGCCGAGCATGGCCCGGGCCTCCGGCTCCCACTCCAGGTAGATCTCCCGGGCCTGGTCGCTGGTGAACATCCAGCGCACCAGGTTGCACTCGCCCGGGACTCCCGCCGTCCAGCCGGCGAACAGCTCGCGGGCGGCGGGGTTGGCGGTCAGGACGTCCCAGCGACGGCCCTTGACCAGGGTCGGGAACGGCTCGAGCCGCTGGACCAGGTCGGCTACGGCGGGATCGAGGTGTTCGGGCGGGGCGGCCGCGGCCGGGCCGCTGGCACCGTAGGCCAGGACGTGCAGGTAGCGGCGCTCGGCGGCGGACATCCGCAGCGCGGAGGCCAGTGCGTCCAGGACCTGCGCCGAAGGCCGCACCGGGCGGCCTTGTTCCAGGAACGTGTAGTAGGTGGGGGACAGGTTGGCCAGCAGGGCGACTTCCTCGCGGCGCAGGCCGGCTGTGCGCCGGCGGCGCCCCGCAGACAAGCCCACGTCGGCGGGCACGAGGCGCTCGCGCCGTGACCTGAGCAGCTGGCCCAGCGCCGCGGGATCTCCGCCGGAAGCCATGGTCCTTAGGGTACTCATGCTGATACCAGTAAAAGACCGCTGTGGTTACTACTGTCCGGGGAACTGACGATAGGAACCATGACAACCATCGAGATCCCCGTCGAAGACGGCACCACGTTGCCCGCGTATCTGGCCCGGCCCGCGGC
>Ga0070763_10000250_pt1 | contig 13344 bp, 7 predicted proteins | sample HubBroMetageWRM3_FD_67279 | JGI IMG/M metagenome (GOLD analysis project Ga0070763, IMG submission 67279) | Warmed soil microbial communities from the Hubbard Brook experimental Forest, New Hampshire - Hubbard Brook CCASE Soil Metagenome WRM 3 | ecosystem: Environmental > Terrestrial > Soil >... | reverse complement strand
GCGGACCTCCGACAGGCGCCCGTGCATCACCGTCGGGGCGTACGTGACGGTCGCTTTCAGTACATGTCCGAGTCCCTGGTGGCCAAGACAGACGCCCAGCACCGGCACCTCGGCGGAGCGCAGGATGTCAGAGCAGACGCCGAAGTCGTGCCAGCGGTCCGGGCGGCCGGGACCGGGGGACAGCACGATCGCGTCGAAGTCCCAGCGCGACAGCGCACGCCAGGACACCATGTCGTTCTGCACGACGATCGGCTCCTCGCCGCTGACCGCCGCCAGCAGGTGGAACACGTTGTAGGTATAGGAGTCGTAGTTGTCGACCAGCAGCGTGCTCATCGCCCCGCCTCCAGTCCCAGCCCGCGCGCGCTGCGATCGAGCAGCGTGTGCACGACGCGTTCCACGTGGCTGGAGCGCTCGCGCTCCATGTACCAGCGCGCGAGATGCCTCAGATACAGCGCCAGCGGCGTCACGTCGTAGCGCTCGACCGCCAGGCGCAAGTGACGACGGTAGATCTCCGACTGCACCACCGCACAGCGGTAGTCGGGGTCTTCGGCAGGACGGTGTCCGGGGGAGACGGTCTGCTCGCCGCGGTGCGCCCGCGCGCGCACCAGATCCCAGCCGAGGCTCTCGCGCTCGGTCAAGAGCTTTGAAGTGTCGAAGTCCACGCGTGGGGTCACCGGATAGGGCAGGAAGTATCCGAGCGCGATCTGCGCCGGGATCCGTTCGGGCGCGGGATGGGCGCGGCGCACCGCGCGCGCGTCGGGGTCGGAGTCGATCTGGCCCTCCACGTGCTCGATCAGGTCGTCGATCAGCAGCCCGCCTTCATCGCTCGAGCTGACCGCGCGCTTCTGTTGGGAGACCATCCCGTGGAAGATGTCGCGCGTGGGGTGGATGCCACGGCTCATCGCGCCGTTTCCCGCCGGCGTCAGCTCGCCCATCAGGTTGCGGATGCCGGTCGCGTGGGAGACCCACTCGGTACCGCAGATCTGGAGCGTCGTGACGCCCTCCAGGCCCGGCGCGCCCATCCAGTAACAGACGGCACGCATGTGTTGGGTGGTCTGCCCGTCGGCGCGCACCAGCGGCATCTCCTCGAGGTCCTCCAGGCCCGTCGTGTAGATCACGACACCATCCTCGCGGCGCGCGAACTTGCCTTCGCGCAGGCCGCGCTCGGTGAGCTTCGCGCCGTCCTCGAGGAAATCGGACTCGAAGAACACGCGGTCGAACGCGACGCCGAGCCGTGCGAGCGTCTTGCGCTGGCCGGAGATCACCCACGCGCGCGTCTTGAACCACAGCTCGAGCGCCTCCGCGTCGCCCTGCAGCACGCGTTTGAGCAGCTCGTCCGCCGCGTCGTCGCGCATGCGCAGCTCGCGCGTCAGCGAATCCTCGCGCTCGTCCGCGCCCTCCTCGGCGACCCCGCCCGCCGCTACATAGCTCGCATAGCAGAGCCCCACGAAATGGTCGCTCTTCTGGTCGCCATCGGGCCACGATTGGGCGTGGTGGCCGCTGCGCACGATTCCCGCCATCGCCTCGCCCATGCTGCGTCCCGCATCGGAGATGATCGAGCGTCGCTCCACCTCGCCGCCCGCCTGTTCGAGTGAGGCAGCCAGCGCGTTGCCGATCGCGAGATTGCGCAGATGGCCGACGTGCAGAGCCTTCGTCGCGTTCGCATCCCAGAACTGCACCGCGTAGCGCTCGCCGCGAGCGAGGTCCACGAGCGCCGCTTCGGCGCCCCCGCCGGCCTCCAGCGCCGCGCCGGTCGTCTCGATCCAACCGTCGTCGATGCGCAGCTCGATGCCATCGTCCCTGTGAGTGAGCGTGTCCACCCACGGTTGGGACTCCAAGCGCTCGAGCGCTCGCAACGACTCGGCGTCCTTGCGCCAGTCGGGCGAGCGTGGAACCAGCTTGATGTCAAAGCGCCCGTTCGGGATGCGCGGCGCGCGCGCGGCCCACGGCGCATGCGCGCCATCGTCACCGTCCACTTCCTCGAAATAGTCAAAAAGGTTGGTTGTCATCATCAGGCGAATATCGAGGCAAGAAGGTCAACCGAGCATAGCGAAAACGGCGTCGATAGTGAGAAACATCAGGTACGGGTCAATCGCGACTTTCCACTGCAACGATCACGTTTCCATAGTGAGAAACAGTTGCGTGACAATGCTTGCTTTGAGGGTCCTGAACTGATAGGAAGCACGCGGCCCCTCCAGGCTAATCGGCGCCGGGGCGCCTCCGAGCAAACGGGATGCGCGCCCCGGCACCGGTCCTCGCCCGCCTTGATGGGAGGCACACGTGAGAGGAATTTCAGTAAGGACGCACAATCGACGTATAGTGTTACGCCGTGCGTGAGATACGCCTGTACGATTCGCTCTCCGGCCAGCTCGTGCCGGTCAGCGCGGGGGACGCCATCAGAGTCGAGGTCCGCACCTCGCCGATCCGCGCCGAAGGCACCGTCGACGTGGAGGCGACGCGTCCGCTCGTGCTGTTCAGCTTCCTCGAGCGCTTTCTGCAACGCGAAGGCTTCGGCACCAAGTTCCTGTTCGACTCGCCAAGCGGCAAGGACACGATGTACGAGCTCTCCGAAGGGCGCGAGCCGTCCCGCACGTCTGAGGCCGACGACACGCCCGAGGAGGAGATGAGCCTGTTGGAGGTGCCACGCTCAGACGTCGAACGCTGGGTCAACGTGTGCTTCGGCGGCGGCCGCGACGGCGAGGAATGGCAGCACGTTCCTCGCGGTGAGCGGATCGCGCTCAGCGACGCGCTCAAAGAGTTCGGCCATCCCGCCGTCGCCATGTACCTGCTCGGCACGCACTATTCGCTCCCGCTCGGCGACGCGGTCACCGGACTCGAAACCGGCTCACGCCACGTCCAGCGCTTGCGCGACGTCGCGGGCAAACTCACCCCCGATCAGCCGAGCCCACCTGACATGCACCATCACGTCGAAGCGTTCCGCGATGCGCTCGCCGACGATCTCGACACGCCGCTCGCCTTCGTCGTGCTGTTCGAATGGGTGCTCGAGGCGGAGCGTCGCGGCGGCGAAGTCGGCGACGGCGACCTGCGTGTGATGCTCGAGGTGCTCGAGCTCGACGACCTCGCCGCGCCGGTGGGGGCCTAGGCGGGGCGCACCGTCAGCACGAAGCGCGTGACCACGGTGTCGGACTCGGCGACGCGCCGCGCACGCACGAACGGCGCAGCCACGCGAACCCCATAGGAGGGCGATATCCATCCGTCGTCCAGCGCGAGCGTCACGCCGTCGGCTGCGATCTCGAGCTGCACCGCGCCGTAGGCGCTCGTCGCTCGTGAGCCCAGCACCGTCACCTGTCCGGGCGCGAGCGGGAAAGTCCACTGCAGCTGCTCGCCGCGCGCGCCGAGGACCGTATCGACGATCGAGACGACCAGCGAGCGTCCGTCGAAGTGCAGCTCGCGGCGATGGGTGACCGGACGGCCGAGCGCGCGAAAGCCATGATGCTCACCCTCGAACAGCGCTCGCGCGCCGTCGCTCTCAAAGCGCACGCAGCGCGCGCACGTCTCTTCGGGGAGCGCGAACAGGTAATCCGAACGCAGACGATTCTGCTCGGCCGAGCCGATCGCAAGCGTACTGTGCACCCTCGTGGAGCGAAACTCGTTGCGCGCCACGGGGTCGCTCGTGTACACGTAGGAGCCGGGGTCGAGCACCAACGGCTGCTCCCCGAACGCCAGCTCGAAGGACAGCTGGTCGTTGTGAGCGTGCGCGCCGATCCCTCCCAGCCCCACGTCCCCGCAACGCACGATCCCCCACAGTCTATCGTGGCGCATCACGTACCAGCCCCCATCCGGGTAGGCGGCGTGGGAGGTTCCCTCCCGCCGGCGTCTCCCCGCCTGCGCGTGCAGGTGGCGATGATCGCGAGGATCCGATTTATATCCCCCCAACGGCAGGAAGCGACCGTCGTCGGCGTCGCCCATTTGCGGCGCCAACCCGTCCGGGCGGGTGTAGTCCGAGACGAACCCGAGCATCCGCTGCAGTCGTACGCGATAGCCGTCTGAGAGCGCTCCAGGGCAGAGCGCGTCGACGGCCTGCGTCCCGCACACGAACAGCTCGCACACCAAGCGGTGATAGGGGATCGACGCCTCGTGATCGCAGCCGTCGGCGCGTACCTGGTGGGTCATCTCGCGCTCGAGCTCGCCCGCGGCGAAGTCCACCCACGCACGGCCCTCGGCGCTCGCGCAGAACGGCGAGGCGGCGATCAGCAAGCCCACCACATCCGACAGGTAGTGATTGCCGCGGATCGCGCCCCACTCGAGATGCGTGCGGATGAAACGGCAATGAAGCAACAGGCTCGCGAGCGCCGGTCGCACCCACTGCGCTTCGCCGGCCGCCGGCATCGCGATGCAGATCGCGGCGACCCAATTGGCGGCGCGGATCGCGACATCCATCGTGCAAGACCACGGCGCTCCCAGCTCCACCGGGTTGGCGGCGACGAACGAGCTCAACTGCTCGCCGAGCCCGTCCAGATAGCGCGTGTCCCCGCTGAGACGATGCGCCGCCGCCAGCAACGGCAGATGCTGGCAGCGAGCGAGCTCCCACGGAACCTTGATGTCAGAGCCGCCACCCAACACCGTCGGCACGCGCGAGATGTGCGCGTCGGGCCAGCGGCGCCCGGACTTGAAGTCTCGCTGCCAGTCGATCGTGGGGCCGAGCGGGCTCTCCCCCGAGCCGAGCAGATCGAAGCGGTGAGCGAGCACGCGCTCGGCTTGCTCGAGCACGCGTGCGCGACCATCGCCATCGAGGCACTCGAGCTCCCGCTCCCACGCGGCGACCGTTGGCAGCGCCGGCAGGGCGCGCTCGCGCAACGCGCTCACCGGGTCCTCGCCGCCAAGCGCGCGTTCGAGCGCGCGCGGGCTGACACGGGGAGCCTTGACTCGTAGCCGTGCCCGTCGCAGCGTTTGGCCGATCGGCAAGCCGATCGCGCTCACGATCGCCGCCGTGCCCGCTTGGGGTCCGAGCCGGCGCCAGGCCGACCAACCCGCGCGCAGACTCCTCACCGTGCCGTCCCGGAGACACGCACGGGAGCTGCGGCCAGCACGACCGTCGGCGGGCTGCGCGCCTCGCGGTCCCAGCTTTCGTGCTCGGCTTCGAGATGGCGCGCGAACAGGAAGCTCGGTATGAGGATCACCGCGGCTATCAGCAACGCCGACAGCGTCGCGCGCCACGGCCACGCATCGAAGAGACCACGCCAGCTCGCTCGCGCCCTGTCTACCAAGCCGACGACGGAAGCGCGCGAGAGCTCCCACTGCGTTTGCGCGCGCGCGAGCGCCGAGCCGATGCACAGCAGGCCGAGCGCGCCGAGTGGCGCGAGCAGCGACAGCTCGTAGTCGCGAAACGGGACCGCGACGATCGGGGGGAGCACGCCGATCGCGAACGCCGGTATGAACAGGGCCGGCTCGCGACGGCGCAGACGCGCAGCCCCGCGCGCTGCGAGCGCGGCCGGCAACAGCAGCGCGAGCAGCAGCAGATAGCGGATCGCATGCGAGAGCTCGACGATCGCCTTCTGCGTCTCCGCCCCGAGCACGAACCCAGGATCCTCGCGAACCAGAGCATCGACCTGCTTGTGCAGCACGTTCGCGTACGCGGGGGACAGGTAACGCACCCCCGGATCTGCTTGCTGCGCGGCAGCGGCGGCGTAACCGTCTTCGTAGTGGATGCCGTAACGGTTGGCGGTGTAGCCGAGCCCGATGTACAGCGAATGCCACAGCGGGTGCGAGGTCGGCTCGTTCGCGCTCAGGTCGACATCGACACGGCTGTCACGGTGCGCCCTGATCGCGGGCAGCGCGATCCAGTTGGGCGCGATATAGGCCAGTGCGACGGCACCGATCACCGCTACGCGCCAAAGTCGGCTCCGGTCTGTCATGGCTGCGACGATCGCGCTCGCTATCACCACGGGTAGGCCGGCGTCGCTGCGAATCGCCGTCACCACGCCCGCGGCGAGTCCGATTGCGGGGAGCGCCATCCACAGCCAAGGCGGCGCGCGGCGTGCCAGCAGGATCAACAGTGGCATGAACGTCACGACGACCCACGCCGCGACCCAGTAGATGTCGCCGAAGCCGAACGAGAAGATGCACACCAGCAACGTCGGCGGTGCGAGCAGCGCCGACCAGCTCGAGCGAAACAGCGAGCGAAACACGATCGGGCTGAACAGCAGCGTCAACGCCCACGCGAGGATCCACAGCCAGCGCAGCACCGCGATCGGGTCCGAGCGCCCGAGCCAGTGGGCGAGCACGGGCACGACCACATAGATGCCCTGATCGTCGGAGTAGCCGATCGCGTAGGGCGCGTGCGTCCCCGGCATGTACCCGAGCAGCGCGGGACCGCCATGGTCGAGCACCGCCAGCGACGCCCGCAGGTCGGTCGCCCGCGAAGACTGGATCGGCCACGGGTTGGGGGCGAGCCGGTTCAGCGCGAGCGCGCCGAGCACAGCCCACAGCAGACCCCACACGAGCATGCTCCGCAGCGATCCGTCCCTAAGCCACCCAGTGGTCATGCCACGCGCTCACGTTGTAGAGGTTCCACAGTTGAAAGCTCCAGTCCATCTGTCCGCTACGGTGCGCGTTCCACAGCTCGTCGATGCGCGCGTAGTCGAGCAGTCCGCGCTCCGACAGCGAGGAATCCCGGATCTCGCGCTGCGCGCGTATGCCCAGCTCGCCGCGGAACCACTCCGCCACCGGAGCGCCAAAGCCCTGCTTGGGACGGTGCACGATCTCGCCGGGCAGCAGCCCGTCGACGGTTCGCTTGAGCAGCCACTTGCCGACGCCATCGCGGACCTTCATCCGTGCCGGCAACGCGATCGCGAATTCCACCAGGTCGCGGTCGAGGAATGGGACGCGCGCCTCCACCGAGGTGGCCATCGTCATCTTGTCGACCCGCATCAGCAACAGCTCCGCCAGGCGCTGCTTGAGCTCCAAGTAGGTCATCTTCTCCAGCAGGCCCGCACCCGGCAGGTCGCGCTCGGCCTGCTCCCACAGGCGGCTCACCACGCGGTAGGCGTCCGGGCGATCGCGACGGTCGGCGAGGATCTGGCGCTTGAGCTCGCCCGTGTAGCAGATCGCTCCGCCCCAGAAGGGCAGCCTGCCGGCGGCCGCGTCCGCCACATATTGGGCGTGGAGCACGCCCCGACCCGTGTGGCGCGAGAACGCCACAGCCGAGGCCCCGATCAACCTGCGGGCAGCTGCCGGTAGGCGCTGGAAGGGCTCCCAGTAGCGGCGACGACGGGCCACCGAGTCGATGTAGTTCTGATAACCGTGAAACAGCTCGTCTGAGCCCTCGCCGACCTGCACGACGATGGTGCCCGTTTCACGCGCCAGCCGTGAGACGTAGTAGAGGGGTACGCACACCCAGTCGGCGATCGGCTCGTCCTGGTGATGCACCATCTCCGGCAGGAACGACACCAGGTCGTCCGCGTCGATCAACACCTCGTGGTGGTCGGTCGCGAATCGTCGTGCGACCGTACGCGCGTAGGGCAGCTCGTTGTAGCGCTCCTCCCCGCGGAAAGCGACCGAGAAGGTCCTCACCGGCTTCGACATGAGCTCTGACATGAGCGCGACATTGGTCGAGCTGTCCACACCGCCCGAGAGGAACACGCCGAACGGCACGTCGCTCATCATGCGCTTGGCGATCGAGGCACGCAACAGCTCCAGCAGTCGCGCGCCAAGCTCCTGCTCGCCGGCGCCCGCCAGCTGCTGCTCGAGGCTCGCCGACATCGGCGTCCAATAGGTGTCACTGCGGACGGCCCCGGCCGCGGTTACCGTCATCCGCTGTGCGGGCGAGAGCTTGTTGATGCCCGCGAACATCGTGGAGGGAGCGGGGGTGCACACGAATGTCAAGTAATCGTGGAAGGCTCCGATGTCGAGGTCGGCGGTGATCGCCGGATGACGAAGCAGCGCCTTGATCTCCGAGGCGAAGACCATGCCTGAAGACGTTCGCGTCCAGTACAGCGGCTTCTTACCCAGCCGGTCGCGCGCCAGGAACAGCTCGCGACGGCGCTCGTCCCACACGGCGAGCGCGAACATCCCGTCCAGGCGCTCCACGCACAGCTCGCGTTCCTCCTCGTAGAGATGGACGATCGTCTCGGTGTCACATCGCGAGCGGAAACGATGACCGCGCGCTTGGAGCTCGCGACGCAGCTCGTCGTGATTATAGATCTCGCCGTTGAACGCGACCCACACACTCCCGTCCTCGTTGCTCATCGGCTGGTGGCCGGAGTGAGAGACATCCACGATCGAAAGGCGCCTGTGACCGAGAGCCATTCGTCCCGACGGCGAGCGCCACAGTCCCCCGTCGTCCGGGCCGCGATGCGTCATCGTGTCGCGCATAGCCACGATTACGCGCTCGTCGCATGCGAAACCGTCATTGAAGGCCAGGACTCCGCAGATGCCACACATTGGTACACCCGTACGCTCGGCTCAGAGGATCGGTCACGGCCCCGAGCGAGCAAAGCATCATAGTCCGAATGGCACAACACTTCCGATTCGGGCAACGATGACAATGACTCAAGCATGATCAGCAGGCACGCACCCGTCGAGCGCGATCTGCGCCGCGATGTCCTGCTGATGCTCGCCGCGAAGCTCTGCGTGCTGATTCTGGGCGCGGCGACGACCGTGATCGTCGCTCGCTCGCTGGGCCCCTCCGGCCGCGGCTCGTTGGCGTCCGTCTATGCGTTGATGACGCTGCTCGCGCAACTCGGCACATTCGGAATCGCCTCCGCGAACCCCTATTTCGTCGCACGTGAGCCCCACATGCGGGCGAGCATCGCGGGCAACTCGCTGTGGCTGGCCGGCGTGCTCGGTCCGATCATGGCGGCCGTCGGCATCGCCTTGAAGATCTCCCTCCCAGGCGCGCTCGCCGATATCGGTCGGCCGGAGCTGGCGGTCGGCATGCTCGCGATCCCGATCATGCTCAGCTCGCTGTTCCTACAGAGCATGCTGCTGGCCGAAGGGCGCACGTTGCTCTACAACGGGATCGAAGTGGGGACCGCGCTGCTGACGGTGCTGCTGTTGGTGACGATCTTGCCGCTCGTCGGGGCCACGGTGCTGCTGGCGCTCTCGCTGATGGTCGGCACGCAAGTCCTGGCGCTGCTCGCGTACGTGCTCACGATGCGGCATCACGGTCGTGCGCTGTTGCGCCCAGACGCGCCGTTGGCCCGACGCATGTTGGGTTATGGGGCACGAGCCTACGTGGTCACGCTGATCGCGTACATGCTGATCCGCATCGACCTGCTGCTAGTAAATGGCATCCAAGGCGCAAGGGCGGCCGGTCAGTACTCGATCGCGGTGGCGCTCGCGGACGCTCTGTATTTGCTGCCGGTGTCGGTTTCGGTCAACCTGTTTCCCCGTCTCGCGCGAGGGTCGGCCGACCAGGATGTAAGTCTCGAGGTGTTTCAGCTGGTCGCCGTCGGCTATCTGGTCGTCTGCGCGCTGGCGGTACCGCTGGCGGCGCCCGCGATCACACTGCTGTTCGGCGCCGCGTATCATCCCGCGATTGCACTGTTCTTGTGGCTGTTGCCGGGAGTTTATTGTCTGGGCCTGCTTACGGTGATCGCGTACCACTTCGCCGCCCACGGCATGCCTCGAGAGCTGGTGTACGTCTGGATTCCGGGGTTGCTCGTCAACGTCGTGGTCGATGTCGTGCTGTTGCCCCATCACGGCACCTACATTGCGTCGATAGCCTCGACGGCGGCCTACGCGATAGTGCTGATCTTGCACCTGCGTCGCTTCGCTGGAGAGCTGGGTAGTTGGGGGGCGCTGCGCCCGACGCTGTCGGGCACGACATCGCTGGTGCGCGTCGCGCTGCGACGTTCTTAAATGGAGACCCAGCGCGAAATAGTTTCGAATTCGATTAGACGGATTCATCCGACGATTCGATAGATTTAAAGCGGGTATCACTCGGGTGCAATGGCCCGTAAAAGTGTGATTCCGTCAATCCGATTCGAGCACTCGTTGGTTGCGCGTCGCGTACGGGTGGGGCTCGACTGTGAGGCCAAGTACCGCAACGAAGACGATCCGTGGGGCATCGGAGACGCCGATTCCAGGCGCTATGACCTGTATGTGGAATCGATCCGAGAGCGCGCGCGAGCACACGGCAGCGTGCTTGACATCGGCTGTGGCTTCGGTGCGATGCTCGCACGCCTGCGGTCCGATTTCGAGCGGTTGCACGGTATCGAGCTGAGCGCCGAGGCGATCGCCAAGGGCGCCGAGCGCTACCCGTTCATCGAGTTCGAGCAGGGCTCGATCGACGCTTTGGAGCGCACCCGCGCCGATCGTGAGCGCTTTGACGCGATCATATTCAGCGACGTCATCTACTACGTCGAGGAGAGCCACAAGCGTGCCGCCTTGCGCTGGATCGCCGAGCACCTCAATCGCGACGGATTCGCATTCATCGCGGCGTACAGTCCGGGGGGTAGGGAATATCTGACGCCGATCGAGTTGCGCACGCTGGTCGAGCGCGAGCTCGCGATCGAGCGCGAGGAGCGGCTCGACAGCGGTCACGTGATGCTGCTGGCTCGAGCGCGACGGCGCCTTGTGGCGATGACGCTCGACTACGAGACGTGGCAACCGGTGCCTGCCGGGAGACGAATCGATTGGGAGGCAGACGTCTTTGGACCCACCGACAGGCTGTTGGACGCGTTCGACGCGGAGGGCGCGTGCCTGACGATCTTCGCGGAGCTCGGCGAGCACGCGTTTCTGCGCGAGTATCAGCCCGAGCTCGCAGAGCGCATGGAGTCGCAATGGCGCGAGGCGATACGCCGTGGTCACAACGTCGAGATTCATCTGCACCCAAACTGGCTGCCGGAGCTGGGCGCGCGCCTCGAGAATGGGGACTATGTCTGGAACGAGCTGCTGACGCGCGCCGACGAGCATCCCGACCTCGTCGCGCTGGTGGCGCGCCTGAAGCGCACCCTCGCGCAGGCCATCGGAGCGGTGGATCCGACCTACGAGGTGACGGCGTTCAGGGCCGGTGGCTATGAGGCACAGCCGTTCCGCAGGCTCGCCGAGGCGTTGCGCGCGAACGACATCCTGTGCGACTCCTCCGTGTATCGAGGGGGCCGCCAGCCGGGCATTTATCACGATTACGACCATCCCGTCGATGCCCACCAACCCTGGTTCGCCAGTCACGCAGACCCACAACTCGAGGCGCCGCCGGCCGAGCGCGGGATCGTGGAGTTGCCGGTGGCGACGTTTGCGCGCAACGATCGCTGGACATTCGACGGCGATGAAGGCGCCCACTTCGGCGAGCGCTTGATCGCCGCGATCGAGGCCGAGCGAACGGCAGGCCCGAGCACCGAGACCGCGCGAGCGATCGCGAGCGCCCGCGAGCTGGCGAGCGCGGCCTACGAGGCGGTACGTTCGCGCTGGGGGCCCATCAACTATGTGTTCCCTCGAACCGTCGCCCACGCACTGGTCGACTACCGGCGTGAACGCGTCGTCGAGGACGATTTCCACGTCGCCGTGGGTCATTCGAAGGCCGACTTGGACATTCCCGCGATCCGCGAGCAGCTGCGCATTCTGCGTGAGAGCGGCGTCGAGGTGGTCGGCCTTGCCGAGATGGCTCGGCTAGCTCGTGAGCAGCTCGAGCGCCACGCCCCGCTCGATTGCACAGACTCGCCGAGCCGGCAGATTCAGGAACACGAGCGTCTGGCGGAGATGATTCCGCTGGACCGCGCTCACGTATTGGAGCTAGACCGTGTCGAGGAGGCGCGGTCTGCGAGGAGCATTTCTGCGCTGTCGTTCGCGGATGGCACGTTCGACTGCGTCCACGCCGGCACCGTCCTCCAGCGCGCGCTCGACGTAGACGCCGCTCTGCGGGAGGTACGGCGGGTGCTGGTCGACGGTGGCGCGCTCGTGGCCGCGATTCGACCGGACGCCTACAACACACGTCGCAGGAACGGCAAGCTCACGTGGAGGACCTCCGCCGCGGATGTACGTGAGCGCATGGCACAGGCCGGGTTCGTGGACATCGCAGTCGAGCAGACCGACACTTACCGGCGGGGATTCGCACCGTACCCGCCCGCGTCGGATCGCATGCTCTACGTCCGCGCGTGGCGGCGCCCGATGCCGTTGGCGCCCGCCCAACGAGTGGACGCGCTGCGAAAATGGGCTTCTACCCAGCTTGACCCAGTCCACCGCTCGGCGAGCGCGGTGACGCGTCTGCTCGGCGAGGCACTCGCGCGCGAGGGATTCAAGCCACGCTGGGCGACGATGATCGCGCGCGATCATCCCGCCGGACACGGGCCCTGTCTCTACGACACGCACGAGGTGATCGAGCTGACGTTCGCGGATCGTTCTGTGCACGTGATCGATCCCGTCGCCGACGTACGGTTTCCGTGTGCGTTGCAGACGCTGATCGAGGAACCGGCCGCCGCCGACCGAGTCGTGCGAGGGCGCGAACCTTCAAGCGGCACACGCACCCGTGACCTGTACGCGACGTCATTCTGGTACCGGCGAGTGGTGGCAGTCGCCGTTCGCGGTCACCCACACGGCGCGCGGCACTTCGTGCCGGTGCGGTGGGTGGATCGTGCGTCTGACCCGTTGCATCAGGGGCTCGCCGTCGTCCGTGCGCGCGCGTGGCGCACGATCCGCTGGATCGTCGCCTCCTTAGCTCAGGTCGGTGGGAGCGGGACCTTGCGCGTCGTCGCCGAGTCGATCGCCTCGAGGCTCGTGAGGGCGACGCTCTGGGCGATATAAGCGGCACGCAAGCCCGGATTGAATGGACCTTCGCATCTGCAGGCGCTCAGAACGGACTGCATGAGCTCGACGTGCCCCTTGCCGGAGCCATGCTCGACCGTTGGCGAACGCTCCCCGTCGAAGCAGCTCAGGCGCTCGAAATTCTCAAGCACCCATGCTCGGCCCGCACCGAGGATCTCGATCCGTTCCTTCGGCATGCTCGCGGGTCCGAGCGCCGAGTAGTGCAAGCTCGCGATCGAGCCGTTGTCGTAGCTGACCATAATGCTCGCGTTCTGCACGGTCCGTACGCTTCCGGTCTCGCGTACCGCCATCGCGCTCACGTTCACCGGCGTGCCGCATAGCCAGTTCGCGTAGTCCAGGAAGTGACAGCCCTCACCGAGGATGCGCCCGCCACCCTCGTGCGGATCGTTGAGCCAATGCTCGGCAGGGAGTGGCGCGCTGACACGGATCATCACCTGCAGCGGTCCATCTACCCCGGCGAGTTGCCCGCGCAGTCGACGTGAAATGGGAGCAAACGGTCGGTTGAAGCCGATCGCGAGCCGGGCCCCCTCTCCGCCACCGGCATCCCAAACGTCGTCGATCTGATCGCGGGTAAGCGCTAGCGGCTTCTCGAGGAGCACCGCCTTGCCGGCCCGTAGCGCG
>Ga0070763_10000249_pt1 | contig 13399 bp, 12 predicted proteins | sample HubBroMetageWRM3_FD_67279 | JGI IMG/M metagenome (GOLD analysis project Ga0070763, IMG submission 67279) | Warmed soil microbial communities from the Hubbard Brook experimental Forest, New Hampshire - Hubbard Brook CCASE Soil Metagenome WRM 3 | ecosystem: Environmental > Terrestrial > Soil >... | reverse complement strand
CAGAGACCGCGTCCGAGCCTGGGGGTGCCCTCGGTGGACGGCCGAGGCACCGCCGACGCTGGATCGCCGCGGGGGTGCTGGCGGCCGTTGCCGCGGTCGGCATCGCGGCCGGGATCATCGACGGGCACGGGGGCGGCGGGACGGGAAGCAGCGGGTTCAGCGACAACGCCTATCCCACCTCGACGGTCATCGTGACTCGCCAGAGCCTGTCCTCCGAGATCCCGGTGAACGCCACACTCGGGTACGGCGGTTCCTACGAAGTGGTCAACCAGGCTTCAGGCATCCTCACGCAGTTGCCTCCGTCGGGAAAGGTCATCGCGGAGGGCCAGGTCCTCTACGAGGTGAGCGGCCGGCCTGTCGTTCTTCTGTACGGCCCCACCCCGGCCTACCGCAGTCTGTCGGAGGGCACCAATAGCGGGGTGACCGGGCCGGATGTGCGAGAGCTCAATGCTGACCTGGTGGCAATGGGTTATGCGAGCAGCTCGGAAATCCCCGCAGGCTCAGACGTGTTCAGCAGCTGGACCACTCTCGGCGTCGAGAAGCTCCAGTCGGCCCTGGGGGTCAGCGTGAACGGCACGCTGACCCTGGGTGAAGCGGTGTTCTTGCCCAGCGCCGCCCGCATTACATCCGTCTCGGCTACCTTGGGCGCCTCGGCCCCGCCCGGCCAGGCCATCATGTCGGCAACGTCGACGACCCGCGTGGCGACCGCTGATCTCGACACGTCACAGCAGTCCGAAGTGGCAGTCGGCGATCACGTGGCTATTACCTTGCCCGACGACGCCACCACGCCGGGGGTGGTCACTTCTGTGGGCAAGGTGGCGACCGAGTCCTCGCTGAGCTCTCCCAGCCTCGGCGGCCCGAGTAGCTCTGGCTCCGCCACCATCGCCGTCACGGTCACGCCCACGAACCCGGCCGCGCCGGGAAGCTGGGACCAGGCTCAAGTGACCGTCGACATCCGCACCGCCAGCGTGCAGGACGCGCTAGTGGTCCCAGTGAATGCCCTGCTGGCCTTGTCGGGCGGCGGCTATGCGGTAGAAGTGACCGGCAGCCACGGTGTACGTCAATTGGTCGCAGTCACGCCCGGTCTCTTCGACGACGCCGAGGGGCTGGTCCAGGTGTCAGGCTCAGGCCTATCGGCCGGTGAGCACGTGGTGGTGCCGAGCACATGAGCAAGGCCGCAGCCGTTGGCGCACCCTCCAGCCCGGATCCGAACCGGTCCTGCCCCCAGGGCCAGAAGCCGCTCGTACTCGAACTTCAGGCGGTCACCAAGGTCTATGCCAGCCGGCCTCCGGTGACTGCCCTCAAAGAAGTGAGCCTTTCCATAACCGAAGGGGAACTCCTGGGCATCGTCGGTCCCTCGGGCTCGGGCAAGTCCACCCTGTTGCACCTGATGGGGACGATCGACCGCCCGAGCACAGGCAGGGTGCTGCTCACCGGCCTCGACATAGCCGCCCTGTCGGACCGGGAACTCGCCGTGGCCCGAGCCACCAGGGTGGGCTTTATCTTCCAGCAGTTCTTTCTCTCCGAGCATCAAAGCGCACTCGACAACGTCGCCGACGGACTTCTGTACGCAGGTATCGGCCTGCGTGAGCGCCGGGAGGCTGCCAGCCTCGCCTTGGACCACGTCGGCCTCGGCATGCGCCTAGCTGCCAGACCCACCCAGCTATCTGGGGGCGAGCGCCAGCGAGTAGCCATCGCCCGGGCTTTGGCGGGGAACCCCGCCATCGTGCTGGCCGACGAACCCACCGGCAACCTGGACTCCTCGACCGGCCAGTACATCTTGGGTTTGCTCGCCGATCTGCACGCCGCCGGGGTGACCATCGCCGTGATTACCCACGACAAAAACATCGCCGACCGGATGCCTCGCCGCGTCGAGCTGCTGGACGGGTGCATCGTCGCCGACAGCGGACAGGCACCGGGCACCGGCCGGCTCTTGCCGGTGGGAGGACAAAGGTGAGCACCGCACCGTTGAGAGTCCATCGGCTCCGGCTCTCGGACTCGGCGCGCCTGTCCACGGTGGGGTTGCGCACGAGGAAGCTCCGGGCGGGGCTGTCCGCCCTCGGCATCTCTATCGGCGTGGCCGCGATCGTGGCTGTGCTGGGGCTGTCGTCCTCCTCCCAGGCCGGTTTGCTCAACGAGCTGACTGCCCTCGGCACCAACCTGCTCACCGTGACCAACGGCCAGACCCTCACCGGTCAGCCCGCAGAGCTATCCAAAGCTGCCCCGGGCATGATCGCGAGGATCGGGCCGGTCACAGAGGTTCAGTACACCGGGGCGCTCAATGGCGTAGAGGCCTACCGCAGCCCGCTCATCCCGTCCATCGAGACCAACGCCTTGTCCGTAGACGCCTCGAGCTTGAACCTGCCGGAAACGGTCGGTACAGGCATGGCCCAAGGCGTATATCTGAACGCCGCCACGGCGACTGAGCCGGTCGCAGTCTTGGGCGCGGCGGCTGCGCAGCGCCTGGGGCTTGATCGCATTTTCCCCAGAGAGCGGATCTGGGTGGGCGGCCTCTGGTTCTACGTGGCGGGCATCTTGCGCCCGGCCGTCTTGACACCCGAGATCGACTCGTCCGTGCTGATCGGCTTCCCCTCAGCCGAGAAATACCTTGGCTTTGACGGGCACCCTTCTGAGATTTACGTCCGAGCCCAGACAAGCCAAATCGACGCGGTGGACTCGGTCCTCGGCCCCACCGCCAACCCCGAAACACCTAACCAGGTCGACGTGAGCCAGCCGTCGATCGCCCTGGTCGCTCAGGCAGACGCCAAGGCCGCTTTGAACAGCCTGCTTTTGGGACTCGGGGCAATCTCGCTTCTCGTAGGGGCTGTGGGGGTGGCCAACATCATGCTGATCGGGGTTCTCGAACGACGAAGTGAGATCGGCCTTCGCAGGGCGCTCGGGGCCACCAAGGGTCATATCCGCATGCAGTTCCTCTCTGAGGCCATCGTCCTGGCCGTCCTGGGGGGCGCACTGGGTGTGGCCGCCGGGGTTCTTTCGACAGCGGTGTATGCGTCCGTCAAGGGATGGTCTGTTGTCGTGCCTGCGCTGGCGTGGGGTGGGGGCTTCGGCATCGCCGTTCTGATCGGCGCGATGGCCGGGCTCCTTCCTGCACTGCGTGCTGCGCGCTTGTCGCCCACCGAGGCACTATGGGCGATGTGACCTGCGCTTCTGCGGCTACAGAAACATCGCTTCCGCAAGTTTTCAGTCGGTGAAAGTGGGGTCGGCCTCGTGCAGCCGCGGCGCTCGCCCCTTGGGCTCCTCCCAGTCTTCCGACCGGCCCAGGGCGGTGAGGTCCAGCCACGAATAGGCGTTGCCCAAGACGTCGGTGCCGCGCGCCCAGGCCGAGTAGGTGTGGCAGATCTGCATGCCATCGCGCAGGAAGCAGCTGACTCCCGACATCTCCACTGAGGTCTGGTCCCCGGTGACGATCTCCGGCTGGCTTCGGTAGTTGTATTCCAGCTGCGGCCTGTCCTTGTCCAGGGTGGCCTGGAAGTCGTAGTTGAAGTCGCTGCCGTGGGAGGAGTACCAGGGCACCGTCCACCCCCGCGCGGCCTGGTACTTCCGCAGCTTGTCCAGCGGCGCCCGGGCCACCAGGACGAAGGCCGTATCGCGGGACCGCAGGTGCCGCAGCAACCCGTCGGAGATCTCGTCGACGTCGGCTGTGCAGCCCGGGCACGCCGCGTCCCAGTCCGGCGCGAACATGACGTGCTTCACTATCAGCTGGCTGCTCTCCCCGAACAGCGCGGCCAGCGGGACCGTGCCGTCCGGGCCATCCAGGAGGTACTCCTTCTCGATCCGTACCATCGGGAGACGCCGCCGCTTGGCGTTCATCGCGTCCCGCTGGCGGGTGGCTTCTTTCTCTTCCGCCAGCAGACTCTTCCTGGCATCCAGCCATGCCTCGCGCGTCACGATCTCCGGAAGGGTCATCACAGCTCCTGCGCACGCGTTAGTCGCGTCGAGACAGTCTTCTAACCATGAAGACGAATGCCCGGCCCCGAAATCATCGGTCCGGCTTGCCACTTCGTAAAAGAATCCTCCGGCCCGCTTGTGCGGGTCCCGTTACTTGGTGCGGGCGGCGGAAAGGCGACGTTGACAGTGAGGCCGCCTTCGGGTTGGGGAAAGATATCGAGCCTGGCGCCGTGGGCTTCGGCGATTTGGGAGACGATGGAAAGGCCGAGGCCGAGGCCATCCGGGCTGGCCGCCCGGTCCGGGGCGGCGCGTTGGAACGGCTCAAGCAGACGGACGATCTGGTCTGGCGGCACCGGCGGGCCGGTGTTGGCCACGGTGAGCGTCGTTTCTGCGCGGGCTAGCAGCCCGACCTTGAGCTGGCCGCCGGCGATGTTGTATCGAATGGCGTTGTCGATCAAGTTCGAGACCAGCCGGTAGATGAGGCGGGTGTCCCCGGACACCTGGGCATGATCGAGGGCAGTGTCGACCTGTAGCCCTGTGGCTTTCGCAGATGGCTGGCGTTCGGTGAGGACGTTCTCGACGATGGTGGTGACGTCGACGGTTTGCCGGTGCTCGATGCCACGTTGACTGCGGGCCAAGGTGAGCAGGGCGTCGATGAGTTCGGCCTGGTCTTTGCCCGCGTCGATTGCCTCCTGGCAGGCGGCTCGGAGCGAGTCGAGGGTGACGTCGGGGTCGGCTAGCGCTACTTGGAGGAGGGTCTGGCTGAGCATCAGCGGGGTGCGCAGCTCGTGGGACGCGTTGGCGACGAAGCGTCGCTGGGAGTCGAATGCCGCTTCGAGACGGGCGAGCAGCCCGTCGATGGTGTCGCCTAGGTCTTTGAGTTCGTCGTCGGGGCCGGGAAGTGCAAGGCGTTCATGCAGGTTGCGCTCGGAGATCTGACGGGTGGTGGTCGTCATCACCCGCAGCGGTCGCAGGACTCGGCCTGCGGCGAGCCAGCCGAGGGCCACGGATACCCCGATCATGCCGAGGAGAATGATGCAGGAACCGGCGATGAACTCGCTGGTGTTGAGGGCCAGTGAGTGACCAAGAAGACCAATATGTACCGTCGCGCCGCCGCCAGGGGCCGCGCTGGCTCCGTGCGGCGCCAGCCCGTTGGTGACCGGTCCTTTATGAACAGACCTTTGTATTTGCGGGATGCCGGTGGGCTTTGGGCGCCCGGCCAGGATGATCACGAAGTAGGTGACGAAGACGAGTGCGACACCTGAGGGGAAGAAGAGACAGCAGTAGAGCGCGGTCAGGCGAAACCGGGCGCTCCGCCGCCGGCGGGAACCGGAGGCCCGGTCTCGGGACCGTTCGCGCCGCATCATGATCAGTCGGCGATCCGGTAGCCGGCTTTGGCCACGGTCTCGATCAGGGGCGGGTCGCCGAGCTTGGCGCGGAGGCGGCTGATGGTGGTCCTGACCGCCTGGCTGAAGGGGTCGGCGGCCTCGTCCCACACGCGTTCGAGGATCTCCTCAGCGGACACGACGACGCCCGGCCTGGTCAGGAGGACTTCGAGGACGGCGAACTCCTTAGGGTTGAGCGGCAAGGCCCGGCCGGCTCTGGTGGCGATCCGATGCGACGGATCGAGCTGCAGGTCGCTGTGGGTGAGGGTCGGGGGCAATGCGGTTCCGGGGCGGCGGACCAGGGCGCGGATGCGTGCTACCAGTTCAGTGAAGTCGCACGGTTTCGGAAGGTAGTCGTCTGCGCCGATGGCAAGGCCTTCGACGCGGTCGTGCACGGCGCCGGCGGCGGTCAGCATTAGCACGCGGCTCGGCGACCCTTCCGCCGCGAGCGCTTTGCATACCTGGTCGCCATGTACGACGGGGATGTCCCGGTCCAGCACGACGACGTCGTAGGCGGTGAGCGCGAGGTGATCGAGGGCATCCTGCCCGTCGAAGACGACGTCGACTGCCATGCCGGCCTGGCGCAGGCCGGTGGCCATTGCCATGGCCAGCTTGGCGTGATCCTCGACTACCAGCACCCTCATCTCGCTTCTCCTTCGCCGTCCCAGTTGATTGATGGTGGCCGGCCTCCTCGGGGCGGTCTGATCAATCCAGGATGCCGGATCGGATGTTGCAAAACCATTACTGCGTTGCGCCCTTGCAACACCGGCTCCCGTAGAACGTGCTTATGAGACACACCAGCAATCAGCAGAACGACGAGCCGGCGGCATCGACGCGCAGAGCCGCAGGCCCACCGCGAGTGCGCGGCCGACTGTGCCGGCGCGGCCTCGCCATGGTGGCGCTGCTCGCGACAGGGGCGATAATCACCGCGTGCGGGGGCGGGTCAAGCGCCGCGACCCGGTCGTCAGCGGCACCCGGCGCGAGCGCCGGGAGCAATCAGAGCGCTCTTCTCGCTTACGTCCACTGCATGCGCACCCACGGGGAGCCGAACATGCCCAATCTCAGCGGGAGCGGCGGGCACATCTCGATGCCCGCGAGTTCAGGAGTGGACCCCAACTCCCCCCAGTTCACTAAGGCGAACAACACGTGCCAGGAGCTGTTGCCAAAGGGGGGCACGTCAGGGGGGCAGACGATCACCCCTGCCGAGCAGGCGGACTACCTCAAGGCCGCCGCTTGTATGCGCTCGCACGGGGTCCCCGACTTCCCGGACCCGACGTTCCGCAACAACAGCGTCACGTTCAACGCCCCGGGGTCGAGCATCGACACCAGTTCTTCGCAGTACAAGAGCGCGCTGGCGACGTGCGAGAAGCTGATCCCCGCCGGCCTGCCCGACAGCCCTGCCAGCTCATGAACGGCATGCCTGATGTCCGGCGGCGCCATCGGCGTTGGGCACAGTGGGCGGCCGTTGCGGCCGTGGCACTAGCGGCCGCCGCAGCGGCGGTGATGGTGATAGCCAAGCCGTTCGCATCCCACAAGCCGTCGAACTTTGTGGTCGCCGGCAACGCCGGCCAGACCTCGCTGTACACGGTGGCCCGAGACGACCTGTCCTCGCAGACCCAGGTGTCGGCCACTCTCGGGTACGCCGGCAGCTATACCGTGGTGAATCAGGCCCAAGGGACGGTCACAGGGCTGCCGATGGTCGGTCAGGTGGTCAGCCAGGGCGAGGTCCTTTACCGGGTGGACGGCGCACCAGTCGTGCTCCTCGGCGGCAACACTCCTGCCTACCGCTCGCTGTCCCAAGGGGCCTACGCGTCTGAGGTGACCGGCGCGGACGTCGCCGAACTGAACGCCGATCTAGTAGCCCTGGGTTATGCGACCCGTGCAGAGATCCCCGCAGGCTCCGATCAGTTCACCTGGTGGACCACAGACGCGGTGGAGAAACTGCAGAAGGCGCTGGGGGTGACGGAGACGGGCACTCTTGCGCTGGGTCAGGCGGTGTTCCTGCCCAGCGCCGCGCGAGTTGAGACAGCCTCGGCCACACCGGGCGGCCCGGCTCAGCCCGGACAGCCGGTGCTCACCGCGACCTCCACGGCACGCCAGGTCAGCATCGCCCTGGACGCCGACGAGCAGTCCGAGGTATCCGTCGGCGACAAGGTGACCATCACCCTGCCCAACAACCAGACCACTCCTGGAGTGATCTCTTCGGTAGGCGCCGTTGCCACCGCTCAGCCAGGCGGGTCGTCCACGATCACCGTCGAGGTCACCCCGACCGACTCGACCGCCACCGGCACCTGGGACCAGGCGCCAGTAGACGTGACGATTACCACCGGCAGCGTGAGCAACGCCCTGGTGGTGCCCGTCGACGCCCTGTTGGCTCAATCAAGTGGCGGTTACGCGGTGGAGGTAGCAAGCACCGGCGGCATCCGCCGTCTCGTCCCAGTCAGCCTCGGGCTGTTCGACGACGCCGATGGTCTCGTCCAGGTCACCCGAACCAGCCTGGCCGCCGGGCAGCAGATCGTGGTGCCAAACCTATGAACGCGGAGACCACCGGGCCGGCCCCGTGCAGCGTCGATGATGAATACCTTCCCGCCCAGAACGCCGCGGACCGGCCGGTCCTCGAGGTCGGCCACGTAACCAAGGTGTATCCGAGCCAGCCACCGGTCACTGCGTTGCGGGACGTCTCTTTCACTGTGGCCGCGGGCGAGCTGGTGGCTATCGTGGGACCGTCGGGGTCGGGCAAAACCACGTTGCTGCATCTGATGGGCACCCTGGACCGGCCCAGCTCCGGGCGGGTGCGAATCACCGGCCTTGACGTCGCCCGGCTTTCTGATCGAGAGCTGGCTGCGATGCGTGCCACCCAAATCGGATTCGTGTTTCAGCAGTTCTTCTTGGCCGAACATCAGACCGTCCTGGACAACGTGGCCGACGGGCTCCTCTACGCCGGGGTGCCCCAAACCGAGCGGAGAGCCCGTGCCCTCGATGCCCTTGGACTCGTCGGCCTAGCGGCAAGACCGCACGCCCGCCCCACCCAACTGTCAGGCGGGCAACGCCAGCGCGTAGCGATCGCCCGCGCCTTGGTCGGCAGCCCGGCCATCGTGCTAGCGGACGAGCCCACCGGAAACCTGGACCAAGCCGCTGGACAGGCCATCTTGGGGCTCCTCAGAGAACTCCACCATCGCGGAGTGACCATCGTCGTCATCAGCCACGACCGCGATATCGCCGCCCGCATGGACCGCCGCATCGAGATGCTCGACGGCCGGATCGTCTACGACAGCGCCGATGATGCCTCACGATCGCCGCTGCCAGTTCTCGAGGACCGGCCCAGTCATGAGGACAGCCGGCCATGAGAACCAGCGGAACCCTTGCAGTGAGAAAGCTGCGTCCCTCGGACCTGGCTCGCCTGTCGACCGTCGGGCTGCGCACCCGTAAGCTCCGAGCTGCGCTATCCGCATTGGGGATCGCTATCGGCGTGGCCGCCATCGTCGCCGTCTTGGGGCTGTCCTCATCCGCCTCGGCCAACCTGAACAACGAGATCTCGGCGCTGGGCACGAACTTGCTGGTGGTACAGAATGGCCAGACCATCACCGGCGGCACAGCCGAGCTGCCAAAGACCGCCCCGGCCATGATCGCCCGCATCGCCGCGGTCACCCACGTCGAGCAGACCGGCTCGGTCAGCGGAGACGTCTACCGCAACTCGCTCATCCCCTCGATCGACACGAACGACCTGTCCATCGACGCGGCCAGCCTCGGCCTGCTGCGCACCGTCGGCACCAGCATCGCCCAGGGCCGCTACCTCAACGCAGCGACCGCCAACGAGCCCGTCGCGGTGCTCGGCGCCGCGGCCGCCCAGCGCCTCGGGATCGACCGCGTGTACTCCGGCGAGCGCATCTGGGCCGACAACACATGGCTCTACGTGGCCGGCATCTTGAACCCGGCCGTACTCGCACCCGACATCGACTCCTCCGTGCTAGTCGGCTTCCCCGCCGCTGAGCACTACCTGAGCTTCGACGGTCATCCCTTCACCATCTATGTCCGTGCCCAAAACAGCCACGTCAACCAAGTCGACAACCTGCTGGCCGCCACCGCCAACCCGGAAAACCCCAGCGAGGTCAACGTCTCCCAGCCGTCAGCCGCGCTCGTCGCCCAGGCCGACGCCCAAAGCACATTCGACGACCTCTTCCTGGGTCTCGGCGCGGTCGCACTGTTGGTCGGTGCGGTCGGAGTGGCGAACATCATGATCATCTCGGTCCTCGAACGACGAAGCGAGATCGGGCTCCGCCGGGCCTTGGGGGCCACCAGGGGACACATCAGAGTCCAATTCCTGGGCGAGGCTATCCTGCTCGCCCTGATCGGCGGCGCGGCCGGCGTCGGAGCCGGTGCCCTCTCCACCGCCCTCTACGCGAGTACCAAGCACGAGCCCGTCGTGATTCCCGTCATCGCGTGGGGTGGCGGCATCGGCGCCGCCATCGTAATCGGAGCCGTCGCCGGGCTCTGGCCCGCGCTGCGCGCAGCGCGAATGTCACCCACCCAGGCACTGTGGAGCATGTGACAGGGAGTCCGCGGCGTTAGGAGGCCGATCTGCGACCGCCAGGGTGCCAGGTCCGGGTACTGCTTCAGGAGCGGACCCGTTAACTCTTATCAGGCGTCTTCGTGAAGAAGTGATGGGTTGTGCCGTTTGGCATCGTGGCGGACTCGACCGCGTACCGCTTGTGCAGGGACTCCAGGCCATCCCAGAGTCGCACGCCCCGCCCGAGCACGATTGGTATCTGGACGACGTGGAGGTAGTCCACGAGGCCGGCGCCGAGGAATTCGTTGACGGTGGTAGGCCCGCCGCCGAGCCGGACGTCCAGCCCATTGGCAGCCTGTTTAGCGCGTTGCAGCACTTCGGCAGGGGTGCCGCTGACGAAGTGGAACGTTGTGCGGCCCACGCTGAGCGGCTCATGGTCCCAGTGGGTCAGGACGAAGCACGGCGTACCGAAGGGTGGTTCGTCGCCCCACCATCCGCGCCAGCCGTCCTGCGGCCATGGCCCGGAGGTGGGGCGATACATGTTGCGGCCCATGATGTCGGCACCTATCCCCCTGCTCCACGCTGCGGCGATGGATTCGTTCACGCTCGGCGCGGCTGACGCTGCGCCTGACTCCTCAGCAGGGCGGAAGATGTTCGCCTTCTCGAACCATGGCAGGAACTCCGCCTGGGCGTTACCGAATGCGACCTGAGGTGACTGGTCCTCGCCGGAGGCGTAGCCGTCCAGCGTGACAACGAAATTATGTACCCGCAGCCTGGACATCCCGTGTCTCCTTCGCAGTCTTCGTGTTCGTCACCGGCACCGACAGGCCCTGGCGAAGCCGACGGTGCTCGCCGAGCAGCCGGGACCAGGAAACCGACCCACGCACCCGCTCGACAGGCGGATAACTCGGTGTCTCGAACAGCTCGCGGGTCCGCTCCCAACCGACGGCGACCGCCGTCGGGCCTGCATAGCGCGGTCAAGCATGGCGGTCGGGAGCACAGGGCTACCTGCTAACCGATTGCAAAGTGCAAGCGGATAGGGGGACCGTACCAGAACCGATTGAATCGGAGAAACTGATGCCAGAGCGCCGTTCGGGCTGCCCGATCAACCTCGCCACCGAAGTACTGGGTGACAAGTGGTCGCTCGTGATTCTGCGGGACCTGATGTTCGGCGACCGCCGCTACTTCCGTGAGCCCCAAGGCGCCGGACCAAAGCAACGATCGCTGTTGTCTGGAAGGTCAGGCGACGGCGATCAGGATGTGCGGGCTGTCGGCGGGGTTCAGCCACCCGAGCACGGCGTCAAGCTCGGCGTTGGGCAGGGCCATGCAGCCTTCGGTGTACCCGACTGCCATGTCGTCGTGCAGGAAGATGCCGGCTCCGTTGTCCGGAGGGTGGGGCATCTCGATGTCGATGAAGTGCTGGTAGGGCTGGATCTCGGTCCACAGGGCCTCGGAATCCTCGCCGTAGGGCGGGGTGGTCCCGCAGGGCACATGCTGGAAGGTGTCGTAGGCCGGGCTGCCGGGCTGCTCGTCCCACCAGTCACCACACACCAGGTGGTGGTAGGGGTAGCGGGTGGTTGGGCTCACGGTCGAGTTGCCGTAGACGGTCGTGCCGAACGGGAACAGGCCGGTGGGGGTGGCCCAGTCGCCGGGTACTCGCTGTGCGATGGGCAGCAGGCCACCGTGGCCCGTCTGGGCCCGGAAGGGCTGCGCGGGTTGCCCGGCAAACGACACCGGGCTCCAGCAGCCGTTGGCTCCCTTGGCCCAGGCCGTAAAGGTCGCGGCCAAGCTCGCCGTCGAGGGAGCGACGACGGTGACCAGTTGCACACCGCCTCCGGTGTCGGCCACCCGATCCGGGTCGATGCCGTAGGCCGCCGCCGAGTACTGCGGGCAGCGCGTTGTGGGGTCCGCGGCCGCGATTGGACGGGCTGTCGCCGGCCGTGGAACAGCGGCGGTCCCAGCAGGCGCCGCAGCCGAAGCCGCCGGCCGCGTGGCAGCGGCCGGTGGAGTGGAAGTAGCAACTGACGTGGCCTGCCCACATGCTGCGCACAGGCCAGTCAACAGCAGGCAGCTCACGGCGATGAGAGACTTCGCTGCCATCCTCACAGGATGCCGGACTGATCTTCGATGAAGGAGCCGCTCCGGGCAAAGAACTCGTCCCGTCGACCGATGACTACCTCCCGCAGCCGGTCCCGCACAGTCCCGGCAGAGCCCGGTCCTCGAATGGATCTCGGACTACGTCGACCTCAGCATCACGCTAAGTGACGCACGCAGCCGGCCTACCGGAAAGCCATAGCCGACTCCCTCAGGTCGGATGGACCGCCATTGACCAGACTGGCAGGTCAGCGCGGGCTACGGCACTCGATGAGCGTGGTCCGGGAGCGCTTCAGGGGCAATCGCAGGTGACGATCCGCGCGGCACTGGCATGGCCACATGGCCAGGCCGCAAAAGCGCGCGGCCCGTACCGGCTACCGGATCTGCACCACGACCCATTTGTGCAGGCAGTGACCGGCCAGGCAGAGGATGGTTGGCGTGCGGTCGAGCCAGATCGTGTGGCGCGCGTCCGTCTCGGCAAGCAGCACCCGCCCCGGGCTGCCTGCCGCGGGCTTAGCGCGCACCAGCCAGGTCTCGATGGTGGTGATCGTAGCGGTGGCCCGGTTCGCAGATACCCTGACCGGGCCGACGATCTCGATGCCGGGCACCGATACGTCGACCTGGCGTGGCCAGCCTCTGGTCTGGGCGATGACCATGCGCCTCGCCGCGCCGTAGTAACGGCTCTCGAGGCGGGCCAGAGCGAGCGGCCCGAGCAAGGGCTGCCGGCCCACCTCGTAGTACGGCACCCGCGCCAGCAGGGAATCGTCGACCAGGTAGGCGTAGCAGACTTCAAACTGGTCCCGGGCCAGATGCCCGCAGCCGCGCGATACCACCGGTGTAGCGTCCGATCCCGGCTTCGGCGGCACGGGGACACTCGCGCACGCCGCTGTGATCATGCACGCGACAGCGACCACCACCGGGCCTAACAGCCTCGTCATCAAGTCCCTTGCAGTTACCGGCGCAATTGCCGTGGTGAATTCCCCGCCGCTGCGGATGACGACGTCACCTTGTCTCATGCCCGGCCCGGCTTCCCGCACCCAGGCGCAGCGTCAGGCTGAAAGAAGACTGCCCAGATACGCAGGAAGCATGCGCCGCGCCCGTAGCCGCCGATGTGGTCGGGATCCGGCTGGGAGCCCGTTGCTGCGTAACGGGTTCAGATCAGCAAGTATGTCGTGTGGGTCAGGAACCGCCTGTGGTTAGCCGTCGTCGAAGACGGCATGAGGCACCTTGTCATCGCTATCGGTGCCTTGGCCGTGCTCCTGGCTGCTGGGTCTGCGACGGGCGTGCTGTCAACGACGGTGGCCAGGTTCCCGGCGGAAGGCGGGCCCTGTTCGGCTCAGCCCCCCGGCTGCGGCAGCGCGCAGGCGACGGCGAAAAGGCTGGCTGGCTGGGCCCAATGGACCGGCAGCGAGGCCATCGCCTGGGTCGTGAGCCAGTCGACGCCCAGCACCCGCGTTCTTGGTGCCTACTCGTGGGTGCCCGGAAGCCTGGCCTGGACCGCCGT
>Ga0070763_10000245_pt1 | contig 13458 bp, 10 predicted proteins | sample HubBroMetageWRM3_FD_67279 | JGI IMG/M metagenome (GOLD analysis project Ga0070763, IMG submission 67279) | Warmed soil microbial communities from the Hubbard Brook experimental Forest, New Hampshire - Hubbard Brook CCASE Soil Metagenome WRM 3 | ecosystem: Environmental > Terrestrial > Soil >... | reverse complement strand
AACCGCCAGGACCGCCGCCGCGCCATCGACTATCCCGGCTGCGGGCCGCGCATCGACGGCGATCCCGCGGCCTGGGTCGAGAACCTCGACAAGCTGGGCGTGCGCTGGCTCCATCTCGGCCGCTTCGAGGGTCTCTCCTTCCCCGGCGAGGCCCGCTGGGCGCAGGCACGGCCCGACCGCTTCACCTTGCGCTACGCCGATCCCCTGAACCTCATCTACGAGCTGTCCCCGCCGCCCCGAAAAACATCGTCCGGGACATCACCGCCGGAGGCGGGGTCCGCGCCGGCGCTCCTGGCCAGGAACGGCGGGGGCTCGGCCATGGCCCGAGCCGCCATCCACCGGCGATTCCGCCGATCCAGGCCACCAGCAGGCAGCTGAGCCATGGAGCCAACCGCCGCCCGGCGCGCCTGGGACCCCGACCAGCTGATCGAGATCGATCTCGCGACGGTCGAGAAGCTGCCCGTGCTGGCCGAGCTGCTCGCCGGAGTACAGGGACCGGCGCTCGACCTGGGCTCCGGGCTCGGCTATTACGCGCGGCGGCTGCTGGTACGCTCGCCGCCGGTGGTCGTGGTGGACCTCGACCTGACGGCCCTCGCCTGGGGCGGGCGCGGGGTGCGCCGCGACGTCCACCGCTGCCGGGCCGACGCGCTGCGCCTGCCGTTCCCGGCGGCGACTTTCGGCGTGGTCCTGCTCGCCGACGTGCTGGAGCACTGCCCCGAGGACCGGCCGGTGTTGGCCGAGGTCCGGCGGGTGCTCAGGCCCGGCGGGCGCCTGGTGCTGTCGGTGCCCTCGCTCGAGTGGGGGTTCCCGGATTTCCTCGCCCTGCTCGGCATCCCCTCGGTCCACGACCAGGAGGGTCCCGAGCGCCATCACACCCCCGGCTACACCCGCCGCGGCCTCGCCGACCGCCTTGCCGAGGCGGGGCTCGAGGTGGTCGAGATGCGCGACCTCTTCCGGCTGGGGACCAAGCTCCTGCTCGATTCCCTCGCCCTGGTCCACATCCTGGCCGAGCGGCTGGGACGCCGCCGCAAGGTCTGGACCTGGGGCACGCTCATCGCCGCCCCCCCGCCCGGCCTCGGCCTCTACCGCCGCCTCTTCCCCCTGGTGCGCGGCGCCCGCAGCGTCCTCGACCGCCTGAGCCCCCGCAAGGGCTTCGAGCTGGTGGTGGTGGCCCGGCCGAGGGGGTAGAGTCCCGGGCCGCGTCTCACTCCACCGGCTGGCCGTCGGCTCGGACGCCCTGGACCGGCTTCCAGTGTGCAGCCGCGAGCTCGTTGAGAGAGATCCGCCAGAGTCCATCCCCCGCAAACCGGCCCCCGAGCCAGAGCTGGTCCGCGCCGAGTGCGGCCGTCATCGGACCGGAGGAAACCCTCGCCCCGTCGAGCAGCACTCGCTCGAGGACGTTGCGCGAAGGATCGAAACGATCGAGGGCGAGGCCGTCATCGGTCGAAACGACAAGATAGAGAACACCCTCCCTCCCGCACAGAAGCGCCCGCACGACCGGGCGGGGAGCGGCTGTACCGAGGGCGAACGCCGGATGCAGGGCGGCCCCTTGCGCCTCGCGGCCCCGTGCCTCGCGCTCTTGCTCCTTCTGGTCGAGCTTCTGCCACTCCACTTTGCCGGTTCCGACCACGATCTCACGCGCGGGCTTCACGGTGGCAGAGAGCTTTTGGAGGCGGTAGCTGTTCCACGAAGCGAGCCAGATCGCGTCTTTAGGCGCGGTGCAGATCAACGAGTCGTCTCTTGCCTTGGTCTCGGCGAGCAGGTTCATCGGATCCGCAGGCATTTCCGTCAACGCAACGATCGGCGCCCAAGCAACCGGCTGCCAGCGGCCGTCCACGAGGCCGAACACCCGCGGCTCTTTCGTCTTGAACCGCACCCCGCCGACGGACGGCGGACCAATCCCGGCAACGACCACGAGCGGACCGGATCGGGAATAGGTGAGCGAGGAGACCACCCATGCGTCGAATCCCGCCGGGTGTCGCTCCTGGGTGAAGTCACAGAGCGAGAGGTCGTCGAGCGAGCTTACGGCCCAAGTCGAACCTCCAGGGTCCATGGCCGCCGCGTAGGCAGACCCCGAGGAGAGGCTGCAGGCCAGCTTGCCCACCCGATGATCGAAGCTGGCGTCGCCTCCGAGGCGAAAGACCTCCAGGGTGTCTCCCCGCAGCAGCCAGGGATGCCCCTTGGTGTCCGCGGCGAGAAACTGTGTTGCGCCGGAGTTCTTGAGAGAGGGTGCTTCGACCCGGGTCAAGCGCAGCTTCTCATAGGCCGAGGTTCCGGCCCGGGGCTGCAACCCCGCGGCACCGGAAGAGCGCGGCAACAACGTGAAGAGAACGAGAAGAAGGAGGCGGGTCCGCACGAGACGTGACATAGGCGACGAACCCCTTTCCCCGGCTCGCAGGCCGCTCCTTTTCGCCGAGTAGCCTTCTAAAATTAGCCTGAACAGGGAAGGTTGTCAACGTCTCCGTAAACTCGAAAATTTACTGCGCGTGTGACGCGCGTTCGACGAGTTTCGCCGCGGTCTAGCCCTCCACCTGCTTGGCGCTCGCCGCGCGGGTTCCCGGGGTTGCGCGCGTCTCCGTGGCGGCCTCGGTCGCGGCGGTCTCCCGCGCTTCGGTCCGCGCCGCGGCCGCCGCCTGCTCCGCGCAGCAGCTCGGGCCGAGGGGTGCGATGAGGCGGCCGTGGGGGCAGCGGTCGGGATGGGCGAGGAAGGCGCAGACCTGGTCCTCGAAGCCGGCCGCGACGGGGGTGGCGCGGCCGCACTCGTCGCTCACCGAGCCGGGGGCGAGGGTGCGGGCGAGGAGGGCTTCGGCCAGGCGGACGCGCCGCACCGCCGCGGCCGCCAGCTCGCGCCCGCGCGGGGTGAGCTCGATGCGGCTGCCGGCGAAGGCGAGGAGCCCCTGCGCGAGCAGATCCGCGACCTTGCGCTGCGAGACCGAGACCGCCTCGCCGTCCTCCTCCAGCTTGCGCCAGAGCTCGACCAGCACCGGCAGCATCTCCTCGGAGGTGGGCCCGGACTCGGCCTCGCGCCACGCCGCGAGGCGGCCGTGCTCGAGACGGACCTCGCGGGTCGCGCGCGCCGCGATCGATGGATCGTGGGTCACCAGCACCAGCGTGTGGCCGCGGCGGTGGAGATCGGACAGCAGCGTCATCACCACCGCCTCGTTGATCGCATCGAGATTGCCGGTCGGCTCGTCGGCCAGGATCAGGGGGGGCTGGTTGATCAGGGCGCGCGCGATGCAGACGCGCTGCTGCTCGCCGCCCGAGAGCTGGCTCGGCAGATGCTGCAGCCGCTCGCCGAGCCCGACCCGGCGCAGCGCCGCGATGGCCTCGTCGCGGTCGGTCATGCTGTGGACGTACTGCGCGAGCATGACGTTCTCGAGCGCGGTCAGGTAGGGGATGAGGTGGAACTGCTGGAACACCAGGCCGACCGTCTGCTGGCGATAGCGCGCCAGCTCGCGCGCGCCGAGCTGGGCGAGATCGGTGCCGCCGACCCGCACGCGCCCGGCGGTCGGGCGGTCGAGGCCGGAGAGGATGTTGAGCAGGGTGGTCTTGCCGGAGCCCGAAGGGCCGGTCACCGCCACCCACTCGCCGGGCTCGATCGCCAGCGTGATCTCGTCGAGCGCCGCGAGCGGACCGAACAGCCGGCTCAAGCCTTCGATCTCGATGCGCGCCAAGCCGGCCTCACTCTCCGCGCAGGACGCGCGCGGCGTCGAGCTGCTGCAGCCTGTTGAGCGCGAGGATCATGGAGGTCCCGACCACGAGCACCGCGACCGCCGCGGCAGCGGCGAACCCGCTCCAGGTCGCGAGCGCCCCGCCGCCTGCTCCCGCCGCGCCGGCCGCCAGGCGGGCGGCCAGCCCGCCCGCCGCGACTTCGCCCAGCGCGGCGCCGGCGAGCGCTCCGCCGAGCGCCGCGGCGAGCAGCTCGGCGGCGAGGAAGAGCCCGATGCGGCGGCCGGTGTAGCCGAGCGCCAGCATGAGCCCGATCTCGACGCGGCGCTCGCCGACCAGCGCGGTGGTGGCGGCGCCGACCGCGAGCAGGGCGAGCAGGAAGGAGACCGCGGAGACCGCTCCGAGCAGCAGCTGGAGGCGCCGCGTCAGCTGTGCGTCCGACTCGGCGGTCTTGCGCAGCGGACGCGCCTCGACCCCCTCCACCGCCGCTTCGATCCGGCGCGCCACTTCCTCCAGCCGCCGCGGGTCGGCCCTCACGTCCAGGCGCTCGAAGCTCCCGCCGGCCTGCGGTCCGACCGCCGCCCCTCCTTCCGCCCCTCCCCACACCCTGCCCGTCCCCGCCGTCCCTACTCCCGTCGCGGACGCCACCCCGGGCACCGCCCGCACCCTGGCGAGCGCCGCCGCGGGCACGGCCGCCAGGCCGCCGACCTCGGGCCGCACGGTCAGGTTGGGTCCGAAGGCCGCGAGGTCCGCCGCCAGCCGCTCGCCCGCGCGCGCCGAGAAGCCGGCGAGGGCGGCGACCGTCGCGGCCGCGACCCCGACCGCCACGAAGATCAGCGCGAGCTGGCGGAAGCGGCGGCGGAGGCTCGCCAGCACCAGGCGGGCGATCATGCGTCGGCTCTCTTGAGCAGGGCGGCGGGATACCGGCCCAGGGCGCGCGAGACCGGGGCGATGCTGGCCGCCAGCGCCACCGTGATGCCGAGCAGCAGCGCGAAGGGCAGGAGCACCGGCGTCCACGGCACGCGCACGCCGAGGGCGCCCGCTCCCAGCCAGCGCCCGGCGAGCAGCCCGAGAGCGCCGCCCACGGCCCCCCCGAGCCCGCCCAGCAGCGCCGCTTCGGACAGGAAGAAGAAGACCACGCGGCGCCGCGCCGCGCCGATCGCCACCATCAGCCCCGCCTCCAGGCGGCGCTCCAGCACGGTCGCGGTCATCGCCGCGGTGACCCCGATCGCGGCCCCGAGCAGCGCCACCACCGACAGTGCGAGCAGCACGCCGCGCAGCTTGCCCAGGACGTCGGCAGTCGCGCCGGTCACGCCATGGACCACGCGCGCCCGCGCCTCCGGCAGGGCCTGGCCGATCTGGAAGGCGACCGACGAAGGGTAGGCCGTGCAGTACCAGGCGTCGTATTCGGCGGGCGTCATGCTGCGGGGATCGCGCACGTTGCGGCTCTCGGGGTTGGTCTGCGCGAAGACCTCGGCGCGCGTGAAGCGCCCCGGCTGGCCGGCCAGCCGTCCGACCACCGCGAGCGGCACCAGGGCCTGGTCGTCCTCCTCCCCGCCGCTGTCGACCCGCCCGACCACGGCCAGCTCGACCGTGCGCCCGCCGAGCTGCGCCAGCAGCCGGTCGCCCGGCCCGGCGCCGAGCCGCGCCGCCAGCCGCCGCCCGAGCGCCGCCTCGGGCCGCTCGTCGGACGGCCAGCGCCCCGTCACCCGCAGGGTGGGCCGGGTGCGCGGCAGCCCGGTGCGGAAGCCCGCTTCGCGCGGGTCGAGCGGATGATCGAACCAGGTCCCCACCGCTTCCGCGACCGTGGAGGCCCCTGCCGCGAGCGACGCCACCTTTCGCCCCCGCTCCTCTCCATCCGCATTTGCCGCCCCGCCCCGCCCCTCCGGATCGCCGCTCGTACCCATCGCCCGCGTGAGCCGGACCCGCAAGGGATGGAGCGGGGCGACGGCGACGATGTTGTTGCGCCAGAAGATCCGCCGCAGCTCGCCCAAGCGGGCGGCATCGAGCGTCTCCCGGCCCGGGCCGGGAACGATCTCGAGGTTGGCGCCGTAGGAGCTCAGCTCGGCGGCCAGCCGGTCGCCCGAGGCGAGCAGCACCTCGGCCAGCGCGGTGGCGCCGAGCGTGCCCAGGCAGACCGCGGTCACCGCCAGCAGCTTGCGCCGCGTGCCGCGCCGGAGCGATTCGACCAGCAGCCGGGCGTACAAGGTCAATGCATCCCGGTCATGGCGTGGCCGGCTTGGCCGGGCGCGCCGCCGAACAGGCCCGCGCCGGCGGCGAGGTCGGCCTGCCGCAGCACCAGCTGCCCGCCCTCGCTGTGCGAGGCGAGCGGGATCGGGTTGCAGCCGCCGTGCTGCCCGATGCTCGGCGGATAGATGGTCGAGCCGCAGTGCAGGCAGGTGATGTTGGCGCCGTCCTGGTAGTAGCCCTTGGGGCCGCAGATCTCGCAGGCGTCGAAGGCGGCGACGATCGGGCCCCGCTGGGCGTCGAGCTTGAGCGCGATGAAGCGCACGGCCACCTCGGCCTGGGCGGCGCGGGCTCCCTGCCCGGGCCGCACCTTCACCAGGAAGCGGTGCAGCGCGGTGTCGCGGAAGCTCGCGAGCGGGATGCGCACCGCGCCGTCGGCGCCCACCGCGAGCTCGACCGCCGGCGACAGCTCGGCCGGCGGGCGGGTGTAGACGAAGCCCAGGCCGAGGCCGGCGAGGATGACCACTCCGAGCGTGCCGCCGAGGACGCGGGCGCGCGCCAGCCGGGCGCTCTGCGCGCGGGCCAGGCGCGCCGCGGCGCCGCCCGCGGCAGCGCCGGGGGAGCCGCCGGCCTCCACGCCGGCCGTTCCCTCGCCGCCGGCTCCCGCGCCACCGGCACCTCCGGTGCCCCCTCCCGCGCTGCCGGTGCCGGAGCCGACTCCTGCGCCGCCGCTCCCCGCCGCCGCCCGCCCCGGCACCAGCAGCATCAGCAGCGGCAGCACGAGGACCGCGGCGACGAAGAAGAACTCGTCCTTGACCAGCGGCCCGATGAGCGCCATCGACCGCTCGTTGGCCGGCAGCCAGCCCGCCTCGGCGAGCTCGTGATAGCCGTTGACCAGCAGCTGCACCACGAAGACGAGCAGCGCGATGCCGGTGATCTTGAAGAACCGGCCGAGGTCGATGCGCAGGCTGCCGCGCGTGAAGAGCACCCCGAACAGCACGGCCAGGGCAATTCCGGCCAGCACCCCGAGGACGGTTGCGAGCGACCCCGAGGTGAGCGACAGCGCGGAGAGGAAGAAGACCGTCTCGATCCCCTCGCGGAACACCATCAGGAAGGTGAAGAGGAAGATGCCGGCCGCGATCGCAAACCCGCGCTCGCGCCCCAGGATGCGCCGCAGCGACCCCTTGAGCTCGCCCGCCAGGGAGCGCGCGTGCCGCCACATCCAGGCGACCATCGACCCGACCACCACCGCCGAGGCGAGGTAGAGGGTCCCTTCGAGCACCTCCTGGTTGACCGCGAGGCGGTAGAGCACCCAGGCCGCAACCAGGCTGGCGGCGACCGCCGCCGCGAGCCCGGTCCAGACCGCCTTGAGATAGACGCCGTACCCCTCGCGGCGCAGGAAAGCGGTGATGATCCCGACCGCCAGGGCGGCCTCGACCCCCTCGCGAAGGCTGACGATCAGCGCTTCAAGCATCCAGCCCCCGCACTTGGGCCGTTCCGCACTGCTGGCAGCGGCCGTTGATCTGAAGCTGGTAGACGGTGGGCAGGAAGCCGTGCGCGCGGCAGATCTCGGCCTGCAGCGCCGCGATGCCGGGGCTCACGAACTCCACCACCCGGCCGCAGCCGGTGCAGACCAGGTGATCGTGGCGCTGTCCGCTGTGCATGTGCTCGTAGAGGAAACGGCTGCGGCCGAGCCGCTGCTTGCGCGCGAGGCCGCTCGATACCAGCAGGTCGAGGTTGCGGTACACCGTGGCGCGCGAGATCTTGAGCCCGCGCTGCCGCATGGCGGCGAGCAGGCCGTCGGCGTCGATATGACCGTGCTGCGAGAAAATCTCGTCGAACAGTGCCAGCCGCTCGGCGGTGACCCGGTGGCGGCGGTCGCGCAGGTACCGCAGGAAGCTCTCGAGCTCTCTCGGTTGGCTCATCGTCGCATTCGCGGCAGCTATTGAGACTTGTTCTCAATTAGCCTCTACGATTCTGGACCTGATTGGTACGGTATGTCAACCGGCCCGCCCGCGAGCCGCGATGATAAACTCTGCGCCCGCCGCACGCCGTTCTCGACCATCCCGCCAGAGGAGCCCTGCCCGGAATGAGTGAGCCGACACGCTCGACCACCGACTTTCAGATCGGGTCCGAGCAGTTCGATATCGCCAGCGAATTGATGGGGCTGCGAGAGGAGCTTCGCACCCTGCTCAAGACCCCGTTCCGCGAGATGCGCGTCGCCATCCCGATCCGGCGTGACGACGGCAGCGGGGCGGTCTACATCGGTTACCGCGTCCAGCACAACGGCGCGCGCGGCCCCTGCAAGGGCGGCATCCGCTACCACCCGGAGGTCGATCTCTACGAGGTGCGCGCGCTCGCCGCCCTCATGACCTGGAAGACCGCGCTGATGGACATTCCCTTCGGCGGCGCCAAGGGCGGGGTGGCCTGCGTGCCCTGGGAGATGAGCACCGCCGAGCTCGAGCGCCTGACGCGCAAGTTCATCCAGCGCATCTCGATCATCCTGGGGGTCAACCGCGACATCCCGGCGCCCGACATGTACACCAACGCCCAGACCATGGCCTGGATCATGGACCAGTATGGGCGCAAGAACGGCTATACCCCGGCGGTGGTCACCGGCAAGCCGCTCGAGCTCGGCGGCTCGCAGGGGCGCGAGGCGGCGACCGGCCGCGGCACCATCTTCGTGCTCGAGCACGTCGCCCGCGAGTGGGGCGTGGATCCCTCGCTCGCCAGTGCGGCGATCCAGGGCTTCGGCAACGTCGGCGCCTATGCGGCGCGCTTCTTTCACGAGCTGGGCGGCAAGGTGGTGGCGGTCTCGGACATCAGCGGCGGCCTGCACGACCCGGCGGGGCTCGACGTGCCGCGGCTGCTCGAGCACGTGGCGAAGAACCGCACGATCGAGGGCTTCGGCCAGGGGCAGCGGATCTCGAACAAGGAGCTGCTCACCGTGTCGTGCGACTTCCTCATCCCGGCCGCGCTCGGCGGTGTGATCAACCGCAACAACGCCGACGGCGTGCGCGCCCGTTTCATCATCGAGGGCGCCAACGCGCCGATCACGCCCGCCGCCGATCAGAAGCTCGCCGAGCGCGGCGTGATCATCGCGCCCGACATCCTGGTCAACGCCGGCGGCGTCACCGTCTCCTACTTCGAGTGGGCGCAGAACCTCCAGCAGTTCTACTGGGACGAGGAGCAGGTCAACCGCGAGCTCGCCAAGCGCATGGAGCGCGCCTGGAACGACGTCCTCACCGTGCACAAGGAAAAAAAGATCGACCTCCGCCGCGCCGCCTACCTGATCGCCATCGACCGGGTAGCCAGGGCCGAAAGCCTGCGCGGCTTCGAGTGAGGGCGCGGCTTCTCGAACCAGCCGCTCACAACGACGTCGGGCGCGAGGCGCCTCATGGCTCGCTCCTCTTCCGCAGGTTGGAGCGACGGGAGAAGGTTCCCAGTTGCAGTGCACCGAAGCACGATGGCCCGTCCGCGGGCTCTCTCGTGTAGTCTCCTCAGTCGTCCATGGTTGCTCTTGCCGCATTCGCCGTGTTCCTCGCCGGAGGTGTGGGCCTCGCCTCCGCGGTGCGCTGGTGGCGTCCGGATCTCGCCTGGCGCGACGCGGCGCTCTACATTGCCCTGACCACCGCGTTCTTCTGCCAACCCCTGCTCGGCGGCCGGCTCCAGGTGGCGACCGACCTCGCCTATGAGGTCGCGCCTTGGAACGAAGCCCTGGCGTCGCCGGTCGGGCCGCAGAACCGCTTGCTGTGGGACACCCTGGTCGAGCAGGTGCCGCTGCACACCCAGGTGCGCAGGCGGCTGCTCGCCGGCGAGCTGCCCCTCTGGTCGCACGAGCTGGGGACGGGACAGCCGCTCCTCGGCGACGCCCAGTCGGCGCCTTTTGCCCCGCTCCATCTGCTCGCCCTGCCGCTGCCGGTCGTCCGGGCGCTCAGCGTCAGCGCCGCCTGGGGCATCCTGCTCTTCCTCCTCTTCGTCCACGTGCTGGCCCTCGCCCTGGGGGCGAGGAGGCCCGGCGCGATCCTCGCCGCGGTTGCCGGCGGCTTTTCGACCTACGCCGTGGTCTGGGCCTACGACACTCCCGGGATGACCTCCGCCTGGGTGCCCGGGGTCCTGCTCGGCGTCGTCGCCCTGGCGCGTGGCGAGCGGAGGAGCTTCGCCGGGCTCGTCGCCTGCGCCCTGGGACTTGCAGCGAGCGGCCATCCCGAGACCATGGCGTTCTGCGCCTGTGCCGCGTTCGTGGTGGCGCTGGCCGCGGCCAGAGGGTTCCCGGCGGCGGCCGCAGGGCGCTTCGCGGTGCGCCTCGCCGGCGCCGCCCTGCTCTCGGGTGCCCTCGCCGCCCCCATCCTCCTGCCGGTCGCCGAGGCGCTGCCGGGGAGCGAACGGCTCGACCTCGCCAGGCGCGACCCCACGGCGGTCCGCCCGCCCGCCTTCGAGGCCGGGCTCCTCGCGCCGCTCGTCGAGCCGTTCTACTTCGGCAGCCCTCGGGACGACAACTGGCAGGGCCCTTCCAACTTCTCCGAAGTGTGCAGCGAGTACGTGGGGCTGGTGACCCTCGCTCTGGCTCTCGCCGGGGGCCTCGTCTTCGGCGGGGTGATCCGTGTCCTCCTCCTCGGAGGCTCCGTGGCCCTCCTCATCGCCCTGGGGGTCCACCCGTTCTTCGACCTGGTCACCTTCCTCCCCCTGTTCAAGTTCGCGGTCCTCCTGCGGCTCCGGCTCTACTTCGTGCTCGCGGTTGCCCTCGCCGCCGGATTGACCCTCTCGCGGCTCGCCGGCTCGCCGGCGGCCCGGCAGGCCACGGCCGTGCTCGCCGCGGGACTGGGGCTCACCGCCGCGCTGCTGGCGCCGCCGCCCGTGTCCTGGCAACGGTTCGCGTGGCTGGTCGCCCTGGCGGTGGCCGCCGGCTCCGCGCTCCTCCTGGCCCGGCTCCGTTCCCAGGCGGTCCCGCGCTGGACAGCCTGGGCGCTCATCGGCGGCGTGGCCCTCGATCTCTTCGCGGCCGGGGTGCGCTACCAGGCGGCGGTGCCCGCCGAGCTCGATCTCGCCCCGCCGCCGGCGCTGCGCTATCTCATGGCGCGGATGCAAGCGGCGCAAGAGCCGTTCCGGGTCCTGGCGCGGGGCTACGACCTCCTCCCCAGCCTGGGTGCCGTCTACGGCCTGTGGGACCCGCGCGGCAACGACCCGATGCGGCCGGCGGCGCCCTTCCGGCTCCTCCTGCGGCGACTGGCCCACGGCAAGGACCTGCCGCAGATCGTCCTCTTCTCGGGCCACCGGTTCGACCGGCTGGACCAGGGGATCCTCGACTTCCTCGGCGTCCGCTTCGTGCTGCTCCGCCACCGCAAGAGCTTGCCCGAGCCCTGGCGCATCGCGTTCGACGGGACGGGCGGCCGGATATGGGAGAACCCGGAGGCGCTGCCGCTCTTCTTCATGCCCCGGCACTTCCGCTGGCTGGCCGAACAGGCCGACGCGGCGCGCGAGGTCGAGGCGCTCGACGATTTTGCAGAGCTCGGCTACGGGGTGGACCCCGGCGCGAGGCGGCCGCGGGAGGATCCACCCCGGTCGGGAGCCGTTCCCGAGATCCGGCCCAAGAGCAACGGCTTCGACCTCCGATCGGTGTCGGCGACCGGCGGCATGATGGCCTCGAGCGTGAGCTACGACCGCGGCTGGCGGGTCCGGATCGACGGCCGTGCGGCTCCCGTGCTGGAGGTGGACGGGGGCTTCCTCGGCTTCGCCGTGCCCGCGGGCGCCCACGAGGTGCGGCTCGACTACCGGCCCCCCAGGTGGTCGCTCGGGCTCGCGCTCTTCGGCCTGGGGGCCGCCACCGCGGCGGCCGTCGCCGCCGCGAGCTTCCGCGCCGAGGCCGCGAGGAGGGCACGCCTGTCCAGCGCCGGAGAGGGCCCGGCTCTCAGCGCAGGCGCGAGCCGGATCGCCTCCGCGCCGTAGCTGCGGTCGGCTATCCCCGAGCGTCGGGAGGCACGAACCTGCGCTCGGTGGGTCCGACGTAGACCTGGCGCGGGCGGTTGATGCGGGTGCTGGAGTCTTCGCGCATTTCTTTCCAGTGCGCGAGCCAGCCGGGCAGGCGGCCGAGCGCGAACATCACGGTGAACATGTTGGTGGGAATGCCCATCGCGCGATAGATGATGCCGCTGTAGAAATCGACGTTCGGGTAGAGCTTGCGCTCGATGAAGAACTCGTCGTGCAGGGCGACCTCTTCGAGCGACTTCGCGATGTCGAGCAGGGGATCGTCGATGCCGAGCTCGCCCAGCACCTCATCGGCGGTCTTCTTGAGGATGCGGGCGCGCGGGTCGAAGTTCTTGTAGACCCGGTGGCCGAAGCCCATCAGGCGGAACCCCGAGCTCTTGTCCTTCGCCATCTCGACGTACTTGCGGTAGTTGCCGCCGTCGGCCTGGATGCGCTCGAGCATCTCGATCACCGCCTGGTTGGCGCCGCCGTGGAGCGGCCCCCAGAGCGCGCAGATACCGGCCGAGATCGACGCCCACAGGTTGGCCTCGCTGCTGCCCACCATGCGCACCGTCGAGGTGCTGCAGTTCTGCTCATGGTCGGCGTGCAGGATGAGCAGCAGGTTGAGCGCCCGGTCGAGCACCGGCCGCACCTCGTAGGGCTCGGCCGGCACCGCGAACATCATGTGCAGGAAGTTGGCGCAATAGGAGAGGTCGTTGCGCGGATAGATGAACGGCTGGCCGATGTTCTTCTTGTACGAGAAGGCGGCGATCGTCTTGGCCTTGGCCAGCAGCCGGATGATGTTGAGATCGACGTCCTCGCGCTTGCCGTCGGGATAGTAGGTCGAGAGCGACGCCACCATCGCCGAGAGGATCGCCATCGGGTGGGCGCCCGGCGGGAAGCCCTCGAAGAACTTCTTCATGTCCTCGTGGATCAGGCTGTGATAGGTCAGGCGCGCGCGGAAATCCGCGTATTCCTTGGGGTTCGGCAGGTGGCCGTAGATGAGCAGGTAGCAGACGTCGGTGAACTGGGTGTTGCCCGCGATCTCCTCGATCGGATAGCCGCGGTAGCGCAGGATGCCGCGCTCGCCGTCGATGAAGGTGATGGCGCTCTCGCACGCCCCGGTGTTGCCGTAGCCGGGATCGAGGGTGATGTGCCGGCTGAGCGCGCGCAGGTGCGAGATGTCGATGGCTTTTTCGCCTTCGGTGCCGACGACCACGGGCAGCTCGTGCTCCTTGCCGTCGAGGACCAGCTTCGCCTTGGCCGGAGCGCCGGCCTGCTCCTGCCCGGTCTGCTCGATCACGCCCGGTGTCGTCGGTTGCGCCATGTCTGGGATCTCCCGCGCGCCTGCCAAGCCGCATGCGCCTGCACGTCGATTGTAAGTCCCGTCACCGGCAGGCGCAAGGAAGCGCGCGCCGTGCGCGCTGTTCGCTGACGGCGAAACCCAGGCTTCTCCCGCTCCCGGCTAGACCTCGCGCAGCGCGCTCGCCACCGGCAGGCGCGCCGCCCGCGCCGCCGGGAAGAGGCCCCCGATCAGCCCCATCGGCAGGGTGGCGAGGACCGCGAGCACCAGCAGGGCGGGGGTCACCTTGAAGGCGAACGCCACCTGGCTGAAGGTCTGCCAGTTGAGGGTCGCGG
>Ga0070763_10000244_pt1 | contig 13459 bp, 10 predicted proteins | sample HubBroMetageWRM3_FD_67279 | JGI IMG/M metagenome (GOLD analysis project Ga0070763, IMG submission 67279) | Warmed soil microbial communities from the Hubbard Brook experimental Forest, New Hampshire - Hubbard Brook CCASE Soil Metagenome WRM 3 | ecosystem: Environmental > Terrestrial > Soil >... | reverse complement strand
AGTTGCTGCTCTTGGAAGCGGTCGCGCGCTTGACGGCCTTGGCGGGCCCGGTGCTCTTGGCGGCGCTCGCCTTGGCAGTGGTTGCGCGACGCGTCTTGGCGCTTGCTGGAGTGGTTTCGACTGTTGGCATCTGGAAGCGGGTCTCCTATGGGGGGGTACACTTGTTCTGGTCGGTACGAGCGTAGCACCGAACACATGTTCCTAACCCGTTCTCCAGCCATGGTTACACCCGTATCTCAAGCGTGGGTGAACAGGCTGTAAAGAAAGACTATGAGCCGGCGGCCTGCCCGAGCAGCGGAACGTGCGTTCGCGCGAGCCAGCGCTCGGGGTTCTCCAGCTCTTCCATGCTCGGCAGCATCTCGGCCGAGCCCCAAGCGGCTGTGAGCGCACCTGGGCCGGCCTTGGCGACGATCTCGTCGCAAAAGAGACGGCCGACCTCGTACTGGCGCATCTTCATCTCCAGACCGAGCAGTCGCTCGAGGATGCGCCACGGCCAGCCACGCTCGCGCCGCCGGCGATTCATCGCGACGCGCATACGGTCGAGCGAGGACAGCTCTTGCGCGCCGACGGCGTCCATCACGTGCTCGGCGTGCCCCTCGATCAGCGACATCGTCGCCTGCATGCGCTCGACGAGCGCCCAACGATCCTCGCCGAGCCCGACGCGCAGCAGCTCCCCGCCGCGCAAGCGCTCAGCGAGCGTACGCAGGTCCTTGCCGTCGGGCATTCGCAGCAGTCGGTCGAGTTTGACGCCGACCTGCATTCCGTCGATCAGCTCGCGCAGCAGGCCGCCGAGATGCTCGCGCAGCCACGGTGCGCCGCCGAACTGCACGGCGTGGGTGACCTCGTGGATCGTCACCCACGAGGTGAACTCCTCGCGGTCGAGGCTGAGGTTGGTCGCGGCCTGCGCGAGGTTCGGCGCGAGCAGCAACAGGCGCGGTGGGCGCTCGGGTTCGAGCAACGCGATGTCGTATTGGCCGAGCACGCGCTGCGAGAGCATCCCTGTGACGGCGCCCACCTGTGCGCCGAGCAGCAGTTGGGTAATCGAACGCATCGCGGGCGCGAGCGGTCCCGTGCCGTGGCCGATGCGCTCGGAGAGCGGGTCGAGCAGTGGGCGCATCGTCGCGATGTTGGCCTCGATCCAGCGGGGACGGTCGATCGACTCGATCGGCGGGAGCGGCTCGGCGACGGCGAGACCCGTGTAGGCGCTGACGCGCTCGGCGAACTGCTCGGCGAGCGCCCGCAGCTTGTTTGCGTCGAGGCTCGATTGGGGAGAGCCGGCGCGCGCTCCTCCGCAGAGCATCTCCCCGACGCGTTGCGCCACGTTCCAATCGATGCCGTTCACACAAAGAGCGTACGCCTCCCCGGAAGCTCTCTCGCAAGCAACCGCTCGAAGCGCTGCGAGGACGGCGCTCCGATGCGCGTGCGTGGGGCTGCTCGGGGACTGCGCGTGCATGGACTGCCGGGGACTGCTCGGGCACGGACGCGCTCGTATGCTTGGACTGTGCTCGCCTCCGAAATCGCTTCCGCCTCCTCCACCGGCAGCGGGGACATAGAGGACGCGCCTGGAAGTTTCTTCGAGCGTGCCGGCGCACGCGACGTGATCGCGTGGGTGCGCCTGCTCAGCGATCGCCGCGACTCGGCCGCCGTCGTGCGCGCCCTGGGCCGGCCCCCGATCGAGATGCGTCAGGTGGACATCGCGCGGGTGGTGCAGATCGCGCGCAAGGCGAAGCTCGACATGGTGAGCGCGCTCGGACCCGCGCTGGAGTCGCCACAGATGCCGCCGGAGGCATGCGAGCGGATCGAGCGTTTCGTCGAGCTTCATCGCGAAGCCGTGCCCGCGTTCGAGACGCTGCGTTCGCGCTTGCGGATCACTCCCAGGGAGCTCGCCGCCGAGCTGACCGCCGCCTCGGAGATGAGGCTGCTTGGTGGCGACACATTCTCACGGACTCACGTTCAGACACTCGAGGCGATGGTCGAGCTGATGCGCGAGGAGGTGTTGGGTGGAGCGGCCAGGATCGCGGGACGCCTGGGCGAGTTGCGCCTGGACACCGACCTCGACATCTCCCACGGCGTCGTGCGCTACCTGGAGCTCGTGAAGCTCGCCGCGCTCCAGCACCGCCCCGCGGGACAGAGCGTGGGGGACGCGCTCGAGGACATCAACCAACGGCTGCTCGCCGCTTGCACGCCGTTGCAACGAGAGATCTTCCAGACCTCGACGCTGGACGAGACGCTGCTCGGTAGCGGCGGTCCCGCTCCCGCCGCCACCCCGGCACAGACGCCGTTCGCGCGTCGCGAGGAACCGTCGTTGCAAGCGTTCCTGCCGCGTCGCGGCGACGGCTTGGTGCTGTCGGCCTCAGACATCGACACCTACCGCAGCTGCCCGTTGCGCTACAAGTTCGCGCGCGTTCTGAAGATCCCCTCCGAGCAGACGTTGCACCAGCGCTTCGGGATCGCCGTGCATCAAGTGCTGGAGCGCTATCACGCCTCCGACCACACCACCGTTCAGCAGATGATGGAGCTGCTGGAGACGTGCTGGCGGCGTGGTGGGTTCGGCGACAGCGAGCGCGAGCGCGAGCTGCATGCGAAGGCGCGCGCGGCGCTCGTGCTCTATCACCGGCACCTCGAGGCGCACGAGGCCGAGCCGGTGTGGTTCGAGCGCTCGTTCTCCTTCAAGCTCGGACCCCATCACCTGCGTGGGCGCGTCGATCGCGTCGACCGCTTGGCGGACGGGGCGTACGAGATGATCGACTACAAGACCTCGCGTCCGAAGACCGTCGCGCAGCTGCGCGACGACGTGCAGCTGTCGCTGTATGCGCTCGGCGCGCGCGAGTCGTGGGAGATCGACGCCGAGCGGCTCTCCTACTACTACGTGCTCGACGACCTGAAGGTGCCGGTGCCGAGCGCGGAGATGGACACCGACTGGATCGTGCGGGTCGTCGCCGAGGTCGGTGAGGCGATCGTGGCACAGCGCTTCGAGCCGACGCCATCGCCGGCTACGTGCGCGCTGTGTGACTATCGGATCGCGTGCCCGGCGTGGGAGCGATGACGGGGAGGGTTAGCCTGGCCGGGCTTTCGCTGCGCTTTAGGCTCGGCGACTAGGCTTCGCCGCGAAGATGAAGAGCAGCATCTTGACGGGAGGGGTCCCATGCGCGCACGTGTCGGTCTAACGACGCTGCCCGTGCTCGTCGCCGGTGTGCTTGCCGGCTGCGGTGGCGGGTCCTCGACTTCCACTTCCACCACGGCCGCTCCGGTGCCCAGCTCACCGGCGGCCTCCACGCAGGCGGACGCTTCGAGCGTCGATGCCGTCGCCTTTGTAACCGGTACCCCGATCTCCAAGTCCAGCTACGAGCATTGGCTGACCGTCGAGACGAAGCTCGGTGGCAGCGGCAACGCCGGACATCGCGCACTCGGTTTCCTATTGACGTCGGAGTGGGTGCTCGGCGAGGCGAAGGCACGCAAGATCTCTGTCTCGGAATCCGAAGTCAAGCAGCGCTACGGCACGCTCGTGCACCAGAGCTTTCCCAAGTCGGGAGCGCTGCAGAAATACTTCGCCACCTCCGGCGAGACCGAAGCCGACCTGCTCGCGCGCATCAAGGTCGAACTGCTCGCCGCGCGGATCGCCGCGCAGGTGACCGCCGGCAAGAGCTCTTCGCAACGCAGCGCGATTCTCACCGCCTTCGAGAACAACTTCCACACGCACTGGAAGGCGCTCACCGATTGCAAGGCGGGCTACGTGATGGAAGATTGCAAGCAATACAACGGCAAGCCCGAAAATCTCACGGCCACCACCACCGACAAGGCTGCCTCCGGCCATGCCGCCTCGACCGCCAAGAGCGCGCACGGCTCTTCCACTACCTCCTCGACGTCGAACGTCAGCGGCGAGGTTTACACGGCGCCCGGCGCGTTCTCGATCTCGAGTCCCGCGTTTCAACGAAACGGCGCGATCCCCGCGTCCTACACGTGCGCCGGCGCCGGCACCTCGCCCGCGCTGTCATGGGAAAAAGTGCCCGCGCACGCCGCCGAACTGTTCCTGTTCGTGATCGACGACAACTCCAGCGGCAGCTCCGGAGGGATCCGCTGGGTGGTCGGGGGAATCGACCCGAGCTCCACGGGCGTCGCCGCCGGTGCCGTGCCAAGCGGCGGGATCGTCGGCACCAACACCGCCGGCAAGACCGCCTACAGCCCGGTCTGCCCCGCCCCCGGCAAGAGCGACACGATCGAGTTCGTGATGTACGCGCTGTCTAAAAAGCTCGGGCTCTCACCCGGCTTCCAGCCCGACCGGGCCGAGGCGGAGTACGGCTCGCACAAACTCCTGATGGGTCAGGCCGCCGTCACTTACGGCATCGCCTCGCGCTAGCGGAAGGCTCGCTGCGCGGCTGGGAGATCTTGGCTCGGGCTAGCCTTCTCGTCCGCGCTGGCGCAGGAAGCGCTGGAATTCCCTGGCCAGCAGATCGCCCGACGGGAGGTCCTGGGGGCTGAGCGTCGTCTGCTCGCTCTCGGCGGCACGGCGCTCCAGACGCTCCACGAACGCTTGGATGTCGGGGTCGGACTGCACCGCGAGCCCGACCTGATGCTCATACTCGCCCGCCGCCTCCTCCAGCTCGGACACATCCACCGAGACACCCACGAGCAGCTCCAGCTTGCGCAGCAGCGCGAGCGCCGCCTTCGGGGAGGCGGCCGCCGCGACATAGTGGGGCACGCTCGCCCACACGCTCGCCGAGGGCAGGCTTGCCTGCCCGCACGCGGCATGCAGCACGCCCACGATCCCGGTGGGACCCTCGTAGCTACTTGCTTTCAATCCCAGCCGCTCCATCATCGCGGGATCCGACGCGAAGCCCGTCATCGTCACCGGATGGGAGTGTGGGACGTCCGCGAGCAACCCGCCGAGCGTCACAACCAGCTGTACGTCGAGCGCTTCGGCGAGGTCCACGATCAGCGAGCTGAACGAGCGCCAGCGCATCGATGGCTCGGTGCCCTGCACGATCACGAGATCGCGAGGCGCGCGCGGTGCACGCGCCTCGAGTATCTCCACTGACGGCCACGAGATCACGCGCGCCTGAGTCTCGTCGATCTGTACGTGAGGACGGTTCGCCTGAAAATCGTAGAACTCCTCGGTATCGATCTGCGCGAAGCGCTGCGCACCGAGCGCCTGAGCGAGGAACGCCGTCGCCGTCGACGCCGCGTCGCCCGCGTCGTTCCAACCCTGAAACGAGCACACCATCGCGGCGGCCCTCAGCCCGTCAGGACGACGATCCCAGATCAACGGCTGCATCCGACCCACCGTACATCATGGGCCGCTCATGTCCACAAAAAGCCCGACCGGCGGTGCGCCCGTGGCGCTCTCGCGTGCCAGCATGGACACCATGGGTGACGGCGAGGACGTGCAGACGATCGCCACGCTACGTGAGGGCGACGCGGTGGACGCCGTGTTCGCGTGCGTGCGCAAGGAGCGACAGCTCGCGCGCTCCGGCGTGCCCTACTTGACGCTCGAGCTGCGCGACCGGTCCGGCAGCGCCACCGCCAAGGTGTTCCGCGACGCGGACCTGCTCGCCGGACGGTTCGAGCGCGGTGAGCTTGTGAGCGTGCGCGGTCGCGTCGAGCGCTTCCGCGACGAACTGCAGATCGCGGTCGAGCAGATCGCGCGCGCGGAGATCGACGAGCGCGAAGCCGTCCGCTTTCTGCCCGTCTCGCGCCGCGACATCGACGAGCTCGAGGGATTCCTCGAGCATCTGGCCCGCGAGGTGTATGACCCGGCTCTCAAGGCGCTGCTGCAGGGCCTGCTCGGCGATCGCAAGCTGCGCGTCGAGCTGCGTCGCGCGCCTTGCTCGCTGCCGGCGACGGGGCCGGCTCGCACCGGTGCCCACCACGCGTTCCTGGGAGGGCTGCTGGAGCACACCGTCGCCGTCGCCACGCTCGCGGTCGAGTTGTGCGCGGTGCACCCGCGCCTCGATCGCGACCTGTTGCTGTGCGCCGCGCTCGTGCACGACATCGGCAAGACGCGCGAGTACGCCTACGGCGCTGAGATCACGCGTACGGAGGAGGGTCGCATGTTGGGTCACATCGAGTTGGGACTGCGAACGATCGCCCCTCATATCCCTTCAAACCTGGCACCCGAACGACGTCTTGCGCTCGAGCACTGCGTGCTGGTGCATCACGGCTCAGAGGGAGGTGCGGGTCAGCGCGCGGCCTCCGCGGAGGCGCTCGCGCTACAGCGCCTGAACGCGCTCGACGCGGCCGTGAAGGGCGCGTTCGAGCAGGGTGTCGGGCGCGCCGCCGGCCGCTAGCGCGCGCTTGTAAAAACGGCGGCGGCGCCCGCGAGTGCCGCGGTGGCTCCCCGTGGCTGAGGCGGGTCGCTCTCACGGCATAGGCAGATGACGGGAAGCGCGCTCCGATCGGTCAAGTTCGCGGTTGCGAATGCCGATCATCAAAGCGTGGGGGACCAATCCAGTTCAACCGGTGCACCCGTAAGCGAGCTCTCGATGCTGCGCCCTGAGCAGCCCACGCCCGCTCCCGCCCACAGTCGTCCGATCACGCCTCACGCGCTCACCCAGGCGCTCGGCGACGGACGTCCAGGCCGGCTGATCGGAGACGTCGTCGTCGATCTCGGGTTCGCCACGCGCGAGAAGGTCGAGGAGGCCGTCGAGCTTGCGCGTGCTCAACGCAAGCCGACCGGGCAGATCCTCGTCGAGCAGGGCATCCTGCGCCACGATCAGCTCGCGCGCGTCGTCGCCGACCGGTACGGGCTCGACTACATCGACCTGTCGGTGTACGAGCTCGACATGGGGGCGGTCAACCTGATCGACATGGAGGCGATCCGCCGTTACCAGGCGGTGCCGGTCGGCTTCCTCGAGGACGGCACGCTGCTGCTCGCGATGGCGGACCCCACGAACGTGCTCACCGTCGATGACATTGCGATGCTCACCGGCCGGCGCGTGCGCTCGGCGTCCGCGTCGATCGAGGACCTGAACATTCTGATCACGCGCCTCTCGCGCGTCGAGCAGTCGGTTGAATCGCTCGTCGAGGAGGACGAGCACGTCGAGGCCGAGCTGATCATGGACGAGGCCGACAAGGACGCGCCGGTGATCAAGCTCGTGCACTCGATCATCGCCGAGGCGATCGAGCAGGGCGCCTCCGACATTCACATCGACCCCGGCGAGGGCGATATGCGCGTGATGCTGCGCATCGACGGCGTGCTCTCCCAGACAGCCACGCTCAAGCGCTCGATGGCTACGAACGTGATCTCCCGCGTGAAGATCATGTCCGAGATGGACATCTCCGAGCGGCGCGTCCCGCAGGACGGGCGATTCGCGCTGACCGTCGCCGGACGCCGTGTGGACGTGCGCGTCACCACGCTCCCGCTGGTCTACGGCGAGGGCGCCTACCTGCGCATCCTCGACAAGGGGGCGACCGTGCGCGGCCTGGAGTCGCTGGGGATGCAGCGCACCGAGCAGGACCGCTTCGCCTACGCGATCGCGCGTCCCAACGGCGCGGTGCTCGTCACCGGCCCGACGGGCAGCGGCAAGTCCACCACGCTGTACGCGGCGCTCGGCGTCGTCAACGACGGCAGTCGCTCGATCCTCACGATCGAGGATCCCGTCGAGTCGCGGATCGCGGGCGTCAAGCAGATGCAGGTTGCGCCCAAGGCGGGCATGACGTTTGCGGGCGGGCTGCGCGCGATGTTGCGCGCCGACCCCGACGTGATCATGGTCGGAGAGATCCGCGATCGCGAAACCGCCCACATCGCGGTGGAGGCGGCGCTCACAGGTCACCTCGTGCTCTCGACGCTGCACACACGCGATGCCCCCAGCGCGCTCGGCCGACTGATCGACATGGGCATCGAGCCGTTCCTGATCTCCTCCGCGATCGACTGCGTCGTGGCGCAACGGCTCGTGCGGATGCTCTGCCAGCACTGCAAGCAGACGAGCAAAATCCCCGAGTCGCTGCTCGCCGAGTATGGGCTGTACGGCTCGGAGGCGTTCGAGCCGGTCGGCTGCACGCGCTGCTCTCACACCGGCTACCGCGGACGGATCGGGATCTACGAGGTGATGTCGGTCACCGAGGAGGTCCGCTCGCTGGTGCTCAGTCGCGGCTCGGTCGACGAGATCGCGGCGGCCGCCACCGCCCAGGGGATGCGCCGCCTGCGCGACGACGGGATCGCGAAGGTGCGCGCCGGTCAGACCTCGATCGCCGAGATCGAGCGGATGACCACGACGATGATCTAGGTGCCGGGTACCGGCGGGATCAGCAGCGATACCCGCAATTGGCCCTTTGGGAATGCTTCCGCCGTGAACGAATAGGCGCCGTAGCGAACCCCGTCGAAGACGACCGTGCCGCGCTTGGGGACACTCGTGGGGCCTGGGCTGACGTTGCCGACGATCTGTTCGTCGTTCTCGCCAAGGAAAACCTGCGCGCCGGCGAAGCGGTGCGTGAGGATCACATAGCCGAGGTCGTCCTGCACCGACAGCAGGAAGTGACCGACGACGCGCCCGCGAGCGTTGCGCACGTCGCCGCGGATCGGCGCCAGCACGTGGGGGCCGCCGACATCCGCCACCAGTTTTTCGCCGAGCGTCGCGCGTACGCGCACCACGTGCAGCGTGGTTTCGAAGAATGCCACGATCGCCGCGCGGGTCGCGGCGGGATTGTCGGTGGCGACCGCTTCCTGAAACGAGCGTGAGTGTTCGAAATCGCGCACCACCGCTCGTGTCGCCGGCCCCGATTGCTCCTGCTTGTAGATCCTCGCGGCGGTGGCCCCGATCGCGTCGGTCGCCGTTTCCATCGGGGTGGGAGCGCAGGCTGACGCGAGCGGGACGGGCGCCAGCACGAACGTGCGCAGCGCGACCCTCGGAAAGCCGATGCCACGAAACGAATAGACGGCGTAGCGGGTGCCGGCGTAGGACACCTCGCCGCGGTCGGGGAGCACCGCCGGAGCGGGACTCCCCGAGCCCGCCAGCGCGCCCGTGCCCACACGCGCGAACACTTGCGCTTCGGTGATCGCGTGCACGGTGGCGGCATACCCGTACACGCCCTCCTCGGAGGCGGTGATCGTCCCGATCTGCAGGCCCGCGGCGTTCTTTAGCGGCGTGCTCACCGGTGCGATCCCGTCGGCGGTGCCATATTCGGCGAGCGTGTGTCGTCCGACCGTCACGCGCACACGCACCAGCTGGCCGCGCAGAAGCGGCGCGATCGCCGTCCGCGTCGCTCTGGGGTTGCCCGCTTCCACCGCCGCGATCACCGCCGGGGCGCTCGCCACGCGTTCGGCGGCGGGCAGCGCGATTCGCCCGCCCGCGATCTCGCGGTAGACGCGTTCGGCGACCTCACCCAGCGCACGCGCGGTTGCGTTGGCGCACTGTGGGGGAGCGAGCTTGATCGCCGCCGCATTGTCGTCGGCGTCCGTCGCCGATCCGCACCCCATCAATGCCAGCATCGAGAGGGCGAGGACGGCGCTTACGATGCGAATCGGGCGGCCCCACTCCGGTCCGGGCCGCCCGATTCGCCAAGAGTTTGCAGCCTGCATACACGCGCAGGCTACCCACCCGTCCTATTTCTTTTTGGCTTTGCTCTGTTTCGATTTCTTTTTGTCGCGCTTGTGACTGTCGCCCTTGACCTTCGACGCGGAAGGCGTCGCCGGTTCCAGGCGCGTGCCGCCTATGTAGGAGGAGGCGGGGCAGTGCAGCGGGCGACCGAGGTCGAACGGCCCCGCGATCGCCTGCGTCGCCACGCCCTTTTCGCTGTACAGCGAAGTGACCGTCAACAGCGGGTCCAGGTGTGGCGCCTTGCACAGCTGTGTGCCGATCGAGAACTGTCCGGTAACCGTCTCCCAGCCAGCCTTGGCGACGCCCTCGCAGTTGTCGGCCCAGCCCGGCAGTTCTCCGCCGCAGGAGAACGTGTCAGACAGCGGTTCGTTCTTTGTATTGGTCACTACCGGGGCGGCCTCGAAGCCGGTCACCGGCACATTGGTCTCCAGCTGGTAGCCCGTGATCGGGCCGTTGCAATAGAACGTGTAGCGAACCTGCTGTTCTTCGCTTCCGAGTTCTTGCGTCCCGCTGGATATGTGCCCGATGCAGTTCAACTGGTTCGGGCTTCCTTCCGTCCCGCCTTCTTCGGCGTGAGCGGCTGCGACGCTCGCCAGCGAGAGCACGATCGAGCCCAAGATGGCGCTGAGCCATAGGAAAGCTCGACGATGTGCGGGTTGATGTGTGTACAACGGGGGTCTCCGTTCGTCGGTTGGTGAATGCATGAAGGCGGTAGGTCTCATCCGCCTGCGTGCGACGCCACAAGGCGCCGCGGTCGTGATGCGGCCTGGGCCGCCTTCTCGGTCGTGCTGTAGACCGTGGCGCCGAACGAGACGGTGCCCGAGTCATTCGCATGGCCCAAGGGGAGCACTCCGAAGAGCCGTGTGAGGCTCTGGAGGAGTGAGAAGTCGTTGAACGTCTCCGACACGCGCGCGCCACGGCGCACGAACGGGGACAGCAGCAGCGCGCCGGCGGGTGCGGTGGCGTTCGCGCTCGGGTCCGAGGATGCGCCGGCGGGCCCGGACGGGCTCGCTCCGGGGAGGCTGTCGGGGACGATCGCGATCAGTCCTGCTTCGCGATACGCGGCGGTCGCGAGGATCTCGCCCACCACTTCCTTTAGAAACACGTCGGCAGGTCCGAGGCCGTCGGCGGCGCCCGGCGCGCAGGGGTTCGCCGAACCGTCGTCGCAGGCCGACGGCACGATCCAGCTCAAGCTCGGTGTATCGGCGGTGCTCGCGAGGTCTCCGCGCAGATGGTCGAGATCGACATCGTCGCTCGCGCACGCGCCGGTTTCGAGCACCGAGTCGAAGTACACGAACGGGTTGCGGTAAGTGAGATACGGGTCGCCCGCGACCGGCGCGTGATCGACGTCGACGCCTCCCAGCTCGGGGTGCCGGCAGCTGACGCCGCCCGCTATCGAGCTTGGCGTGGTGGACGGTGTCGATGTGGTGCCGCCGGGAGGGCTGCCCGTCGTGGGAGCGTCTGTGCTCGGCGCCTGGCTCGTGCCGCTCGGCGCATCCGCGGCGCTGCCGGCGCCCGGCGCGCCCGCTTCCATGTCCTGGACGTATGCCCTCCACGTCAGCCCCGCGGCGGTGAGCTCGTCGGCGAGCGTCTTGACCGTCGCGGGATACACGCAGCCGACGCCCTCGGCCAGCCCGTTGGTCGCGTTGACCGTCGGCGGTTCCAGCGCGACGTAGCTGGGGCAGTTCTGTTCGGTGTCGAGATTCACACCCTGCCCCGACAGCAGCGCGATCTCGTTGCCGAGCGCACTGCTCGCGTTGAGTGTGAAGCCGCTCAACGACGTGCCCTTCGATGCGAGCTGCTTGGCCAGATAGGGATCGGCCGTCGAGTCCGCAAGCGCGGTTTTGAGGCTGACGCCCGAGAGCGTTATCAGCCACACGTGCTTGATCGGCGGCAGTTTGAACGGCGTTCCCGGCGCGGCTTCCTTGCCCGCGTCGGATTTTGAAGAGCCTTCCGAGGAAGAGCCTTCCGAGGACGAGCCTTCGGAGGACGAGCCTTCCGAGGAGGCCGCCGGCGGTGGAGATTCGCCCGCAGTCGCGCCTTCCGACGCCGTTGAAGCGGCGGCCGCGCGCTTCGCCTTGGCCTTGCGGGCGGGTGCGCTCACAGCTGCGCTCACAGGCTTGCCGGGGCTCGGCGTGGAGTCGACCGGGGCGCTCGCCGCCGGTCCGCTGCGCGTGTCCGCCACCAGCGCGGCGATCGCGCGCTGGGCGAGTGTCGAGGCGTCCGCGGGCGAGTTGGATGGTGTCGGTCCGAGGGTCGCGCCGAGGAGGATCCCGCCGGCGAGCACGCCGGCCGCCAGGGCGCCGGTGAGGCGCCGTGAGGGAGCCGTCGCCCTGGAGGGGGGTCGGTCGGCGGCCTCTGCCCGACCGCGACCCTCGGCGGTGGCGACGCGTGGGCGATGCACGCCGGCCGCCTCCCCCGTCGTGTCGGTCGTGCTCCGCGCATCGCTTGGCTCGCGACGGGCGTCGGTCGGAAACAGTGGCCTCCAAAACGCGGTGAAGTCCAGGCGGGGGCGCCCGCGCCGTGCGCCGCAGCGCAGGCAGTAGCGCTGGTCGGCGACAAGCGTTGCCGAGCATCCCGCGCACCTTTCGTGGGAGCCGTGTGTTTCCTGGTCGATGGGCATGCTCATAAAATAGCTAATCTCGATCTTCTTTATGAACATTATGCTAGGCTGCCCAACCTCAAGCTGTCAACCATTCGAACGGAGACCCCAGTCAAATGCACCGATCTCGCCGTGTCGCCGCCCTCCTCGCGGCGACGTTCACGCTTTCGATCGTGGTTCCCGCGATCGCTTTCGCAGCGAGCACGAGCACGATCACGATTAGCGGGGCCACCGCGTCGTTCCCGCTCGTCTCGCTGCTCGCGCAGAAGTACGAGAAGCTCAACAAGAAGGTTAAAATCAAGCTCACCCAGGGCGGCACCCAGGTCGGCATCAATGACGTCTCCGCCGGTCGCGTATCGATCGCCGACGTCTCGCGTGACCCGCTACCCACCGACCCCAAGGGACTTGAGTTCTACCCGGTTGCCAAGTATTACCTGTGCGTGGTCACGAACAGCAAAAACCCGCTTTCCAACCTAACCCAGGCGCAGGTCGAAGCGATCTTCACCGGTAAGACCCGTGAATGGAGCAAGGTGCCCGGAGCGACCGCCAGCGGTCCGATCGATCTGATCAGCCGTAACTCCACCGCCGGCACGCTCAGCAATTTCACGACGCTGCTGATGGGCGGTAAGAAAGTGTCCTCGCTCGCAAGCGAAGAGTCCTCTGAGGGACTCCAGCGCCAGGCGATCGAAAAAGACCCCAACTCGATCGGCTTCCTGTCAGGCTATTTCGCCAGTCAGGGCGTCAACGATGTTGCCTTCAACGGTGTCGGGTGCACGTTGGCTAACGCCAAGGCCGGCAGTTACGCCGGGATCGCGCACTTCTACGAGGTGACGAAGGGCAAGGCCACCGGCGCCGCTTCGGCGTTCATCGGCTGGATCGAAGACAGCGCGGCCGCGCAGAAGATCATCAACACGCAGTGGATCTCACTCAAGTAACAAGCACACCACTGGCGCGCCTGCGCCAACCCTGGTCAGATCGCCGCGCCGAGCTCACGCTCGGCGCGGCGTCGTTGCTGGTGTGCGTGACGGTGATCGCGATGGTGCTGTTCGTGGCGGTGCACGCGTGGCCCACCTTCCAGCACAACGGAGTCAGCTGGCTGGGCTCCGGTGGCGACCTCGATCGCCAGCTCGAAGGGATGGTCGGCACGAGCGTGCACCCACCCGCCTCGGCTTACCACGTGCGGGCCTGGCCGTTGGTGTATGGCACGCTTCTCACCACCGCGCTCGCGCTCGCGCTCGCGCTTCCGTTCGCGCTGCTCTCCTCGATCTTCATCGTCGAATTTGCCCCCGCCCCGCTACGGCGCTTGATAGTTCCGGTTGTGCGT
>Ga0070763_10000239_pt1 | contig 13503 bp, 13 predicted proteins | sample HubBroMetageWRM3_FD_67279 | JGI IMG/M metagenome (GOLD analysis project Ga0070763, IMG submission 67279) | Warmed soil microbial communities from the Hubbard Brook experimental Forest, New Hampshire - Hubbard Brook CCASE Soil Metagenome WRM 3 | ecosystem: Environmental > Terrestrial > Soil >... | reverse complement strand
CGGGCGGCCTTCGGCATCCTGCTGTTCCAGGACCTCGCGGTGCTGCCGGTGCTGGCGGTGCTGCCGATGCTGTCGCCGCTCGCGAGCACGCAGACGGTCGACGGCACCTGGTGGCTGGCGCTGCTGAAGCTTCTGGCCGTGATCGCCGTGGTGATCCTGGCGGGCGGACGGCTGCTGCTGCGCCCGGCGCTGCGCATCGTCGCCCGTGTGCGCGTCAGCGAAGTATTCACCGCCGCGGCGCTGCTCACCGTCATCATCACGGCGCTGCTTGCGAATAAGGCCGGCCTGTCCGCCTCCCTGGGCGCGTTCCTCGCCGGCGTGCTGCTCGCCGACAGCGAGTTCCGCCACGAGCTGGAAGCCGATCTGGAGCCGTTCAAGGGGCTGCTGCTCGGGCTGTTCTTCATCACGGTGGGGATGTCGGCGAACCTCGGGCTGCTGCGCTCGGAGCCACTGACCCTGCTCGCGGTTACCGCCGGGTTCCTATTCGTCAAGATCATCGCGATCGGCGTGCTCGGCAAGGCGGCCGGCCAGCGCGCAGACTCGGCGCGGCGCCTGGGCTTCGCCCTGCCGGCCGGCGGCGAGTTCGCCTTCGTGCTGTTTACGCTCGCCGCGCGGCAGCAGATCCTCGATGCCGGCGTTGCCGACCTGCTGGTGCTGGCGGTGACACTGTCGATGATGCTCGGGCCGCTGCTGCTGATCGCGCACGAGGCGGTCACGCGTCGCTGGCTGCAGCCGGCGGTCGCACCCTTCGACGCCATCGACGAGCATGACATCCCGGTCATCATCGCCGGCTTCGGTCGCTTCGGTCAGATCGTGGCGCGCGTGCTGCATGTCAAGGGCTTGTCGTTCACCGCGCTCGACAGCAGCCAGACGCACGTCGACTTCGTGCGCCGCTTCGGCAACAAGGTCTACTACGGGGATGCCTCGCGGCTCGACCTGCTGCGCGCCGCGGGCGCCGAGAGCGCACAGATCCTGGTCGTGGCCATCGACGACGTCGACGCGTCCGTGCGCACCGCCATCCTGGCGCGCGAGCAGTTCTCACACCTGAAGGTGTACGCGCGCGCGCGCAACCGCCAGCACGCCTTCGCCCTCATGGATGCCGGCGTCACCGCGGTGATCCGCGAGACCTACGCCTCGAGCCTGGAGATGGCGCAGTCGGTGCTGGAGGCGCTCGGTGTAACCGCGGCCGCGGCGCGCGAAGCGGTGCGGCGCTTCCGCGTGCACGATGAGAAGACGCTGGCGGCGCAATACCAGGTCAAGGAGGACGAGGCGAAATTCCTCGCCACCTCGCGCGAGGCGGCACAGCAGCTGGAGAAACTATTCGAGGCGGACCGCGATCCCGCCGACCGGGACGCACGCCGTGGATGAGGCGCGCCAGGTACGCGACTTCTGGTTCGGCCAGCTGCCGCACTCGGCCGCCGCTCTCAACCGCCGCATGCGCTTCTGGTTCGGCGACGAGAGCTCGGCGGTGCGGCAGCGACGCGATGAGCAGATCCGCCGTCGCTTCGGCGAGCTGTTCGAGCGCGCGGCGCGCGGCGAGCTGGCCGGCTGGGCCGACGGCCCGCGCCGGCGGCTGAGCCTGGTGCTGCTGCTCGACCAGTTCCCGCGCAACATGTTTCGCGGCACGGCGCGCGCCTTCGCCTACGACGCGCCGGCGCTGGCGCTCACGCTCTCGGGCATGCAGTCGGCCGCCGATGCCGCGCTCGATGTGGTGGAGCGCATCTTCTTCTACATGCCGCTGCAGCATGCCGAGAGCTACGAAGTGCACGAAGAATCGGTAGCCGCCTACCGGCGGCTGCTGAGCGAGGCGCCCGAGGAGCTGAAACCGATCTTCGCCAGCGCGGTGCGCTCGGCGGAAAATCACCGCGCGATCATCGCCCAGTTCGGTCGCTTTCCGCATCGCAACCGCGCGCTCGGGCGCGCCAGCACGCACGGCGAGCAGGAGTGGCTGCGCGTCGGCGGCGACACCTTCGCTCAGTAATTCGACGCCAGTCGCTCGAGCTGGCGCAGCCGCCTCTCGAGCAGGCGCTGCGCCTCGATGAGGTCCAGCGCGAGCGCCGCGCCGTTCACGTTGACGCCCAGGTCGTGCATCAGCCGGCCGACCACCTTGAGGCGCGGCAGCGCGGTGGCCGGAAGCTGCCACTGCCCGGGCACGCTCTCGCGCGGGGTGACCACGCCGAGCGCGGCCAGCTCCAGCACCGCGTCCAGATCGATGCGGCACAGCTGACAGATCTCGGTGGCCGCGATCCAGTCGCCGTCACTGAGCACGTGGGCTTCGATTACCTGTGTCACGCGTACCATGATTCACCTCGTCTCGCTGGCGCGCGGATCGAAGGCGAGTTTCGCGCGCATCTCTTCATACAGCGCCTTGGCCTGCGGTGAGCTGGCCGGCGGCAGCACCACCTTCAGCTGCAGGTACTGATCGCCCGGGGGTTGCCCCGGCAGGCCCCGGCCGCGCAGCCGCAGTTTCTGACCGGACTGCGCGCCGGCCGGAACCTGCATCGCCACCTCGCCCCCGAGTGTCGGCACGGTGACCGAGGCGCCGAGAGCTGCCTCCCAGGGCGCCACCGGAAAAGTGAGCGTGACGTCGCGCCCGTCGAGTGCAAAACGCGGGTCCGGCATGATGTGCGCTTCGAGGTACAGATCGCCGGCACTGCCGCCGCCGGCGCCGGGCTCGCCCTGGCCGGCAAGACGGATGAGCTGTCCCTCCGTGACACCGGCAGGAATCGTGACACGCACGGTGTGCGTGTGCAGTTCCATCGAGCCGTCCGCCTTGACCTGCGGACGTTTCATCTCGAGCGTGCGCGTGGTGCCGGAAAACGCCTCGGCGAGCGTGATGTCGATGCGCGCGTGATGGTCGCGCGCCGCGCGCCCGGCACCGCCGGCGCCGCCAGCAGCGAACGGACTACCGCCGCCGAACAGCGAGGAGAAGAAGTCGCTGAAATCCTCCTGCGAGTGGGCGCCGTCCTGGCCGCTCGCGCGCGCCCGGCCGCGGCCGCGGGCGCGCGACGGTCCACCGGAGAATTCGTAGCCCTGGCCGAAGTCCGGCGGCGGCCGGAACTGCTGCCCTGACTTCCAGTCGCTGCCCAGTTCGTCGTAGGCGGCGCGCTTTGGCGGGTCCTTGAGCACCTCGTACGCTTCCTGCATCTCCTTGAAGCGCGCCTCGGCGTTGGGCTCCTTGCTCACGTCGGGGTGGAACTTGCGCGCCAGTCGCCGGTAGGCGGTCTTGATCTGGTCCGCCGTCGCACTGCGCTCCACGCCCAAGATCTTGTAGTAGTCCCGGAATTCCATGATGAGTGATGCCTAAAGCGCCCGTGGGCGCACGCAGGGGATTCTAGCCGCTACGACGCACCGCGCCGGTGCATCGCCACGGGCGGCGGCACCGCGGCGATGCACAGCACACGCCCACGGCGGCCCGGCGGGGCCCGCGACAGCAGGGTTTCATGGGGCACGGATCTTGCTTACTCAAGTTGGCGGTAAAAAAGGGTATTTCGATGATGCGCTTGTCCCGACCCCCGCCCCTGCGCAACCTGCGGGCGTTCTGCGTGGCCGCCCGCCATCGCAGTTTCAAGTTTGCGGCGGCGGAGCTGTGCCTGACGCCCTCTGCGGTCAGCCACCAGATGAAGGAGCTGGAGACGCTCCTGAGCATGCGCCTGTTCGAACGCAAGACCCGCTCGCTGGAGCTGACCACCGCCGGTCATCGCCTGCTCGATGAAGTCGAGCCGCTGCTGGAGGCGCTCGACCGGGCGCTCGCGCAGTTCGCGCGGCGCCACGGCCGGCAGACGCTGCGGGTACGGCTGCCGGCGCTGTTCGCCAACGAGCTGTTCATTCCGCGGCTGGCGGATTTCTGCGCCGCCCATCCGCTGATAGACGTGCAGCTGGATACGCGCGACCCGCGTCCCGCGAGCCATCCACCCACCGCGGATGTCTCGATCCTGCTCGCGGATGCCCCGCCACAGGGCCTGCGCAGCGTGCGGCTGTTCTCCTGTCCGTTCACGGCCGTGTGCGCGCGCCGGCACGCCGGCAGCGTGGCGCGGCTCGGCCGCGAGGTGTTCACCACGCTGCCGCTGATCGTCGATCGCACGCGGCCATTCGCCTGGAGCAGCTGGGCCGATGAAGTCGGCCTCGCCACGCCGGAACCTAAGCAGGTCATCGAGCTGGACACCATGATCGCGGTGGTGCGCGCGGCCGAGCGCGGCCTGGGGATCGCGCTGGTACCCACTCTGCTGTGCGATTCGTGGATCCGTTCCGGCGCTCTGGTGCAGGTGTTCGCCGTCGAGCTCGCCAGCGAGGACTCGTACTACCTGGTGAACCGGCCCAAGGACACCGAGCGGCCGGCGGTCAAGGAGCTGACGCGCTGGGCGGTGGCGCAGTACCAGGCAGCGTGAGAGAGCATCATGCATGGCGCCAATTCTTTTCGTTTGTCGCCGCCACGCGGCCCTTCGTATTGTCCAGGCGCGCCCCGCGTGGGCGCGCCGCGAGACCGGAGAGCCACGGCCATGATGCTCCAGCACCACAATGCCCGCCGCAGCGGCGCCGCCGCCCTCGCACTGTTAGGTGCCGCACTGTGCAGCGGGCCGACGCGCGCCGCCGAGCCGGCCGCCGCATTCGTCATGGTCGCCTACAGCAATCAGACCGGCGGCCGACACATCGTCGCCGGCGACTACCAGGGCGCGGCGCTGGCCCTCAGCCGCCACGCGCAGATCACCCAGCTGGATCCGGGCGCGGTGGCGACCAACCGCTGCGTCACCTTCGCCATGACGGGACATATGTTCGCGGCGCACCGCGCCTGCGATGACGCCGTGGAGGAGGAGCAGCGCGCCGAGGACGGCTCGGTGCTGCAGCAACAGAATCGCCGGCAGCACGCTGCCAGCGCGGCGCTGGTGTATTCCAACCGCGCGGTACTGCACTGGCTGACGGCCGATGCAGCGGCGGCACAAGCGGACTTGGCGCGTGCGCAGGCGCTCGCGCCGCAGGCGGACTTCGTAGTCAGGAATCTCGCGGCGCTACGCGGACACGCCGCGGCCCCCGGCGCGAGCGCCACGGTGAAGGCGAGCAGAACCTCAGAATGACCGGAGTGGGGGATGGGGTATCAGCTTCGATCCCCCTCGAGCGACTGCCCCATCTCCCCTCCGATCACCAAAAAAAAGCGCCGCGAGGCGGGGGAAGTCGCATCGCGGCGCGCAGGAGCGAACACGGGGAAGTTGTTCGCAGCTGAGTCTAGGCAAAGCAAGGCCTGTGCCAAGGAATGAAGTCTTTATGAATCAGATACTTAGTGAACAAATGCGCCGCAGGGAGCAGTGACGCAGATTGTCACTTTGCGGCCCTGGACTGCACTGACGCGCCGCGCCGTGCCCTAACCTCGCTACTCTGAGCGCGGCAGGACTGGCACGCAGGACTGAGCCTGCTCCCTGAGGGAATCGCAGATGGCGCGTGCCTGCGCCTCGCCGTTGGCGGGCGCCTGCAACCGATAAAGATCACCCGAGTCGGTGCTCGCCAGCACGATACGCGGCGCTAGCCCGCTCAGCTGCGCACCGAAGCGTCCCTGCAGACGCTGCCATTCACGATCGGCGCTGGCAGGATTGCCGAACGCGCCGAGCTGCACGCCGTAGCCGTTCGCCGCCGAGGAAGCCTCCTCAGCCGCGGGTGCGGGCGCGCTGGCCGGCGCCGGCAGGAACGGTGCGTCGGCGGGCTGCGCGGCCTCGCCCGGCTGCGCCAGCCCCGGCTCGGAAGGCGCGCCATCCACAGGATTTTGCGGCATTTGCGCCATCTGCGGTGCCGGGGGCGTCGCGGCGACGCCGGTCGCCAGCTGCAGCGCCGGCACGCCAGGCCGCGCGCGCGAGGCGGCCACTTCTTCCGGCGTCTGCGGCGCGGTGCGCGGCGCGGACCCGAGCGCGAACGCCTCGATGCGGATGCGCGCCTCCTCTGCCTGCTTGCCGGCCGGATGGCGCGTCAGGAAGGCGCGGTAGGCCTCGACATTCGCCACCCGCTCGGCGTCGCGCCAGTCGCGCAGCTCCGCCAGCTGCGCGATGCGCGCGCGCGCCTGCGACACCAGCTCGCTGTCGGGGTGCTGGTCAACGAAGCGCGCCCAGGCCTCGCTGGTATCGGCGCTTTCCGCTGAGCGCCAGTCCTGCTGCTCGTAGCTGCAGCCGGCAGCGCCCAGTAGCGCCAGGGCGATCAGCGCCCTTGTTCCTGCTTGGAATGTGACCATGGTCGGCATCATTGGGGACTCACGTTCGTATTATGACTGCTGCGACTTCCAGGAGCACCGGATGAGCGAAATCCTCAAGCGGCGGCTGATCGACCAGATCGGGGATGCGCCGACCTTCGTGGCCGGTGGCTCCCGGCTGACCGGGGACCTCGAGACCCCCGGACCGCTGGTCGTACTGGGCGCCATCCGCGGTGACGGACGGGTCGGCGGCGCCCTGCGCATGGCGGCCAGCGCGCAGTGGGAGGGCGAGATCCACGCCCAGGCGGCCGTAATCGCCGGCAAAATCACCGGCAAGCTGGTGGTGGAAGAAAAAGTGGAAATCGGCAGCACGGCGGTGATCCGTGCCGACATCGTCGCCGGCAGCATCGCCGTCGCCAAGGGGGCCATCATCGAAGGGACCGTGACCGTCACCAGCGGCCAGGCGGTCGTCGAGTTCGAGGAAAAGCGCGCGCGGCGCTGAAGGCCCGCTCAGCTCGAGGCTAAGCTCTGCGCTCGCGCCGCGGGCGCCGCCGCCTGTTCATCCGGCGCGCCGAGCAGCTGCAGAATCTGCGCTTCGAGCCAGGTCGGCCCCGACAATCGCTCGAAGAATCCGCAATGTCCGCCGTGGCGCGTCAGATGGAGCGTCAGGCACGCCGGGCGCGCCAGCTGCGCCAGCCCCGCCGCCGGAATGATCGGATCATCGAGGGAGGTGATGATGTCGGCGGGCACTTCCAGCTGCGCGAGGCGCGCACCGGTGATGGCATAGCCGTTGAGGTAGTCGGCAAGCGTCGGGAAATCGGTATGGCTGCGCACCAGCTCTGCCGTCATGAGCTTCAGGTCGCGCAGCCGCGCAATCGTGGTGAAGTCGTAGGCGTCCGGCCAGGCGGCCTGCTTCTTCTCGAGCGATCGCAGCCATTTGCGCACGAAGTAGCGCTCGTAGCCGGGCATGCCCCCCTGCAGCGCCGCCAGCGTTGCGACCGGATCCAGCACCGGCGAGACGGCGACGACGCGCGCAAGTTCGAGGTGCGCGCTGCGCGCCTGCGCCGCCACGCGCAGGAAGAAATTGCCACCGAGCGAGAATCCCACCAGCTGCAGCGATTTTGCCGGGAACAGTGCCTGCAGCGCCTGCACCGCGCCCACCACTTCCGGCAGACGACAGGAATGGAAGAGGTCGCGGTTCAGCTGATGGGTGGCGCCGTGGTCGCGCAGGTTGAGGCGCGCCACCACGAAGCCGCGCTGGAACAGCCGCTGCGCAAGTGACAGCACGTACAGTGACTCGGCGCTGCCCTCCCAGCCGTGCAGCAGCATGACCACGCCGCCGCCGCCGGCGGGCGAGGACACGAAGCACTGCAGCCGCACGCCCGCGCCGCACTCGAGCAGATGCTCGCGCGCCGCCGCCAGGAGCGGCGCCGCACGCCGCAGCACGCGGCCACGTCGCCACGAGGTGCTCGCGAGCACCGACTGCAGATGGTGATTACGCAGCCACCGCGCGGGACGGAAATCGGCGGCGGCAGGCGAGGAAGGCTTCAACGCACGCGGATCTCGACCCGATTGTTGGTGGTGGCGGCGCGGTTCCACTCACCCGCGGTGAGTTCGTTGCCGGGGGTCGGATAGGGCGTGATGACGTTGGCCGCATCGCCGCCCGAGACCTGCACATCGAGCATGCCGCGCGTGCTGCTGCGGATGTCACCGATGAGGTTGGCGAGCGCCAGAGGCGTGCGCTGCGCGGGCGAGAGTGCCTCCTCGGAAGGATTGCCGACCAGGTCGCACTTGCCGAACGCGGTCTCATCCGGTGCCGGCGAGTAGCCTTCCGCGGCGCTGCCGACCAGGCAGAAGCGTCCCGGGAAGGTCTTGATGTCGACCACGCCGCCGATCTTCTGGTGCGCGAGGCGATAGAGCAGCTGGCGGATGATCTCCAGCCGCGCGCCACCGAGCGCATCGGCACCATACGGCACCGGCACCACGGTCGCCCTGCTTTCTGCGGGCGCCGCGTCCGGCGCCGTCGTCGCCGCGGCCGGCGGCAACGCTGCCAGCGCTGCGGCCGGGCCCTGCTGCGCACGCAGTTGTGTCAGGTCCGCACTCAGGGTCTCCAAAATCCTCACGCTGCGCCACCACAACGTCGTGCTGGCGAGCGCGACGGCGAGTGCCAGGCAGGCCACGAGCCACGCCCAGGGGGTGCGCGCCGTCGGCGGTGGCGCGCCCGGTGCGGGCGGCGGCAGCGCCTCGAGCAGCAGCGCGCGGATCTCGGCGGTGATGCGGTCGGTCTGGGTGTCGACGCCGGCCACGAGTGCACGGCGCAGCTCCGCGAAATGCTCGCGCAGCGCGGTGTCGGTCAGCGCCTTGGCGCCCGGCGGGTCGGGATCGACGGCGACGCCTTCGACGCGCGTGTTGAGCGGGGTGAAGGTCAGCTGCTCGTTGTTGCGGCGGTCGGGCACCAGGTGCAGCTGGTACAGCACCTTGGAGACGTCCGCCGGCTTGATCTGTTTGGGCAGCACGCCGAGGGCACCGAGCGCGCGCGCCTGGCCGAGGTACAACTCGCCCTCCTGGGAGGTGTACATCATGATCGGGATGGTGGCGGTGCGCGGGTCGTTCTTGATCGCCTGCACGGCCTGCAGGCCATCCATGCCCGGCATCTGGTGATCCATGAAGATCACATCGGGACGATTGCTGGACAGATAGTCGATCGCCGCTTCGGCGCTCTCGGCACTATCGACGTCGATGTCGTACTTCTCCAGGGCGCGGGCGAGAAACAGGCGCGCGGACTTCGAGTCGTCCACGATCAAAGCCCGCTTTGCGCCCATACGCCACTCCCACACACCGGCGGCTGGGGCAGTGTAACGGAGAACCGCCCCCGTTCAACTGCTGTCGCGCAGCGAAGACGATCGCAGGCGATTGAGGCGACTTAATAATTCAGCGAGGCGCGCGAGGCGAGCGGCGCGCTGCGCAGTTGTGCGTAGATCTGCGCCAGGCGCTGCGCCATCGCCGCGGCCGACCAGCTGCGTGCGTAGCTGCGACCGGCCTGCGCCATGGCGGCGCGCAACTGCGGATCGCCGAGGACGCGCAGCACCGCCGCGGCGAAAGCGGCACGCTCCTCGGGCACCACCACCGCGCCGCTGGCGGGCAGCAGCACCGAGCGGGTGCCGAGCTCGGCGGTCGATACCACCGCTGCGCCCTGCGCCAGCGCCTCGAGCAGCACCAGTCCCTGCGTCTCGGTGCGCGAGGCGAACACAAACACGTCGGCGGCCGCGTAGCAGTCGAGCAGCTCGCTGTCGCGCGCCAGGTAGCCGGCAAAGTGCACCTGCCCCTGCAGTCCCATGCTGGCGACCTGCGCGCGCAGCGGCTCGCGCGCCGGTCCCTCGCCGGCGATGACGAGCATGGCCTGCCCCTGGCTCTTGCGCACCTCGGCGAACACCTGCAGCAGAAAGCCGATGTTCTTCTCGTGGGCCACGCGGCCGATGTAGGTAAGCAGCGGCCGCGCCTGGTCGATGCCGGCGCGTGCGCGGAACGCAGCGCCGTCCCCGGGACGGAAGCGATCGGCGGCAAGCCCGGTGGGCAGCACGTGCACCGGCGTGGTCACGCCGTACGCTGCGAGGACGTCGCGCATGGGCGCGGAAGGCGCGATCAGCGCCTGCACGGCGGCGCACTGCGAACGGGTGAAGCCGCGCGCCAGCATGCGCCCGAGAGCGCGCGGCAGCACCGGCACGTAGTGATGCAGGTACTCCTCGAAGAAGGTGTGATAGGTGGCGACGCAGGGAATGTTGGCGCGCCGCGCGTAGCGCACGCCGGCGTAGTGCGCAACGAACGGCGTGTGGATGTGCACCAGGTCGAACTGCTCGCCGCCGATCGCTGCCAGCGTGCGCGTGAGGGCGCGCCAGTGCATGCGGCGGTCCTCCGGATCGCCGGGCACGCCGCCCGCGGGCACGCGCACTACCGCGTCCGCAGCGTCAGCCGCGGCGGAGGCGTCGTCCTCGTGCGCATAACGCGGCGCCACGAGGCAGCTCGCCACGCCGCACCTGGCAAGGTCCTCACGGAAGGTGCGGATGGAGGTGGAGACGCCGTTGACGCGCGGAAAATAGACGTCGGATATGAACAGTACGCGCATGCGTCAGCGGCGGCGCCGCCAGCAGCTGCCGCTCAAGTGAACGCGAGGCCGAGCTGCGCCAGCGCCGCGCCGATCGCAGCTCCGGCGAGCACGTCGGAGGGGTAGTGCAGCCCGAGCACCACGCGCGAGCCGGCGATCAGCCCTGCCAGCGGCACGAGCACCCAGGCGAGTTCCGGGAAATGCGCACACGCCTGCCAGGTGAAGGACACCGCGTGCAGCGTATGGCCGGAAGGGAAACTGTAGCGATCGAGCGGCGCGCCGACCAGATGGATGGCGCTGTGCGTGATGAAGGGCCGCTCGCGTACGAACACGCGCTTGAGCAGGCTGTAGATGGCCACACCGAGCGCGCCGCTCAGCGCCATCACCAGTGCCGGGCGCAGCGCCGCCGTGCCGTAGAGCAGCGGCAGCAGAATGATCAGTGCGTACCAGAGGCTGCCATCACCCAGGCGGCTGGCGATCTGGAAGATGCGGCGCGGCAGTGCCCGGGCGGCGCCGCGGTTGAGTCTGCGGCACAGCCGGTATTCGGCAGCATCGATGCGCGCCATGAACGTCACGAATCCTGTCGCTTTCACATGGCCTCCTGTCCTTCGCTTTACAGCTCAGGGTGCGGCGCTTACAGCCTCGCGGCAGCGCGCTGCAAGCCGGTGAAAGAAATGTGAAAGTTTTGTTGCTACAAGGAGTTAGAGCGCTTTTTGTGTGCTCTACATCACATAATTGCCAACCTCTTAAGCTAGCTCCCGCCCAACACGGCCGCCACGAGGCGCTCGGCCGCCCCCGGGGCATGCGCGAAGAACAGCGACGGCTCGGTGAGTTCCAGCTCGAGCAGGCACGGCGCACCGTGGTTGTCGCGGATCAGGTCGACGCGCGCGTACAGCAGCTCCTTGAACGGCAGCTGCGCGAACACCCGTGCGCCGAGCGCGAGCTCATCGTCCGCAGCGCGGCGCGCGCGGATGTCCTCGGGGGCGAACAGCGCCGCGGTGGCTAGAGCGTCGCGCGGCAGCAGCGGGCCTTTGCGGATGGCGTGGCTGAAGCGGCCGCCGATGTAGATAAGGGCGGTCTCGCCATCGCGGTCGACGGCGGCAAGATAGGGCTGCAGCAGCACACTGCGTCCCGCTGCGAGCAGCCCCTGCATGTGCGGCACGATCTCCTCTGCGGCCGTGCGCGCGTGGCGCCGCGTGTCACGGGAGCCGGCGCCGACGGCCGGCTTGACCACGAGTTCAGCGCAGTCGTGGCGGGCGAGAAATTGCGCCAGCACGCGCGCCGGCTCCTCGCCGGGCTCGGCAAAAGTGCTCGCCACGACCGGTACGGCCGCCGCGCTCAGGCCGAGCAGGTAGTGCTTGTCGCAGTTCCAGCGCACCACGGTGGCAGGGTTCTGCAGACGCGTCAGGGCCGCGGTGCTTCCCACCCAGGCCAGAAACTGCGCCAGGCGCTCGGTGTAGTCCCAGGTGGAGCGCAGCAGCGCGACGTCGAAGCGGGCCCAGTCCACCGCGCTGTCGTCCCAGTCGACGATCTGCACCGCGGCGCCGGCGGCGGCAAAGGCGGCGAGCAGCGGCGGCATGTCCTCGTCCAGGCCGTGCGCCGCGCGCGCACTGACCAATGCCACACTCAAGCTCAATCGCGCGTTCCCGTGCCCCGGTTCATGAGAGCCACGGCGGTGGTGAAGAGGATCACCGCGGCCGCCGCCATGAGCGCAAAGGCGATGCCGACGTCGACGTCCGAGACGCCGAGAAAGCCGTAGCGGAAAGCGTTGACCATGTAGAGGATCGGGTTGGCGTAGGAGAGCGTGCGCGCCCAGCCAGGCAGCAGGCTGATCGAATAGAACACGCCGCCGAAATAGGTGAGCGGCGTCAGCACGAAGGCCGGGATCCAGTTCACCTGGTCGAAGTTCTTGGCGAACAGCGCATTGAGAAAGCCGCCGAGCGCAAAGGTAATCGAGGTCAGCAGCAGTGCCGTCAGCACCACCAGCAGGTGATGCACCTGCAGGTGCGTGAACACCAGCGAGACGATGGTGACCGCCGTTCCCACCAGCACGCCGCGCAGCACGCCGCCGACCGCATAGCCGCCGACGATGATCCAGTTCGGCAGCGGCGACACCAGCAATTCCTCCACGTGCTTGCCGAACTTGGCACCGAAGAAGGAGGCGACGACGTTGCCGTAGGAGTTGGTGATCACCGACATCATGATCAGTCCCGGCGCGATGTACTGCTTGTAATCGAAGCCGCCCATGGCGCCGACGCGCCGCCCGATGAGGCTGCCGAAGATCGCGAAATACAGCACCGCCGTGACCACCGACGGCACGATCGTCTGTCCCCAGATGCGGATGATGCGGCCATACTCGCGGATGACGATGGTCTTGAAACCGATCCAGCGCACCACGCTGAGATTGACCGGCGGCGCGGCGCTGGCCACGGTACTGCTCATCGCGGCGCCTCGGCCGGCGCGCGCTGCGGGCCCTCTGCCGCGGGCGCTCCTGCCAGCGCGCTGTCGAGCGCGGCGCCACGCCCTTCCACCAGGCGCATGAAGATCTCTTCCAGGCGGTTGACCTTGTTGCGCATGCTCAGCACCTCGATGCCAAGCGCGCTGAGGCGCGCGAACAGGTCGTTGAGGTTCTCCTCCTTGGACACCTCGAGCTCGAGGGTGTGGTCATCGATCAGGGTGGCGACGTAGGGAGCCAGCGGCGGCGGCGCACTCAAAGCGTCGCGCACGTTGAACACGAAGGTCTCGACGTGCAGCCGGCGCAGCAGGCGGCTCATGCGGTCGCGCTCAACGATGCGCCCGCCGTTAATGATGGCGATGTTACGGCACAGCGTCTCGGCCTCCTCCAGGTAGTGGGTGGTGAGAATGATGGTCGTGCCGCGCTCGTTGATCTCGCGCAGAAAATCCCACATCGAGCGACGGATCTCGATGTCCACCCCGGCGGTCGGCTCATCCAGCACTAGCAGGCGCGGCTCGTGCATGAGTGCGCGGGCGATCATGAGGCGGCGCTTCATGCCGCCAGACAGACCGCGCGAGATGCCGTTGCGCTTGTCCCACAGCTGCAGCTGCTTCAGGTACTTCTCGGCCCGCTGCCGCGCCACGCCGCGCGGAATGCCATAAAAGCCTGCCTGGTTGACCACGATGGTGAACGGGGTCTCGAACATGTTGAAGTTGAGTTCCTGCGGCACCACGCCGATGCAGGCCTTGGCCGCCTCCAGATCGCGGTCGATGTCGT
>Ga0070763_10000235_pt1 | contig 13601 bp, 13 predicted proteins | sample HubBroMetageWRM3_FD_67279 | JGI IMG/M metagenome (GOLD analysis project Ga0070763, IMG submission 67279) | Warmed soil microbial communities from the Hubbard Brook experimental Forest, New Hampshire - Hubbard Brook CCASE Soil Metagenome WRM 3 | ecosystem: Environmental > Terrestrial > Soil >... | reverse complement strand
GGTCGACATACCGCGGCTCGCCGTCGGGGTGTTCGCCACCAGCGTCTCCACCGCGCTGTTCTTCGCGCAGGCCGTCGGGCGGTTCGTTCGCGCGCGGCGGCGGGGTGAGACCGCCTCGGTGTTCCTGCCATCGGTGCCGGTGCTGCTCGGCTACGCCGCGGAGCTGGAGGCCGAGCGCGACCACGTGCTGCACCTGCGCGGCGACGAAGATCCCGAGCGCGAGCTCGCCGAGGCGCAGCGCCAGCGCGACACCGCCGACGACCTCGGCGAGCCGGCGTTCACCGCGCTGGGCGCGTCGGCGCACTTCGACCGGGTGCTGTACGACGGGGGAGAGTTCGGCGCCTCGGCCGAGGAGGAGGATTTCCTCGGCCTGCCCGGGCTGCTCGAGCCCGAGCAGGTGGCGCTGCTGCTGCGCAAGCGCCGGGCGAATCAGGTCAAGGAGAACGTCGTTCCCTCACAGCGCGCACACTTCGCTGCGTCCGCCGCAGCCCCGGCTGTCCCCGGCGCCGTCGGCCCCGGTGCATCTCCGGTCGGTCCGGGTGCATCTCCCGTCGGTCCCGGCGCCGCTCCGGCGTCCACCTCCACCAGGGCGGTGCTGGGCGGCCTCCGCAAGGAACTGAACGGCCTGATCGCCGCGTGGCATCACCGCACCGGCCAGCCGCACGGCACGATCCACGCAGATCTGCGCCGGGCGTGCGGCGGGCCGGCGCTGCCCGAGGCCACCGCCGACCAGATCCAGGCGCGGATCGGGATGCTTCGCCGCTGGGCGTCGGGGCGCTAGGGCATAGGCTCCCGCTCGGCGGACGCTTCGAGCAGGCGGCGGTGAATGGCCTCCAGCCTGCGCACCAGGACGCCGGAGACCCGGCGGCCGAGTTCATAACCCAGGCTCGGATCTTCGTCACAGGCCGTGCGCACCGCGCGGGCGTCGAACTCGTACGCCTGCATCGGCTGCGAGGTCACCGCGCCGAACCGCCACTGGTACGGCGGCAGCAGCCAGGCCACGCCCATCACGTCGCCGCGCCCCAGGGTCGCGATGGTCAGCCTGCCCCGGCCGGGCACCGTCGTGTCGATCGTGACCTGGCCGGCGTCGATGAGCCAGAACCGGTCCGCCCTCGCCCCCTCCTCGAACAGCCGGTGCCGGGTTGGCACTGCGACGTGCTGGCACAGCGCGGCCAGCTTGGCCAGGTGCTCGTCGGCCATGCCGCGCAGAAACGGCTGCGCCCCGAGTACCGCGGTGTCGGAAACCATGCTGCGTCACCCCGGATCGGGACCTACCCACCCGCGTCCCGGCGATACCTGGTTGCCCGGTCCGTCAGGCGCCCAGCCGGTCAGCTGCGGACAACCACGACCGGGGGCCCGGTTCCAGCCCGGCCTGCCGGTCAGCCGCGGACCACCACGGCGGGGAGGCCGGTTGCAGCCCGGTCTGCCGGTCAGCTGCGGACCACCACGACCGGGCAGGCCGCGTGGTTGACACAGTGGATGACGATCGAGCCGGTGAGCGCCTCGGCGAAGCCGCCGTGACCGCGGTGCCCGAGAACGAGCAGGCTCTCGCCGCGTGACTCATCGATCAGCGCCTGGGCCGGGTGCCCGTAGACGATCTTGGTCTCGACCTGTGCCGACGAGTCTGCCTTCGCCTTGGCAACCGCCTGGGACAACTCGTCGCGCACCCACCCTTCGACCTCGGCTTCGACCGGCTCCGGTGTCTTTCCCGGCGGTAGGCCGGCTGACGTCGGGTAGTGCCACACGCGGACTGCCCGCACCGTCGCCCCGGTGGCGGCCCCGTAGCGGCTTGCCCAGCTCAGCGCGGCCACGGAAGGGTCGGACCCGTCCACTCCCACGACCACGACCTGCCCTGATTCGCCATTGCTGGCCATGGCACCTCCAACGTCTCGTCCGTGGCTGTTACCCATGTCCGGTTGATCATTACCACTCTTACTTCGACTCGTGGGCACATTTAGGGCTTATCACCCATCCAAATGACTCAGTTGAAGTAAATGTCCCACGCGATCAAGGAGTCCCACGCGATCAAGGAGTCCCACGCGATCAAGGACTGCGACGCGATCAAGGAGTGCGACGCGATCAAGGAGTGCCACGCGATCAAGGAGTCCTACGCGATCAAGCAGCCGCGGCGCGGGCCCTGAGGACCTCGAGGGCGCGGTCGGCGTGCGCGTCCATGCTGACCTCGCTGTGGATCACGTCGAGGACCCGGCGGTCGGTGTCGATGACGAACGTCATCCGCCTGGTGACGAGCGGCCCGAGCGCGACCGAGCGGCGCACGCCGAACTGGCGTGCGACCCGGCCGTCGGGGTCGGACAGCAGCGGGTAGCCGAACCCGTGCTTGTCAGCGAAGCGGGACTGCTTGCTCACGCTGTCCCGGCTGATGCCGACCCGCACGGCGCCGACGTCGGCGAACTCCTTGGCCAGGTCCCGGAAGTGGCAGCTCTCCATCGTGCAGCCCTTGGTCATGGCCGCCGGGTAGAAGAACAACACCACCGGACCTTCGGCCAGCAGGTCGCTCAGCTTGCGCATCGCGCCGGTCTCATCGGGGAGCTCGAAATCCTCGACCAGGTCGCCCTTGGCGATGTGGTTTTCGGCCACGGTCGGTCCCTTCGGTTGCGGGCGGGCTGCGGAAATCAGCCGGCCGGGGGAGTGACGGGGGAGTACTCGGCAACGAAGAAACCCCGCACCGGCCAGCCCACGCTCAGGTTGTGCCGGAACGCGGTCGCCCGGCCGGGTGAGGAGACGTCGAACCTGATACCCACATTGTCGTCCCGGCCGGCGTTCGGGTCATACACCCGGACCGTGACCTCGTTCCCGGCGAGCGTGTACGCGTAAGCGAGCACCTGGTGGTTGTGGCGGAGCTTTGCCGGGTTCGCCGAGGCCACGGTGACCACGCCAAGCGCCGCAGGAACGCCGGCGTCGAGGCTGGCCCGCACGCGCGGCCAGTGCCCGGCTACCGTGCGGCGGGACACCCCGCGCTGGGTGAATAGGTGCCGCGCGCCCGCCGTGACCCTGGTGTCGCCATCCGGCAGGTTCATCCACTGGTAATACCTGGCCACACCCGCCGGAAGGTTCCAGGACGCGATCAGCCGGCGCACCACGTAGTTGTGCAGCGCCGAGCCCGGGGCCGGCCTGGCGGCGGGCGGCGGCACACCCGCGTGCCAGTAGTCCAGCGCCGCGAAGACCATGCCGCCGCACAGCCCGGCCGCATCGTCGCCGATGCCGATGCCGCCGAACGGGGTACGCACCGTGACCGCCGGGGCCGACGGCCACGAGTTTGTGAACCCGAACCCGTCCCGTGACGGCAGGAAACCGGAGTGGCCGGGCACGATCAGCCTGCCCGTGCCGTCAGCGGGCCAGGCCGTCGATCCGCGCGACCTCCTCGGGGCCGAGCGCGAAGCCGAACAGATCCAGGTTCGTCGCGATCCGCTTTGGGTCGGCGGACTTCGGGATGACGGCGATGCCGTGTTCCAGGTGCCACCGCAGCACAACCTGCGCAGGCGTGACGCTGTGCGCCCAGGCGATCTCGGTCAGCACCGGGTCGTTCAGGTTGGTGTCCTTGAGCGGGCTGTACCCCTCGACGACCACACCGCGCTCCTGAAGCCCGTCCAGCAGGCCCGCGTCGTAGAGCCGCGGGTTCCATTGGATCTGGTTGACCGCCGGGGCCTCGCCGGTGGCCTCGACAAGCTCGTCGATCTGCGCCAGCGAGTAGTTGCTCACCCCGACCGCGCGGGCCAGGCCCTCGTCGCGGAGGTCCAGCAGCGCCCGCCAGGCGGACACGCTGGTTTTCCCGCGCGGCGGCCAGTGGATCAGCCACAGGTCGAGGTAGTCGGTGCCGAGCGCGCGCAGCGAGCGCGTGAGCTCGGCCCGCTCCCGCCCGGCGTCGCTGGCCCGCAGCTTCGAGGTCAGGAAGACGTCCTGACGCGCCAGGCCGCTGTCGTGCACCGCGCGGCCCACTTCCTCCTCGTTGGCATACATGGTCGCGGTGTCGAGATGGCGGTACCCGGCCTCCAGTGCCGCTGCCACGGCCACGCAAGCCTTGCTCCCCCGCATCGGCCAGGTGCCGAAGCCCACCATGGGCATGATCACGTTGCCGGGCAGCGCGATCGTGGGTATCTCGCGTGTATCTGTCATGTTGCCCATTCTGCGCCTTCGGCTTCGCGGCGACAGGGCGATGGGGTGGGTGCCGGGCGGCGGGACGTCAGGTGACCGGGGTGCCGGTTCGCGCGGTGAGATCGGCCAGCAGCTTGCTCAGCTGGTCGGTGACCGGCCCGGGCGTGCCGCCTCCGATCTTCCGCCCGTCGAGCGCGACCACTGGCGCGATCCCGCCCATGGTCCCGGTCACGAAGATCTCGTCGGCGGTGTGGAACTGCGTCAGCGAGTAGTCGCCGACCACGCACTCGATGCCAGCCTCGGCGGCGAGCTCGAGCACCGCGCCCCTGGTGATCCCCTCGGGGCACGCGGCCGCCGAGGGGGTTCCCAGCACGCCCCCGGCCACCAGGAAGGCGTTGGTGGCGTTGGTCTCGGCGACGAAACCCCGGTTATCGAGCATCAGGGCGTCGTCGGCGCCGGCGATGTTGGCCTCGATCTTGGCCAGGATCGAGGTCAGCAGGTTGTTGTGGTGGATCTTCGGGTCGAGGCTGTCCGGCGCTGCGCGGCGCACGCTCGAGGTGATCAGCGTGATCCCGGACGTGTCGTAAACCGGCGCCTTGTGCTCGGCCAGCACGATCAGCGTCGGCCCGGACTGGTTCAGCCGCGGGTCCATCCCACTGGTGATCTTGACTCCCCTGGTCAGCGTGAGCCGGATGTGCACCCCGTCGGTCATGCCGTTGGCCTGCAGCGTGCGCCGGATCTCGTGGGTGATCTCCTCGTCCGAGGGCACCGACTCGAACGCCAGCGCCTTGGCCGACCGCCGCAACCGTGCGAGGTGCTCGTCCAGCCGGAAGATCCGGCCGTTGTGGACCCGCAGGCCCTCCCACACCGCGTCGCCGCCCTGCACGGCGGAGTCGAACGGGCTGACCGCCGCCTCGTCCCGGTGCGTCAGGCGCCCGGCGACGTTGACGATCAGGTCCCGGTTCCGCTCGTTGAACTGCTGCAGCATCGATACTCCCTCTCCCAGGTCGGATTTCCATGATCTGGGAGGAAAAGCACCGTATTTGCTCGTAATCCGCCCAGATCGTGGAATCGCCGAGCTACGGCGCCAGTCGGCGATCGTACATTTCATCGTAAAACGGACGGCACTGGCGGGCCAGTGGCTCCAGCGCGGCAGGGAGGTCGTCGACGGGCTCGCGGTACGGCCCGAAACCGGTGGACTTCCACACCCCGTCGTACCAGTGCGGGGCCCAGACGCCGTCCGTGGGCCGCGGCCCGGCCGGCCAGGACAGCATCGAAGCGTCGAACGGCACGCCGAGCGCGTCGCACAGCGCCTCCAGCATCACCGCCGGCCGGCGCAGGATGTCGGCGGCGTCCACGACCGGCCCGCCGACCAGCCGGAAGATCTCCAGCTGCTGCTCCAGGCCCAGGTCGGCGAGGACCGGCTCGGAGCGCACCCGTGCGTACGAGGCGAGCAGCTGGCGCGGATCCCGGATCAGGAACGCGTGCCGCAACGGGCGCAGTGCGTCCCGGTCCACCTCGGGCAGCAAGTGGTGCGTCATGTGCTTCTGGTAGTACACGGTCTTGCCGTCCGGCAGCGGGGCGTGGCTGAGCTCGTCGAGCACCTCCTGCCAGCCGGACGGCATCGACGCCACGATCTCGTCCTGTCCCGGGTGCACGACCCCGCTGCGGGTCAAGTAGAACGAGTACAGCGGCTCATCGACGACCACCGTGTCGGCCCGGTTCTCGAAGGAGCGCATCAGCGCCGTGGAGATGGTCCGCGGCCCGGACCACATCGCGATCCGCGCCACGGCAGGGCGCGCGGCCCCCGCGCCGCCGTCACCGGTCGCAGCGGGACCGGTGGCAACAGGACCGGTCACAGCACGACCACGGAGCGCAGCACCTCCCCGCGCTGCATCTTCGCGAACGCGGCCTCGACCTGGTCGAGCGCGATCGTCTCGGACACAAACTTCTCCAGCGGCAGCCGTCCCTGCAGGTGCAGGTCGACCAGCATTGGGAAGTCGCGCGACGGGAGGCAGTCCCCGTACCAGGACGACTTGAGCGACCCGCCGCGGCCGAACACGTCGAGCAGCGGCAGCTCGAGCTGCATGTCCGGGGTCGGCACGCCGACGAGAACCACGGTGCCGGCCAGGTCGCGGCCGTAGAACGCCTGCCGGTAGGTTTCCGGCCGGCCGACCGCCTCGATCACCACGTCGGCGCCGTTGCCCTCGGTCAGCGCCTGGATCCCCTCGACCGCGTCGGTTTCCCGTGAGTTGATCACGTCGGTGGCGCCGAACTGGCGGGCCCATTCCAGCTTCCGGTCGTCGACGTCCACGGCGATGATCTTGCGGGCACCCGCGAGCCGCGCGCCGAGCACGGCGCCGTTGCCCACGCCCCCGCAGCCGATCACCGCGACCGAGTCACCGCGGCCGACCTGCCCGGTGTTCAGCGCGGCGCCCAGGCCGGCCATCACGCCGCAGCCGAGCAGCCCGGCCACCTCGGGCTTGATCTCGGGATTCACCTTGGTGCACTGCCCGGCGGCGACCAGGGTCTTCTCAACGAACGCCCCGATGCCGAGCGCGGGCGACAGCACCGTGCCGTCGGCCAGCGTCATCTTCTGCTTGGCGTTGTGGGTCGCAAAGCAGTACCAGGGGCGGCCGCGCGCGCAGGCACGGCACTGCCCGCACACCGCGCGCCAGTTCAGGATCACGAAGTCGCCGGGCTCCAGGCCGGTCACGTCCGGGCCGACCGCCTCGACCACACCGGCCGCCTCGTGCCCGAGCAGGTAGGGGAAGTCGTCGCCGATCCCGCCCTCGCGGTAGTGCAGGTCGGTGTGGCAGACGCCGCACGCCTGCACCTGTACCAGGGCCTCGCCCGGACCGGGATCGGGCACCAGCACAGTCGTCGTCTCGACCTCGGCGCCCTTGCCGCGAGCGATCACGCCCGTCACCTCATGTGTCATCGAGCCCGCGTCCTCTCGTGTTCTTGCCCTGAACGGGTAGTCCACCGCTTCACCTGGTCAGGCGTTGGTGTCCTGGTGGGCCGATGATACGGCGGCGGCCCGCCCGGCCAACCCGGAGGCGTCTCGTTACGGCCCGATGTAAGGATGGAGCCGTGCCCATTGCAGAGATCACCCGGACCGAAACCGCTGAGCGAAGCCGGCTTTTGCAGGTAGATGAGTACGACGTCGCGCTCGACCTGACCCGGGGGGGCGAGCTGTTCGGCTCGGTGTCCGTGATCAGGTTCCGCTGCGCCGAGCCCGGCGCGTCGAGCTATGTCGACCTGATCGCCGAGGACGTGCACGAGATCGTGCTCAACGGCGTGCCGGTCGACCCGGCCGGGGCTTGCTCCGAGGGGCGGATCGCGCTCGACGGGCTGGCCGCGGACAACGAGCTGCGGGTCGTCGCGGACTGCGCTTACCAGAGCGACGGGTCGGGCATGCAGCGGTGGGTCGACTCGGCCGATGAACGGGTGTACATGTACACGAGCTTCGAGCCCGCCGACGCCCGAAAGGTGTTCGCGAACTTCGAGCAGCCCGACCTCAAGGCCGCGTTCACGTTCCACGTCACCGCGCTGGCGCACTGGACTGTGCTGTCGAACCAGCCGGCGCCGGAGCCTGAGTCTGAGTCGGAGGGCGTCTCGGTGTGGCATTTCCCGCCCACGCCGCGCATCTCCACCTACCTCACCGCGGTCGTGGCGGGTGAGTACCGCCTGCTGACCGACGAGCACACCACCCCGAAGGGCCAGGTGATCCCGCTCGGGCTGGCCTGCCGGACCTCGCTCGCCGAGCACCTCGACGCGCGCAACGTTTTCACGATCACCAAGCAGGGCTTCGACTTCTACGAGGAGCTGTTCGGTGCCGGTTACCCGTTCGCCAAGTACGACCAGGTGTTCGTGCCGGAATACGGCGGCGCGATGGAGAACGTGGCCTGCGTGACCATCTCCGAGCAGTTCCTGTTCCGCTCCAAGGTCACCGACCTGATGTACGAGACCCGGGCCATGGTGATCCTGCACGAGATGGCGCACATGTGGTTCGGCGACCTGGTGACGATGAAGTGGTGGGACGACCTGTGGCTGAACGAGTCGTTCGCGGAGTTCTGCGCGTACCTCTCCAGCGCCGAGGCGACCCGGTTCACCGACGCGTGGACGACCTTCGCCAACCTCCGCAAGCAGGTCGGCTACATGCAGGACAAGATGCCGTCCACGCACCCGATCGCCGCGGACGTGCCGACGCTGACCGAGGCGATCGCGAACTTCGACGGGATCAGCTACGCCAAGGGCGCCTCGGTGCTCAAGCAGCTGGTCGCGCACGTCGGCCGGGCGAGCTTCTTCGACGGGATCCAGCACTACCTGGCCGACCACGGCTGGGCGAACGCGACCCTCGACGACCTGCTGCGCGCGCTGACCGCGAGCTCGGGCAAGTCCCTGGCCGGCTGGTCGCGCGCATGGCTGGAGACCGCTGGCCCGAACACGCTGCGGCCCGAGTTTGAGGTCGGCGCCGACGGCGCGTTCACGTCGTTCGCGGTGCTGCAGGAGGCGCCCGCCGAGCACCCGACGCTGCGGCCGCATCGCATCGCGATCGGGCTGTACAACAGGGCCGACGGCGCGCTCACCCGCACCCTTCGGGTCGAGGTCGACGTCGACGGGGCGCGCACGCCCGTGCCGGAGCTGATCGGTGCGGCACAGCCCGACCTGGTCCTGCTCAACGACGACGACCTCGGCTACGCGCTGGTCCGGTTCGACCCGCGGTCGCTGGCCACGCTCACCGACGGGATCGGCGAGTTCACCGACTCGCTGGCCCGCGCCGTGTGCTGGAGCGCGGCGGTCGACATGGTCGGCGAGGCCGAGCTCTCGCTGCCCGCGTTCGTCCGGCTGCTGGCGTCCGGGATGGGCAGCGAGCCCTCGGTATCGGTGCTGCAGAGCCTGCACATGCTGACCGCGCGCCTGCTGCGGTCCATGGCCGATCCGGCATGGGTGGGCGAAGGCAAGCAGCAGCTCGCCACGGCGGCCGTCGGCTTGCTCCGGTCGGCCGAGCCTGGTTCCGGCCACCAGCTCGCCTGGGCTCAGCTTCTCGCCTGGACTGCGACCGCCCCGGACCAGCTGGACCTGCTCGCCGGCCTGCTCGACGGCAGCGCCGAGGTGCCGGGCCTGGCCGTAGACACCGAGCTGCGCTGGGCCCTGCTCGAGCGGCTGGTCACGACCGGCCGGGCCGGCGACGAACAGATCGACGCTGAGCTGGAACGGGACGCCACGGACGCGGGCAGGCGGCACGCCGCGGCCGCGCGCGCCGCGGTGCCGGACGCCGAGCACAAGGAAACGGCGTGGGTGCTCCTGGCTGAAAGCGACGACCTCGGCATCGAGGGCGTGATCGAGGTGTCGCGCGGCTTCAACCAGCCCGAGCACGCGGAGCTGCTGGCCCCGTACGCCGATCGCTATCTGGAAACCCTGCCGGCGATCTGGTCGTCGCGCGGCGAGTTCTTCCGCCCCGTGCTCGGCCAGCTGATGTTCCCGTACCCGGCGGTGTCGCCGGAACTGGTCGAGCGGCTCGACGCGTTCCTCGCCGAGGACCGCGACCCGGGCCTGGCCCGGATCGTCATCGAGGCCCGCGACCGGGTCCAGCGCGCGCTTCGCTCCCGGGCCCTGCCGGCCTGACGTTCAGGCGGCTGTGGTGAGCCGCGAACGGCGCAGGCGGCGCAGCCGCGCCAGCGCGCGGGCGCGCAAGCGTGGCCGCACGACGATCGCCACGTTCGGCGGCGCCAATGGCGCCAGCGCGAACTGCAGCTGCTCGGGCCTGACGTCGTACAGCGGAACCCGGTACCTGACCGGGCCCGAGCTCGGCCGCAGCAGGCCGGGTGAGCGGAACACGCACGCGGGAGGAAGCAGCACGGTCACGACGGCGGCGACGATCCGCCAGACAGCACGGCCGTTGCCGGTGGCCGAGCCGGCGGCCATGAAGATGTCGAGCCGCGCACCGTACGGGCGGTAGGCAATCTTGAGCTGGCTGACCTCGTACCAGGCCAGGTGCTTCTGCCGGCGCCTGCGCCCGATCCGCCGCTGCGCCGCTCCGCGCAGGCCGAGCAGGATGCCGCTCTCGTCGGCGACAAACGCGTTGTTCCGCAGCGTGGCCAGGACCGCGAGCACTATGAGCACCGCGAGCAACGCGGGCCCGATGCAGTACACCTCATACCAGGACGGCAACCGGCCGGTGTCGTATGCGAACGCCAAGAGGACCAGGGCCCAGAGCGGGACCAGCCACAGGTACCCCCGCGGAAAAACAGCGGAAGGTCCCCTAACCAGTGCCGGGTAGCGGTTCTCCACGACAGCCTCCACTGACACGCGCTACCCAGATCCTCCGTCCATTCGGGCACCTCCCGCAAGACCGCCTCGGTCACAGCAAAGTGAACACGCAAAACGGCCAACCAGGCCAATGCTGTGGCGGACAGTGCTGATCTTGCCGCATGATGTATTGGATCTCGCTAGGCCAGCATCGCCGCAGAAGAGTCAGGGGTAACCCATTTCATGAGCTCTCGATGGCCGCAGGGACAGCAGGACCAGCGGTCTCCGTATGGCACATACGACGGCGACTGGTCGCAGGACGACGCCTCCGAGCAGCCATGGCAGGACAACGGCTGGCAGTCTGAGGACCAGAAAGGCTATGGCGATCAGTGGCCGCCGGCGCAGGGCTCAGGCCGCCCAGCGGGGCGCGCGGCGCAGGCCGTTGCGGAACCACGGGCGCCGGAACGCCGGCAATCCCGTGGCCGGAAAGCCGACGACTTCCAGAGTGAGTGGGACCAGAGCGGCGGCGGCTTCGGCGACGACAACGATCTCGAGTGGATCTCGTACCTGACGGGTGGGCGCCCGGTACAGCCCAAGCCCTATGAGGAGGACGAGCCGCAGCAACGGTCCTCCGGCCGCCAGGAACGCACGCGTTCCCGGCGCGGCAGGGGCAGGCCGGCTCAGCCGGATCCCGGACCGGCGGCCAGTCCCGGTCGCAGGGGGCAGGGGCCGCCGCCGATCAGCGCCCCGTTCCCGGTGCAGCCTCCATCACGCAGCGCCCCGGAGGACCGGGCGGCGACGACCGACCCCGGGCGCGGCCGCACCGCGGCACCGGATCCCGGATATGGGCCAGCCGCCACCCAGACCGACCGGCCCACGGCGCGGAAATCCCGGCGCGGGCGGGACACGGACGCTGGCCGCGACCCCGCGACCGACCCTGGCTACGGCCGGCCCGCGGCCGAGCCGCGGCATGGCCAGTCGGCGGCTGCCGGGTGGCCCGCCGTGCCCGACTCCGGCTACCAGTTGCCCACGTTCGCCGACACGCAGTACGGCCAGGCACCCGCGGCGGCGGATCCGCAGTTTGGCCAGGCGCCTGCGGCGCCCGATCAGCAGTACGGCCACGCGCCCGCGGCAACCGATCAGCAGTACGGGCAGGCGCCCGCTGTAGCTGATCGCCAATACGGGCAGGCGCCCGCGGTAGCTGATCAGTACGGGCAGACGCAAGCGGCCTCGTGGTCTCCCGCGTCTGGCCCTGGTTATGACCAGGCTGCGCTGGCTGGGTGGCCGGCGGTGGCGGAGCCGCGGCGTGATGAGGTGGCCGAGGCGGAGCCGACCGGGTGGCCGGAGCCTGCGGATTCGCGGTTTGACCAGGGTTCGGTTGCCGGGTGGCCCGGTGCGGATTCTGGGGCTGGCCAGGGTTCGGTTGCTGGCTGGCCGTCGGTGGACCCGGGTTATGACCAGGCTGCGCCGGATGAGTGGCCGGCTGCGGACACCGGGTACGGCCAGGTCGCCACGGCGGCGTGGCCCGAGGCCGAGTCAGCGTTCGCCGGGCAGGCGGAAGACGACTCCGGGTATGGGCAGCCCGTGACGGCCGCATGGCCCCCGGCCGTTGAGGAGCAGAGTCCCGCAGCGGCGGCGGCTGCGCCCGCTCCCACCCGGCAGCGCACCGCGCGGAAACCGGCCCCGGCAAAGAAGGCTCCGGCCAAGACGGCTCCCGCCAAGAAGCGGAGCAGCGCGAAGGCCGCTTCCAGGCCGCAGGCACCGCGCCTGCTCGCCGATCCAGAACCTGGCCAGCCGCCGGTCCGCCAGCTGCGCCCGAAGCGCAGTGGCCGGCTGCCGGTGAAGGTGTTCGCGATCGTGGGCGCGGCGGCCGTCGTCGCGGCAGGCGCCGGTGCCGTGGTCGTGTTCTCGAAGTCCAGCAGTGGCGGCGGCCCCGACCACAATGTGACCACCCCGGCAACCCTGGGCTCGTACACCCAGCAGCCGCGGCTCGCGGTGCAGATGCGCGCTGCGGCGTTGCGTGATCAGATCATCAAGGAGAGCGCGGGCGAGGCGCACAACGTGGTCTACCAGGTGTACCAGAACGGCACCGGGGCCTCCGGATCGTCCGAACCCCAGATCATCCTGTTCATCGGCGGGAACCTGTCGGGGACATCGGCCGGCTCGTTCATCTCGACGTTCACCGCCAAGCTGCCGGGTGCCGTCACGACGAGTCCCGGATCACTCGGCGGCGCAGCCGCGTGCGTACCCAGCGTCGACGGCCGCGTAGCCGAATGCGTCTGGGCCGACAACGACACGTTCGGCGTGGTCGCCTCGCAGACGCTCAGCCCAACCGGCCTGGCCACCGAGATGCGGCAGATGCGGCCGCTCGTCGAGCACGTGAGCAGCGCCGACTAGCGCCGAGCACGTGAGCAGCGCCGACTAGCGCCGCCAGCAACTACTTCTGCTGGCCGTCGCCACCACCGTCATTGGGCCGCTGCGTGCGCAGGGACAACCGCGCGACGGCAATCGCGATCGCGCTCGCAAGCACGGCCAGGCCAGCGAGCTGCCCGCCAATAAGCCGCGAATCGAGTGGCAACGTAGACGAGACCGTCGTGGCGTCAACGTTCGGATCCTTCTTGCCCTTATGAGAGGTGCTGGCGCTGGCGGACGGGGTGACGGTCGGGAACAGCCCTGATGGATCGCCGTTACCGCTGGTGGTGGTGAGCCCGCCGTCATTGAGATTGGGGACGTACGTGCCGGGGATCCCGTCGCCGACCCCGCTGTCCGTTGATGTCGAACCCGATCCGGCTGTGGAACTCGGGGCGGTCACGTCGATCGTCGCATTGGCATCGACTGACGTGGCCTTCGTCGCCTTGACCGTCGCGGTAAGCGTGATCTTCTCGCCCGTCGGTGCCGCGTCGCCCACGCGCACGGCCGCGACGATCTCGTCACTCTGGCTCGTCGGCAGGTCACCGACCGAGCAAACGGCGTTCTTGGCGTCCGAGCAGACCTTGAAAAACGGCGACTGTACGTGCGCGGCGCTTCCCGTGCTGACGGAGACGGTCGCCCCTTCGGCCTCCGCGACCGTGCTCCAGACGAAGATCTCATAGCTGGCGGTTCCGCCCGGCTTGACGCTGCTGCTCGAATACGGCTGGACGGACGCGCATAGCTTAGGAGTCTTCGACGGTGTCGGCGTCGGAGTGGGTGTTGGCGTTGGCGTTGGCGTTGGAGTGGCTGTGGGCGTCGGGGTG
>Ga0070763_10000233_pt1 | contig 13655 bp, 7 predicted proteins | sample HubBroMetageWRM3_FD_67279 | JGI IMG/M metagenome (GOLD analysis project Ga0070763, IMG submission 67279) | Warmed soil microbial communities from the Hubbard Brook experimental Forest, New Hampshire - Hubbard Brook CCASE Soil Metagenome WRM 3 | ecosystem: Environmental > Terrestrial > Soil >... | reverse complement strand
GTGCCTCGTATGTGCCGCTATCGTATTACCTGCTGCTGAGCGGATTCCTGTTTGCCTGCGGAGTGGTTGGATTTTTGATCAAGCGCAACATCATCACCATCTTCATGTCGATTGAGCTGATGTTGAACGGGGTGAATCTTTCGTTTGTTGCGTTCGCAGCGCACTGGCACGCGTTAAGCGGACAGGTGTTCGTCTTTTTTGTGATGGTGGTGGCGGCGGCGGAAGCGACAGTGGGGCTGGCAATCATCATTGCCGTATATCGAACGCGCGAAACTTTAAACGTAGATCAGGTCAACCTGCTCAAGCTATGAATCCGAACCTCAATCTCTGGCTGATTCCGGTTCTGCCGCTGGCGGGGGCTGCGATCAACGGCTTTCTGGGCAAGAAGTCTTCGCGCCAGGGTGTAACGGCCGTCGCGCTTCTCTTCAGCGGGGCCGCGTTTGCGATGGCATTGTGGGTCGCCGCGCGATTTTCGTCGTTGTCACTTCCCTACCACGAGTTTGTGGCGCACTGGATCCGTTCCGGAAGCTTCAGCGCGGACTTCGCCTTCTATCTGGATCAACTGTCGCTGGTGATGTTGCTGGTCGTGACCGGAGTGGGATTCCTGATTCACATTTACTCCGTCGGCTACATATGGGACGACCCCAGCTACTACCGCTTTTTCAGCTATCTGAATCTGTTCATGTTCTTCATGCTGACGCTGGTGCTGGCCGGCAACTACCTCCTCATGTTCATTGGCTGGGAGGGCGTGGGGCTGGCGTCGTACTTGCTGATTGGATTCTGGTTCACGAAAGATTCGGCGGCGTCGGCGGGCAAGAAGGCGTTCATCGTGAACCGCATCGGGGATTTTGGGTTCCTGATCGCGCTGTTCCTGTTGATCAAGCACTTTGGCTCGCTTGATTTTCTCGCGGTATTTCACCAGGTGGACTCGTTCCGGGCGGCGGGCAATGAAGGTCTGCTGACTGCGATCGCCATCCTTCTAATGGTGGGTGCGGCGGGCAAATCGGCGCAGATCCCGCTGTATGTTTGGCTGCCGGACGCGATGGAAGGTCCGACACCGGTTTCGGCGCTGATGCATGCCGCGACGATGGTTACTGCAGGCGTCTACATGGTTTCGCGCTCGCATGTAATCTTTGAGAGCTCGCCCACAGCGCTGATGGTTGTGGCGATCATTGGAACGCTGACTGCGTTCTTTGCTGCGACCATCGGCATTGCGCAGACAGACATCAAGAAAGTCCTCGCCTACTCGACGATCTCGCAGCTTGGTTATATGTTCATGGCCTGTGGCGTTGGGGCCTTTTCGGCGGGCATCTTTCACTTGATGACGCATGCGTTCTTCAAGGGCCTGCTCTTTCTGGGAGCGGGCTCCGTGATACATGCCGTCGGCGGCGAACAGGATATGCGGAAGCTTGGCGGGCTCAGATCGTATATTCCGTGGACGTTTCTCACGATGGGCATCGCTACGCTGGCGATCGCCGGAGTTCCCCCACTGGCAGGCTTTTTCAGCAAGGACGAAATTCTCTGGAAGGCGTTTTCCAGCGAGCACGGAAGCTGGGTTTACTGGCTGATCGGTGTGGTCACAGCGTTCATCACGTCGTTTTATATGTTCCGGCTCTGGTTTATGACGTTCTTCGGTGACTATCGCGGAGCGCAAGCGGACAGTCACGGACACGGCTCCCACGGACAGGACTCGCATGAACACGGCGGACCGCACGAGAGCCCAGCGGTGATGCTGGTTCCGCTCGCTATCCTCGCGGTGCTATCGATCGTGGGTGGATGGGTCGGGATTGGAAACCGCTTTGAGAGTTTCCTGGCTCCGGTGTTTGGACTCCCGTTGCCTGCGCAAAGCGCCGCAGAGTCAGGCGGTCACATGGAACTGTACTTGACCTTGATTTCTGTGGCGGCGGCCTTGCTGGGCTTTTATTTCGCATACCTGCTCTACCACAAGCGACAGGACCTGCCGCAAAAGATTGCTGACGCGCTCGGCGGTTTCTATGAGGCTGTGGTGCACAAGTACTACATCGATGAGCTCTACGCTGCGCTGTTCGTCAAGCCGTTGATCGACGGCTCGACACGAATCCTTTGGCAGGATGTGGACCGGAAAATCATCGATGCTGCCGTAAATGATGCGGGTGACGGAGCGTGGCGGGTTTCCGACGAGGTTCGCCATATGCAATCCGGCAACATTCGCTCGTACGCGGGCTGGATTGCGGCCGGTTCGGCGGTGGTGATTGCCTTCATGATCTGGATGGGGATGGGGACTCAATGAACGCTGCCGCCTGGAGCCCATATATTCTGACGCTCGTGACGTTTGCGCCGCTGTTGGGCGGATTGCTGCTGCTACTATTTCCCAGGCGCGATCGTGACATACGTGTTTTCGCTCTCGTCATTTCGCTGCTGACGTTTGTTTTGTCTCTGCACCTGCCCGTCTATTTCCATCGCGCGCAGACTGATTTTCAGTACCAGGTCGATAAGCAGTGGATCTCCACTCCGAATATTCATTACCACATAGGAGTGGACGGCATCTCGGTGTGGCTGGTGGTGCTCACGACATTCCTCACTCCGCTTTGCGTTCTGATTTCCTGGAAGTCGATTCATGAGCGGGTGAAGGAATTTTTCATCCTGCTGCTGATTCTGGAGACAGCGCTGATTGGGGTGTTCGTTTCTCTCGATCTATTCCTCTTTTACTTTTTCTGGGAAGCGACGCTGATACCGATGGCGCTGCTGATCGGTATTTTCGGACACGAACGCAAGGTGTATGCGGCGGTTAAGTTTTTTATGTACACCATGATCGGGTCGGTGTTCATGCTGGCGGCGATCGTGTGGCTTTACGCGCATACCGGCAGCTTTGATTTTGTTGTGATTCGCGACCAGATCATGAGCGGAGCTGTACCGAAGTTTCCGGCAGCCGCGCAGTGGCTTTTTCTTGGCTTCTTCCTGGCGTTTGCCGTTAAGGTTCCGCTATTTCCGTTCCATACATGGCTGCCCGATGCCCACGTAGAAGCTCCGACGGCGGGGTCGGTGCTGCTGGCCGGGGTTCTTCTCAAGATGGGAACCTACGGACTGCTGCGTTTTAACCTGGGGTTGTTCCCTGAGCAATCGCGGCACAATGCGCCGTGGGTGATGACTCTGGCTCTGATTGGCATCATCTATGGGGCGCTGGTGGCGATGGTGCAGCCCAACATGAAGAAGCTGATCGCGTACTCATCGGTCAGCCATCTTGGTTTCGTGGTGCTCGGGATCTTCAGCTTCACACAGGCTGGGCTGAATGGCGCGATGTTCGTCATGCTGGCTCACGGAGTTTCTACGGGCGGACTGTTCATGCTGGCGGGCGCTCTGCACGACCGGAGACATACTTACGAGATCAGCGAGTTCGGCGGACTGGCTTCGCCGATGCCGGTATATGCGGCGTCTTATCTGGTGATCGTGCTGGCGTCAGTGGGTCTGCCGTTGATGAACGGATTCATTGGGGAATTTCTGGTGCTGAGCGGCGCATTCCAGGACAAAGCGATTTACGGGATACTTGGCGCCACGGGCGTCATTTGGAGCTCGATCTATCTATTTTGGATGTATCAGAGGGTCTTCTACGGCAAGGTCACACATCCGGTGAACAATTCTTTGAACGATCTCTCCGGGTTCGAGAAAGTTGCGATCTGGCCTTGCGCGGCGGTGGCGCTAGTAATGGGGGTCGCGCCGATTCTGTGGTTGGGAGCGATTGATCCGGCGGTTCAGACCGCACTGCAGCCTGTCGTAGGAGTTGCGAGCAGGATGGTGGGACCGTGATCTCTGACGGAATGATGGCGATTCACGCTCTGGCCTTCTCCCAGACGCTGCCGCAGAGTGCCGATTATGTCCGCATACTGCCCGAGATTGTTCTCTGTGTCTTCGGCATGATTGTGATGGTGCTTGAGCCTCTGCTGGACGAGGAGACAGGTCAGAAACTTCTGGGATTGATCGCGCTGGTGGGTACGCTGGCGGGACTCGGGGCAACCTGGTTCATGGCACAGGCTCCAGGGCTGGCTTTGTGGAACATGGTGCGAGTGGATGGATTCAGCATCTTCTTCCATGTCCTGATCATTGCGATTGCTGCTGTCGTTATCCTGAGTTCGTACGAATACATGGCGGTGCAGCGGATTCGGGCGGGAGAGTACTATGCGTTGATTCTTTTCGGAGCGGTCGGCATGGCGCTGATGTCGTCAGCCGTCGAACTGGTTCTGATTTTCATCGCGCTTGAGATTTCGTCCATATCTTCCTACGTGCTGGCAGGATTTCGGCGGCAAGCGGCGTCCAGCGCGGAATCCTCGTTGAAGTATTTTCTGCTGGGTTCATTCGCCACGGCATTTTTCCTGTATGGAGTGGCGTTGATGTTTGGCGCCACGGGCTCGACGAATATCGACCAGATCAGCGGGACGTTAGGGGCTGGCCCAATTCCGTTGCTGACGTTCGTGGCCGTGGCGTTGATGTTTGTGGGCCTGGGATTCAAGGTGGCGGCCGCGCCGTTTCATATCTGGACTCCTGACGTGTACGAAGGAGCGCCGGCGCCGATTGTCGGCTTTATGTCAACCGCGCCCAAGGCGGCGGCCTTTGCGGTTCTGTTGCGCGTGGTGTTTGTGATCAACGTGCATGCCATTTTCTGGGTGATTTGGGTATCGGCGGCGCTCTCCATGACTTTGGGCAACGTTGGGGCTTTGGTCCAAAATAATGTGAAGCGGCTGCTCGCTTATTCCTCGATCGCGCATGCAGGCTATTTGTTGATGGCATTTGCGGCCACCCCTGCTATTGGAACCTCGGCAGCGATGTTCTACCTTGCAGCCTATGCCGCTATGAACCTGGGTGCGTTTGCGGTGGTGAGCCATTTTGCCAACGCGGGCGAAAGGTACGTGACGCTGGAAGACTATGAAGGCCTGGGCCGCAGTTCTCCGCTTCTGGCGGCAACGCTTACCATCTTCCTGCTCTCGCTGATTGGCATCCCGATGACGGGCGGCTTTCTTGCCAAGTTCTACGTATTCAGCTCGTCGATACAGGCCAACTTGATCTGGCTCACGATCATCGGCGTGCTCAATAGCGGAGTGGGCGCGTATTACTACTTGCGGATCATCGTGATGATGTATATGCGCGAAGCGCGGAAAGAAGTGCCGGTGACTCGGGTCCCAATTCCGCTCGGTGTCGCGCTGGCAACCTGCCTGGCCGCTACTCTCTATCTCGGGCTGTTTCCTAATTCCGTGTTGCAATATTCTCAAGAGTCTGCGTGGCAGCTTGTCCATCGGGCTTCGCCAGAAGCTCCTTCATCCGTACCTCCAAGGTTCCCGCAAATATAAACGGGGGTAGCAGGGTCTGCGACAACCCAGAAATCTCCTGCGCTGGTTAGAAGCGCCTGGCGACGCCAGTGTTGGCGCCGGCGGGTAAGGGATTCTTCGCTCCGCTCAGAATGACAGAAATTATGAGGATACGCAGAGTAGCGAGGGTCATTCGTGGTTGGGAACCAGGGGAACGAAGCGGACGAGTTCGCGGAGAGAAATTACCGGTTGGCCGTTCACTATGCGGATGAACTGCAACTGCTGAGAGTCGGCGGGGCCGACGGGAATGGTCATTCGTCCGAGGTCACGGAGTTGGGCGAGCAGAGCGGAAGGTAATTCGGAAGCCGCGGCGGAGACCAGGATGGCGTCGAACGGAGCTTCGGCGGGAAGTCCGAGCGTACCGTCTCCGGTGAGAATGCGGACGTTGGCGTAGCCGAGCACAGCGACGACATTGCGGGCGCCGTCGGCGAGGGCGGGATGGCGTTCGATGGAAAAAACCTGTGCCGCCAGTTCGGCCAGCAGAGCGGTGACATAGCCTGAGCCCGTTCCAACTTCGAGAACCTTATCGCTGGGAGCGAGTTGCAGGGACTCGAGCATGCGGGCGACGATGTAGGGCTGAGAGATGGTTTGCCCGTCACCGATGGGTAGAGGATGATCTTCGTAAGCCTGGCTGCGATAAGCTTCCGGAACGAATCGGTGGCGGGGGATGCGAAGCATGGCCTCCAGCACGCGCGGGTCAGAGATGCCGCGGTCCCGGAGTTGGGCGTCGACCATGAGTTGACGCGCGGTGGTCGAGTCGGGCATGAGCAGTGGCCAGTGGTTAGTGGTCAGTAAACCAAAACCGATCGGGCTGAAGCCCGCGTATTTATTGGATCTCAGCGGCACGACTGAAGTCGTGCCCTTCCCGAACTACTAGTGAGATAGCTTCTGATTGCCGGCTGCTTTCTTCATTGCTTGCGACGGCGGACGCGCAGATCGAAACTTATGACACCGTTCTGGTCGCGGGTGCCGACGGCGGAAACGTTGCGATTGAAATAGTACTCTCCCTGAATAATCTGCTCGGAACTCTGCGAGACATTGGTGGAGTAGGTCACGGATATGTTGTTGGAGAATTGCTGCTCGATAGTAATCTGCGGTCCGTTGCTGATGGGATTGGTTTCGGTGGTGAGTCCCTGAGGATCGATTTTGATGTTGCTGGCCCCGAACAGGCGCTCGAAGCGGCTGCTGACAGTGCTGTTCAGAGCCTGGCTGAGGATGAGGGCGCTGGCCTGATCGGAGAAGGCGCTCTGCCCGGACTGCTCCTGGAGTTGAGTAGATTCCTGGTTAGTGCGGCCGAGAGCGAGGAGAGCGATGATGTCGGATTTAGGCAGGGGAGGCTCGGACCGATAGTTAATGTTCAGGCGGTCAGGCGTGCCAGTGACCGTGATGTTGAGATCGTAGTTACGGACATGGCTGGATGCCTGGAGATCGAGCTGGGGCTCGATGGCAACCGGATTGGCAAAGGTGATATCACCGCGTTCGAGCGTAAAGCGGATGCCGTGGAAAGTGGCCTGACCTTCGAGAACATCGACCCGGCCGAGTACGGCGGGACGGGCCACGGAGCCGCGGAGCCGGAGGTCGGCGTCGCCGGAGAGGCGGGCGATGGCAGTGCGCATCTGGAGTTCCGGCGCAGTCACGACGTGGATATCGAGTTTGACGTTATTGAGGGGAGAGTTCGAGACCGTGACGGTGGAGAACTGGCGGCTGCGCTCGAGATAGGCGCTGAAGTCGAAACCCGGGGTCACGGCAATCTTGTTGATGCTGATATCCCCGGACACGGTGGAAGCGGAGCGGGTGCCGACCCAATGTAATTCCGCGTCGGCTGTGGAGCTGACCCCGGGGGGATAGCGCAAGCGCACATCCTTGCCAGTGGCGGTGACATTGAAATTCAGCTGCTGGTTAAAGTAGGTGGCTTCGCCTTTAAGGTCGAGCGTGCCGCCTCCGGTGCGGGCAGTGAGCGTCTCGATGTGGATGCGATCGCGAGTGAACAGGAGTGTGCCATTGAGTTCGCTCAATCCGCTGGGCAGTCCGGCGTAGGAGAGCGCGCCGTTGGTCAGTTGAAAATGACCGTCCGGCAAAGGCTCGGCAAGGGTGCCCCCGACGGTTACGTTCATGGTGACGAAGCCGGAAGAAGTAAGGTCAGGATCGACGCTGGAGAGCAGCTTGAGGTCAAGGCGTCCATCGGCAGTGAGATTGAGGGCACGATCTCCCGAGAGTTGAACGGAGCCATGAACAGTGAGGTCGGTTCCCTCCCCCACGAGATGGAGTTGCTGGATGTTGACCGACCGACTGGCGACCGAGAAGCGAATGGGATCCTGGCTATGGACCTTGACGTTCTCGACGTCGAGTGAAACCGAGGCGAGGTTTCCCTCCAGCGCCCAGCGCGCAGGCTGGCGGAGTGGGCCGCGCAGGTTGAGAGAGCCGGCGACAGCGGAATGTCCTGTGAGCTGCCCGCGGAAGTAGGAACGCCAGAGGGAATCAAGATCGAGTTGGTCCATCTTGAACGTGAGGTCGGCGGGATAGTCATCACGCAACTGAATGTTGCCGCTTACCAGAAGCGAGCCTTGCGGGAAGCTGGAATTGCCGGTGAGACGGAGCTCGCCGCCCTGGGTCACGGCATGCAGGTCGAGGTCACCGGCGAGCTCCTGATCGAGAGTGAGATTCCGGACGTGGACGTCCGCATTGATGATTGGTGTCTGGGGAGTGCCAGTGCCCTTGAGGACGAAGTCGGCGCGTCCTTCTACCGAGAGACGACTGGACTGGACCTGATAGAAGCTGGCGAGGTCGAAATTGCTGCCAGTGAGATCCAGATTGAAGGCGCGGGTGGAAGGATTGTAAGCAGCGCTTCCGGTGATGACTGAATCGTCGTGGGAGAGATGGAAGTCGTCGAAAGCGATCTCGCCGTGGGCGAGATGAAAGTTGGAATCGAACCGCTGAATAACCTCACCGTAGGCGGAGGCGTTGGTGAGATGGATCTGTCCCTCGCCGTGAGGTTCGGAGAAGGTTCCGGCAGCCTGCACGAAGAGATCGGTCTTGCCGGAGACGGGATAGTTGAATCCGGCGAAGGCCTCGACGTCGGCCAGTTCGGCGTTGTGGAGGTTGCCACGAAGGGTGAAGGTGGTGTCAGCGGTGAAATGACCGTGCTGGAGGGACGCGGAGGCGTCGAATTCGGCGGAGGTGTCATCCCGGCGCAGAGTGGCGTTATGAACAGAGACGCCCTGGAAGGAAACCTGAATGGAGGCGGAAAGAGAATCCCAATGCGTTTGGTGGGGATGCGCGTTGGCTGTGGCGGGCAGGGTGACGTCGAAATCGTCGGCTTGCAGATTCCCGGCAATTTGAGGAGAGGACAACGGACCGCCCATGCTGCCATTGAAGGTGGCGCTGCCCTTCAGTGCGACTGGAAATAGTGCGGGACCGCGAACGACATCAACAAAGGGGAGCCAGTCCGCGAGGCTTGAGGTGGTAATCGAGAGGTGGACCGCGGATGTGGCCGATAGTGTGCCGGAGGCCTGCACGTGGGACGTGGGAGTGGAGAGAGAGAACTGCGTGAGGTCTACAGCGTCGTCCGTGGCGTGGTAAAGGCCGCTGGCATGGGCCGTGAGCGGCAGTTCAGGGTGAGCCGGATGCGCGGGAGGGGCGACATCGAGAGCGAACTGGACTTCCGTATCGCGGAGGGTCCCCTTCCAGCGAGCTTCGAGTGTTCCGGAGGCCGAGCCAACAGGATGAAGGCGCGAGATGGGGTGGGCGGGAGTAGTGAGGGCGCCGACGAGATCTTCGACGGAGAGATCATGCAGGTGAAGCAGGACAAACGCGTTTTGGATTGCCGGCGGCTTTGGTGAGGTCGGTTTGCGGCTGGCGATTTTCCGGCCGGACTTATTTAGTGGCGGGGCGGCAGAAATGATGGCGGTATCGAGAGTTTTTCTGGCGGTGGGCGAGAGGTGCTGCGCCGGTCCGAGCCATTGATTCAATTCGCCATCTCCGGTGAAGCTGCCCCCGAAGATCTTTCCTTGCAGCCTGGAGAGTTTGAGTTGCTGGTCAGTGAGCGTGTAGCCGGCGCTAAGAGACGCCTTCGAGAAAGAGATTTGGTCGGCATCCCAAGTGAGATCGCGGAGGGTGAGCAGACCGTTGGTGGCGAACTGATCGAGCGACCAATCGCCCTCTCCCTTGAGTTCGAGCACGCCGGCGCGAAGTTCGCGGCGGCGGGTGATGGACGCGGCTTCAGTGAGGTCGACCTGGCCGTCGTAGGAACCCTGAAGATGGGGGCTGCGGAAATCTGTGATCTTGCCGCTGGCTGAGAAGTGCGAATGTCCCGAGTTCCATTTGAGAGACGAGACGACGGCAGAGTCGGATGTGAGATTGAATTGCAACTCGGTCATCCACGCGAAGGGGCGGCAGTCCTCCAGTTTGGTATCAACCATACCGAGCAGAAGGCGTCCGTCGTAGCGGCGGTGGAGAAAGGAATAGTTCATCTCCAGTGAAATATCGCGGGTGGCGAAGTCAACCGGGATGACCTGGTCGTCCCAGAGGATGCGACCATGGCGAAGTTCGAGATGATTGATCGATAGAGCAAAGAGTTGCTCGACGAGAGTCTTGCCGCCATCCGGCGTGGCTCTTCGCGCCGGAAGATTATTGGTGCCGTTTGGATAGAAAGCCACGTGGACGATGGGTTGTTCGAGGACAACATCATGGAAGCCGAACTCGGAGCGAAGAAGCGAACTGAACTTCAATCGAGCGACCACGCGGTCAGCATGGGCTAGAGGAACCTCGGAGGCAGACTCTAGGCCGTGGACAGTGATATCGCGCACGTCGGCCTGGAGCCGAAAGGGAGCGGTGTGGATGCTGCCGACCTCGACGCGGCCGCCGGTGACGCGCTCCAGTTCGGCAATGAGGCGGCGACGCACCAGCGACTGAAAAGAGTCCGTGTTGACGTAGAGAAGCAGACTAAGAGCGGCGAGGATTCCGGCGGCTGCGACGAACAGAAGATATTTCCACCAGCGGCGGCCGGTGCGCTTGGTGGAGGGTTCGGTCACTGCGATCGGACTCCCGCGTCGTTCGCCGAGGGCGTGACGCCGGGAATATGGACCTGCCCTTCGGAGCGTAAAGTTTGCAACCAGGAAACCAGCAGCTCGCTGACCTTCTCTTGTGTGAGCAGTTCACGAATCTTGGCGGAAACCTGGGCGAGCGGAACTTCGGAGGCTCCTGACTGCTTCAGTTCGGGCACGAACTGGTCGCGGTAATAAGCCTCGATGGACTTGGAATCGATCTCGACTGCGGGACGAAGGCGGGCGTCGACCAGACGCATCACGTCGATCTGCTGCCGGATGTGGGTGAAAAGATCCTTTTCTACGAGGTGGTACTGGGCGAGAAGACCCTGCCAGGCGTCATCGGATGTGGCCTGAGGATATTGTTTGCGGGCTTCGGCCACGCGGGTGACGACCTCGGCGTCGGTGGCATGGGGGAAGTCGGCGGACTTCATCTGCTCGCGAAGAAGTTCCTGGTCGATGAGGCGGTCGAGAACGGCGCGGCGGTCGTCGTCGGTGAACCGGTCGAGGTTGCGATTGGTGAGGAGAGCTTCGTAGCAGAGAGCTTCGTCCCAGTCGGACTGCAGAATTATATGGCCGTTGACGGTGGCGATGATACGGTCGATCACCTCGGCCGAAACGCGCGCCGGGGCAAGCAGGAGCGCCGAGAGCAGAAGTACCAGCGCGACCACGATAATCGGTCTGTCGGTTCGCAATCTCATTAAAATGGCTGACCTATGCTGAAAAATAGATTGAAATGCCGGAGGCGTTGAGTCTCGAAGTCACCTGTCAGCGCTCCAGCGGAATTCACCAAACCCTGAAAATAGGACGTTGGATTTAGATTGTACCCGAAGTCGAAACGCAAGGGGCCGATGGGGGTTTTGTAACGTAAACCAAGCCCCACGGCGTGAGAAGTGAAGTCATACCCGCTGTTGTTGAAGTATGTTTCGCAGGCTGGAATGATCGCGCCGGTGTTGGCTACCAAACACTGGGCGGGATCGGGCTGGTGCCAGCGCAGCAGCCCCGTGAGCAGATCATGGCCGGCGGTGAAGACGTTACCCATATCGTGAAAAATGGCGAAGCCGAAGCCGTCTCCAAGATAAGGCAGACTGACCTGGGGAAAGCGCAGTTCCTCACTATTGACGAACAGAGCCGAGCCACCGACGGGAAAGCCGGAATCGGGATCGCGGGGTCCTGCTTGATTTAACCCGAATCCACGATGAGAGTTGCCACCGCCGGCAAAAAAAACTTCGGGAAGCGGGATCACCGAAATCCCGGAGGGACAGGTGGGGACAAGGTTAATGATTTCACAGGCTCCTGGCGGAAGGACTCGGGTGCCGTGATAAACCTGCTCCAGGCCGAGGGTTGTGGAGCGAGCAAAAACGAACTTGTGGTTGGGGCGGCCAAAGGCATAGTAGGTGGAATCCTGGGAAAGGGTACGGGCATAATCCGCCTGGGAACCGACGTAATTGGATGCGGCGAAAGCATCGAGAGTGAAGTATTGACCCTTGGTACTTTCGAGAGGGTTATCGCGCTTATCGCGGATGAAGGTAAAGCCTGGGCCGCCGACACGCGCGGGCAACGAAAGAAAACTGAATTCAACAGGTGAAAAATCCGAAGCGAAGTCGTAAGCCTTTACGAGGCGGAAGTCGAATCGGTAGGTAATGGAAGTGGAGAAATTGGATTTGAGCTGGCCGATTTGCTGGCGAAAAGCAATTTTGCCTTCCAGCCGCTCCGAGATGAAGGTGTTGACGTCATGACTGTCGTCGTAAAAGATGGTGTAGAAAAGTTTGAGACGGTCATTATTGAAGAGCTTGGGAATCTCGTAACTAATGAGACCGAGCTGCTGGAGGCGTCCAACGTGGGACTGGAAGATCAGGCTCTGGTCACGCCCACCAACGTTAAGGCGGGTGACATCGAATTCGACGCGCGGACTGACGCCGGTTTCCCCCTGGGCGTTGGATCCGGTGGGCAGGCCGGTTTCAAATTCCAGTCCGCCGCCATAGGTGAAGGTCCAACGCTTGGCTTCCTGCACCTGGACCAGAACGTTTTTCCGGGAGTCGGAGCCCTCGGGGTTCTGGACGGCGGTATCGACCTGGCTGAAGATGCCGAGGTCGTAGAGTTTGGTTTGCGTGTTAAGGAGGTCTTGCTGGCTGAGGGGCTGGCCAGCAGCCACTTGAATCTCGCGCTGCACAACAAAGTCGCGGGTGTGATCGAGCCCGGCGACCATAACCTGGCTGACGAAGAACTGTTCGCCTTCCAGGATGGTGTAGGTAACGTCTTCGCGGTTGGGCTGGCTGGGTGAAGGGTTGGCAGTGATCTCGAGGTTGGCATTGGAAAAGCCGTGATTGAAGTAGTAGTTGAGGATCAACTCGCGGTCCGATGCCAGCTTCTGTTCCGCGTACGGCTGACCTGATTCAGTTTCCACGTCGCGGAATGTACTCTGTGGGAAGGTGTGGTTACCCACAATCTGGAACGTACCCACCAGCATTTGCGGACCCTCTTCGATCTGCACGTGGACCGCGAGCCGGTTCTCTACCCCCTTGTAGTTGTCGTCGACCTTGGTGCGAATCTGGACTTTGCTGTACCCGTTGGCCCGGTATAGCGCTTCGAGGACGGAAACATCGTTTTTCAGAAGCGCCTCGCTGTAGCGCCCATTGGAAACAAACCGGGTGGCGGCTTGAACCTGCATGTAAGACTTGAGTTTTGCCGTGTCCAAGAAGGTCTTGTTGCCGGTAATCTCAAGCACGGTCAGCTTGTGGAGCGGGCCGGGATCTATGCGGTAGACGACGCGGAGAGCGTCAGGAGCAGTTTCCTTCTGGACCTCGACGGTGGCGTCGAAATGGCCCCGGCTCTGGAGATAGTCGAGGAGGTTGCGCTTGCCCTCGTTCAGCAGGTCGTCGTCGAGGGCGTTTTCCTCGTAGACCGGGACTTCTTTTTTCATAACTCCATGGCTGATGTGGTACCCCAAGGCGTAGACGACGACGACGGGTCCGGGTTCGATCAGATAGGTATAGTCGACAGCGTTGGATTGAGAGTTGTATTTCTGCTCTGCGATGGAAACCTGGGCCAAGACGCGCTGTTGTTTCTGAAACTTCTTTCGCAAACGCTGAAGCGAATTGGTGATGCGGGCGGCGGTGACGCGATCGCCAGGGTGCATGCTGGCGATATCCTGAAGCTGGCTCTGGGAGAAGGTTGCGTGGCCGGTGAGTTTGACCTCGCCGACGTGCGCAGGCTCTCCGGCAGTAATGTGGAAAAGGATATTTGTCTGCTGTGTGGCGGCGTTGGCCGTGCTTTC
>Ga0070763_10000232_pt1 | contig 13673 bp, 7 predicted proteins | sample HubBroMetageWRM3_FD_67279 | JGI IMG/M metagenome (GOLD analysis project Ga0070763, IMG submission 67279) | Warmed soil microbial communities from the Hubbard Brook experimental Forest, New Hampshire - Hubbard Brook CCASE Soil Metagenome WRM 3 | ecosystem: Environmental > Terrestrial > Soil >... | reverse complement strand
TCGGTCTTGTGCGAGAAGGCCGGCATCGGCCGCGCTCCCGGATAGGCGTCCACCACGAGCAGATGAACCGTGTTGGACCCCACGTCCAGCACCCCAAGTCGCATACCTTGACGCTACCCGCGCCGGTGCTCCGAGATGCCCGGCATCGGCGGCCCGGCAGCATCCCGCTTGCCCTTAATGGGACTTTTAGCGGCTTTTCAGATAATTTATTCCGAACGAGCCGTGGTATCCGTGCCCCCCACCAGAGTCCCCCGCCAGCAAGAGCCGGAGGTTTTTAATGCGCAACGGCGAGGTGTCGTACTGGTGGCAGGCCCGCGGCCTGCCCAGGCCCAGGCCGTCGCTGCCGGGCAGCGCCGAGGCCGACGTCTGCATCGTCGGCGCCGGGTATACCGGGCTGTGGACGGCCTATTACCTCAGCCGGGCCGACCCTGGCATCCGGATCATCGTGCTGGAGGCGAACTTCGCCGGGTTCGGCGCATCAGGGCGGAACGGCGGCTGGGTGACCGCCGCGTTGCCGGGCTCGCGCTCCCGTTACGCCATGCATCCGCGTGGCCGGGAGGGGGTGCGGGCGCTCGAACGCCAGCTGCGCGAGACGGTCGACGAGGTGGCCAGGGTCTGCCGCGACGAGGGCATCGAGGCCGGGCTGGTGAAGGGCGGCACGCTGACCGTCGCCATCACCCCGGCACAGGACGCCAGGCTACGCCAGCGCCTGGACCAGGAACGGTCCTGGGGCGATGACGACTCGGTCGTTCGGTATCTAGATAAGACGGAACTGGCCGCGCGGCTGCAGGTAGCGCAGGCCCTAGGAGCGCTGTACTCGCCCGCCTGCGCCCGGATCCAGCCTGCGGACCTGGTGGCCGGGCTCGCCGATGTCGTCACCCGCTCCGGTGTCCGGCTGTATGAGGGGACCCCGGTGACGTCGATCGCCCCCGGCGTGGCCCGCACCCCGGCCGGCGACGTGCGCGCACCTTTTATCCTGCGGTGCACGGAGGGGTTCACGGCGGACCTGCCCGGGCAGCACAGGACGCTGCTGCCGATGAACAGCTCCATGATCGTCACCGGGCCGCTCAGCGAGTCGGCCTGGAAATCGGTCGGCTGGGACGGCTTCGAGACGCTCGGCGACGAGGCGCACGCCTATATGTACGCACAGCGCACCGCCGACGGCAGGATCGCGCTCGGCGGCCGCGGCGTCCCCTACCGGTACGGTTCCGGCATCGATCACCGCGGCGCTGTCCCCGCCCCGACCGTCGCCCAGCTCGGCCGGGTCCTGCGCCGGATGTTCCCAGTCGCGGCGCAGGCCGGCCTCGAGCATGCCTGGTGCGGCGTCCTCGGGGTGCCCAGGGACTGGTGCGCCACGGTCCTGATGGATCCGCGCACCGGCCTGGGCTGGGCCGGCGGTTACACCGGTCACGGGGTTGCCGCCGCCAACCTGGCCGGCCGTACGCTGGCCGACCTCGTGCGCGGCGTGCCGAGCCCGCTCACCATGCTGCCCTGGGTGGGCCACCGCTCGCCTCGCTGGGAACCCGAGCCCGCGCGCTGGATCGGCGTCCGCGGCCTCTACGCGGTCTACCGCACGGCCGACCGGCTGGAGTCAGCCAGCGGATCGGAGCGCACCTCGCGGCTGGCCCGGGCCGGTGACCTGATCTCCGGCATCCCGCACTAGAGCGGTCCCGCTGCGCAACTGGCCCGCTTGACCTGCGGCTCACACGCTAGCTACCCTCGCTTTCATCATGTGGGGCGTAACGACCAAGCATTTCAAAACGGGCATACTGCTGTTTATCCCGACCGTCGGCCTGGCGCTGGCCTGGCAGTACGCCCCGCACCTTTGGTTCCTTGTCGGCGTCCCCGTCGTCGCCCTCTTGGTGGCGCTTGCCTGGCTCAGCCGCGACTCGTGGCGACAGGCTGCGAAGAACGACCCCATCCTGGAACGGCGGACCGTGCAGCGATCCAAACCGGCGCGCCCGGCTCCGTCACCCCGGCCCGTTCCCCGCCCTGCGGCCCCCGCCCGCAGCCGCTCCGCTGCGGTGGAGGTCCGTGCCCGCACCCGCTCCTCCGCGGCGGACGCCCGTGCCAAGCGGCGCGGCGAGCTGCTTGATGAGGACGCCACCGTCACGCTGTCGGCCGAGCGCCAGGCCTCGGGCGTGGACGACGTGTTCGCCGCCCTGGACCGCGAGCTTGTCGGCCTCGTCCCGGTCAAGAAGAAGGTCGAGGAGATCGCCTCGCTGCTGCTCGTCGACCGGGTCCGGCTGCGGTTCGGCCTATCCGCGCCGCGGCCCAACCTGCACATGTGCTTCACCGGGGAGCCCGGCACCGGGAAGACGACGGTGGCGCTGCAGATGGCCGACCTGCTGCACCGGCTTGGCTACCTGCAGTCGCCGCACGTGGTCCACGCCATGCGCGACGACCTGGTCGGCGAGTACATCGGGCATACGGCACCGAAGACCAAGCGGGTGCTTGAGCGGGCGATGGGCGGGGTCCTTTTCATCGACGAGGCGTACTACCTGTACCGCTCCTCGGACGCGAAGGACTACGGCCAGGAGGCGATCGACATCCTGCTCCAGGTGATGGAGAACGACCGCGACAAGCTCGTGGTCATCCTGGCCGGCTACAAGGACCGGATGGATGACTTCTTCGGGTCCAACCCCGGCATGAGCTCACGTATCGCCCATCACCTCGACTTCGTCCCGTACCAGATCGATGAGCTGGTGGCGATCGGCCGGGCCATGCTGGAGCGCGCGTCCTACTACCTGTCCGACGAGGCGGAGCGGGCCTTCCGCGAGTACCTGGCGCTGCGGATGCAGCAGCCGCGGTTCGCCAACGCCCGCAGCGTCCGCAACGAGCTTGAACGGGCAAGGCTCCGGCACGCGCACCGGCTGGCGTCCGATCCGGAGCTGAGCCGGAGCATGGACGACCTCATGCGCATCGAGCACGCGGACATTCTCGCCAGCCCGGTGTTCGCCCTGGCGGCCGCGGAAGCGGCCGTCCGCCAATCGGCCGCCCGCCGCTAGGCTGCGGGCCGGCTGCCGAGCCGGATGGACATGACGCGAGCCTGTCGGCCGCGGACAAACGGGCGGCCGCGGCTATCTGCCGCGGCCGCCGGAAAACTCGCCCCGAGCGGGTCAGGGTTTAGAAAATGATCTTCGTCTTGCTCTGCCTGAGCACCTTGCCGTTGCTGCCGCCGACGAAGGTGTAGATGCGCATGTGGCTGGTGTACTGCACGTACATGCTCACGCAGGAGGTCGCGTGGTATCCGATGTCCACCGCGCCACCCTTCTGGTGCTTGCTGTAGTTGGAGTTGTAGGTCAGCACGACCGCCGCGGCGGCGAACTCGCCCTTCGTGGTGTCTTCGGCGCACACGCTGATCTTGATGCGGGACCCGATCCTGCTGTAATTCCCCCAGGCGCTGACTCCGGACACGCCCGGGAAGGAGAGCTTGTGGGTGGCGGTCGCGGTGGCCGCAGATGCCGGCAGTGCGCTGAGAGCGAGCATCGCCGCGGAAGCGGCGATCAGAGAAAGTCGGCGCAGCATGTGGGTTCCTATACCTCCGTGTGGGTTTTTGTGAGAAGTCTGAAGGCTAGCAGTGCACGGTTGCACCGGCAAACAGGCACGCGTTCGGATCGGGCGGCTTCACGGCCCGGGCTGGCCGTCCGTCCCCTGCAGGTAGTCGATCCATTCGGCGGCGGCGAGCGTATCCGGATGGTAGCGGCCCAGCCTCCGCCGCAGGATGGGCAGCATGTCACGGAACTCATCGGCGGCCCCGGCGTGATTCCCCCGCGCCGCCATCTCCGTGGCGATGCTGAACCACAGGACGATCGTCACCGGGTGATCTGAGCCAAGCCGCCGCTCCAGGTGCGGCAGCACATCCCGGAACTCGTTCTCCGCCCCGGCGTGATCCCCGCGCGCCGCCATCTGCCTGGCGATGCTGAACCGCGTCGCCAGCGTGTCCGGGTGATCGCAGCCAAGCCGCCGCTCCAGGTGCGGCAGCAGGTCACGGAACTCCTCCTCGGCCCCGGCGTGATCCCCGCGCGCCGCCATCTCCTGCGCGATGCTGAACCTGGCGATCAGCGTGTCCGGATGATCGGCGCCGAGCGTCCGCAACCGCGCCGCGAACACCTCACGGAACCCGTCCTCCGCCGCGGCGTGATCGCCGCGCGCCGCCGTTACCTGGGCGATGCCGAAGCCCGTCGCCAGCGTGTCCGGGTGATCGGAGCCCAGCCTGCGCCGCAGGCTGGGCAGCAGGTCACGGAACTCCTCCTCAGCCCCGGCGTGATTGTCGCGCGCGGCCATCTCCTGCGCGATGCTGAACCTGACGATCAGCGTGTCCGGGTGATCCGCGCCGAGCGTCCGCCGCTGGCCGTCAAGCACGCGCCGGAACTCCTCCTCCGCCCCGGCATGATCGTCGCGCGCCGCCATCTCCTGGGCGATGCTGAACCGGGTCGCCAGCGTGTCCGGGTGATCCGCGCCGAGCGCCCGCAGCCGCGCCGCGAACACCTCACGGAACCCGTCCTCGGCCCCGGCGTGATCGCCCTGCGCGGCCATCTCCTGCGCGACGCTGAACCGGGTCGCCAGCGTGTCCGGGTGATCCGCGCCGAGCGCCCGCTGCCGCGCCGCGAACACCTCACGGAACCTGTCTTCCGACCCGGCGTGATCACCGCGCGCGGCCATCTCCTGCGCGATGGCGAACCGCGTCGCCAGCGTCTCCGGGTGATCTGCGCCGAGCGCCCGCTGCCGCGCCGCGAACACGTGCCAGAACTCATCCTCCGCGCCGCTGTGATCCCCGCGGGCCGCCATCTCCTGCGCGATGGCGAACCGCGTCGCCAGCGTGTCCGGATGATCCGCGCCGAGCGTCCGCTGCCGCGCCGCGAACACGTGCCAGAACTCATCCTCCGCACCGGTATGGTCGCCGCGCGCCGCCATCTCCTGCGCGACGCTGAACCGGGTGGCCAGCGTGTCCGGATGGTCGGCACCCAGCCTCCGCTGCCGCGCCGCGAACACGTCACGGAAGCTGTTTTCTGCCCCGGTGTGCTCGCCCCGCGCAGCCATCTCCTGCGCGATGCTGAACCGCGTGGTGAGCGTGTCGGGATGATCCGGGCCCAGCACCTGCTGCTGGTCGGTCAGCGCCTGCCGGTACAGCGCGACGGCCTCGTCCGAACGCCTGGCCTCCTGGTAGGCGGCCGCCAGGCTGGCGTGCGTGGCCAGCGTGTCCGCGTGGTCGAGCCCCATCCGCTGCTGTTGATCGGTCACGGCCCGCTGGTGCAGCGCGACGGCCACGTCGGAGTCATACCGCTGCAGCCCGAACGCCGCCCGCAGCGCGTCGGCGAACTCACCGCAGCTGGCATAGCGTTCCTCTGGAGCCTTCGCGAGGGCACGCAGCAGGACCTCGTCCACGGCCGCGGGCAGGCCGGGCCGCCGCGACGTCAACAGCGGCGGCGGCGCAGAAACCTGCGCGTACAGCACCGCCATGCCCTGCTCCCGCGGGAATGGCGGCTGGCCGGACAGCAGGGCGAACGCGGCGCAGGCGAGCGCGTACTCGTCGGTGCGTGCGTCGACCCGGCGGCCCTGGATCTGTTCAGGCGCGCAGTAGTCCAGCGTGCCGAGGAACGGGCCGGTGCTGGTCAGGTCGGCGGAGACCGCGTCTTTTGTCAGCCCGAAATCCGAAAGGTACACATGGTCGGGCCGGCCGGGCCGGGTATCGACGAGCATGTTGGCCGGCTTGACGTCACGGTGCACAAGCCCGGCGGCATGAGCGGCATCAAGGGCGGAGGCCACCGCGGAGATGATCGCGGCCGCACGCGCCACCGGCAGCGGGCCCAGCCGGCGCAGCAGCGTCCGCGCATCGCCGCCCGGCACGTAGCGCATGGCGATGAACAGCACCCCGTCCGCATCGCCCGCCTCGAACACCGGGATGATGTGCGGATCGTCCACGGCAGCCGCGGACCGTGATTCCCTCATGAAGCGGTGCCTGAAGGCCTCGTCGGCCGCCAGCGCCGGAGAGAGGATCTTGAGTGCTACCTGCCGCCCGAGCCGCTCATCCTGGGCACGGAAGACAACCGCCATGCCGCCACGGCCGATCTGCTCCTCCAGGCGGTACCCGGCTATCTGCGACCCGACGGAGAAGCCGACCAGAGAACCGACCGCTCCGGTCGCCCCGCGCCCTTCATCGCCCATCGGATCTCCACGACCTGCGGGCCCTCTGCTGCCCTCCTCTGACATCGGGCCGGGCGGCGTCCGGGCCGACAGTACAACTGCCGGCGGGCGGCATGAAGAAAGGAGGATAGACAAAGTCCGTCACGGACACCCCCTCGCAGTTCACCCACCCACCCACCCAAGGACCGGCGCGGATAATCGTCGTCGCAGGCCGGCTCTCAAAGCTAGCACGACCTGAGCAATGGCGACACAATTGCCCGGCGTTGGGCAAAGCATTGCGCATAGCGATAAAACGGACACTGTCAGCACCCATTCGGCGCCAGAAGCGCCGGTACCCGCAGGCGGTGCCTGCGGGTACCGTCGGGCCGGATGCCCGGCTAAGACTTTATGGTCTCCTGGACCGCGGCGATCGTCGCCCCGTTGGACAGGACGGTAAAGCGGATCGTTCCTGCCCTGGCATTCGCGTTGATGGTCCACCCCCAGCCGCCTGCCGCGTTGCAGCCACTCTGCAGGCTCGACAGGTACGTGGCGTACACGCCGCCGCTGGTGTTTATGAACTGGACCTCGAGCCGGGCGTTGCAGAGCCAGCCGACCAGTCCGCCCGCGGCGTAGGCTCCCTCGATGTTCTGCACGTAAAGGCCGCTGCCGTTGATTTCCCCGCAGAAGTTGGCCCAGGCGGGCTTGCCGTAGAGCGTGCAGCCCTTGGCGGACGCATCGGCGGCGGACGGGTGAACCGCCGCCACCGCGCCCAGCAGTCCCGCGACGGCCGCGCAGACCAGAATGAAGCGTTTTGCCGCGCCCCTGAACGTGGCGGCGAAATTCCTGACAGCTGATGCCTTATACATTCTTGCTCCTATTGTGCTTACCGGTGCGGCTGCATATCGTGACCATGTCCTGGCTTCATGTCATTTCGGCCTTTCCGCGGTCTGTGTCTGGCCAGCACGCCTATGCTCGGATGCGGGGCGGCACCGAACCAACCAGTTCGGCGGGAACTGTTCGGTTGCTGATGCTGGGCCGCCGCGGGGGCCTTTGAGGGAGGGGCATCCGGTGACCGGGGACTCGCTTACCGAGCAAGATCGCGCCAGAGGGCGGCTCACCACCGCGCGCGATCACGTCCGGCGCCGGCGCGGCGAGGTGATGCTTGAGGTGGGTCACCTGCTGCGCATCTGGCGTGATCTGAGCGGGATCCTCCAGCAGGACCTCGCGGCGGAGGGCTGCGTCAGCGCGACCGTGGTGCGGCGGATAGAGAAGGGCGACTACGAGTCCGCTCCCCCTGAGTCGCTCATCGCCGCTGTGTCCCGGCTTGGCGGTCCGGCTCGCGAGCTTGCCGGGCTGGCTCGTACCTACCAGGACCTGCAGGGCCAGCAGCGGCAGATCGACAAGCTGCTCATCCGCAAGGTGCTGCCCGCCACCGTGGCGGGACGGGCCGGCACCGGCGAGCGGATCACGCTGGGTGCGGGCCTGCGCCCCGCGGCGACGCCCAGGCCGCCGTCTGTCTTCGTCGGCAGGCAGCGGGAGCTGAGCACGCTGACCCGGATGCTTGACCGCCAGCGGCTGGTCACGGTGGTGGGACCGGGCGGGATCGGCAAGACCGCGCTGTGCTTGCGGCTCGCTCAGGCGTGCCCTCCCGAGCTGGCGGGCCCCTGGTTCGCCGACCTGTCGCGGGTCCGGGCCGGCGAGCCGCTGCTCCCGCTGCTGGCCCGGCTGATCCTCGACGACGGCGATGCCGCCGCGGCCGACGACGATGACGGGTCCAGGTTCGGCGCCGCCCTGGGCGGCGCGCCCGCGCTGGTCATCTTCGACAACTGCGAGCACGTGCTGGCCGACGCGGCCGACGCGGCCACCAGGCTGCTCGACGTCTGCCCGGAGATCCGCATCCTCGCGACCAGCAGGGAGCCGCTGCACCTGCCGGACGAATCGGTCCTGACCATCGGCCCGCTGCCGGTCCCGGAGCCCGAGCGGGCCGCGGCGGGCCCGGCCGACGCGGTCGAGTTGTTCACCCGCCTGCTCGGCACGGACATCGGCGACGGGACCGGGCTGAACGCGGAACAATCCGCCGCGGTGACCGATCTGTGCCGGCAACTCGACGGCATCCCGCTATGCATCGTGCTCGCGGCTGCCAGGGCCAGGACGCTGCCACTGAGCGACGTGGCGGCGAGCGTCAGGCGGGGTCTGGCCGTGCTCAGCGGCGGCCGTCGTGACATCCCGCGCCACCAGGCCATCGAGGCGACCATCAGCTGGAGCTGGGATCTGCTGACCCAGGACGAGCAGCGCGCGCTGGCCAGGCTGGCGATCCTTGGCGCCCCCTTCACCCTGCTGTGCGGGGCTACGGTAGCGGCCGAGGATACCGGCAGCGGCGATCACCTGGTCGCCGCCCTGGCCGATAAGTCACTGCTGTCACAGGAAACGAACGAGGCGGGCGGAGCCAGGCTCAAGATCCTGGCCGTGGTGCGGAATTTCGCCCTCACCAGGCTGACCGCGACGGACCGGCAGCGCGCTATCCGCCAGCTCATGTCCTGGGCTCTCGCCACGACCCCGGCGGACGAGATCGCCCTGCAGCAATCGGCCGTGATCGAGCGTCTCGATACCGACTTCCCGCTCATCCGGGCGGCGCTGGAGCTTAGCGAGGACGCGCCCGCCGACCAGGTTCGGCTGGCCCTCGCCATCTGGCAGTACTGGCACATCAGGTCGCTGCCGGAATACGGCTGCCGGTTCCTTGCCAAGGCGCGCGATGAGAGCGTCCCGCTCAGCCCGCTGGAGCGCGGCAAGGCCCTCGGCACACTGGCCAGCCTGCTTGCCTACCAGGGGCACTTCGCCGAGTCCATCGACGCCGCCAGGCTCAGCATCGAGGTCTGGCGAGCGCTCGGCGATCCCGCGCAGCTGCGGTACGGCCTGCTGATCCTCTTCGGCAGCCTGCTCGAGACCCGCGAGTTCGACGAGGCCGAACGCTGCCTCACCGAGATAGCCGAGATTCCCGGTGAGATCGACCGGTCAACCCTGGGCGACCTCCGTTTCCGGCACGGCGTGCTGTCCCTTCACCGCGGCGACCCGCAGCGCGCGGTCCGGTTGCTGCGCGAGGCCGCGCACTGCTTCAGCGGCGAGAAGATGACGCTGGCGCATGGTTTCTGCCTCGGGTACCTGTCGGTCGCCTACCGTCGAGCGGGCGATCTGGATGCATCCCTGGCGAGCGCGCTGCAGGCCAGGCAGATCGTGGGCGGCGTCTTCGGGCCCAGCTGCGAGGCCGAGGTAACGGTGGGCGTGGCCGCCGCCTACCTGGCGCTCGGCCGGCCGCAGGACGCCCTCGCCGCCCTCGACGCGGCACCCCTGGATGAGCAGGTCAGGTCCGGCACGCGCACGCATGCGCTGGCCTTGCGCGCCATGGCGGCAAGCGCGGTGTCCCCGTCGGCCGCCGCGGCCTTCCTGCTCTCCCACGCTGGCGAGTTCGCCGACGGGTTCGCCGGCGGGCGCGGCTCCGGCGAAGACCAGGTGGTGCTGCTCGTCGGCGCCGTGCAGGAAATCGCCTACCGGTCGCAAGGCTACGAGACCGCCGCGCGCCTGCTCGGCGTCCGCGCCAGGCTCCGGCTCGGTGACCAGAAAATTGACATCGGGCCGCCGGCCCGCGAGTCCTCCTCGCGCCTGGCCGGCCGGGTATCCCAGCCCCGGCTGGAGGCGCTCATCGCCGAAGGTGCCCAGCTGGAGCCGGGCAATGCCATCGACTTCACCGTCGCGGTCCTCACCCAGCTGGCCGCGGCGGCCGAGCCCCGTGGACCTGTCCTCGGCACCTCGACCACCGCGGGAACCAGGCTGATGATCATCGCGCCGTATTCGGCGCCGCAGCGCCGTTCGTCCTGACCGGCCTACCGCCTGCGTCGTCCCCGGCTGGCGATGCCCCCGGCGGGCCGGCTGCCCACCGGCCATCGGTCGGCGTGGGCGGGCCGCATCGCCTTTTGCGCAATGCGCGGCCGGGTGGCCGGGCCGCGAGGCTCGCGCCGCAGTTCGGCTTGCCTGACGGCGTGGATCGACCGCAGCGACTTGACCGCGCGGCTTCCCGCCACGACCCCGGCCGATGGCACCTGGCCCGGCGCGCTGGTTGCCGCAGAGCCGGCCGGCGGCCGTTGTGGCGATGTCACTCGGCGCCAGCTGATGGTCAGGGCGACGGCCGCCACCGCCCCGATCCCGCCGCCCACGGCGATGACAGATGCCGGGGTCACCACCTCCGTGACCGCGCCGGCCGTCACGAAGGCGGCCCCCTGGGCGACGACGACGCCCATGCTGGCAATGCCGAAGGCCTGGGCCCGCCGCTCGTCAGGCACCCTGACGACGAAGGCAGTGTTGACCGCGAGCTGGTAGGCACCGAATGCGGCCGCGGCCGAGAAGATCACGAGCGAGATGGCCAGGCCCGGGTGCAGGGCCGTCAGGACGAGGGTGGCGCCGACGGCCACCGCAAGCGGGCCCATCAGCGTAAGCCGCCGACGGGGGCTGACGAACCTGCTGAACAGCGGCGTGGCGATCGCGGTAGCCGCCGCGGTGGACGCCAGCACGAGCCCGGTGGCGACCGGGCCGCCGCCGAGCCGCGCCGCATAAGGGGCGGCGATTCCCTGCGGGATCGTGTAGAGGACGACCAGCCAGCCGAGCAGCACGAGGGTACGCAGCGCCCGGTCGCCGAATACCAGCCGGAGGCCGGAGGCTGCCCGTGCCAGCGGCGAGCCCTGGCCGGCATCCGCCCGCGCCGGGGCGGGCCTGGCCCGCGTGCCCAGCCCGATGAGCAGGCCGGAGGCCACGAACGTGACCGCGTCGATGAGCAGCGAGGGGCGCACGCCGAAGATCGTGACCACGGCTCCCCCGGCGGCCGCGCCGAGCACCTCGGCGGTCAGGTAGGTCGTCTGGATCACCGCGGTGCCCAGCGCGTAGCGCTCGCCGGGCAGGATGCCGGGGGTGATCGAGGAGCGAGCCGACTCAAACGGCGAGGAGAACATCGTGGCGGCGAACAGCAGCAGCACCAGCGCCATTACCGGCATGCCCGGCACGATCATCGCCGCGACGAGGACGGCGCGGACCACGTCGCAGGCCACCATCACCGTGCGGCGCGGACGACGGTCCGCGAGGTCGGCGAGGAACAGCCCGCCGATCACCCACGGCAGGTACCCGGCCGCGTAGGCCACGGCGGCCAGCAGCGGGGACCTGGTCCGCTCATAGACCAGCACGGCGAGGGCGACCAGGGCGAGACGATCGCCCGCCGCGGACAGGATCACCGACAGCCACAGGGCACGGAACTCGCGGACCGCGAATACATCGCGGAACGTGGCGCGCGGCGACGCTGCAGCTTTCACGGTTCAGGTCAGCCGATGACCATCATGCGAACGCGGAATGCGCGCAGCCCAGGGAATACCTTCATGACGACAGCGATCCGCTCACTCCGTACCACGTTGACCAGGCCAGGAGCAGCCGATCAGATCCACGTCCTACTCGCGGCGGCCCGGTTTCATCTGGGCCGGCCCCTATGCACCATTCACCGTCCCCCCGTCGCTGAACGCAACAGCACGCGAAGCATTAGTCACTAAAATAGCCCGCCGTGACTGTCCGCCTACGGTTACATTTAGTCATTTCGGACTATTGCCCGGATTCAGTATTTGTGTCCGCTTTGGGGCATAGAACGGGGCACCGGGCTCACCCGGTGCCCCGTACCTCCAGCTGGTGACTGGCGGTTACCCGGCCAGGTCGAACCGATCGAGGTTCATGACCTTTACCCACGCGGCGACGAAGTCCGTCACGAACTTCTCCTTCGCGTCATCGCTGGCGTAGACCTCCGCGAGCGCGCGCAGCTCGGAGTTCGACCCGAAGACGAGATCGACGCGGCTGCCGGTCCACTTCAGCTCGCCGGTCCCGCGATCACGGCCCTCGAAGGCATCCGCGGCCTCCGAGGTCGGCTGCCACGTCGTGCCCATGTCGAGCAGGTTGACGAAGAAGTCGTTGGTCAGCGACCCGGGGGTGGCAGTGAGCGCGCCGAGCTTCGACCCGTCGTAGTTCGCGCCGAGGACGCGGAGGCCGCCGACCAGGACGGTCATCTCCGGCGCGCTCAGCGTGAGCAGGTTCGCCCTGTCGAGCAGCAGGTACTCGGCGGGCAGGCGGCTGCCCTTCCCGACGTAGTTGCGGAACCCGTCCGCCTGCGGCTCGAGCGCGGCGAACGACTCCACGTCGGTATCGTCCTGCGAGGCGTCGGTGCGGCCCGGCGCGAAGGGGACCTCGATATGGAAGCCGGCGTCGCTGGCCGCCTTCTCCACGGCCGCACCGCCCGCGAGCACGATCAGGTCGGCCAGCGAGACCCGCTTTCCGCCGCTCTGGCCGGCGTTGAAGGCGTCCTGGACGCCCTCGAGGATGCGCAGCACCGTCGCCAGCTGGTCGGGGTTGTTGACCTCCCACCCGCTCTGCGGCTGCAGCCGGATGCGCCCGCCGTTGGCGCCGCCGCGCTTGTCGCTGCCGCGGAAGGACGCCGCCGCCGCCCACGCGGCGGACACGAGCTGGGATACCGACAGGCCCGAGGCGAGAACCTGGCCCTTGAGGGCGGCCACGTCCCCCGCGTCGATGAGCTCGTGCGTCACCGCCGGAACGGGGTCCTGCCAGATCAGCGTCTCGGACGGGACCTCCGGGCCGAGGTAGCGCACGACCGGGCCCATGTCGCGATGGGTCAGCTTGAACCACGCGCGGGCGAAGGCGTCCGCGAACGCGTCCTGGTCGGTCATGAAACGCCGCGAGATCTGCTCGTAGATCGGGTCGACCCGGAGCGAGAGGTCGGTCGTCAGCATCGTCGGGACCCGGCGGTCGGACGGGTCGGAGGGGCCGGGGACGGTACCTGCCCCGGCACCGCCCTTCGGCTGCCACTGGTGCGCGCCCGCCGGGCTCTGGGTCAGCTCCCACTCATAGCCGAACAGGATCCGGAAGAAGCTGTTGTCCCATCTGGTCGGCGTCTCGGTCCAGGTGACCTCGAGGCCGCTGGTGATCGCGTCGGCGCCCTTGCCGGTGCCGTAGCTGCTCTGCCAGCCCAGGCCCTGCTGCTCCAGCGGGGCCGCCTCGGGATCGGGGCCGACGTTGTCCTCCGGGCCCGCGCCGTGGGTCTTGCCGAAGGTGTGGCCGCCCGCGATCAGGGCGACCGTCTCCTCGTCGTTCATCGCCATCCGGCGGAACGTCTCGCGTATGTCTCGGGCGGCGGCAAGCGGGTCCGGGTTGCCGTTCGGCCCCTGCGGGTTGACGTAGATGAGGCCCATCTGGACCGCGCCGAGCGGTTCCGCTAGCTCGCGGTCGCCGCTGTAGCGCTCGTCATCGAGCCAGGTGGTCTCGGGACCCCAGTAGACGTCCTCCTCCGGCTCCCAGGTGTCCACCCGGCCGCCGCCGAAGCCGAAGGTCTTGAAGCCCATCGACTCCAGGGCGACGTTGCCGGTAAGGACTATGAGGTCGGCCCAGGAGATCTTCCTGCCGTACTTCTTCTTGACCGGCCACACCAGCCGGCGGGCCTTGTCCAGGCTGACGTT
>Ga0070763_10000229_pt1 | contig 13691 bp, 12 predicted proteins | sample HubBroMetageWRM3_FD_67279 | JGI IMG/M metagenome (GOLD analysis project Ga0070763, IMG submission 67279) | Warmed soil microbial communities from the Hubbard Brook experimental Forest, New Hampshire - Hubbard Brook CCASE Soil Metagenome WRM 3 | ecosystem: Environmental > Terrestrial > Soil >... | reverse complement strand
AAGCCCATGGTGCCGAGGCCATTGGACATGAAGAAGGTGTCCGGCGCCGAAGTGCGCCAGAGCCCGCCGAGGAGCATCTTGTGCGATCCGACGTCCGATACCATGATGGCCGATTCCGGGAGTGCCTCCCGGGCCGCAAAGACCACCGCGCTCGGCGACAAGCCGGGGCCCTGAACAGTGACCCGCCGCAGGTATTCGGTGCGGTGCCTGGCCAGCTCGGCTTCTGACCACCGGCTTTCCCCCTGGGAAGTTGAGGCGATCGCCGCGCAGGTGGCATTGATATCGCCGACCAGATCGAGCGCGGAATAGTAGACATCATCGGTATTAGGCAGGTAGTCGATGTTTATGACCGGCGCCGAGTGACGCCACGGGCCGATAAGCTCGACCGGGTCGAACCCGACAGCCAGGATCAGGTCAGCCTGCGCCAGGAAATCATCCATGAAATGATGGCCGGCCATCTCGATCACGCCCGCCCAGAGCGGATGACGCTCGTCGATGACGCCCTTGGCCTTCGGCGTGGTCAGCACGGGCATCCCGCGTGCCTCGGCGAGTTGCCTGATGCCGCCGGAGGCCGCGCGCCGCCGGGCGGTGTTCCCGGCCACGACCAGGGGCCGCTGGGCCGACCGGAGGAACTTGGCAGCCTGTTCGATGTTGCCCGCCGGGCCATACGCCCGCTGGTACTCAGACAGGCTTCCCTCGCCCGCTCCGGCGCTCTCCGCCCTGGTCTGGTCCGCGGGCACATCGAAGTGAACGGGGCCTGGCCGCTCGTCGGTGGCGATACGCATGCCCCGCCGGAGTTGCGCCGCGAATCCATCTCCGGTCACGGTCGTGCTCCACTTGGTGACCGGCGCGAAGATGGCCCGCTGGTCGAGACGCTGATGGGAATGGCTGGCCTGGCGCAGCGACGTGGATCCGGTAAAGATCAGCGCGGGCTGCCTGTCCAGGTAGGCATGTGCGGTGGCGTTAACCGCGTTGGTGGCACCGGGCCCCAAGGTCGTCACCAGGACTCCGGGAAGCCCGGTAAGGTCCCCGTACATGCCGGCCATGTAGCCGGCCGACCATTCGCTATGTGCGAGCACGAACTCCACACCATGCCGGCTGGCCATCTCCGCCAGGTCAACGGTTACCCCGCCGGGGAACCCGAACATGAGGCGAATCTTCTCCCGGGCCATTACCCGGCCAAGCTCGTCTGCTACTGACGCCACCTTCTGATCCTCCAGCCGAACGCGGTGAAAACTGCTATGCCAACGTCTCAAGCCATGCCTTAGCGGCGCGGGCTATGTACGGGGTTATGTCAAGGGACTCCTCCATTTCGACGGTCGCGGCCATCTCCGCGACGCGGCGCTTGGCATGCATCTGCGATCCGGTGAGCAGGCGGTCCAATAGCGCCGCATCAGCGCGCTTGAGTTCCGCCGTCATCTCGGCCAGCGCCCAGTTCTCGAGCCCGAGCTTGCGCGCAGCGGACTGGGTCTCGAGGCAGGCGGCCGCCAGTCCTTTCATGAAGATGCTCCGGACCAGCTTGCGCTCGGCCGCCGCGCCTGCCCCTCCCGGTACCACCGTGACCGGCATCCCGAACGGGGCGAGGATATGCGCGAAGCGATCGGCGCCGTCGCCGGCCGCGAGGCATTCGGTGCGAAGTCCCGCCCGGGGAACCGGCCCCATCAGCGCCACATCGACAAAGCTGCCTTCGCCGGACTGTATGATCCCGGCAAGCGTTCTCTTGAGGTCGGGCGACGAGGTATTCAGGTCGGCGAAAAGAGCGCCGGGCATCAGGCATTCAGCCGCCTGACGCGCCACGTCGCCGGCCACAGAGGCCGAATTGACGCTCAGCACGACGGTCGCATCGCGCACCGCGCTCTGCACCGATTCCATCACGAACTCGGATGGCACCGGCCGGTTCGGAGCCGGGTCGAATCCCTGCACCCGGGCCCCGGCGCGGCGCAGATCTGTCAGCAGTCTGGTGCCGGCCTCGCCGAGCCCGAGTACCGCGAACAAGGGCACAGTGTCCACTTCTCGCCCCTAAATCTCGATGAAGACGGTCCTGAGCTCGGTGTATTCCTCGATGGCCGCCATGCCGTTCTCGCGTCCGATGCCGCTCATCTTCCAGCCGCCGTAGGGAAGGGACCAGTGCACAGGCCGGAATGTGTTCACCGACACCAGCCCCGCCTCGATCTGCTGGCTGACCCGAAGCGCCCGGCTCACGTTGGTCGTCCACAGCCCGGCGACCAGGCCGTACTTGGTGTCGTTGGCCGCGGCCACCACCTCTTCTTCGGTGCTGAAGGGGATGACAGACAGGACCGGGCCGAAGATCTCTTCCTGAGCCAGACGGGAGGCATTGTCCACTTCCGCGAAGACCGTCGGCTCGATGAAGTATCCGTCGGCAAGCTCGGGCGCATCTGGTGGCTTGCCGCCGGTCACCAGGCGCGATCCCTCCTCATGCCCAAGGCTGATGTAGTCCAGGGTCTTCTGCAGTTGCTCCTTGGATGTCTGCGGCCCGAGTTCGGTCGAGGGGCGCTCAGGCATGCCGACCCGAAGGGCGCGTGCCTGGCTCACCACCCGCTCGAGAAATTCCTGGTAGATGCCCTCCTGCACGAACAGCCGGGAGGCGGCGGCGCAGGACTGCCCGGTGGACCGGAACGCCGAGTGCACCGATACCCCGGCCGCCTTGTCCAGGTCGGCATCGTCGAAGACGATGTTCGGCGCCTTCCCCCCGCACTCGCAGGTGACGCGCTTGAGGGCGCCGGCGGCGTTGCGGAGGATCTCGGCGGCGGTCGCGGCCTCGCCGGTAAAAGCGATCTTGTCCACCCCCGGGTGGGTCACCAGGTACCGGCCGGTCTCGGCACCCAGGCCGGGCGTGACGCTCAGCACGCCGGCAGGCAATCCGGCCTCTTCCGCCAGCCGCGCCAGCTCGAAGGCCGTGACCGGAGTCTGCTCGGCCGGCTTCAAGATGACGCAGTTGCCGGCCGCCAGGGCCGGGCCGAGCTTCCAGCTGTACAAGTACAGGGGGGAGTTCCATGGCGTGATCGCCGCCACGACGCCGACCGGAGCGCGTTGCGTGTAGGCCAGCGCCCCGCGGCGGACGGGAATCTGATCCCCCTGGATCTTGTCCGCGGCGCCAGCGTAGTAGCGCAGCCACTGCGCGGCCCTGAGGATCTCGTTCCTGGTATCGGTGATCGGCTTGCCGTTGTCGGTGGTCTCGAGCAGGGCGAGGCGATCGCGGTTCTCCTCGAGGAGGACCGCGAGCCGGTAGAGGATCTGGCCCCGCTCGCTTGGTGTCACGTCACGCCAGGCTCCCCGCAGCGCCGCCTGGGCCTTCTCCACCGCCGAGTCCACGTCACGCTGTCCCGCCGTCGCCACCCGGGCCCAGGCAAGCCCGGTGGCCGGATTGACGGTATCCAGCCACGCGCCATCTACCGGGGCCACCCAGTCGCCGCCGATGAATAGCTCGGAATACTCACGGACCGGACTGTCCTGCATGCGGGCTCCCTTTCAATTCTGCCGGCTTGGCCGGCACATTGATAGTTCAGTTACCGAGTTAATTATCAGCGTCCGTGGAGCAATTCCTGGCTGCGCGTGCTCTGCGGATTGGTAAACATCACGTCGGCGGGCCCGTCTTCGATGATCCGGCCCTGATCCATCGTCACCACCCGGGTCGCGATCTGCCGTGCGAACGCGAGTTCATGGGTCACAATGACCATTGTCATTCTTGATTGCGCCAGCGTGGCGATGATGGTCAGCACCTCCTCGACCATCTCCCGGTCGAGCGCGGAGGTCGGCTCATCGAAGAGAATTATCTCCGGCGTCATGGCCAGTGCCCGGGCGATGGCCACGCGCTGCTTCTGCCCGCCGGAGAGTGCTCCCGGCCGCTTGGCCGCGAACTTCGCCAGGCCCACGGACGTCAGCGAGTCCATGGCCCGCTGCGCGGCGTCCTGCTTGCTCAGCCTCAAGACGTGCCTGGGGCCCAGCGCCACGTTACCCATGGCAGTCAGGTGCGGGAAAAGCTCGAAGTGCTGGAAGACCATCGCCACCCGGGTACGTACATCCCGGACCCTGGCCGCCGGTATCTTTGCCTGCTCAGGCCAGTCCCCGACCACTTCGTCGTGGAATACGATGCGGCCCTTGCTCGGCGTGCACAACAGGTTCAGGCATCGCAGCAGGGTAGTCTTGCCCGAACCGTTGGCGCCGATAAGGCACACGATCTCCCCCGGCTGCACGGTAAGGCTGGCGTCAGCAAGCGCCCAGGTCCGGCGGCCGTCGAAGGACTTCCCTATGTTAATCGCCCCGAGGAGCGAACCCGTATGGCCAAGAGTTTCAGGTACGCCTGCGGACATTTCGATGGCCACCCCGACATTCTCCTACTTCCAGAAACTAGTGAAAATCCCGTGCACGCCGTGGACTCGGCATCCCTCGGCTCATTACCGCATCGCAAGCTGCAGCTTCGCCTCCAGCATCGATATTGCCTTGGTCAGCGGGATCGTGACCAGCAGGTAGATCAGGATAATGACGACTACCACCGTCGTGATCTGTCCCGACTGCTCGTAGACCAGCTGGCCGCGGTAAAGCAATTCCGGGGCGCCGACCGCAGACGCGATGGTGGCCAGCTTAAGCAGGGCCACGAACGAGTTAAGCAGCGGCGGCACCGCGAAGATAAAGGCCTGCGGGACGATGACGAGCCGGAAGGCGGAAAACCGGCTCAGGCCGATGCTGTGGGCCGCGTCGTACTGCCCGGATTGCACCGTCAGGAAGCCCGCCCGGAAGTATTCGGCGGTGAAACTGGCCTCGACGAGGCCCAGCGCCGCCGCCGCCGCGGGGACCGCCGGAATGGCGACTCCGTCCGCGGCCAGGCCGAAGAACACCACGTACAGCAGGACAAGCGGAGGCACGCACCGCAAGACGGTGACCACGCTTGCCGCGCTGAAACCCAGGATGCCGCCCGGCTGCCTGACTAGCGCGAGCAGCAGCCCGAGTACGGTGCCGAGCACCCATGCTCCGGCCGCGATCTCGAGCGTCGTGGGCGCGCCCTGGAGCACATATTTCAGGATGTAGCCGGTGCTCATCGCCCTAGACCTCCGGTGTCAGGCTCGTCAGCGGCCTGCGCCGCGGTAGCCAGTTCTTATCGGCGTCCCTGGCCAGGCCGAATCTGACCTCCAGGGCCTTGCCCACCAGGCTCAGCGGTATCAGGATCACCAGATACATCAGCGTCAGGGTCAGATAGACCCCCAGCGGCTGGAACGTCTGGGATACCAGGTTGGTCGCCACCAGCGTGGCCTCGCTGATCGCGATGAGGGATGCCAGGGAACTGCCCTTCACGATTCCCACCACGGCATTCACCGTGGTCGGCAGCGAGGGCGCTATCCCCTGCGGGGCGATTACCAGCCAGACGGTGCGCCACCACGGCAGGCCAAGCGATGCCGCCGCCTCGCGCTGGCCAGCAGGCACGGCTTGCAGCGCGGCACGATAGACCTCAGAAAGATACGCCGATTCGCTCAGCGTGATGGCGGCGACGGCCAGCCAGAACGCCGTGATCCCGTAGGATGCCGCCTCGCGGCCAAGCCCGTAGTAGGCGAAGAGCAGCAGGGCAAGCAGCGGGATGCTGCGCAGGACATCCGCGTACACCTCGCCGAGTCCCCTGACAACCCGGCTGGGGTGGATCCTGGCGATCGCGATCAGCGCGGCGAGCAGGACGGTGGTCACCGAGCAGATCAGGGATAGCTTGATGGTGACGATAAATCCGGTCCACAGGATCTGCCACCAGCCGACTACCGTTCCCACTTCTACCAGCGCCTTCGTCCGGTACCTGGCGTATGCCCACGGGGGTGCCGGCCGCCGTGGCCGGGACCCGCAATGGCCAGCGCCCCCATGTCCACCTCGCTCACTCCGCTAGCATCCGTTCGGCTCGGTCGTCAGGGTCGGATCGAAGATGCTGGTCAGATGATTCGCGGTGAGGATGCTCGCCCAGGCCCCGCTCTGATGCAGGCTCGCCAGCGTTGCGTTCATCGCGGTCGCCAGCCCGGTGTTCGAGCAGTTCACGTAGTTCCGCGCGATGTCGACGAGCACCGACTCGGGCATCCCGAACTGGCCCGCGCTGATCACGTACGTCTTCGTATTCGCGGCAGTGAGCGGAGCCAGCGTGTTCGCGGTGACCGTGTCGAAGTAGCCCACGATCGAGCCGTTGAGCAGTGCCTGTCCTATCGTCGCGGTGTCGGGATAGGTATGAAGATCTGACCCGAACACCTTCTGCAGGTATGGCTGCCAGACGAAGCCCGTGACGGTTCCGACCGGCTTGCCGGTCAGCGACGCCGGGCCGGTGTACTTGAATCCCGGCAGCGTCAGGACCGCGGCGTCCTCCTGGTAGAACGGATAGGTGAAGAAGACGGCCTTGGCCCGGGCTGCGGAATAATAGGCGGCCACGCCCACGTCGGCCTTGCCGTCCTGGACGGCGAGGATGGCTGACGAAAAGGTAGTCTCGAACAGCTTGATCTTAAGATGGTGCTGCTGCGCGAACGCATTGATCCACGCGCCATCCGCTCCGCCGAGCACGCCGGACAGTGAGATCGAGATTTCCGGTGCCTCGGTCCCGTGCGTGGCCACGGTCAGGTACCCGGGGTTGACCAGGTGAAAGTCCGCCGCCGTGCTAGGACTGGCAGTAGAGCCAGAATTGGCAGTAGACCCAGAATCGGCAGTTGAGCCAGAACTGCTGGCAGTCGATCCGCAGGCGCTCAGCACGACCGCGGTCGCGATCGCCGTCGCCCCGATAGCTATCTTCGCTGATCCTCTCATTTTCTTTTCCCGTCAGTTGGCCTACCGTGGTGATTCGGCCTCGACGGACAGACTTATCGGCGTCGGCGTCTCAAGCCATTTACCGAGTTCGTCGGCCGGAAGGCTGGTTTGCGCGATCGGGGTGGCATACGCCATGCCCTCGGGCCCGCGCAACTCTGTGCGCCCGTAGCTCACCAGGAGTTCCCAGTTGCCATTGTCCGCCGGGGCAATGGCCATGGTTCCCGGATACAGGGACGCGGCCGGGTGCTCAAGCGCCCTGGTGTCAAAGGTCAGGCTGGCCGGAAGGGCGCCGTGACGTACCTGCCCGCTCCATCGCGCCGCCGCAAGCTCGACCTCGGCAGGAAGCTGCGCGGCGAGCCGGCCGAACGACTCCGGCGCCGTTTCCGGCAGCGGCTCGAAGGCGACGGCATCCGCCCCGCGGCGCAGCAGGAACCGCGGGCCGCGAGGCGGCTGCGCGGCATCGACGTCCGCTGGCCTGCACGTCAACGCGACCTCGCCGTCACTGTGCAGGGCGGCCAGGGCGGCCAGGAACGCCTGGCGATCGCCGGCCGCCCGGCCGAGCACGTAGCCGTACCGCACTCCGGTAGCGGACCGGTACTCGGCCCTGCCGTAGCTGGCGAGCAGGACGCCGCCGGCCGGGTCCCAGACGAGCCAGCCAGGGTAGAGGGAGGCGGCCCTGGCGCTGGCGCCGGCCGGCTCGCGCACCGTGCCGTGCGGAACGCTGGCCACCGCCGCCTGGCCGCACCACTCGGCCTGCCTGATCATGGTGTTGACGGGGAGCATCGCGGCGAAGGCGTCCGCCGCCTCCTTGCTGAGCGTCCTGGAATAGTCGACGGTCACCGGTTCGCTGGAACCGACCTGGACCTCGAATCCCGGCATAAGGCGTCCTCCTAGGAATTCGGCTCTTCGGTGACGCGCGCTGCCTCCAGCACGCGCATGCCGCCTGTCATGGTCCCGTGCACCACCGCGAAGAAGGCATCCTTATTGGTGTCTATGTCCGCGAAATGGCACGCCCAGGCCGCCAGAATGGTGTGGCTACGGGCCTGGGCCTGGCCGTAGGCGAAGACGACCTCGCCGAAATCTCCGGGCCTGACGCAGAGCGAGAACCGCGGGTAGAAGGTGACCAGGTTCTCGCTATCTGAGGCGAGTCCCATGGGCGGCAATGACGTATAGCCTGCTGCTCCGCCCCATCTGAAGTGCCGTATCTCGGCGGTGAAGGGCAGCAGCGACCACCAGGTGGCGCTGCAGGCAGGAGCGGCGTCTTCGAGCAGTACGCCCTCGGCGCGTACCCCGGAAAGTGTCAGCGCGAATCGTTTCATCGCGGGCTCCCCGCGGGCACATCGGAGTCCTGCTCAAATGGTTCCCGAAGCATAGGCACCACTTCCCTTGTGAATAGCTCCATTTGGTCGTGAACAGCTGGCAGGTCTGGCCCGAAGAAGATGGCGCACACCTCGTTGACACCCGCGGCGATGTACTCACGCAGCCGGGCACCGACGGTCTCCGGGGTGCCGATGAGGCGCCTGTCGATGCCGGCGGACGAGCCGCGCGACCCCGGTGAGCCGCGCAGTGACGCGGCGACCTGGGCTTCGGCTGCCTCGGCCGAGCCCGCCAGGCTCATGTTGAACTGGCGGAACACGACGGTAGGCACGGACCGGCCCGCCGCCTTGATCGCCGCGCTCAGCGAGCCGGCAATCTGGCGGATTTCATCGGGAGAGTGGTGCGAGTCGATCCAGCCGTCCGCGTAGCGCGCGAGCCTGTCCATGGCGCCCGCGGCGGCCCCGGCCAGCAGCAGCGGGATGCGGTCGGACCCCGGCAGCGGCGTGACCTGCACGCCCTGGAAGCGGGCGTAGGTTCCGGCGTAGTCCGCGGGCTGGCCGCTCCACAGCACGCGCAGGGCCGCCAGGTAGTCCTCCATCATCTGGCCGCGATTGGGCTCGGTGAGCTCGCCGTGCAGCCGCCGGAACTCTTCCTTCGAGCCGCCGAGGCCGACGCCGACCGACAGCCGCCCCCCGGTCAGGCTGCTGAGCGTCAACGCCTGCCGGGCCAGGAGCAGCGGCGAATGCTCGGGCAGGACCAGGGTGGCGGTCAGGAACCGGATCGCCGAGGTCCGCGCGGCCAGATCGGCGATGACAAGCAGCGGATCATAGTAGCGGGGCGGATCGGGAAAGCTGGTGCGCACGGATGCTTCCGTGTCGGCGAACTCGTTAAGCCAGAGCGAATCAAAGCCGAGTTCCTCCGCGCGGACGGCCACTTCGCGCATCCAATCCGGGGTGATAACGCCGATCGGGTGCAGGCGTCCCTCCCGGCAGTTCGGGATGCCGGTGGCAATGGTGAACTCGCGGCTCGCGGTCGGCACAGTACTCATATCCGTGGCGCTGCTTCCTTATCAGGGCAGAAATATCCGGCTGAATCAAGGCGGCAGGTCAGCGCGAGGCTACCGCCGGGCGCGCTGCAGCAGATCCCAGGCCCGGGCTTGTGTCAGGTCGCGGCGGGCCTGACAAAAATAGTTATCGTCCCTTGTTGGCGAATGTGCTATCGGCCAGGCCGTCAGCCGAAGCGCCCCGGTGCACGTGGGGAATAACGCTCCCGCTGACGAGTACGTCGGTAAATAGCGACAGCCGTACCTGTTTGGCCTTGCTCATATGCTCGGCGGCCAGCGCGGCCGCGGCATCGGGGTCCTGGCGGATAATGGCGTCGAGGATGGCCGCGTGTTCCTGTACCGCGGCCGGGCCGCGGCCAGGGACGCTCAGCGTCGTCCCGCTGTAGCGGCCGAGGTGCGCCTGGAGCCTGGTCAGCGCGTCCAGGCAGGCGGCGTTTCTGGCGGTCAGCCATACCGCCTGGTGGAAGGCGAGATTGGCGCCGGCGGCACCGGACGGTTGCTCCTGGCCTGTTCCGACCGCCGCCGCGAAGTCCTCGTTCAGCCGCTGCAAGGTCGCGATGTCCATCTCACGACGGCGCTCCGCCGCGTCCCTGGACGCGACCGCCTCTAGGGCAGCGCGTACTTCATAGATATCGAGTATCTCCTCGGGACTTCTCTCCCGGACCTCCATGCCCCGAGGGCCGCGGCCGAGCAGGCCATCCTGTTCTAGCCGGAACAGCGCCTCTCTAATCGGCGTGCGGCTTACCCCCAGGTCGGCAGCCAGCGCTGATTCGGAGATGGGCATACCAGGACGAAGACGGGCCGCCAGAATATCCGAGCGAAGCGACTCGTAGACGGCTTCAGGACCGGTACGTTTCATGGCCACAACTTCGTTCCCGCGAATGTGCTCTTCCACCCGATTCTAGGGGGAGCCGGCCAGGTTGTGGCGGCGCGAAGAAGAATCGGGCTATATCCGGCTGAGGCGTGACTGCGACCGCCGAGGCAGTCACCGGTTAACGAGCAGAAACAGCACACGTGTCCTCCTTACGAGTCCGTGCTTCAGCCTGTATTCATACGTCTATTTCCGTATTCGGCTGTACATGGTAGTATACAGCTGTGTGTATGCACGTCAAGCAGACCCGTCAGGCAGGCGTCGCGGCCAGCAGCCGGCGGCCGCGCCGTGCGTTGCCTGCGGTACGGCAGAGCGGGGATGGGAGAGCATGGGATGACAGTGAGATTCGGTTACAAGGCATCGGCGGAGCAGTTCGGCCCCCGGGAGTTGCTGGAGTTGTCGGTGCTGGCCGAAGACCTGGGATTCGACATCATCGCCGTCTCCGACCACTTCCAGCCATGGCGGCATCAGACCGGCCACGCGCCGGCTGTCCTGCCCTGGCTCGGCGCCCTCGGCCAGGCCACAACGAACGCCACCCTCGGCACTAGCGTGCTCACCCCCACGCTCCGCTACCATCCCTCGGTCGTCGCTCAGGCCTTCGCCACGCTCGCCTGCCTCAGCCCGGGACGGGTGTTCCTCGGCGTCGGCACCGGCGAGTCCATGAACGAGACCCCGGCGACCGGCCAGCCGTGGCCGGGGGCCAAGGAGCGCCGAGAGCGGCTGGCCGAGGCCATCGAGTTGATCAGGGAGCTGTGGACGTCCGATCGCGTCACGTTCGATGGCCGGTTCTACCGGACGGTCGCGGCGACGATATACGACCGTCCGGAGACCCCGCCGCCGGTCTACATGGCCGCGTCCGGCCCGCTCGCGGCCGCGCTGGCCGGGCGCGCGGGAGACGGGTTCATCTGCACAAGCGGCAAGGACCCCGCCCTGTACCAGACGCTGATCGCCCAGGTAGAAGCCGGGGCCGCGCAGGCCGGCCGGGATCCGGCCGACGTGCGGCGGATGATCGAGGTCAAGGTGTCCTACGACACGACGGCCGAAAAGGCACGCGAGGCGTGTCACTGGTGGGCGGCACTGGCCCTCACCCAGGACGAGAAGGCAGGCGTGGAGGATCCCAGGGAAATGGAACGGCTAGCCGATGCCGCCGCCGACCGGGCCCACACCAGGTTCATCGTTTCCGCCGATCCTGACGAGATGGTCGAGGCCATAGCGGCCTACACCGACCTCGGATTCACCGAACTGGTCTTCCATGGCCCGCACCCCGACCAGCGCAGCTTCCTCGAGCGTTTCGGGCGTGACGTGCTGCCCCGCCTCCGGCAGCGATTCGGCGCTGGCTGAGAAACCCTGCTGCCGCCGTCCCGGGGAATCGGCAGCCCACGGGGAGCACCACTGCCCGTTCGGCCCAAAAAAGATCTTAATTTTTATCCGAACGAGCCGTGGTTGCAGTTTCGCGAGCCTTCTTCTGCCTAGTTGGCGGCGTCCGTGCCGATCCTGATTGCGGGGCGCCCGGGATCAGTCGCCGGGGTCGGCGGCGATGGGGATGCCGGTCAGGCCGGCCTTGCGGTTGCGCTCGCCGAGTCGCCAGAAGACCAGGCCGAGGGCGATCATCGCGGCCATCGAGCCGAGCGTCACCCACTCGAAGAACGGGCGGGACACGCTGTAGGCCGACTCGATCGAGTAGGACTGGCCGAACAGGTTGTTGATCGCGCCCGGCCACAGCAGCGTGATCGCGGTGACCACGACGAACAGCTCGGTGATGATCACCACCGCCCAGGCGCCCGCGGACCCGCCCGGGACCCGGTACGGGCGCTGCACGTTCGGGTACTTGCGGCGCAGGATCAGCAGGGCGGGGAAGATGGCGACATAGTCAACCGCGGTGGACGAGATCGTCAGCGCCAGCATGATGGAGAAGAAGCTGGCCAGGCTGCCGCTGGTGGCGACGAACACGATCACGCACATCGCCGAGGCGACCACGCCTGAGCTGAGGTTGACCGCGATCGGCGTGCCGAAGCTGGTGAACCGGCCCATCCAGGCCGGCGCCGCGCCGTCCAGGGCCGCGATGGCCTGGGTGCGGTCCGCGCCCTCCAGCCACACCGCGCCGCTGCTGACGAGCGTGATGATCACCAGGGCAGCGAAGGCGTAGTCCAGCGGGTGGGAGTGGAACGTGGCGGACACGTCCGAGAACGCATCGGCGAATCCGCCCACGCTGGACAGCTGGGCCTTCGGGATCACCAGCACGATGCCGCCGATGACCAGGGCGTAGAGCACCGCGGCGATGACACCGGACCGGACGATCATGGCCGGGACGTCGCGCCTCGGGTTGCGCATCTCCTCGGCGGCGCCGGTGGACAGCTCGAAGCCGACCCACATGAACACGAGGATGCCGATCACGGTCAGGAAGCCGGTGAGCGTCGGCTTGAAGTCGCCCGCCGCCGACGTCCCGTGCGGCCTGCCGTGCTGCGCGAGGAACGCGATGAACAGCGCGGTGAACAGGCCGACCACGGCGATCTTGACGAACGTGCCGATGTTCGGGCCCCACTTGCCGATCCGGAACGCGACGATCGCGATCCCGGTGGTGACCCAGATGAACACCAGGCCGATCACGATCTCCCAGGTGGTGCTCAGCGGCTTGGTGAGCACGAAGCTGTTCAGCGTGGCGATCGTCGCGGCGGTCAGCGTGCCGCCCACCCACAGCGGGTTGGACAGCCAGTACAAGATCGCGGTCACCGCGCCGACCGCGCGCCCGAACGACATCCTGGCCCATTCGTAGGGCCCGCCCTCGACCGGGAACGCGGCGCCGAGCTCCGCGACCAGCATGCCGTACGGGATCAGGAAGATCACCAGCGAGAAGGCCAGCCAGGTAATGGCCTGCGCGCCGCCCTGGGCGGCGGCGGCGATGCTGTCCAGGCCCACGATCGCGCACGCGGTGAACAGCACCAGGTCGAGCCGGCCGAGCACCTTCCGCAGCTTGGCCTTCTCCTTGACGGCGAGGGTGCCCTCCGCCGTCCCCGTCGTGTCAATAGCCGCCATCTGAGCCTCCGGGGGATGCACAGCCCGCTTGGAGGAACAGTAAAGCCCGGATGGTAACGACGGCTAGGCCCAATCGGTGCGCGGGTTTGTCGTCCCAGGCGGACGACCCGCGGCCGCTCAGTTGAACGGGTAGATGTAGGCGGACGTACCGTCGCTCCCCCACTGGATGGCCACGGCGCTGCCGGGCCAGGGCACGTTGTGGAAGGTCGCGTAGGCCACGATCGAGTCGCCTGGCGGCACGGTCGCCGTCCAGTCCGGGTTCTGGGAGCACGTGGTGCTTGAGGCCGCGACCGTGCCGTCGTCGCCGTCGCCCCCGGACATGTGCTCCTGAACGACCGAGAGGTCTAGGTCGTCGGATCCCTGGCACGTCAGGCTGAGGGTGGACGACGTGGTGTTCTGGTATGTCACGCCCACGGTCCAGTAGAGCGGCTCGCCTGAGGAGTAGTTCTGCACGACCGTCGAGGACCACGACAGCTCGAAGCCGCCGAAGTCGCTGCTGATCAGCGCGTTGGGATCGGGGTAGGTCCCGGCCTTGGTGCAGCCGGTGCCGTCCGGCTGGCACACGCTGGCGGGAGGCCCGGACGCTGTGGTCGGCGACGGGGACGGGGACGGGGAGGGGGACGGGGA
>Ga0070763_10000224_pt1 | contig 13775 bp, 12 predicted proteins | sample HubBroMetageWRM3_FD_67279 | JGI IMG/M metagenome (GOLD analysis project Ga0070763, IMG submission 67279) | Warmed soil microbial communities from the Hubbard Brook experimental Forest, New Hampshire - Hubbard Brook CCASE Soil Metagenome WRM 3 | ecosystem: Environmental > Terrestrial > Soil >... | reverse complement strand
GGCTGGGCCCCGGCCGGATCCACCACTGCATGCGGATGATCGGCGCGGCCGAGCGCGCGCTCCGGCTCATGTGCGAGCGGGCCGCCGGCCGGACGGCCTTCGGCAAGACGCTGGCCGAGCAGGGAGTCATCCAGGACTGGATCGCCGAGTCCAGGGTGCGGATCGAGCAGGCGCGGCTGCTGGTGCTCAAGACCGCGTGGCTGATGGACACCGTGGGCAACAAGGGCGCGCATGCCGAGATCCAGGCGATCAAGATCGTGACCCCGGCGATGGCCGAATGGGTGATCGACAAGGCGGTCCAGGTGCACGGCGCGGGAGGGGTCAGCCAGGACTTCCCGCTCGCCCAGCTGTGGGCCGGGGCGCGCTCGCTCAGGTTCGCCGACGGTCCGGATGAGGTGCACAAGCGGTCACTCGCCCGCCGCGAGCTGAGGAAGGTTACCGGCCCGGGCACCACGGCCCGTTCGGACCAATAAAAAGGAGAAACCCAGTGACACAAACAGTCGCGATCGTGACCGGCGCTGCCCGGGGCATCGGCGCCGCGACGGCGCGCAGGCTGGCCGCGGACGGGATGGCCGTGGCGGTCCTCGACCTGGACGAGGCCGCGTGCGCGGTGCCGGTGAAGGAGATCGCCGACGCCGGCGGCCGCGCGATCGCGGTCGGTGCCGACGTGAGCAAGACCGACCAGGTGACAGCCGCGGTCGACCTGGTGGCGGCCGAACTCGGCGGGCCCACCGTGCTGGTCAACAACGCCGGCGTGATCCGCGACAACCTGCTGTTCAAGATGACCGACGACGACTGGGACACGGTGCTCGGGGTGCACCTGCGCGGCGCGTTCCTGATGAGCCGCGCGGTGCAGAAGTACATGGTCGACCAGAAGTACGGGCGGATCGTCAACCTGTCGTCCTCCTCCGCGCTCGGCAACCGCGGTCAGGTCAACTACTCCGCCGCGAAGGCCGGCATGCAGGGCTTCACCAAGACGCTCGCGATAGAGCTGGGACGCTACGGGGTCACCGCGAACGCGGTGGCGCCCGGGTTCATCGCCACCGACATGACCGCGGCCACGGCCGCCCGGGTCGGCATGCCGTTCGAGGACTTCCAGCAGGCCGCCGCGCAGCGGATCCCGGTTGGCCGGGTCGGCCAGCCGGCCGACGTGGCCAACCTGATCTCGTACCTGGTCAGCGAGGGCGCGGGCTTCGTCTCCGGCCAGGTCATCTACGTCGCCGGCGGCCCGCTATGCTAGCCGGGGCTCGCCGTGGCTGAGGACCTGGGCACGCCGGAGGGGATCCGCGCCCGGGCGCGCGCGTTCCTTGCCGAGCACGACCCGGCGGAGATGCCCAAGCAGGACTTCCTCGACGCCCGGTTCGACGCGGGCCTGGCCTGGGTGCACTACCCGGAGGGGCTCGGCGGGCTCGGCCTGCCGCGCTCGCTGCAGGCGGTCGTGGACGCCGAGTTCGCGGCGGCAGGCTCGCCGGGCAACGACGCCGACCGCAACGCGATCGGCCTGGGCATGGCGGCGCCGACGATCCTGGCCTACGGCAACGACGAGCAGCAGCACCGCTGGCTGCGCAGGCTCTGGACCGGCCAGGACATCTGGTGCCAGCTGTTCAGCGAGCCGGGCGCCGGCAGCGACCTGGCCGCGCTGGCTACCCGGGCCGTGCGGGACGGGGACGACTGGGTGGTCTCCGGGCAGAAGGTGTGGACCTCCCAGGCGCACCTGGCCCGGCGGGCGCTGCTGCTCACCCGCACCGACCCGGACGTGCCCAAGCACCAGGGGCTGACCTACTTCGTCTGCGACATGACCGCGCCGGAGGTGGAGGTCCGCCCGCTGCGCCAGCTCACCGGCGAGGCCGAGTTCAACGAGGTGTTCCTGACCGACGTGCGGATACCCGACACGGACCGGCTCGGCCAGGTCGGCGAGGGCTGGAAGGTCGCCACCGCCACCCTGATGAGCGAGCGGGTGAGCATCGGCAGCGGGCGGGCGCAACCGCGGGAGGGCGGCATGATCGGCCCGGCCGCCGCCACCTGGCGCTCGCGTCCCGCGCTGCGCACCCGCGGCCAGCACGACCGGCTGCTGCGGCTGTGGACCGACGCGGAGGTGGCGCGGCTGGCGGGGGAGCGGCTGCGGCAGCAGCTCGCGGCCGGCCAGCCCGGACCGGAGGGTTCCGCCGCGAAGCTGGTCTTCGCCAGGCTCAACCAGGAAATCTCCGGGTTCGAGCTGGAACTCGTGGGCGGCGACGGGCTGCGCTACGACGACTGGAGCATGCACCGCCCCGAGCGCGCCAACTTCTTCGGCCGCGGCCCCGGCTACCGCTACCTGCGCGCCCGTGGCAACTCCATCGAGGGCGGCACCTCGGAGATCCTGCGCAACATCATCGCCGAGCGCGTGCTCGGCCTGCCGCAAGAACCCCGGGTGGACAAGGACGTGCCATGGAAGGACCTGCCCAGATGACCGTACGGGCTGATGCCGCAGCGCAGGATCCGGCCGCCTTCCCTGATCTTCTTTATTCGGATGCCGAACGGGCACTGGCAGACAGCCTGAGCTCGCTGCTTGCCGACCGGGGCGGAACGGATAAAACGCTGGCGAGGACCGAGTCGCCGGAGACGTACGACGACGGCCTGTGGCACGCGGTCGCCGCCGAGCTGGGCTGCGCGGGGCTGCTCATTCCCGAACGCGACGGCGGCGCCGGTGCCTCCTACCGGGAGGCCGCGGCCGCCGCGGAGGCGCTCGCGGGCTCCGTCGCCCCGGTACCGTTCCTCGGCAGCGCCGTCGTCGCCACCACCGCCCTGCTGAGCGTGGCCGAGGGCGCCGCCGACTCCACGGGTACCCCGTTCACGCCGGCCGGGGCCGCGGCCGGCCTGCTCCGCCGGATGGCGGACGGGGGCGTGACCACGGCGCTTGCGGTGCCGTTCGCGACCGCTCCCGGGGGGGCCTTCCCGGTCTCGGTGCGGGTAGCCGCGCCACGGCCCGGCGACGGCGCGGCCGGGGTGGCACGGCTGCGCGGCGCGGTCAGCGGGGTCGCCGACGCGCTGCCCGCAAGCGTGCTGATCGTTCCCGCCGAGGGTGTGCCGAACGCGCTGTACCTGGTCGACATGTCCTCGGCAGGCGTGTCCAAGGCGCCGGTGACGTCGCTGGACATGACCAGGCAGCTGTGCGACCTGTCGTTCGACGACGCCCCTGGCACGCTGATCGCGTCCGGCCCGGCGGCGGCGAAGGCGGTCGCCGCGGCGCTGGCCGCGGGCGCGGCCATCCTCGCCGCCGAGCAGGTCGGTCTTGCGCAGCGCTGCCTGGACATGACGGTGGCGTACGTGAAGGAACGCCGCCAGTTCGCCCGGCCCGTCGGGTCCTTCCAGGCGCTCAAGCACCGGCTCGCGGACGTGTGGGTGGCGGTCAGCCAGGCCCGCGCGGCCTCCAGGTACGCGGCGGCCTGCCTCGCGTCAGGCAACCCGGACGCGAAGGTCGCGGTGGCCCTGGCCAAGGCGTACTGCTCGGAGGCCGCGGTGCTCGCCGCGCAGGAGTGCGTGCAGATGCACGGCGGCATCGGCTTCACCTGGGAGCACCCCGCGCACCTGTACCTGAAGCGCGCGAAGGCGGACTCGATCGCGTTCGGCACCCCGGACGCGCACCGCGCGGCGCTGGCCTCGCTGGTCAACCTGCCTGCCCCGTGAGCGCGCCGGACGAGGACGACCTGCGCCAGCGCGTCGGCCGCCTCTCGCTCGAGCAGAAGGTCCGGCTGCTGACCGGCGCGGACTTCTGGTCGCTGTATCCCGAGCCGGCCGTCGGCCTGCGCGCGATTGTGGTCTCCGACGGCCCGGCCGGGGTTCGCGGCCAGACCTGGGACGAGCGCGACACCTCCGCCAACGTGCCGTCGCCGACGGCCCTGGCGGCGACCTGGGACACCGGGCGGGTCGAGGCGATCGGCAGGCTGCTCGCGCACGAGGCGCGGCGGATGGGCGTCGACGTGCTGCTCGCCCCCACCGTGAACCTGCACAGGACCCCGTATGCCGGCAGGCACTTCGAGTGCTACTCCGAGGACCCGCTGCTGACCGCGCAGATCGGCGCGGCCTACGTGCGCGGGCTGCAACGCTCCGGCGTCGGCGCCTGCGTCAAGCACTTCGTCGCCAACGACTCAGAGACGCAGCGGATGACGGTCGACGTCCGCGTCGACGACCGCACGCTGCACGAGCTGTACCTGGCGCCGTTCGAGGTAATCGTGCGTGAGGCGGGCGCGTGGTCGGTGATGGCCGCCTACAACGCCGTCAACGGGTCGACCATGACCGCCAGCCCGCTGCTGCGCGACATCCTGCACGACGAGTGGGACTACGACGGCCTGGTGGTGTCGGACTGGACCGCCGCCCGCTCCACCGAGGCCGACGCGAACGCGGCCCTCGACCTTGCCATGCCGGGGCCCGCGAGCATGTTCGGCCCCTGGGGAGACGCCCTGCTCGCCGCGGTCGCCGCCGGCGAGGTCGCCGAGCCGCTCATCGACGACAAGGTGCTGCGCATCCTCCGCCTGGCCGCCCGCGTCGGCGCCCTGGCCGATGCCCCCGGGCACCCGCTCACCCCGTACAGGCAGCAGGAAATAGCCAGCGAGCTGCGCGGCGCCGCGGCCGCCTCGTTCGTGCTGGCCCGCAACGACGGCCTGCTCCCGCTCGGCCGGCCCGGGCGGGTGGCGGTCATCGGCCCGAACGCCGAGGTCGCGCGGACGCTCGGCGGCGGCAGCGCGACCGTCTACCCGCCCTATACGGTCTCGCCGCTTGACGGCCTGCGCGAGGCCGGGCTCGACGTCGCGTTCACGCCAGGCGCCCGCTCGCACCTGCGGACCGGGGCCGCCCGGGCGCCGTGGCTGCTGCGGCCGGACGGATCCGGTCCCGGGGCCGAGGTGCGCCTGTATGCCGCCTCCGGCGAGCTTGCCGGATCGGAGCGGCGGGACGGCGCCGCCTTCCAGTGGATGGGCGGGTTCGGAGCGCACCGGCCGCCGGAGTCGATCGCCCGGCTGGAGGTCCGCTGTGCGATCCGGGCCACCGGCGCGGGCACCTACCGGATCGGCGTCTCCGGGCTGGGCCGTTACCGCCTGATGGCGGACGGCGCGGAGGTCTTCGACGCCACGCTGTCGATGCCGCCGGACGCGGACATCGCCGAGATCCTCGTGACCCCGCCGCAGCGGCTGGCACCGCTTGAGCTCGCCGCGGGTCAGTCCGTTTCGGTGCTCGTCGAGCACGATGTCCAGTCCTCACCGCTCGCGGCACTGGGCACGTTCCTGGAGCTTGACCTCGATCCGCCGCACGGCACCGACGACGAGGAGATCGAGGCCGCGGTCTCGCTGGCGGCCGCGAGCGACGTGGCCGTGGTGGTGGTCGGCACCACCGCCCAGGTGGAGAGCGAGGGCTTCGACCGCACGTCGCTGGCCCTGCCGGGCCGCCAGGACGAACTGGTCCGCCGGGTCGCGCAGGCCAACCCGCGGACCGTGGCGGTGGTCAACTCCGGCGCCCCGGTGCTGCTGCCCTGGGCCGCGGACGTGGCGGCGGTGCTGCTGACCTGGTTCGGCGGCCAGGAACTCGGCCACGCTCTCGCCGACGTGCTGCTCGGCGACGCCGAGCCCGGCGGGCGGCTGCCCACCACCTGGCCGGCCGACGAGGAAGGCCTGCCGTCGACGCAACCGGTCGACGGCGTGCTGACCTACGGCGAGGGCCTGTTCATCGGCTACCGCGGCTATGACCGCGACAATCGCCGGCCGCTCTTCCCGTTCGGGCACGGCACCGGCTACACCACCTGGTCATACGACTCCATCGCCGTGCCCGTCGACCTGGCGGGCGCCCCGGTCGCCGTCACCGTCCGCAATACCGGCACGCGGCGCGGCCGGGAGGTCGTCCAGCTCTACGCGTCCCGGCCGGGCTCCGCGGTACAGCGCCCGGTGAAGTGGCTGGTCGGCTTCGCCGCCGTCGACGCCGACCCCGGTGCGGCGGTCACCGCCGTGATACAGGTCCCCGAGCGCGCCCTCCAGCACTGGACCGAACGCGGCTGGGTCCTCGAGCCGGGCACCTTCGTCCTGGCCGCCGGCCCCTCCGCCGCGTCCTTGCCGCTGTCCGCCGAGGTCGCCGTCGGATAACCCGGAAGCCGGCCTGATCATCACCGGGATCCGCTCGACGTTGACCGGTGCGCCGTCCTTGGCCGAGCTCTCGAACACCTCGATCGTGCCGTGCCCGGCCCGGGCGGCCGGGTAAGGGATCGTCACCGAGTAATCGCCGCGGCAGCCCGTGCCGCAGCTCGCGGTGGTGAAGGTCCTGGCGATCTCGCGGCCGGCCGAGTCCAGGATGCGCACGCTGACCACCGCCTCGAAGACGTCTGCGGTGCCTGACACGGTGACCGGGCTGGTGACCTGCTGGCCGATGACCGGGCTCTGCACCGTTATGGCCGGCAGGTAGCCGCCGTACATCGCGCGGGTCTGCGGGCTCTGCACCGGAACTCCGCCGATCATCGTGACGCCGTGGCCGTCGATCTGGAACCGCACGCCGGTGACCGTCGGGAACTGCGTCAGCGTGTACACCACCTGCGCGATCCGCGCCGGCATCGTCGACGGGCCGGCTCCCGACTCGAAGGCGGAGCTGAGGTCGGCGGTGGCGATCCCGGCGCTGACGCTCAGGCCGAGCAGCGCGGTGCCGGCCGGGATCTGCGAGCGCAGTGCGGCCGCGTACTCGGCCGCCGAGGGCCCGGCCAGCAGGCGATCAACCGCGGCCCGGCCGGCGCCCGGGGTGGCGGGGACGGTCCGGCCGGTCACGAACAGCTTGCCGTGCTGGGTGAACCACACCTGAAGGCCGATCTGGCCCGGTGTGGCCTGCCCGGGTGACGTGCTGCCCGCCGGCTGGCCGCCCGGCGACTGGCCGCCCGCCGACGGACGCTGCTGGCCGCCCGGCGTCGGCGCCGCGCTTACGGGCCTGCCGCCGGTGGCCGCGCTGGCGGACGGCGTGGCGGTACCCGCGGGGGCCGGACCCAGCGAGCCGGCCGCGTCCGTCCCGCACGCCGCGGTGAGCAGGCCGACGCAGATGATCATTATGGGCAGGCGCTTCATGGTGGCCCCCTTCGTATCGCCCCGATCCCCCCACGGTGCGCCGGCCGCCCTGCCGTCACCTCACCGCTGCATCACAGTTCGCTCACATCGCCGGCCGGCCCGGACGGCAGCGTCAGCCGGAACACCGACCCCCGCGCCACGTCGCTGGACACTTCGATGAACCCGCCGAGGAGCCTGGCGTTTTCCCGTGCGATGGCCAGGCCAAGGCCGCTGCCCGCGCTTGTCCGCGCGGAGTCGGCCTTGTAGAAGCGCTCGAACACGTGCGGCAGGTGCTCCGGCGGGATGCCGGGCCCCGCGTCGGCCACCTCGGCGTACCCGTCCGCGCTGATCCGCACCGTGACCTCGCGGCCGCTGTGCTCGACCGCGTTACCCATCAGGTTGGCCAGGATCCGCTCGAGCAGGCGCGGGTCGGTCGCCAGCGTGAGCGGGTCGCCCCGCACGGCCACCCGGCCGTCCCAGCCGCGCGCGCCGACGATCGCGCTCACCAGTGCCCGGACGTCGACCAGCCGGCGCTGGACCGGTTCGGTCCCCGCGTCGAGCCTGGAGATCTCAAGTAGCTCGTCGACCAGCGTCCTGAGCCTGCTCACGTCGGCGATCAGCAGTTCCACCGGCCGGCGGGCCGGGTCAGGCAGGTCGCCGACCTGGTCGCGGAGCAGCGAGGCCCCGGCCACCAGGGCGGAAAGCGGCGTGCGCAGTTCGTGCGCGACGTTCGCGGTGAACCGCAGCTCGCGTGCCTGCGCCGCCGACAGCGCGGCGATCTTCGCCTCGAGCGCGTCGGCCATCTCGTTGAAGGCCGCGGCCCAGCTGCCGAACTCGTCGCCCGCGCCGGCCGGCAGCCTGGTATCGAGCCGGCCGTCGGTGATCGCCCTGGCGGCCTGGCTGGCCTGGGCGACAGGTTCCAGCGTCCGCCGGGCCAGCGTCCGCCCGGCCAGCGCCGCGAGCAGCAGCACGCCGAGCCAGGCCGCGGCCAGCGCGTTGCGCAACTGGTCGAGGTTGTGCTCGATGTTCTGCTCGGGGAAGAACAGGTAGAGTTCGGCGGCCGAACCGGGTACCCGGCCCGCCAGCACCAGGTAGGGCAGTCCGGCGACGTCCATCCGCTGATAGCCGAGCTGCCCCTGCCGGACCAGGCTCCGCAGCGCCGCCGGGATCGGCGGATTGACCTGGGCATTCGAGACGGCGCTGCGGCCATCGGGGAAGATCAGCACCGCGTGGCTGCCCCGCTGCTCGTAGGCCTGGACGAAATCGGCGGCCTCCGGGTAGCTGATCGCCGCGGCCAGGTTCAGGTCCTGCCTGGCCTGGACCGTGCTCGCGGTCAGCGAGCCCTCAAGCCGCGCCTGGCGTACCAGCAGGTACGAGGCGACCGCCAGGCTGCCGGCCGAGATCGCCGCGACAAGCACGAAGGCGACCACCAGCCGTCGCCGCAGCCCGCCCCGCCGCAGCCCGCCCCGCCGCAGCCCGCCCCGCCGCAGCCCGCCCCGCCAGGCCATGCCCTAGGTCCTGTCCATGCGGTACCCGACCCCGCGGACCGTCTTGATCAGCGCCGGACGCGACGGATCGTCCTCCACTTTGGCCCGCAGCCGCCCGATCGCCACGTCCACCAGGTGAGCGTCCCCGAGGTACTCGTAGTCCCACACGCGCTGCAGCAGCAGCTCCCTGGTGAACACCTGGCCCGGCCGCCTGGCCAGCTCAAGCAGCAGCCGGAACTCGGTCGCGGTCAGCGCGACCTCGACGCCGTCCTTCCGCACGGTGAAGCCCGCCGGATCTATCTCAAGCCCGCCGGCCACGACCGCCGTGTCCTCCGCCGGAGCCACCGCCCGCCGTAGCACCGCGCGCAGCCGCGCGATCAGCTCGGGCAGCTCGAAGGGCTTCTTGACGTAGTCGTCCGCGCCAGACTCCAGCCCGACCACCAGGTCGATCGTGTCGGTCCTCGCGGTCAGCATCACGATCGGGACCCGGCTGAACTTCCTGATCTCCCTGCAGACCTCGAACCCGTCCAGCGACGGCAGCATCACGTCCAGGATCACCGCGTCGAATCCGCCCGCCCGCACCCTCGACAGCCCCTCCCGGCCGTCGATCGCCGTGGCCACCCGGAAGCCGGCCGCCTTCAGCCCGATGGACGCGATCTCACGGATCGGCCCGTCGTCCTCAACAAGCAGCAGGCGCTCATCCACCGTCCGGCCTTTTCCGGCATGTGCTCACCGGTTCGCACAGCCACCCCTGTAGTTGCATAGTACGTGCGCTCAATCCCGTCTCAATCGGCCGTGAAGGCCGCGGTGGCACGCTGATGGTCATAAGCAGCCAGCGGGCCGGGCGGGCCTGCGCCTGGCGGGACTGCGGATCTGGAAACGGGGTTTCGCGATGGACACTTGGACGAGGTTCCTTGACTGCCCGGCCTACCTGGACCGGCACGGCACGGAACGCTGCGGGCTGCCCGCCGTAGTGGAGGACCGCTATACGGTCGAATCCCTGGACGGGCCGCTGGACAGCGTGCGCATCCGCTGCCCGCGCGGCCACTGGTTCAACGGCCCGGTCGACGCGCTGACCTGGCAGCAGGCGCCGCCCGCGGCTTCAAACGCGGCACCCGTGCTTGCCGTCGGCGCGGTCCGCCACGCCGAGTAAGAGCCCCGCGGCCTAGCCTCCAGGTAGTGGGAGTGGCACCGCCTACCGAAAACGGTATGCGGTGTAGCACCCACTACCTTGCTGTTAGTCGGCTGCGGTGCCCGTTTGTGACTAGGGGAACAGCGCGATTGACGCGGTGAAGGTGTGCAGGAAGTTCTGCCCGCCTACCGGCCCGAGTTCTCCCGCGCAGAAGAAGCCAGCCACCGGGATCTCGCCCAGCATCTTCGCGATCAGCCCGGCGTCGTGGTCCGGTTCGGAGAACAGCCGGGATCCGCGGCCGTTGCAGGTGAACAGCAGGGCCCCGGCCGCCCGGCGGCCGTCAAGGGCGGCGGTCTCCCGTTCCAGGAGTCGGCGGAGATCCTCGTCGGCCGAGCGGGCGTCCCGGACATGGAACTGCACGGTCTGGCCCACCTCCACCTCTTCCCCGACCGCGATGGCTCCCGATTCCGGGTCGGCGCCGACGATGCCGCGGACCAGGAAGTCGCCCTGCCCGGGATCGGCCTGGTACTCGTTGATGACCAGCCCGAGGTGCGCACCCTGGCCGAGTAGCTCGCGGTCCGGTCCGGGTAGCGCCGCGGCCAGCTCCCGCAGCCGGACCAGCGGCGGCCGCCCGCCGAGCTCGAAGATCAGGCTGCCCTCGGCCCGGGTGATGGTGTAGGGGTCACCGACCGGGCGGCAGCCCTGCGCCACAAGGGAATGAACCTCGGCCCGCGGCAGGTGTGCGCCGACCGCGCCATCGGAGGTCACCCGGCCGTCAAGGAACAGTCGGCTCTGCCGCTGCCGCAGCCCGCCGGTGGCCATCCCGCCCGTCACCGCCGCGCCCGGCACGTGCTCGTTCAGGTAAGCCAGCAAGGTCTCGGCGGGGAACGTGAACGGGTCGCAGATCATCAGGTGCGCCCCCACCGGGTCCGGCCCGAACCGGTAGCCGCCGAACGCGCCCCCGCTCGCCGTCCGGACGAACTCCATGCCGAACGTCTCGACCGGGCCGAGGTCAGCAGCCAGCCAGAGCGAGACGGCGGGCCCGGACTCGACCTCGCGGGCGCCGCCGGCCACCCCGTCCGCCACGCAGCCGATGAGCGGGAGCGGGCCGGTCTGCGCGGCGACCGCCGCGGCGAGCGCCTCGGCCGAGCCGAAGAAGTGGGCCGACGCGAACAGCACGCCGAACGACGGGGACAGTCCCCCGAGCGGCTCCCGGGCCTGCTGGACGGCCTGCCTCGCCGCCTCGCCGACGTCCGCGGTGCGGACGAGGGCACCACCCGCCTTCACCAGCCCAGGTTACCCGCCCACCCTGTACAACAGCTGGGCGCGGATATCTAATCGAGGCTAGTTGCCACACCGGCCATCGAGAGGAGACAGGCGTGTTCCGATTCCGCCGTACCGCGGCCACCTTAATGGGTATCGGAGCTGTAGTCGCGCTCAGCGTCCTGCCGGCGATCCCGGCCAGCGCTCACGCCAGCGACATCAAGATCGATAGCGCAAGCAGCTATCAGTACTACCTGTACTGCAACGAAAACGACTCGCCGCCGCCGTGCAACCTGCAGGGCAGCGAGCAGCTCGTCTTCGACGTGTGGAACGCGGACGGCGGGCCTGCGTCCACCGTGGGATACACGATCATCAACGGCTCGGCCGTGGACGGCGTCGGCTTCAACATCCCGGTGACCGGCACGATCGACGTCCCGTCGGGCGGCGGGACCGGGGCCCTCATCGTCCCGGTGCTCAACGCCAGCGGGCCGGGCTCGACCGGGACGTTCACCGTCAAACTTGCCACCGGCGCTACGGCCACGGGGACGATCATGCCGGGCGCCGAGGTGCCCTCGGACTGCTCGCTGTCGGCCACTAACAACACCGCGATCTCGATCACCTGCACGGACCGTCCCGTCGGCCAGACCTGGTACGCCTGGGCCTGGTGCCCGGCCTTCAAGATCGTGCTCAAGGAGGGCAATGAGGTGACAGGTGATGGCACGTCCACCGTCGTCTGCGACGCCTACTCACCGCTGTACGGTGAGGCCTGGTTCGCCTCCTTGTCATGACACCCGCGGCCGGCAGCGATGCCGCCCTGACTGAATGAACCACCGCTGGCGTCCGGATCGCGGTCCGGACGCCAGCTCGCGGGCCGAATACGACCTGAGAGTCTTCTCCCGAATGTCTCTGAATGCCTCTGAATGGTTTGTCTGTTCGCGGTGAAAAGTTACCCTCGCGAGCATGGGGAAAGCTGGCAAGGATAAACGGGGTACCAGCCGCGGCCAGAAAATCGCGGCGCAGCGGGCCGCTGCCAGGCGCGCCGAGGTCCGCCGCCGGGTCATGCTCGCGGCCGGGAGCATCGTCGCAGTCGTGGCGGTGGTCCTCACGTTCGTTCTGGTCAAGGCCAATTCCGGGCCGGGCACCGCGCCGCTGGCGAGCAACGGCCCGACCGGGGCCGCGCTGGCCAGCGTGGTCAGGGACGTCACCACCGTGCCGGCCAGCGTGCTGGACAAGGTCGGCGCTGGCACGATCGACCGCGGCGGCATCGGCAGCGTCAACCCGGCGGGCAGTGACTACATCGCGCCGGTCAGCGGTCCGCTGCTCACCTCGGGCGGCAAGCCGGAACTGCTGTACATAGGGGCGAACTACTGCCCGTACTGCGCGGCGGAACGGTGGGCGATGATCGTCGCGCTGAGCCGGTTCGGCACCTTCTCCGGGCTCAGCACCATTCACTCCTCCACCACCGATTCGCCGGCCGGCATCCCGACTTGGACGTTCTTCGGGTCGAGGTACACAAGCAAATACCTGACGTTCACCTCGGTCGAGGAAACGCAGAATTACCGTAAGGGCAATTCCGCCGCGCTGAATGTCGGCTACGTTCCGCTGCAGACGCCGACCGCCGCGCAGCAGGCGCTGCTCGAGCGGTACGACACCAGCGGGTACATACCGTTCATCGATGTCGCCAATAAATACGTCGAGGTGGGCAACCTGCTGCCCTACGGGCCGCAGGTCCTGCAGGGGCTGAGCTGGAGCCAGATCGCCCAGGCGATGCAAGATCCGTCCAGCACCGTCGCCCAGTGCGTGGACGCGTCCGCGAACTACCTCACCGCCGCGATCCTGAAGGTCACGGGCAACCAGCCCGCGAGCGCCTGCACGCCCGCGGTCAAGGCACTGGAGACCCAGCTCGGCTGACGACCACGACTGTTGCCAACCGGCGGTCAGGGATGGACCGGGCCGCTGGGGCCGCGGTCGAGGCGGATCGACTGCATGATCGCGAACGTCGTGGTCCTGGTGTAGACCTCGATGTCGGCACCGCCGAGCACGCCGGTGTATTTCGCGATGACGGGGGCGGCCGCGTGCTCGGTGACGGCGTCGAGGTAGGCGCTGACCCCGGCCCACACGTTCTCTCCGTAGTGCCCGAAAAGCGGTCCCGGGTTGACCGAGGCCAGCGCCTCGCGTGAGCTGGCCTCGATGTCGGCGATGTACTGCTGGTGCATCGCGACGTCCTCGCGGGTTGCGACCCGGCCCAGGTGCCCGCTGATGAGGTGCGTCCACGGGTAGTCCAGCGCGATGGCCGGCGCGCCGGTGTAGCCGATGACGTCGTCGCTGAGGTTGAGGTTGTAGATGGGTATCCAGCCGGCGTTGACCACGTCGATGAACATCAGGGTGTCGTGGTCGGGGAAGTGGATGTAGATGTTGTCCGGTGAGTGGTTGGGCCCGTGCCAGGCCAGTTCGACCCGCTCGCCGCCGACTTCCAGGGTGTAGCTGTCGGAGAAGGTCACGTCCGGGACGGGGCGGGCGGGGTCATCGTCGCGCAGCAGCAGTCGCCGGGTCTCCTCGTGGCCGACGCGGACGATGTCCCCGCCGAACAGTGAGGACGCTCCCTGGTGGTCGCAGTGGTGGTGGGAGTAGACCATGTGGGTGACCTGGCTGGTCAGGCCGTTGGCGGCGGTGATCTCGTCCACCGCACGGCGGATGTTGTGGCCGATGTTCGGGGGCGCGTCGAAGATCACGACGCCGTCGGGGGTGGTCAGGAACGCCGACATGTAGACGTTGTCGGTGACCGCGTAGAGGTTCCGCTCGACCTGCCAGACGTGGTACCCGTGCTCGTTCAGGGCCGCTCCCTTC
>Ga0070763_10000223_pt1 | contig 13777 bp, 10 predicted proteins | sample HubBroMetageWRM3_FD_67279 | JGI IMG/M metagenome (GOLD analysis project Ga0070763, IMG submission 67279) | Warmed soil microbial communities from the Hubbard Brook experimental Forest, New Hampshire - Hubbard Brook CCASE Soil Metagenome WRM 3 | ecosystem: Environmental > Terrestrial > Soil >... | reverse complement strand
ATCGGGATATCGCTTTCAATAGGATTGTTCGAACCGGCAGGCGAAAGCGTGCACGTTAGCTGGCGTGACTCATCCCTTTACGGCGGAGCGGATTTTCGGCAGACCCGAAACGACAGCTTTCAGTCCCCCATCGGTTTCGACGAGCTCCAGAACTTTTCTCGTCATCTCCTCATCAATGTCCGGCGCATTTCGAATCTCGACCGGATAACGCACCAGCAGTTCCAGTCCTCCGTCGGCGAACTGAAGACGCGCTTCCGGACGCGGCATCTCCACTTGAATGTCCACGTGGCGCTCGATGTTGGCGTGCTGACGTTCGATGCTTTGTCGGTATCGCGAGTAGACTGCGTTCACGGCCGCAAGCAGCTCCTCCTGCGCCATCTTGTGATTCCCGTCCGGCGCGATCATCACTACAACTTCATGCCACGCATACTCGGTTCCTGGAATCTGCTTGAACAGCGGCGTAGACGTCTGGAACAGAACCGCGTTCGAGAACACGACGATGCGCCCAGTGGGATAGAAATCCAGTCCGGTACCCGCCAATTCCATGAGGTAGAGTCTCACCAGTCCGATATCGACAACGTCACCAGTGATGCCAGCCACACTGATCCGGTCACCTACCCGGATTCCATAACGCCCGATGATGAAAAAATACGCGGCAACGGAAAGAAGCACGGCTTGCAATCCCACGGCGATGCCCGCGGTGATGAATCCGGCGAACGTCGCCAGAGAACTAAACTCGCTGACGAAGCCGAGAACCAGCACGACCGCGATCAGAAAACCGATCACCACACGGCGCATGACCAGAAACTGGCGGCGGCGGCGAGGATCGCTCACGTAGCGGAACGTGACACGCCGCCAGATCTGGGAGAGAACCAGAATCACCGCCAAGGCAACCACAATTCCAATCACGCGGACGAGCACGGAGCGAAGTGCCTGCCTCGATTCGTGAACGATCGAACTCCGCCATTCTTCAAAATTCGTCCTGCTGTCGGTGAGTACGATGATCTCCTGGCTGAGTGGCAGAAGCGCGGTAGAAAGCTGTTTGAAGCGTTCAGTGAGGGCCTGGAATTCCTTCCGTTCCGCTTGAAGTTGACCCGGATCCGAGCCGGGCGGCTGACTGGAGAGCTGTTGACTGCGCTGAATGGTTGCCCGCATTCCGTCCCGGAGGGGCGTGCGCAAGTGGTCCGCTGCATCGCGCATAGAGTCGGTTTCTTGCATCAGGGCATCGATCTGGCGCACGGCGGCCAGGTAACCATAAAGAGTCATCGCATCGCTGATCAGGCCGCCGGAGTTGGCAAGTGAAGGTTTGCTGGATGTGGGCGTTATGACCTGCTTTTCGGCGCTTGTGCCCGTACCAAGAACGTCGGGAATCGAGCGGGCCAACTGATTGATGCCACCTGCGAGCCCGCCGGAGATTTCACCATTGCTTTCCACAAAGGCAGCCATTTTTCTTATGGCATCGAGGAGAGCCTTCTGCAGTTCCAACTGACTTTGAATGGAATCTCTCTGCAAAACACGATCGCCTCGACGGGCGACTGGTGTTTTCGCAATTTGCGAATTCAGATCTTCGACCTGGGATTGCAATTGATCGATCTGAGACGACGTCTTCGCCTCCATCTGCATCAGATTCTGTTCTTGGGTGGTTTCTGGCGAGGATTGGATTATTCCGTTGCTTTTCTGCTGCGCCGCGAGGAGGGCCGGTTCAGCCTTAGCTGACTGAAACGCGAGCCGTACGGCCTGAGAGCCGAGAGTCTTCGCATTGTCCTGATAAATGGCGTCGCTGGGCTGCCCGACCGACTGGACACTGGTGGTCGAATGACGATACCAACTGATGATTTGGTTCAGGTGAGAGAGAATCGCAGCCTGGTCGATTTGGATCGGCGGCAATGTGCTCGAAGCAGTTTGGGAATTCGGCGCAAGGCTGGTTTGTGGAGGCTGCGGCGGATTCAAAGTTTGCGCGCACAAAACAAGTGTGCAAATTAACCATGACGCCACGAGTCCGATGGTTTGCTTAGCTTCGTGAACCCAGTTCGCGGTCAGACGCTTGATGGTGTCTTTCATATTTGTTGTTCGACATTCAGTCTCTCACTTGATGTAAAACAGATGCGCAGACGCTTCGCCCAGTTGGCAGACAGCTTGCAGACTGATCCCGCAAAAGTATGCGGACTCATTGATCTTATGCCGCGTTCGTAGGCTTCCCAGCACCGTAAGGGCCGCACCCGACTTGCTAATCATGGCTATCGCGCATACTCTCAGGGTGAGGGCCTTTTAAGCCTGCCAGAGGGAGAGTTTTTGACAAACGACGAACTCAAGGCTTCTTACGTTGTCATTCGTCATAACGTCCGTACTTATGAGTCCGCGGGCGTAGTCGAAGTCGTCAAGGGACGAACCAATGCAGAGTCCGCTTTGAAGAAGTTCGAAAGCGAGCAAAGCTCCGGGGATCGGCATGAGGGGTGGCGCTATTTTCTCGAAAAGACCTCCTTGAAGGCAGGAACTGATCCCGCAGAAGCGACCGAGTTGCGTCAAGCCGAGTTGGAAAGTCGGGAGTCTAAAGCCACTCAAGAGGGTGGTGGCTCCAACAGCGGAGGCGGCCTGTCGCGGTGATCTCCACCAATTCTCTTGCTAACCCGCCCCGCGCGGCGTAGCATCGGGTTGTGCGTTAGACCGAATCGGTCGTAAGCAGTTCTCGCCTAACCAGCCAGCACTCGCCGGTAATACCTCCGAATCTCTCCAGCGTAAATTGATTGAAAGGAACACCCGTATCACATGGCAGAACAAGGAACAGTAAAGTGGTTCAATGACGCCAAAGGCTATGGCTTTATCAGCCGTCAGAATGGCGAAGATGTTTTTGTGCATTTCTCAGCGATCCAAGCGGGCGGCTTCAAGAGCCTGCAGGAGGGCCAGACAGTGCAATTCGACGTGACCAAAGGCCCCAAGGGCTGGCAGGCTGAAAACGTTCAGCCCCTCTAAGCTCATCTGATTATTCGTAAGGCGATCTCTGAGGAGATCGCCTTTTTGTTTGGGTTGAAGCGCACAAGGAAGGAACTGTCGACCTTATTTGTTGCTTGCTGGCATCGTGAAGTCTGCGGTTCCGATTTTGATGATCGTGCCCCGGGGCTGCGGTTTAGCAGCCTGGTTCTCCTCAGGCTTGTCCTTATCTTTATCTTTATCTTTAGACTTGCTGTCCACTTCAGGCGCCGGTACAGGCTTCTCCGCCCATATCCCGTAGACTCGTCCGCCATACGCCGCGATGCCGCTGTAATCGCCGAAGAAAACACCGCTGGCTTCGAATGGCTCATCGGTCCAGGCGTAATTGCTGAAGCTCCGTCCCCCGTCACCGGAACGCGCCAGAACCACGATCTGCTTGCGGTTCTGCGGGTCGCCTCGCCGGTCATAGAAAAGGACATTGATGGAGCCGTCAGTTGGGTCTACGGCCAGCCACTGGAAGAATTGTTCCGCTCCATTGTGTATCGGGTCATTATTCACGCGGACGGGGGTAGTCCAACGCTTGCCCCCGTTTTCAGAAGTCGCGATGAAAACATCAAGATCGCCGTTGCGATAATCGCTCCAAGTCACATACAGACGTTTGCTCTTTGGATCCATCGCAATTTGCGGGAATCCGTTGGCCCGTTCGAGCGTCTGGATGGCGAACATGATGGGCGCAGTATGAATGACGGGACGGGCGCGCGAAAAAGACTTGCCGCCGTCACCCGATGTGGTAAGCATGATCGCGTTATCCTGGCTCCAGATGGCGTAGAGTTTGCCATCGGGGCCGACCACGCCGTCAAATCCTTCTGCCGCGCCATTGTCGTCCCGCGGTAGACCCGGGTGGGCATCGATCTCAATCGGTTGCGACCAAGTCTTCCCGCCGTCGATGGAACGGGAAAGGACCATCTGGGAGTCGGTCAACCTCCATCGAGTCCAACCGATATAGAGATTGCCGGCATACTTGCTCTTCGAGTTGTCCGCGACAATGTAGGGCTTGTCTTCAAAGGGAATTCCGGGAGAGCTTGGCTGCTCGGCGACTGCAATATGTTCCGCCTCCCAGATTTTTCCGCCATCGAGCGATCGCCGCACAAAGATGCCGTTGCGCGTCGCGCCATGGGCCCAGTAATTGAAGGTTCCCAGCTTGTCGAAGGCGATATAGCAGACGAAGGCGTGACCCTGATTATCGAAACCGACCGAAACGTCGCCGGAGATGCGGTAGTTCTTCGGATCGACGCCTTCGGCCAATTGCCAAGTGTGCCCGGCGTCCTCGGAGTATGCGGCGTGCACATTGTCCTGAAAGACGCCGACCACCTGCTGCGGATTGGCGGGATTTACGGCGATCGCCGGCTCGGTGAAAAAGCCGGGAGTCGGCGTGAGCGTGAAAACTTGGGCGTGAGGAGCCTTAGGAAGATCCTGACTCTGTAACCACAAGGGGATGCTGAAAAAGACAGCGAAGACTGCGCTCGATGAAAATCGGCGAAGCTGTTGCGAGCAGAACATTTGTAGTCCTTTGTTCATGACACTGGTTGCGCTGCTTAAGGAAGGATCTCAGAGCAAAGCGCTGCTCCTCCAGCAATTCCTGCATCTGCCCCATAGTGAGCCATGAACAGCGGAATCGCGGAGGCGTGTGGATTCACGCACCAGCTCGGAAGTCGATTCTTGATTTCGTCGAAAAATGGCCGCAACATCGCGGCTACTCCCCCACCCAACACCAGCACGTCAGGATCCAGCAGGTCGACGACATTGCCCAGCCATGCGGTCAATAATTCGACGGTCTCTTGAAGAACCTCCCGCGCCAACGGATCGCCGCTGCCATAAGCCTGCCCCACCAATTCGCTGGTGACGGCGGCCACGTCGCCTTTGGCGAGATCGAGAATGGCGGAGTTCCGAGACGCCCCCGCCAGCTTCGTTCGTGCGCGAGCGCCAATTGCGGGACCTGCGGCTAATATTTCGATGCAACCATGCTTGCCGCAGCCACAGATCGGGCCCCGGTAATCGATTGACACGTGGCCACCTTCTCCGGCAGAGCCGGTATTGCCGTGATAGATGCGGTTGTCGAACACGATGCCGGTACCGATGCCGGTCCCAATCGTGGCATAAAAAACGTATCGGAATCCGCGTGCAGCGCCCCATCTCGTCTCGGCCAGGGCGGCGGCGTTCGCATCGTTGTCCAGTTTAACCGGCACTCGATAGATGGACGCGATCTTCTCGACCAGCGGAAAGTTGCGCCAGCACGGCAGATTTGGAGGATTGAGAACGACACCGGTCTTCGGATCGAGCGGCCCAGGGGCGCAAATTCCTATACTGCGAATCTCCGCTGTCGCCGACGAGATCAGAGAATCAATCGCTCCCGTAACCGCATGCAGTGCGGCCTCTGCCGTACCGTTTGCCACCATCGGTTTTCGGCCTTGCATCAGTATCTTGCCGTCGCGGTCCACCAGTCCCACGGCGACCTTTGTCCCACCAATATCGACGCCGAGCAATGGAGCGCTATCCTCTGATTTTTCAGTCATGGCTTCGGCATCTCTGCCTTCGGCTCCAGGCTGGCGAACTGCACCTTGATGGTTTTGATCTCATAGGGCTTGGTACGCAAGGTGACTCGGCCGTCTTCGAGGCGAAGGTTCCCAATCGCTTTTTCCATCAGATCAGTTTCCGTTGCCGACTGTGCTCCGGGAGGAAGTTCCAGCGTCACCTCGCCATCTTTGCCGGCCCACTCGTAGAAACGCAGTACGAGAGCGTTCTCATCCTCGGCTTTCTTCACGGCGGTTACGATGATGTTGTCCGGTTTCGCCTGCAGGAAAGAATGCTCGGCAGCGAGCGATCCCTGATGTTGTGCCGATGGGAGCGAAATCAGTTTGTAATTCAGTTCGTAACCCCGCCGCATGGTCAGAGCATCCTTCCAGCTTCCGTCGTGCGGGTATAGCGAATACGTGAACTCATGGTGGCCTTCGTCGGCGTGAGGATCGGGCGACTCCGGAGAGCGAAGCAGCGACAGGCGAACTACGTTGCCTTTCGCATCGTATCCGTATTTGCAGTCGTTGAGCAGACTGAATCCGTGCTTGGCGTCCGAGATGTCGGCCCAGCGCTGGGCCGGGACTTCGAACTGTGCCAACTCCGCGGGCGTGTTCCGCGTGGTGGGGCGCTCGACTGACCCAAACGGAATTTCGAATGCTGCTTTATCGCTGTGAGCGCTGACCGGGAAGGCAACTTTCAGCAGAATATGCTTCTCGTGCCATTCCGCCTGCATCTTCACATCGACACGCGGCACGCCCGCGTACACGATGATGTCGCGCACGAAAGTTGAGTTTTGGAAATGATTCTTGACTTGAATGATGGCTCGCAGCGGTCCGCTCTCGACCAGCTTAACTTCATCCGCCTTGTCCAGATCCCAATGTTGCTTCTCAAAATCGGCGTCAATATTCCACGCGTCCCACTGCTTGGGCTTGTCGACGAAGGTCTGCAGCAGATTTCCGCAGATTGAATTTTTCGGTCCGCCTGAGTCTGTTTCCGCAGGAGCCAGTGCTTCTGTGCCGCTGCGTTTGTCGAACAAGCTGGTCATGCAACCGGTTTGAGGATCGATTTTTACGCGCAGGAATTCGTTCTCCAGTGTGTCCGGGGAAGCCTTCAGCATCCGGTGAACGGGGGGGCCGCCGTGGCGGAGCGTACGAAATACGTCCGGTAGCCGAACGCCGGTGTTTCGGAAAGCAATAGGAATCGGGCGCGATGAGTTTCGGCGTCGAGGGAGAGCAACTGAGATTCGGCCGGCTTACCCGTGGCGTCCAGAACCTCAACGCTGCGGGCGGGTGCGGGAAGCTGTGCCTCAGTCTCAGTCACTTCGGTTCGGGGCCAGGAGAGGGAATTGAAAATCACGACGGGAACGCCATTGCCTTGCGTGTTGACGTGCGCGGTGATCTCGCGCAGGGCGCCCAGGGTTACCTCTTTCGCAGCGCGATCCACATTTTCGAGATTGCGCTTCGCATCCAGATAGTTCACCGCGATTCCTGAGCCCGGCATGATGTCGTGGAAGTGATCAAACAGCAAATTCTTCCACGTCAGTTCCATCCCATCCTGCGGGTAAGTGCGCCCGTAGAGCGAAGCCAGGGACGCGAACTTTTCCGCATTCAGTACTGTCTCTTCGGCTCGACGGATCCTGCGCTTGGTTTCGGCTTGAGTCGTGAAGACTCCGCGATGATAAGCGAAGTAGAGTTCGCCATCCCAGGTAGGAACCTGCATATCTGGGAGTTTCTTCTCCATGTCGCTGAAGAAGTCGCGGGCGAAGCTGAATTCCAGCTTCGGATATACCGAGTCCGGAGCCATCAGTTGCTCAGCGTTATCGAGCATGATGCGCGTCGGGCCGCCGCCGTGGTCCCCGACGCCGTACAGGTGCATCATCTCGGGTTTGTCGGGGATGCTCTTACCGTAGATTGAGGGCATCCAAATCGACAGGTCGGTCGCCAGCGGTTCTGCATCGATGCCGCCAGCATAATCGTGGGGGAAATAGGTGAGCAATCGGCTGCCATCGGGGGATTGCCACCAGAACAGCTTGTAGGGAAAGGTTGTGAACTCGTGTGCCCAGAGCAGCTTTTGCGTAACGAAATAATCCATGCCGGACTTTTTGTAGATTTGCGGGAGTTGATAGTTGTACCCGAACGAATCCGGATTCCAGCCGATTTTTACGTCCACGCCGAAATTCTTTTGGAAATAGCGTTTGCCGACGAGAATCTGCCGAACCAGAGATTCTCCATCCGGCATATTCAGGTCAGGCTCAACCCACATGCCGCCGATGATTTCCCATCGGCCTTCTTTCACGCGTTTCTCGATTTGCGCAAAAAGGTCAGGATATTTTTCCTGCATCCACTCGTAGGTGCGGGCGGACGACATCGTGAACTTGAAGTCCGGATACTCGCGCATCAGATCGAGCACGCTTTGGAAGGTATTGCGAACCACTTCGACGGTCTCAGTCCATGGCCACAGCCACGCCATGTCGATATGCGAATTGCCAACGATTCGAATGTTGAACTGCTGCAGCCACGGCCTGAGCGCTTCCAGCTTGGATCGAGATTGTTTGAGCGAGGCGTCGAAGCCAGCCTGATCGCCGTGATCGAGGGGAGAGAAATCGATTGCCTTCACTGCGGCATCGAGTTGCTGCTGGCGCTCGGATTTTCCTTCTTCGTAGGCAGCGATGATGGGGCGGGCAGAAAGAAGTTCCGTCCGCAGAAACGCTGGATCCGGTCTCGCAGGCGGGGGTTGGATCGTGAGTTCGCTGCGGAAGAATTCGGATTGCACATCGTCTCCCGCGACGACCCTCGCCGCGATGAGGAACTTCTGGCCGGGCTGCGCATTTTCCGTCAAAAGCATCGGCAGAATGTCGTCGTCGCTGCCGCGATAGAGGATCGCTCCATTCGAGAAGACGGTAATCCTCAAGCTCCCAGGACTGCCGAATCGCAGATCAATCGACACACGTGAGCCCTGGGTGGCGTAGCCATTGATCTTCTCCGGGATCTGAATCGACCGACGGAACACCCGAGTCCCGGTCCAATGCTCCTCGCTCGCGTGGTTTCCGCCTGGCCCCGAAACGTTCTTAACGGTAAGTACGCCCCAGTCAGAGTCGTTCACGCCCGGATCTTCAGGATGGGGAACGTCGGTGTGAAAGCGCCATTCGGTTTCGTCCTTGCGCGTGAGCGCAGCCAGACGATCGAGCGTTGGCTTGTAAGGATCGGGAGCACCGGGGTTTTGGGAAAGTGCAAAAGACGCGGGCAGCAGCAATACCAATATTAGGAAGACAGCCGAACGCTTCATCGAGACGCACCTTTCAAGCGAGGTCAGGACTGCCCTGGGCAGCCTATGCAGCAACCAAAGAGTATCATTCAACACTTGTTTGAAGTCCTAAGTTGCTGATTCTACAGCGGGCGAGTGCTGCTGGCATCGGGAGCAATAATAATTATGATTCGTTTCATCGAAATTATGAATCGAAACTGTTACGTAGGTTTGTTGACGGCGCGGTGCCGCACGACCTAAAATCCAGATTCGAATGTCAAAGGCCTTCAATCTTCGCGCGACGTGCTGTTGCACTTGTTGTTGTTGTGCATGCGTGCGCACTGGCGCGGGGAGGCTGCTGACCTAAGAGTTCTTTCTTAATTCAAGCACTCATCAACCCATCGCCAGATAAACCTGGCGGTGGGTTTTTTATTTTCCAGACTTGGTGTTCTCTATGACAACAACAGCGAAAGAAACGAAAGCACAGAAGGTGGAACGCCTGAAGCGCTCGCTGAATCCCTGGGAAGGGCTGGACGAAATCCGGCGCTTTGCCCGTGAAGGATTCGAATCCATTCCTCCCGAATGGATCGGAACATATTTTCGCTGGTGGGGTGTGTACACCCAGGGTGATGGGGCGGGAGTAACCGGCGGGCAGGGCGGCGAAGGCCGGGCACTGCAGCGCTTCATGGTGCGCATTCGCATTCCGAACGGCATGATGAGTTCCCGGCAACTGCGGGCCATCGCCGATCTCAGTCGTCAACACGCCAACGGAATTGCGGATCTCACCGTTCGTCAAAATATCCAGCTGCATTGGGTGACCATTGAATCACTGCCGGAAGTGCTCGAGGGCCTCTGGCAGGTGGGGCTGAATACGACCGGCGCTTGTGGCGACGTTGTCCGCAATGTGACCGGCTGCCCGGTTGCAGGAGTCGATGCAGACGAAATCGTTGACGCTTCGCCGCTGGTGCTGGAGACATCGCATTTACTGGCGGGCAATTCTGATTTCTACAACCTGCCGCGTAAGTTCAAGATATCCATTACTGGATGCCGGGTGTGGTGTCCTTATCCAGAAATCAATGATATTGGCCTGACGGCGCTCACTCGCGTAGTTGGCGGCAAGCCCGAAGTCGGCTTTTCTCTGCGGGTTGCCGGCGGACTGTCAACCGAACCCTACCTCGGAGCGCGGCTGAATGCGTTTGTCCGATGGAACCAGGTTCTACCAGTGGTCAGGGGCATTGCGGAATTGTTCCGCGATTCCGAGGTTTTGCGCGAACACCGGGAACGCGCCCGGCTGAAGTTTCTGTTTTTGCGGCACGGCTGGACGGCCGACCAATTCTTGGGTGAACTTCAACAGCGTATCGGATTCCAGCTCGATCCAGCGGCCGAAGAGCACCCTCCCGATGACGTTTACCGCGACCATATTGGTATTCATGCCCAGAGGCAGTCTGGTCTCTCCTACGTAGGGGCGGTTGCACTGCGCGGCCGAATCACAGCTGAACAAATGCATGCCAGTGCGGATCTCGCAGAGCGCTTTGCCGGCGGCGAATTGCGTGCCACCAACATGCAAAATCTTCTCGTGGTGAACGTGCCCACGCTCCATGCCGAACCGCTGGCGAAAGAGTTGGACGAGATCGGGTTGAAGGTCGGTGGCTCTCCGTTCTGGCGGGGTACGGTGGCATGCAGCGGAACCGAGTTCTGCAAGCTCGCCATCACTGAAACCAAGAGCTTCTCCCGCTGGCTGGTCGAAGAATTAGAAGAGCGTTTGCCCGGCTTCGATCAGCATTTGAAGTTGCACGTCACGGGGTGCCCCAACAGTTGCGGACAGCACTGGATCGCCGACATCGGTATTGAAGGCAAGAAGATCAAAGTCCAAGACCGCATCGTCGACGCCTACTACTTCTGCGTGGGCGGAGCTCTGGGCCGGTTTCAGGCCACGGCCCGGCCAGTCGGGTATCGTTGCGCCGCCACCGAGGTGCCGGACGCGCTCGAGCGTCTACTGGGGCGATATCTGGCGCAACGCGAACCTGGCGAAAACCTGCGCCGCTTCTTTGTTCGCCACAGCGACCGAGAACTGAGGGAGTTTCTGGCCGGGCAAGCTGTCGATCCCGTAGTTCGTGATTTGCCAGACCCGAATCGCGGTCTGGCGCAAGCCGCAGGAGGCGTCGGTGACTAGTTTATTTCCCATGTTTCTGAAGCTGGAGGGCAGGCAATGCCTGGTCGTGGGTGCCGGAAGAATCGGCGAGCCCAAGATCGGCGGCCTGCTTGAGACGGGCGCGCGCATTCGAGTGGTTGCCATGGATGCCAGTCCCACCGTCCGCGAATGGGCGCGTGCGGGCAAGATCGAACTCGATCTGCGCGGCTTTCTAGCCGATGACCTTGCCGGGGCATTCCTGACGGTGGTGGCGACGAATTCGCGCAGTTTGAATGAACGGATCCATCAGGAAGCGCAGCGCCGCGGCGTGTTGTGCAACGTCGTCGATGTTCCCGACCTCTGCGATTTCTTCTATCCCGCGGTGGTGCGTCGCGGCGATCTGCAAATCGCAGTCTCAACCGCGGGTCAAAGTCCATCTCTGGCGCAGAACATTCGCCAGCAGCTCGAAAAACAATTTGGTCCCGCGTACGCAGCGTGGGTAGCGGAACTCGGCGAGACGCGAAAATTGATTCTTGCCAGTGATCTTGAGAAAGAACGCAAGCTTGCCTTGCTTCATTCATTGGCCAGCCGGGAAGCGCTGGAAGCGGCTTTGGCCGAGACGCCTGAACTCGCCGCAAAGGGAGAGGGAGCATGAACGGGAAGGTTTATCTGGTGGGTGCGGGACCGGGTGATCCGGAATTGCTGACGGTGAAAGGGCTGCGCCTGCTGAAAACTGCCGACGCTGTGCTGCACGACGACCTGGTCTCTCCCGAAATCCTGAAGCTTATTCCCACCACGGCGCAGGTGCACAACGTGGGCAAGCGCTGCGGGAACAAGACGATCGTCCAGGAAGAGATCAACTTTCTAATGGTTGCGTTGGCCCAAGCCGGATTGCGGGTGATTCGATTGAAAAGCGGCGACCCGCTGATCTTCGGACGCGCAGGGGAAGAAGCAGAATCGTTGCGACGAGCCGGTATTGCTTTCGAGATTGTGCCAGGCGTGACTTCTGCCCTGGGCGCTGCCGCCGCCGCGCAGATTCCGCTGACGCACCGACATGCATCTTCCGCGCTCGTTTTCATTACGGCGCAGCAGTCCTCCGGAAGCGAGGCCGCCAACTGGAACAAGCTGGCCGGGAGCGGGGCGACGCTGGTGATTTACATGCCCGGCCAGAACTATTCCGAAGTGGCCGCGAAGCTGAAGGCGGCCGGCCTGGCGGGCGACACGCCTTGTGCCGTCATCTCGCGTGCAACCACTCCGCAACAGCGAGCGCACGCTTCGACGATCGCCGCATTAGGCCGCATGCCCCAGCTGGGCGCTCCGGCTCTGCTGGTGGTCGGCGAGGTCGTCCGCTTCGCCGATCCGATCGCCCTGGCACAGGAATTTCGACTGCCAGCCATATCCGGCGAGAGCGATCGGGCGGTCGCCACCGTGTTTCGAGGTTCGCGCTCGCTCTCGACCTTCGCTACAGCCGAGGAGCCACTCTCGTGAAAGATCAGACCAGGGTTCGAATTGGCGATCACATCAAAGAGCAGATCGCGGATCTCCAAACTGCCGCAGAGAGCTGGAATCCCCAGCGCTCGTTGAGTTGGGCGTTTGAGACCTTCGGCAACCATGTTGCCATTTCCTCGGCCTTCGGCGCCGAGGGCATGGTGCTGATCGACATGGCTTCGCGCCAGAACAAAAACTTCCGGCTTTTCACCATCGACACCGAATTTCTTTTTCCCGAGACCTACAACTTGATGGACCGGATCGAAGAGAAATACGGCATTACGATCGAAAAAGTCTATTCGGTGCTCTCACCTGAAGAGCAGGAGCGCAGTCACGGAGCTGCGCTATGGACCCGCGATCCTGACTCCTGCTGCAATCTGCGCAAGGTCGAGCCCCTGCGCCGCAAACTAGGCGAGTTGAGCGCGTGGATTACGAGCATTCGCCGCGACCAGACTTCAATCCGCTCCAGCGCGCGCAGGCTCGAATGGGATGCCAAGTTCGGCCTGGTGAAAGTCAATCCCATCGTCGATTGGACTTCAAAACAAGTCTGGCGCTACATCCACGATCACGACGTGCCGTACAACGCGCTTCACAATCAGGACTATCCAAGCATCGGATGCACCCATTGCACTCGCGCGGTCAGGCTAGGAGAAGATCCTCGTGCGGGACGCTGGCCTGGATTCGCCAAGACCGAATGCGGCCTGCACATCATCGAGCCTGTGCCGGACTTGTCGGCTGCAGTCGTCTCGAAGGCTGCCAAGTTCGGCAACTAGGCAAGGTCGGCAACTGAATCCACGACGGCTGTTCAGCCTGCCTGGCAAAAAGCGCTTGAGCTACCTCCCCAGTCCCGGACCGGTTCTGGCAGAGGAAAGAAGACTCCGTGCAGCCGCTGCACAGATTCTTCGACCTTCGATTCTTCCACCAGGAACGAGATGGTCCGGTCAGAGGCGCCCTGGCAGATGACGCGAACGTCGAGGTCCGCCACGGCTGCGAAGGCCCGGCTGGCCACGTCCGGCTGTCGTCGGATGTTCTCTCCCACCAGACACACGAGTGCCTTGTGATTTTCACAACGCACCTCGGCTAGTACCCGCAGATCAGCGGCAATTCCTGGTAGTGCAGCCGTCGATCCGACAAGAAACGACATGCGGCCCAAGGAAGTCTCCATGATATCTACCGGGCAAGAATGCCGGTCGAAAACCGCATAGGCTGCGCGCAACAACTCTGAATCGAGCGCTTGCGCGGGTTCAATTTCAACCGCTACGACGTCTCTTTTAGCGGTGATGGCGCTCACCAGCTTGCCGCTTCTTGCCCGGGTAGTGATTTCCGTGCCGGCGCCCTCGGGACGTCTCGAATTCAAAACATAAACCGGGATGTTTTCGCGCATCGCCGGACCGAGGGTCGCAGGATGCAAGA
>Ga0070763_10000222_pt1 | contig 13783 bp, 15 predicted proteins | sample HubBroMetageWRM3_FD_67279 | JGI IMG/M metagenome (GOLD analysis project Ga0070763, IMG submission 67279) | Warmed soil microbial communities from the Hubbard Brook experimental Forest, New Hampshire - Hubbard Brook CCASE Soil Metagenome WRM 3 | ecosystem: Environmental > Terrestrial > Soil >... | reverse complement strand
GCGGCGCTGCGCCGGGGCGGATGGATCGACGGCCACGGGCTCGCATCGGCGGACCGGCGGGCGCTCAACCCGATGGAGGCGCTCGGCGACCCGGCGTTCCGGGCGGCGATAACGAGCCGCGGGTTCAACCGGATTCCCTACCTCGCCGAGCTGCGCCGGACGATCAGGGCGGTCCTCGGGCCGCAGGCCTTCTCCTATCCGTCGAAGGTGCTGCGGGCGATCTACCCGGAACGGCGCCCCGGCGTCGCCCGCGGCCGCTACGTGCACCAGGACTACGGCGTCTCCGGGGTTCAGGACATGCTGACCACCTGGGTTCCGCTGGCCGACATCCCGGTCAGCCTCGGCGGCCTCGCGGTGCGGCCAGGAAGCCATCTCGGCCCGCCGCTGCGGCCGCGCGTGCTCAGGCCCCGCGAGCGCGGCTGGGCCACCACGGACTACCGCGCGGGGGACGCGATCGTGTTCCACTGCCTGACCTCTCACGCGGCGCTGCCTAACCGGGAGCGGACGCTGCGGCTGTCCGGCGACTTCCGCTGGCAGTGCCCGGACCAGCCGGTACCGGCCCAGCTCGTGCTCGGCCCGGGCGGCCGCCAGTGGGAGATGTTCAGCCGCATGTTCGCGCGCGAGTCGTGGTGGGAGCCGGTTCCAGCCGGGCTTGCCCTCACCCCGCGTGAGCGCCTGGCCGCGAACCCGCCCGGGCCATCACGCTACTTCCCCGTGCACCCCGGCTGGCGCCACTGGCGCCCGCCCGGCGGCGCGGTCCACTAGGGCGCCGACGTCACCAGCCAAGGCAGGACTCACCAACCCAGCATCCAGCTCACCAGCCGAGCTCGCGGAGGCGCTCGTCGCCGATCCCGAAGTGGTGGGCCACCTCGTGGATCACGGTCCGCCGTACCTCCTCGACCACCTCATCCTCGGTGTTGCAGATCGCGCAGATCGCGCGGCGGTAGATCGTGATCCGGTCCGGCAGCACCCCTGCGTACCCGGACGCGGTCCGCTCGGTCAGCGGAATCCCCTGGTAGAGCCCGAGCAGCCCGGGCGGTCCCGGGCCGTGCTCCACCATGATGGCCACGTTGCTGATCAGCCGGCCGAGGTCGTCGGGCAGCGTGTCCAGCGCCGCGCCGACCATCTCCTCGAACCGCTCGGGTTCCACCCTGATCAGAGGGCACCCTCCGAGGCGTAGGAGATGACCTTAAGAGCCAAGCCCTCTTCGCGTGCGTGGCCTGCGGATTTGCCTGCAACGCGGATGTGAACGCGGCCAGGAACATCGCGGCGGGGCACGCCGTGACTGCGCGGGGAGGCGACCGGGCTGCCGGGCCAGCGAACCGCGAACCTCACCTGCTGCTCCAATCGGCGCGGTAGCTGGAATCCCCTGCCTTTAAGTAGAGGAGGATGCCAAGTGACAGTTCTACCGGGTGCGCGGTCCGCCCGCCTATTGTTGGCCCGTGGCTGAGCACGCGGCGGAGACGGGTCCGCGCCGGCCGACCGCCGCCGAGGTCGCCGCGGCCACCGGTCTGACCATCCCCGACGTGATCGCGCCCGGTCTCCGGGTGCTGTTCTCCGGGATCAACCCCGGCTTGTACTCGGCGGCCACCGGGTACCACTTCGCCCGGCCGGGGAACCGGTTCTGGCCGGCTCTGCATCAGTCCGGGTTCACCCCGCGCCAACTGCGGCCCGACGAGCAGGAGCAGCTGCTCGGCCTGGGGCTGGGCATCACCAACGTCGTCTCCCGGGCAACCGCGCGCGCCGACGAGCTCACCGGCGAAGAACTGCGCGAGGGCGGCATAAAACTGCTGGAGAAGGCCGAGAGCTTCGGCCCGCGGTGGCTGGCCATCGTGGGCATCACCGCCTACCGGACGGCTTTCGGGGAGGCCCGCGCCACCTTTGGGCCGCAGACCCGGACCGCGGGCGCCACCCGATTGTGGGTGCTGCCGAACCCAAGCGGCCTCAACGCGCACTTTGTGATGCCCAAGCTCGCCGAGGAGTTCGCACGGCTGCGCGAGACCGCCGAGGCGGGAGCTACGAAAGGCTAGCCACGGAGGAGCCCCGGCGGCAGCTGGCGGCCGGAACGCTTCTCACGCCGCAATTCGAGGATTGCCGCCCCGGTCACGAGCAAAGTCCCAAGATAGACAAGGGTGCTCGTCCAGGCCAGCGCAAATGCTAGCCGAAGATCGTGCCCCAGCGGTGAGAGGATCAAGGCCGCCCACACGCCCGCGTAAAGCACGGTGGCCGCTCTGGCCACCCGGCCCGGCCGCAGAAGTTGCTGCTGGTTCTGCACCCGGATCGGCTCCGGCGGCCGGGCTAGGCTCAGCCCGGCGGGGAGGTCAGCGGTGACCGCGGCCAGGTCCGCGTACGTCCGCGACGCCAACGTCTGGCTCAGCCGCAGGTCGAATTCGTCCTTGTCCAGCACGCCGTGTACGAATGCGGCCTTGAGGGCGCCGATCACCTGCTCGCGGTCGGCGTGCGAGGCGCGCAGCCGGCTACCGTCTCCGGCCCGTGCTGCCATCTCGTCCCCTCCGCCTCCCACCACCGGCGCCTCCTCACCACAACGATCCACGTCAAGCGTAACGCGGATGCACTTTTCGGCGGAAATTCTGGCCGAACCCAAGCGGCCTCAACGTCCATAAGACAGTGGCTCAGCTCGCAGCTGACTTCGCGGAGCTGCGGAAGCAGGCAATGGACTGAGCACGTCTCTAGGGCACAGGAGCTGCATCTATGGATCTCTATCGGTATCGGATCACCTACAAAGACGGCCGCATCCAGGAGGTCGAGGCCAGCTCGACCAGGACGACCAGGGAGTTCATCTACTTCGAGGATGACGGCGACTGGTTGCTCCAGGTCGCCACGGACTCTGTGGAGAGCGTGAGCGGTGCGGACGTACCCGAGCCGGTGCGGCCCGGCACTGAGCAAAGCGAGACACGCCGCTGACCAGCCTCAGGGCTCGCACATCGAGAGCAGCTTGGTAACCGTGGCCCAGTTGCGCGCCGTGCCGGTCACCGTGTCGGTCTTCTTCTGGCCGAGCTTCACCAGCGCCGCGGCCAGGTCGCTGCGGCCGTAGCCGTCCGGGGTGTGCAGGAAGATTGTGCGCCCGATGAGCTGGGCGGTGTCGCTGCTGCCCTGCTTCTCGGCGATCTGCTGGGCGGCCGCCACGCGTTCGGCGACATCCGGGCCCGGGTCGCCGCTCAGGAACACGGCGTGCACGGCCCTGAGGTTCGGCTCGTCGGGGTACGGGTTGTCGCGCGCCACCTGGGCCAGCTCCTCACGCGACAGCACCACGACCCGGCACGGAACGCTCAGCGACGTGGCGATCGCCTGCTCGAGGGCCGCCGCCAGCGCGGCCGTGTCGGACTGGTCGCTGGTGAACACCACGTTGCCGCTCTGGATGTAGGTCGCCACGTCGGCGTGACCCAGCGAGCTGACGAGCTCGCGCAACTCGGCCATGGCGACCTTGTTGTGGCCGCCCAAGTTGATGCCCCGTAGCAGGGCCACATGAGTAGGCATCCCACCATCCTGCCGCACCTGGCCTGGCCGCGCGTTTGGCAGCAGAGTTGGTCTTGATCGTAAAATGCGGGGTATATCTAGGCGTTAGGGCGGCAGTGACCTGGGGGAACGTGCCGTCGGGGGACGGTCACGATCGGGGGGTCAGTGACGCAATGAGCAAGATCTCTCCAGGGGTGCTCGCCCCGCCGCATGAGATTCTGTCGCCTGACGAGTGGCGGGCGCGGGGCCGCGCCCGCCGCTACCGGGTGCCACGCGCCAACCACGCTGGGTGGGATCCGCCCAAGAACCGTCCTGACCCGGTTGACCTCCTTGAGGAGCAGGCCAAAACCCGGGTGTCCGACCTGGTGCCGATCCGCTACGGTCGCATGCTCACCTCGCCGTTCGCGTACTTCAGGGGTGCCGCGGCGCCGATGGCATGGGACTTGGCTCATACCGCTACGACGGAGCTAAAGGTGCAGTGCTGCGGCGACGCGCACTTGCTGAACTTCGGCATGTTTGCCGCGCCGGACCGGCGCCTGGTCTTCGACGTCAACGACTTCGACGAAACGCTGCCCGCGCCGTTCGAATGGGACGTCAAGCGGCTGGCAGCCAGCCTCGCGGTCGCCGCCAGGGACAACGGGTTCCCCGACCGGGACGCAAAGGGCGCGGCGCGCCTCTGCGCGAACAGCTACCGCATAGAGATGGCGAAGTACGCGACCATGCGGTTCCTCAACGTCTGGTATTCCAGGATCGACCTCGACCAGGTGACCAAGCTCTACGACTCGGTCCAGTCGAAGAAGGCGGTGCGCCGCCGCCGCAAGGACATCAGGAAGGCCCAGCAGCGCACCAGCCTGAAGGCGCTGATGAAGTTCTGCGACCAGGTCGGCGGCGAGTACCGGATCCGCCCCGACCATCCGCTGATCGTCCGCTTCCCCATCGAGCGCAACCCGGCCATGCTCGACGAACTGCGCAGCGCGATCGCGCTGTACAAGGAGACGATTCCGGCCGACCGCCGGGAGGTGCTGCGCCGCTACTACTTCGGCGACTTCGCTCGCAAGGTGGTCGGCGTCGGTTCGGTCGGCACCGAGGCCTTCGTCCTGCTGCTGCTCGGCGACCGCGAGGACGAGCCACTGTTCCTCCAGCTCAAGGAGGCGCAGGAGTCGGTGCTCGCGCCGTACGCGGGGCCCAGCGAGTACAAGCACCAGGGCGAGCGGGTGGCGCGCGGTCAGCGGATGACCCAGGCCGCGACCGACGAGTTCCTCGGCTGGACCAAGGGCATCGCCACCGACGGCAAGAAGGCCAAGGACTACTACGTCCGCCAGCTGCGGGACATGAAGGGCTCCATGGATGTCCCGGCCATGGACCCCGAGCAGCTCAATTACTACGGCCGGCTGTGCGGCTGGGCGCTGGCCCGCGGCCACGCCAGGACCGGCCGGGCGACGGTGATCTCCGGCTATCTCGGCGATAGCAAGGAATTCGACAACGCGATCGCCGATTTCGCAGTCGCGTACGCCGACCAGAACGCCAGGGACTATCAGTGCCTGATGGACGCCGTCGCCAACGGCCGCGTCCAGGCGGTGATGGGCCTGTTAGGAGCCGCGCTGCACGTGCTCGACGACGTGCCGGATCGCCAGGTCCTGGGCCCGCAGGTGGGCCTGGAGGCGCTCGCAGGAGCGCAGCACGGCCTCCGCGTTCAGGTAGGTCTGCGCTGAGCGCTTGTCCGCCGAGCGCCCGATCACCTGCTGCCCGACCATGATCACGAACATCAGCAGCAGCTGCAGCTGGCTGGACAGGAACAGCAGGAACGCGTACGGGTACGGGTCGAATCCGAGCACCTGGCCGGCCACGACCCAGCCGACCTGGAAGATCAGCGCGACGTAGAAGGCCGTCATCGTGGCCACCTTGCTGGTGAGCCAGGCGGCCAGCCTGCCGTTGAATCCGACGTACTCGTCCGCCGTTGTGGGCGGCGCCTCGATCCGCTCCGAGGCCTTGGCCAGCAGCTCCTGGTGCTCGGCGCCCAGGTGGGTGCCGCCGGCGAGCAGCGTGTCTTGCGCCATCAGGTGATTCTGGATCTGCTCGCAGTCGACCAGGATCGCCTCGGCGTCCTCGTAGGTGTCCGTGGACCGCCGGTCCGCGCTGCGGCCGAGCACCTGCTGCCCGAGCAGGATGATGAAGATCAGCAGCAGCTGGGCAACATTGCCGAGGAACAGCAGGAACGGGTACGGATACGGGTCGAAGCCCAGCACTCCCTTGGACCCCAGCGCCATCCAGAGCACGGTGACAGCCGCGGCGATGTAGACGGTCCACATCGAGCCGATCCTGGCCGTGATCCAGGCGGCCAGCCGCTCGTTGAACCCGCTCGCCTCGTCGGCGTGGCCGGGATCCTGGCTCCGCCTGGCGTGCGCCCGCGGATGGCGGACAGCGGTGTACAGGCTCATGACCAGCCCCCCTCGTGTCCCCGTTACCCGGGGCTGAGCTGGGCGTAACCCGTCTCGATCGCCGGTTCCAGCCCCTCCACAGGCATGGGCCACCTCTCGCCGCCAGCCTCGGCCGCCTTACGGGCCGGTACGCCGTCGCCGTGGAGCTCCCGGATCAGCCCGGCCACCGTGGCAAGCAGCTGCTGCTGTGCGCGGGCGAATTCGGCGCCGACCGGGGCGCCGTGCCCGGGCACCAGAACGTCGCCGTCGCCGAGCTGAGCCAGCAGGCGGGACACGGTACCCGGCCAGTCCATCGGGAAGCTGCCGGCGCCGTAGCACGGCGGGCCCGACTCCTCGATCACGTCGCCGACCAGCCACGCGGCCGCGTCAGGGACGTGCAGCAGCAGGTCATTGTCGGTGTGGCCGCGGCCGAGATAGAACATGTCGACGGACCGGTCCCCGAGGTCGAGCGTGTGCCGGTCGCCGACCAGCTCCGTGGGCGGGGTGATGACCACCTCGCGCCACTCCTCGACCGGCTCCTCGCCGTTGGCGATGCACTCGGCGAGCCCGGGCCGCTCGTACCGGTCCAGGAACACCGGGGCGAGGACGTGCCCGTAGATCGGCACGTTCAGGTCCGAGCCGGGGCCGAACCGCTGGTTGCCGAAGCAGTGATCGAAGTGCGCGTGGGTGTTGATCACCCAGCGCACCGGCTGGCTGCCCAGCTCCCGCAAGTCGGCGCGGATCTCATCCGCCTGCCGCGGGGACCCGCGCGTGTCCACCACGGCGAGCCCGTCCGAGCCGCGGACTACGCAGACGCTCACGTCTAGCGGGTTGTACCGCCGCTGGAAGACCCCATCGGCCACCTCGACCCAGCCCACGGCAAGGAATCTACCCGGTTTGCGAGCAGGCGCTGGCGAGCTGGCGCAGCGCGAGCTCCAGAAGCGGCCGGAGCGGAACCGGAGGGTCGGCGGCGTACCAGCGCCTGACGGCCACCTGCGACGCCGCGATGACCGCACCGGCCAGGATCTGCGGGTACATGTCGGCCTCGACGCTGATTCCGGTCCGCTCGGCTATCGCCGCGGCGAGCGCGTTCTGCTGAATGAAGTTGACCTTGAGGAACTCCCCGCGCATCGCCGGCGCCTGCAGCACCCGCCCGAGCGCGGTCATGGTTTCTCTGCTGAATGCCTCGCCGGTGTTCTCGTAATGCTCGAGCATCGAGTGGGTGAGCGCCTCCCACAGCGGCTCGCCGGCCGGCCGCTGCAGCAGCGACGCACCGATCCGGTAGGCCCGGTCCGCCCCGATCGCGGCGACCGCCTCGTACTTGCTGGCGAAGTAGTTCCGGAAGGTGCGCAGCGCCACGTTCGCCTCGGCGGTGATGTCCTCGATCGTGACGTTCTCGAGTCCCCGTTCGATGGCCAGCCGGAGCGCGGCATCGCTCAGTGCCTTGCGCGTGGCGAGTTTCTTGCGCTCCCGCAGACCGGCCATCCGGCCACCTTAAGGCTGATCGTGCCTTTAAAGCAAACTTGCCTTTAAGGCATAAATCTGCGACAGTAGCCGCCATGGAGACCCCGAATGCGACCGCAACCGCGGATGCGGTGATCGTCGGCGGCGGCCCCACCGGGCTGATGCTGGCGGCCGAGCTCCGGCTGGGTGGCGCCGACCCGGTGGTGCTCGAGCGATTGCCGGAGATAAGCCAGATCCCGAAGGGCAACGGCCTGATCGGCCAGATCGTGCCGACGCTCGACTACCGTGGCCTGACAGACCGGTTCCGGGCGGAGGCCACGTTCACCGGCCCCGTGCCGCAGTTCCCGTTCGGCTCGGTGCCACTTGACTTCTCCCGGCTTCCCGCGAGCCCGCTGCACATCATGGCGATACCGCAGCGGCGGCTCGAGCAGGTGCTCGACGACTGGCTGCGGGAACTCGGCGGTGCCGTCCGGCGCGGCCACGAGGTGCTGGCGCTGTCGCTGCCCGAAGACGGCTCGCTGGTCACGGTGGACGTGCGCGGCCCGGACGGCGACTACCGGCTGCGCGCCCGGTACGTCGTGGGCTGCGACGGCGCGCACAGCCTGGTTCGCAAGGAGGCCGGAATCGGCTTCCCGGGCGTCACGTCGTCGGAGACGTCCCGGATCGGGCGGGTGTTCCTGCCAACGGTCGAGATCATGCGGGGCGGCCAAACGGCCGAGGTGCCCGGTGTCGGCCGGGTGCGGCTGACGCTGACCAATCAGACACCGCGCGGCGCCTATTCGCTGGCGCCGCTCACCTCGCTGGACAAGACTGCCCGGCCGGGCTTGTTCATCGTCTACACGAGGGAGGACGACCCTGCTTCCAGCCCAGCAGACCGCAACGCCCCGATGGCCCTGGACGAGCTGCGCGAGAGCGCCCGCCGGGTGCTCGGCACGGACCTGCCGATGACCGACCCGCAGTGGCTGACTCGGACCGTGGGCAATAGCCGCCAGGCCGACCGGTACCGGGAGGGCCCGGTGCTGCTCGCGGGCGACGCCGCGCACATCTTCGGCGCAGGAGGGTCGCTGAACGTCGGCCTGCTCGACGCGATGAACCTCGGCTGGAAGCTCGCCGCGCAGATCCGTGGCTGGGCGCCGGACGGCCTGCTCGACTCCTACCACGTCGAGCGGCACCGGGCCGGGCAGCGGGCCATACTGCAGACCAGGGCGCAGAAGGCGCTGTCGGCCAGCGGCGACTACGCCGAAGCGCTGCGCGACCTGTTCGGCGAGCTGATGCGGCTGCCCGATGCGCTGCGGCACGTCGGCTCGATTCAGGAGGGCTCCGACGTCCGCTACGAGACGCCCGCCGGCCTGGGCCGGCCCCACCCGCTGGCCGGGCGGTTCGCCCCGGACCTGCGGCTAGACGGCGGCTCCACGCGGGTAGCCGAGCTGGTCCGGCCCGCGCGCGGCGTGCTTCTCGACCTCACCGGCCCCGGGGCGACCCACCCGGACGGCCCGGCGAGCGGGGCGTCCACCGCCAGCGCCGCCCCGGCCAGCGCCGCCTCGGCCAGCGCCGGAGCCCCGGCCAGCGCCGCCCTGGCCAGCGCCGCCTCGCCTTGGCGCGACCGGGTCAACATGGTGGCCGGCCGCCCCGTGTCCGAGCCGCCACCCGCCGCCGCGATGCTGATCCGGCCGGATGGATACGTCGCCTGGGCAGTGGGGCCGGATACCGGCAACCTGGCCGGAGGCCTGCCCGAAGCGCTGCGCACCTGGTTCGGGGCGCCCGGCTAGCGCTCGATCGCGCGGATCTGAACGGTCGCGGTCGCAGCGGCTACGATTTGGTCGGATTCGTCGAGCAGCTCACCGGCCAGAAACCCCATTGACCTGGTGCGGCCGGTCACCCGGCCCCGCCCGGTGAGCCGTCCCGGGCGCGCCGGCCGCAGGAACTGTACGTGCAAGTCGGTGGTCAGCGAGAACAGACCGGGATCGAGCGAGGCGACCAGCGCGGGCCCCATCGCCTCGTCCAGCATCGCGGTCAGGAAGCCGCCCTGGATCACCCCGACGGGGTTCAGGAACCGCTCATCCGCCCGGTACGCAACCTCGATCGTCCCGGCGTCGGGGTCGATCGATATCAGTTCCCACCCGAGCAGGGCGGCCGCCGGAGGCAGCGGCGCCCGGCCTTCCATCACGTCCCAGAACGGTCCTTCGCGATTCATGGTCGCACCATAGCGCCGGCACCGACCGTTCCGGTTAGCCCATCCGTGATGGCGTGGGATGCTCGGGGCGTGTCCGATCTTGAGATCCTCCGCGCCCGCATGCGGCAGTTCGCCGACGACCGGGACTGGGGCGGGTTCCACGATCCGAAATCGGTACTGCTCGCGCTCGTCGGCGAGGTGGGCGAGCTGGCTGAACTGTTTCAGTGGCTGCCCGCGGCCGAGGCGCGGGAGCTCGCCCAGCACGAGCCGCTCCGCAACCGGGTCGGCGAGGAGATGGCGGACGTCCTGCTGTACCTGGTTTTGCTGGCCGACGTGGTCGGCATCGACCTCGCAGCGGCAGCACAGGCCAAGATGGACGACTCCGAGCGCCGCTTTCCCCCGGGGCCTGCAGAAGCGCCATGACGCAAAGTCTGGCCCTCAGCTAAACGAGCGCAGCGGCCGTTCGGCGCATTGCGGGTATAGAACGTGGCGGGCCGTAGCAGTTGTCGGCCTCGGACACCCTTCCGCCAGAGGCATCCGGCTCGAGCGTACCTCTCCACATGACTTGGGTACGTTCGGCCGCTTTTCTCATCCTTGTGCAGAAGATTAATTACTGGGGGAATGATGATTCCAGTTAAGACCAGGCCGGGGCGCCCTGGCGAGGACGCCATCACCAAATACGCAAGGCAGACCCGCAATGCCGCAGTCACGCTCGCCGTCCTGGCATGTGTCGCAGCGCTCATTACCCTGGTAGCCGCGGTGGTAGCCGTGTCGGCGATCAACCGGGTGGGCAGGACCTTTCAGAACGGCTTCGGCAATACCGGCGGCAGCAATTGCGTAAGCCAGGGCGGCACCAACCCGAACTGCTGAGCGGCACGGACGCGCGGCCCCGGCACGCTCGGCCTGGGCACGCTCGGCCCAGGAACGCGCGGCCCCGGCACGCTCGGCCCGGGCACGCTCGGCCCGGGCACGCTCAGCCCAGGCACGCTCAGCCCAGGCACGCTCGGCCGGGGGACGGTGGGTCAGCACGAACTGCGGCCCATCCCGTCCCCCGCCGAACGGCTTGCCCTCCAAGCGGTCCGACGGCCGGGCACGCCCAAACTCATCGGCGGGCACACGGCGGTTAGGTACGCCCGGCGCCCCTAATACGGTAGTAGGCCGTCGGCTGCCAGTAGGAGGTCGATACTGTCCACCCGATAGGAACGCCGGCGGTATCGGCGCCGAACGAGACGTTCGGGTTGTCGACGATCTCCACGTGTCCCGGCCCAAAGAATGCCAGGTCCCCGCGTTTCGCCTGAGAACGGCTTATCTGGACCAGCAGCGGGCTGTCGAGCATTTCGTAGGTAGTCCTCGGCAGCTGAATGCCTGCCTGCAGGTAGGCCTCGTAGACGAGTCCGGAACAGTCGTAGCAGGATGGCCCGTCTCCACCCCAACAGTACGATTTGCCGGCTTGTGCGGCGGCGTACTCGTAAGCGATGACCCGCAGGCGGACCCCGCCATCAGCGGTCGCGGCGTGGGCCGGCCCTGCGAAGGAAAGTAGCGACGTCAGGAGAGCGCACACCATGATTACGAACTTGCGGTGGACCATCTGGCTTCGTTGCCCCTTCATTGTTCGTGAGTTGGACTCGACTCCTTCAGGGGCTAGGGCCTTCCTTTCCCGCCGAACGCGCGCCGGAACCAAATAACGCCACGATAACAACGGTCAATATGCTTTCTTGACACATCGTTTGCGCGTTACCGAGCCTTACCAGAATTATTAGCGGGCCACGTTTGAATGCCTGGATCCTGTGCCGCGAAGCGCATATTGATGCCGAACTGGATGACAGGCGCCAATGACCGATCGCAGAAAAGTCTGCTTCGTCACGATCAGCTCGCTTCGCACCGTTGTGGCGCGCCAGCCAAGCACGGCGGCGTGGCAAAGATGGGCCACTTTCGGCTCAAGCGCCGGATTGGCACCGTGCCAGGCAGCGGCGAGTGTCGCGCGTCATCCACGCCCATGTTCGCACCGTTTCAGGCGACTCGCCCCGGGCCTTACCCAGCCGACCCGGCAGATCAGTCATTGCCGCGCGCCCAGTCCAGCACACCGGGCAGCTTGATGTTGGGCGGCCACCGCAGGTATTGCGCGACCGGGAATCGGGCGTCAGCGGGGACCGCCAGACCCCCGGCCGGCTCGTCTCGGACGGCAGACCCGCGGCAAGCAACAAGATTCCGATCGTGCCAAAAGAGAATTCGATCATCGCAATAACCCGAGACGAAAATAGGTCATTGCTTGTATCGGGCTACGATATTATCTGGCGGGTGCTCCTGGCTCCTCGCCGGCGGCCCCGTACGGCCGGTCTTAGCGCGGACGGCCACTCTCGCGCCCGCCCAGTGCCTTCCGCAGGCGCAGCGTTCGCTGCATGCGCTGCCGACCGCGCTGCGCGAGCACCCTGGTCATACTCCGGGCGTCGACGTCGCGCAGGGCATCCGTGGTCTTCAGGCCTGCCACGCCACCCGCGCGGAAGGCGCCGACGATCGCCTGGACGGCCGCGTCAGCCGGGAGTATCGCCGGCCCGGGTTCGGCATCCGTCTCCGGCAGGTCGCCGAGCGAGGAAAGATCACCGATGACCGGCACGCCGAGTGCCGCGATGTTCTCCGCCATTTCGGCGCCAATCTCGGTCGCCCGCTTGAGCGCCCACACCGGGGTTGCGATCCGCGGTTCGCCCGGCTCCGGCTGGCGCGTCTTCATCTGCTGGATCGCGCCGTACCGCACGAACCTGGCGTAGTGGCGGCTTGGCCACTTCCGCCGCTTGAATTCCTCGTTGAGCAGCCGCACAACCTCGGCTTCCGCGAGGGTGAGGGACCGGTTCGCCGCATTCGCGCCCGGCACCAGGAACCCGCGCGGCAGACCCAGCATCGATTCGAAGGTGCGCAGCAGCATCATCCGGTCGTCATCGTCGACCACCACCACGGTGAGGTTCTCCGCTGCCTTCATCCAGCGCGCGACGAGCTCATCGTGACGGTGACGGAGCCAGAATCCGGGGGTCGGCGTGTCTGGCGGGTCCTTGAGGATCCCCTCGAGCCACTCCAGGTAGTGAAAGTGGTAGCCGTTTTGCAGGTACTGCTGCCACTGCGACGGCAAGATCCTGGTGAGCGGGCGCAGCGTGACCACCACGTGCACCCGCGCGCCGCCCAGGTCGCTTACCACGCGGCAGGCCGCGGCATCGCTGGCCTGGGCGAGGAACTCGCTGCTCACCACCACCCGCTGGTCGCGCGCGGCCGTTACCTCGCGAACCAGTAAGGCCCAGTCGGCCATGTCGGGTTCCGGCTCGCCCAGCAGGGTCGGCTGACCGGTCACGGCGAGCATTGCCCGCAGCGGCTGCCTGCCGGTGCCGGGGTAGACGACGCCTTGTGCGGCCAGCCGCTCCCGAGCCAGGTGCAAAGCGTCCTGGATCATGGTTGTGCCGGTCTTGTGCGGACCGATGTGCAGGAGGCGAACGCCGGCCTGCAACTGCAGGTCGTCCGCGACCATGGATCTCCACCCCCGCTCCCGGCGAGCCCGCCCCGAACGCGATCCGGGCGACCGCCCCGATGCCTGTATGAGTAAACGGAGAGTAATGGAAAGGTCACTATGGCGCACGGCTTTGCTCGAGGTGCGGTGGCGCAACGACGCCTCTAGGCCGGTATATCCACAGATGGCCCGCGCCGTAGCGAAGGGGATCCAGCTAGCGCGAGCAGTTCGCCGGCCTGTCTACGATGACAGGACATCTGCGGGTGCGCGGGGAAAGGAGCTGACCGTGCCGAGATCGCTCGACCGGCCAGGCCAGCCTTCCGTACCCGACCAGTCGGACGCACCCGAGACGCCAAGCCGGTTACGGCCGACAACCTCGCAGCGAGATCTGCCCCCGACGCTGGACCGCGGTGACCAGGCAGAGTTAGCGGACGCCGGGCGATGGTCAAAGGCCGGTCTGCGCCAGCGCCTGGAACACCTGCCGCCCGGTCATCCGAGTTCGCTGCGCAGCGATGACCCGGAAGGCGCCGAAGCTCGCGGACTCAGGCAACCTGAAGATGCCCGAATCTCCAGCGGCGCGGCTGACTCGATCAAACAGAACTACTGGAGCGAGGTGCCCAGGTTTCTCCGAGCCTGGGCGGACCATCTGCGCAGATGGCCCGCCGAGCGTGTGACCGCAATCGTGGACCGCACACGGGACCCTGCGGGATCCTGGCGAGGTGACGGGAATCAGTACCTGGACCCCGACCAGCACGCGCAGAC
>Ga0070763_10000220_pt1 | contig 13856 bp, 11 predicted proteins | sample HubBroMetageWRM3_FD_67279 | JGI IMG/M metagenome (GOLD analysis project Ga0070763, IMG submission 67279) | Warmed soil microbial communities from the Hubbard Brook experimental Forest, New Hampshire - Hubbard Brook CCASE Soil Metagenome WRM 3 | ecosystem: Environmental > Terrestrial > Soil >... | reverse complement strand
CATTCGTAGATGTTGGGGCAGCCGGCCTCCTCACAGACGGTGTGCAGACCCTCACGCCGGACCAGGCTTTTCAGCTCGGTGTACTCGGGCCCCATCCGCAGCCGGGTCCTGATCCACGGCGGCTTGCGTTCGATCGGTGTCTCCGCGTTGCGCACTTCCAGACGCAGCAGCTTCCGACCTTCGGGAGTGACGGTCACGACCTCGATGCTACGCGGGCCGGGGTTGGCTCCCAGTGAACCGCGAGCCGGCCGTCCAGGGCGTCGCACACCGCGTCGGCCACCGCCGGGCGGACGTCGTCGACACCGACCCGGCGGCCCAGTTCGGCCGATATCGACGTCACCCCGGCGTCGGTGATGCCGCACGGGACGATGCTTTCGAACGCGTGCAGGTCGCAGTCGCAGTTGAGCGCAAACCCGTGCAGCGTCGTCGCCCGCGAGACCCGCACGCCGATGGCGGCGACTTTGCGCGCAGGCCTACCGCCGCCGGCCGGCAACCACACGCCGGAACGGCCGTCGACGCGGCCCACTTCCAAACCCAGCCCGGTGCAGACTTTGATCAGCGATTCCTCAATGCGCCGAACGTAATTCACCACATCGAGCGGTTCGGCCAGGCCGACGATCGGATAGCCGACGAGCTGCCCGGGGCCGTGCCAGGTGATCTTGCCGCCCCGGTCGGTGTCGATCACCGGCGTGCCGTCCGATGGTCGTTCTTGCTCGCACGTGCGGCGTCCGGCGGTGTAGACCGACGGGTGTTCGAGCAACAGCAGCGTGTCGGTGCCGCCCGCCATCCGGGCGTTGGCCAGCTCCCGCTGCAGCTGCCACGCGACTCGGTAGTCGACTGTGCCGAGCTGGCGGACATCGACAGGGACGGTGCTCGAGCGAATGGAACTCACGTCCGTGACGGTACTCCCGATCGATCTGCCGCACCTTGCGGGCGCATGGGCACAAATCGGCCCGCGGCCGCGTTGAGATCGGCACGCGCGCGACAACGTGAAGGGAGACGCCCGTGAAGGTTCGCTTCGGGGTCGGGCTCGGTGCGCAGACCGGTCCCGGTCAGCTCGCCGACATCGTTGATCACTTGGAGGCCAGCGGGATCGACTCGCTGTGGTTCTCGGAGTTGGTGTACTCGCCTGCGGTGGATCCGGTGGTCGGTATGGCCTACGCGCTGGCCCGGACAGAACACTTGAAGGTGGGCACTTCAGTGGCGGTGCTGCCGGGGCGCCATCCCGTGCTGGTGGCCAAGCAGCTGGCGTCGCTGGCGGCCCTCGCGCCGAGGCGGGTTCTCCCCGTGTTCGGGTTGCGTTCGGCGATCGCGGCCGAGCGTGAGGTGTTCGTCGTCCCCGATGGTGAGCGCGCCGCCGTATTCGATGAGTCGCTGCGGGTGCTGCGCGCAGCGCTGGTCGAGGATTCGGTCGGCCACCGCGGCAAGTACTTCACGGTGAGCGCGGCGGCGGTGGCACCGCGGCCGGCGCCTCCGCTTGACATCTGGTTGGGCGGTTCGGCGCCGGCCGCGTTCCGGCGTATTGGCACATTCGCCGATGGTTGGTTGGGCAGTTTCCTCACGCCGCCCGAGGCGCGGGCGGGGCGCGAGGCGATCGAAGATGCCGCCGCGCAGGCTGGTCGGCACATCGAACCCGATCACTTCGGCATCTCGTTGGCCGTCGCCGACGGTGAGTTGACGGGCGAGCTGGCAGCAGCTGCCCGCCGGCGCCGCCCGGATCTCGATCCCGGCGAGCTGATCGCCGTCGGCTGGGACCAACTGCACCGCCAACTCGATGCGTACCTCGATGCGGGGCTGACCAAATTCGTAATACGACCGGCGGGTCAAGGATCAATCGACGGCTTCATCGATCGGTTCGTGACTGAACTGATCGACCGGCAGAACTGACAGCGGCCGGAAGCCGTCGCAACGACCCGGTCGGTTAGGCGCCTAGGCGACGGCAAGCCTGGCAGTGGCGTACCGCAGCGCCTCACCGACGGTCTTGTGGTGGAACTCAAAGCCACTGCGTTCCAGCACAGCCGGGATCGCACGTTGCCCGCTCAACAGGCCCTCGTCGGCGAACTCGCCGAGCGCGGCGCGCACCGCGAAACCCGGCATCAACAGCGGGGTGGGCCGGTTTACCGCTCGGCCCAGTGCGGTGGTGAACTCGGCATTGGTGACGGGCGCCGGCCCGGTGAGGTTCACCGGGCCGGAGAGCCGGCTGTCGGAGATCGCGAACTGCAGCGCCCGCACCTCGTCCTCAAGGCTGATCCACGACATGTACTGGCGGCCGTTGCCCAAGCGTGCACCAAGGCCCACCGAGAACAGCGGCCGCAACCGGCGCAGCGCACCGCCCGCAGAGGCCAGCACCAGTCCGGTGCGGGCCAGCACCACGCGGGTGCCGACGTGCTGGGCGGGTGCGGTGGCCGCTTCCCAGTCTTTACACAGCTGGGCGAGGAAACCCGTTCCCGCCGAATCGGTTTCGACGACCGCTCGGTCTTTGCTGTCGCCGTAGTAGCCGACTGCGCTGGCATTGATCAGCACCCCGACACCGGCGTCGGCGACCGCCGTGGACAACACTTCAGTTGGCGTGATGCGGCTGTCGCGCAGATTTTGCTTGAACGCCCCCGACCAGCGCCGCTGTCCGATACTGATGCCGCACAAGTTCACCACCGCGTCGACTCCGCTCAACGCGCCGGCGTCGAATTCGCCGCTGTCGGGATCCCAATGCAGCTCACCCGCATTCGCCGGCGCGCGGCGCATGATCCGCAGAACCCGATGGTCTGCCGTACGCAGCGCCGTTACCAGCGCCGAGCCGATCAGCCCGGATGAGCCTGCAATGGCGACGGTGGCGGTCACGCTTCAAGGCCTGTCTAGAGTCCCAGGTCGGCCTCGAACGCGCCTTCCTCGAGCCGGTGCTTGATGGTCGTCACGAACCGTCCGGCGTCGGCGCCGTCGATCAGCCGGTGGTCGTAGGTCAACGGGAGGTAGCAGATCGAACGGACCCCAATGGATTCGTTGCCGGTGTCGTCGACGACGACCCGCGGCCGTTTGACGATCGCGCCGGTGCCCAGCATCGCGGCCTGCGGCGGCACCAGGATCGGGGTGTCCGTCAGTGCGCCCTGGCTGCCGATGTTGGTGATCGTGAAGGTCCCGCCGGACAGCTCGTCGGGCCTGAGGTCTCCCGACCGGGCGCGGGCAGCGATGTCGGCGATCGCGCGCGCCAACCCGGCCAGCGACAGGTCACCGGCATTGTGGATGACGGGGGAGAGCAGGCCCTGCTCGGTGTCGACCGCGAAGCCCAGATGCTCGGCGTCGTAGTAGGTGATCTCTTTGGTGTCTTCGTTGTAGCTGGCATTGATGTTCGGGTGCACTTTGAGCGCATCGATCACCGCGCGTGCGATGAACGGCAAGAAGGTCAGGTTGACACCCTCGCGTTCGGCGAACGCGGCCTTGGCTTTTTCTCGCAGCGCCACGATCCGGGTCATGTCGACCTCATGAGTCTGGGTGAGCTGTGCGGTGGCTTGCAGCGACTCGCGGGTCTTCTTCGCGGTGATCTGGCGGATCCGGCTGGCCTTCTGTGTAGTTCCCCGCAGATGTGCCAGTGCGGGTGCCGGTGCGGGGGCGCTCGGTTTCGGGGCAGCCGGGGCAGCGGCGGCCGGCGCTGCGACCGGAGCTTGCTTGGCTTCCTCTTTCTGCTGCGCGGCCGACAGCACATCCTGTTTGCGGATCCGTCCACCCACCCCGGTTCCACTTACCTCGCTGAGATCAATGTTGTTCTCAGCAGCCAGCTTTCGGACCAGCGGTGTCACGTACGGACTGCTTGCCGCGCCGGTCGTAGGCGCGGACTCAGCCCGAGGTTGGGGTGCCGGCTCGGGCTTGGCCTGGGGCGCTGGCGCCGGCTCGGGTTGGGGTGGCGGCGCGGGTTTCGCCGCGGGCTCCGGTTGGGGTGCTGGCCTTGCCTCGGGTTGGGCGGCCGGTGAGGCTTGGGGCTCGGGTGCGGGCTTGGCTGCCGCGGCGCCGGTACCGATCCGGGCGAGCTCGCCGCCGACCGACACGGTGACGTCCTCCTCGGCGGTGATGCTGATCAGCGTGCCTGCCACCGGGGAGGGAATCTCGGTGTCCACCTTGTCGGTGGAAACTTCCACCAGCGGCTCGTCCACCTCCACCGAGTCGCCGACTTTCTTCAGCCACCGGGTCACCGTGCCCTCGGTGACGGACTCGCCGAGTTCAGGCATCAGCACCGGGTGGGACGTGCCAGTCGCGTCGTGTTCGCCGGCTGCCGACGCAGGGGCCGGCTCCGGCTCGGCCTGCGGTTGCGGTGCTGGTTCGGGCTGAGCCTCCGGCTCCGGTTGTGGTTCAGGTGCTGCCTCGGCGGCGGGTTGCTCGGCGCCGCCACCTTCGGCGGCTTCCGCCGCATCGCCGATGACGGCCAGCTCGCCGCCGATCTCGACGGTGTCGTCCTCGTGCGCAACGATCTTCGTCAGCACTCCCGCCGCCGGCGATGGAATCTCGGTGTCAACCTTGTCGGTGGACACTTCCAGCAGGGGTTCGTCGAGTTCGACAGTGTCGCCTTCTTGCTTGAGCCAGCGAGTTACGGTTCCCTCAGTCACGCTCTCACCGAGTGCCGGCATCTGAACTGAGAAGGCCATCTCTGTCGACTCCTCGATGGATCGGTCGGTGGGCGCGGATCGACCTCTGGCTTACCACAGCGTGATGTACCGGAAGCTGCACCCAAGCGGATTACCGAAACCATCCTGTCACTGCGGCCCCGTTGGCACACAACCAGGGCGGAGCCGGTCCAACAGGGGGCGCGGTCGCTTCGCCGATTGATCTCGGGCACGTGTCCGGAACACGGTGAAGGATCGAGTAACGACTAACAAATTCAACGCGAGCCTAATAATATAAGTCCAATAAATTGGACTTAAATTCCATAGGAGCGGATACGATTGGTTTCCGCGGGGTTAAATACACTCGGCGTTTGACGCGTTTTGGATGAAGATGCCGAGAATCTGGATTATCTTGTTTCCCGTGTACCCAGATGACAGCGGCAAAGAACTCGCCACGGTGCTCTCCTACCTGGCCGGCCGTTCCCTCAGCAGAGAAGAGATCTGGACCGCGATGGAACTGCCGCGGTCCACGTACTACGACCAGCTGGACAAGGGAACCTTGATCACCGCGGACAACTTGCGCGTTGCCGCCGCCAACCTCGGTATCAACCGCGCCGAGCTGCTCACCCGCTACCGGTTCATCGACCCGGAAGAGATCACCGCACTGGCTGAAGAGATCCGCGGCGGCGCCCTCATGCCGCACGGCTCAACCGCCACTCACCTGAAGACCGTGCAGCCGACAAAAATCGCGGAGTGGCGCCCGCGGCAAGACGCACCGCCGCTCTAACATTATCTGCCGACGGATATCTCGTGGGTCTCTCTGCTCTCATCATCATCACCCTCGCGTCCATCGCGTGGAGCCTCTGGATACGGCGAGTCACCTGGCATTGCCGGTGGGAGGTGGCCGCCACGCTCAATATCGCCCTGCAGGGATGCGCGGTCGCCTTGATGTCCCCGCTGTGCGCCGAGACGCTGGGCGTTGTCCTACACAACATCACCGGTGAGTGGAACCTGCAGAACTACGTCGGGCACGACTGTTACGTCGTCGCGGCCTCGGCGATCGTCTACAACGCGGTCGGTCGGCTTGAAGAGGACGACGCCTTACAGAAGTCGTTCAAGCAATATGTGGAACGACCGGCGACGTTGTGCATTCCGCTGTTATTGGCAACGTTCTCGTTGAGTTATGGCAGCAGGACTTACGCGAGCGATTTCTTTGCGCTACGCACCGACTTCTGGCTGACCGTGTATTGGCTTTTGCTCTGTGGAACGCTCTCTTACCTGCTGGCGTTCGGCTCGCGAGCGCTGTTGGTGCTGCGCAAGGACCCGCGCTCGAGGAACGTCGCGAGCCTCTATCTGGTCGCCTCGGCCAGCGGCATTTCTGCCTGCGTGGTGCGGATGATCACCGCGCTGATTCCCCCGCTTCAAGGTCCGCTGGGGGCGGCGCTGGTCTGGCTGTTCGCATGTGCGTGCGGCGCCGGTTTCGCACTGACTTCCGCGCAATCCTGGCGGCAGAAGGTCAGATGGTTCCAGCGGCCGGTGGTGCACCGCTAGCCTCGCGCTGAGGCGCTGGTTAGCCGTTTGCTAGCCATTTACTAGCCGTTTTCAGCGATGTCTTCCAGCACCGCGAACATGGTGCGGGTCGGAACACCCGTGCCGCCCTTGGGGGAGTAACCCCACGAGCTACCGGTGTTGTAGGCCGGCCCGGCGACGTCGATGTGTGCCCAATTCACGCCGTCGGCAACGAATTCGCGCAAAAACACACCCGCAACCAGCATCCCGGCGAAGCGTTGCCCGCTCACATTGGCCAGGTCGGCCACCGTCGACTTCAGGTCGTCCTTGAGTTCGTCGGGCAGCGGCATCGGCCAGCCGTTCTCGCCGATCCGCTGCGAAATAGCCGCCACCCGGTCGCGGAACTCGTCACTGCCCATCACCCCGGGCGTACGCGCGCCGAGTGCCACCGTCTGCGCACCGGTCAGCGTCGACGTCTCGATCAGGTAGTCCGGGTTGTCTTCGCACGCCCGGACGATCGCGTCGGCGAGGATCAGCCGGCCCTCGGCGTCGGTGTTGAGCACCTCGACCGTGGTCCCGCCGTACTGCGTCAGCACGTCGCCCGGGCGCTGGGCGGTCGCCGACGGCATGTTCTCGGCCATTGGCACGGTGGCGATCACGTCGATCGGCAGCTCCAACTGCGCCGCCAGTGCCACGGTCGCGATGACCGCGGCGGCACCGCCCATGTCGCCGGTCATGTAGTGCATCGACGCCGCCGGCTTGATCGAGATGCCGCCGGTGTCGAACGTGACGCCCTTGCCGACCAGGGCGACTTTCTTGGCCCGCTTCGGTTTTTTGGCCAGCTGCGACCCGTGGTGGGTCAGCCGCACCAGCCGCGGTGGCCGCGACGAACCCTTGCCGACTCCGACCACCCCGCCGTAGCCACCTTTTTGCAGCGCCTTATCGTCGAGCACTTCGACCTCAAGGCCGACCGATTCACCCAAAGTCTTTGCACGATCAGCGAATTCAGCCGGAAACAGATGGCTGGGCGGGGTGTTGACCAAGTCGCGGGCGGTGGCCACGGCGGTCGCGACCGCCGCCGCATGGGCCGCTTGGGTTTTGGCGCCCTTGTCGGTGGATAACACGGTGATCTTGCGCAGGCCGGGGTCCTTGGGGGCGGTCTTGTCGGTGCGGAACACGGTGAACCGGTAGCTGCCCAGAATGAGTCCCTCGACCGCTGCCTCCAGGTCCAAGGCCGTCAGCGTGGTGATGGCGGCCTCGGCGCTGCCCAGCGCGCGCGCCGCCGAGCCGGCCGCACCGCGGATCACGTCGGCGGGCCACTCGTCGCGCCCCTTGCCCAGGCCGATCGTCAGCACGCTGGCCACCGGCAGCGAGTCCACCACCAGCCGGTTCACCTGCTCGCTGGCGCCGGTGGCGTTCAGCGCCCGCAAACCTGCCTCGATTTCGGCGACCGCCTCGACCGGCAGAAAAGGCTCAGCGGCGGCGACGACGGCCCCTGGCTGATCCTCTGTGCCTTCTGGACCTGACGAGACCACCGGGACGATCAACACCGCCGACCCGGCGCCGCGACGCGGCAACGAGGAGGCGACGGTGACGGCAGGGGCGAGATAACCGGGTTGTGTGCTCACAAGCATTAACCCTAACGATCGGCGGTCATCGGCCGCGGCTGAGGTCGTAGCAGGTCACCGGTTCGTCGAAACCCTTGAGTATCAACGGATCCTGAGTGATCGCCGGCCAGTCGGGCAATTGCTCGTGGACTTCGGCTGCGGCGAGGATCTGCCCCGGTCCCGCCGCGGCGACGAGCCTGGCCGCCAGGTTAACCGCGTTGCCGAAGTAATCGCCATCGATGGCCAGGATCTGGCCGTAGCCGAGGCCGGCGCGGACCTGTAGTCCCGCCTCGCGTGCACGCGGATGGTCGACGAGGTCGATCGCCGCTTTCGCCAGCCGCTCCGGGTTCGAGCTCACCCACATCACGGCGTCGCCGAGGAACTTCACCACCCGCCCGCCGTCGGCGTGCACCACGTCGCTGGCGGTGGCGCCGAACTCGGTGAGCATTGTCGACAACTCCGCGGGTGTGAGCATTTGGGTTAGCGCAGTGAAGCCGGAGAGATCCGCGAAACCGACGCCGCACTCCAGACTCGCCGACGGGCCGCTGACCACGCCCTCGATGAACGTTCGAGTGCTGACCAGATGGTGGCGGTGGACGGCGTCGATCATTGCCCCGAGGCGGGGGATGAACTCTGCGGCCTCGCGGTAGACCTGCGCGGTGGTGAGTTCGTCCCCGGTGAGGCCGAGCCACATTTTGGGCTGACTCACCCGGATCATCGACGATATGGCCTCGGCCACCCGGGCAACGTTCGCTCCGAGGACCCGCAAGAAACCGTCGGCGGCGTCGGGGCCCATCTGCATCCTCATCGCCACCCAGGTCGCCAGGCCGTCGACATCGGCCTGACTCAACGCCGGGGTATCCGGATCTGCGACGGTCAGGCCGAGCATGGCCCAAGCGTGTTCGACGTCCGCCAAAGCCACACCGATCGCATCTGCGGCGGTCCGCAGGGTATAGACCTGGGGACCGGACCGCAACAGGGCGTCACCCGCAAGCCCGAACAGGCGGCCGTTTCGCTCGGCCTCGACCATCTCGTCCGTGGTGAAACCGAGTCCGGTCAAATACTCGATCAGACCTGCACGCGCGCGGGCGTCGGCGATTCCGGCGGCCTCCAGCGCCTCCAAATCGACCACCTGGCCAAGTCTGCCAGTGACGAGCCGGATTAGGGTCGAATGTCGTGAGCCGCGCTGCGACGATGCAGTGGGGGCACCCCCAGCCGCGCAGCGGCGAGGGGGACGCAGCGATGAAGAGGAGCGGCGCCATGAGCGATGACTTATTGCACGGACCCCTCGAGGACCGCCACCGCGAGCTCGGCGCGACCTTCGCCGAGTTCGGCGGCTGGCTGATGCCGGTGTCGTACGCCGGCACCGTCAGCGAGCACACCGCAACTCGCACCACCGTCAGCCTGTTCGATGTCAGCCACCTAGGCAAGGCGTTGGTCCGCGGCCCCGGAGCCGCGGAGTTCGTCAACTCCGCGCTCACCAACGACCTGGACCGCATCGAGCCGGGCAAGGCGCAATATACGTTGTGTTGCAACGAATCTGGCGGTGTGATCGATGACCTGATCGCATACTACGTCGGACCCGAAGAGATCTTTCTAGTGCCCAATGCGGCCAACACCGCGGCGGTAGTCGCGGCCTTGCAAAAAGCTGCGCCCGCGGGGCTCACCATTACCGACGAGCATCGCTCTTACGCGGTGTTGGCCGTGCAGGGGCCACGGTCGGCGGAGGTGCTGGCTGAATTGGGGCTGCCGACCGATATGGACTACATGGGCTATGCCGACGCGGCGTTCGCGGACGTGCCAGTGCGGGTTTGCCGCAGCGGATACACCGGGGAGCAGGGCTACGAGCTGCTGCCGGCCTGGGAATCCGCCGGTGTGGTGTTCGACGCGCTGGTTGCCGCGGTGACGCGAGCAGACGGGCAGCTTGCCGGTCTGGGGGCGCGTGACACGTTGCGCACCGAGATGGGTTATCCGTTGCACGGTCACGAACTCTCGGCCGATATCTCGCCGTTGCAGGCTCGATGTGGTTGGGCAATCGGGTGGAAGAAGGGCGCGTTCTTCGGCCGTGACGCGCTGCTGGCCGAGAAGGAGGCGGGTCCGCGGCGGCTGCTGCGCGGCCTGCGCGCGGTGGGTCGCGGTGTGCTGCGGCCGGAGTTGACCGTGCTCGACGGCGACACCAAGGTCGGGGTCACCACGTCGGGCACGTTTTCGCCGACGTTGAAAACCGGTATCGCACTGGCGCTGATCGACACCGACACGGGCGTCGAGGACGGCCAGCACGTCGCGGTCGATGTTCGGGGCCGCGCGGTTGAATGCGAAGTGGTGCGCCCACCGTTTGTCGATCCAAAAACCCGTTAGCGCCCGGTTATACAATCGCATGATGACCGGCGGCGTCCTCGAGTTTGCGGTTTCACGCACCGCAAGCCCGACTAGCGACGAGGCACGTGAAGCGATACTGGCCGACCCTGGTTTCGGCAAATATCACACCGACCACATGGTGTCGATCGATTACACCGATGGGCAGGGTTGGCATGATGCGCGGGTCATCGGCTACGGCCCGATCGAGCTGGATCCGTCGGCGATCGTGCTGCACTACGCGCAGGAAGTCTTCGAAGGGCTTAAGGCTTACCGGTGGCCGGACGGGTCGATCGTGTCGTTCCGCGCCGAGGCCAACGCTGCGCGGATGCGGTCCTCGGCGCGGCGGATCGCGATCCCCGAATTGCCCGACGAACTGTTCATCGAGTCGTTGCGGCAACTGATCGCCGTCGATAAAGCCTGGGTTCCGCCGGCCGGTGGCGAAGCGTCGTTGTATCTGCGGCCGTTCGTCTTCGCCGCCGAGCCGGGGCTGGGGGTGCGCCCGGCCAAGCAGTATCGCTACCTGGTGATCGGCTCACCGTCCGGTGCGTATTTCAAGAACGGCATCAAACCCGTTAGCGTCTGGGTGTCAACGGAATACGTGCGCGCCAGCCCGGGCGGTACCGGTGCGGCGAAGTTCGGCGGAAACTATGCCGCGTCGCTGGTGGCGCAAGCCGAAGCCGCCGACAACGGCTGCGAACAGGTGGTGTGGCTGGATGCCGTCGAACGCCGTTACATCGAAGAGATGGGCGGGATGAACATCTTCTTCGTGTTCGGCAGCGGCGGATCGGCCCGGCTGGTCACCCCTGAGCTGTCTGGCTCGCTGCTGCCGGGCATCACCCGGGATTCACTGCTGCAGTTGGCAACTGACGCCGGTTTTGCCATCGAGGAACGCAAGATCGATATCGACGAGTGGCAGAAAAAGACCGCCGCCGGCGAGATCACCGAGGTGTTCGCCTGCGGCACTGCCGCGGTCATCACTCCGATTTCGCACGTGAAGTACGGCGAAAGTGAATTCACCATCGGCGATGGCGAATCCGGTGAGGTGACGATGGCGCTGCGCGACACGTTGACGGGGATCCAGCGCGGAACGTTCGCCGACACCCACGGCTGGATGTCGCGGCTGGGCTGAAAGCCGGGCTGCCCGGACTCGATCACGCGGCGACGATCTTGGTCGATGATGTGATTTGGCCGTATTGCGCCGAATTTGGCCGTAAGCTTCTGCGCGCAAATCCCGCCCCTGGCGGCTGCATATGCGGTGCGGCTAGCGCGGTGAGCGGACCGCCAATTATCGCCGGAGGTATGAGATGGTCAGCCCGAGTAGCCCGACGCCGCAGGGGTCGCGTCGCCAAGTGGCGGTGATCGGGACGCTGATGCCGCACCTGCATCCGGGGCGCCATCATGTGTACCGCAATGTCACTGCATTGGCGTTGTTGGCCGCGTTGATCGCAGCAGGGTTGGGCTCGCTGCCGGTCGCGTTGGTGTTGACGGCAGTGGCATTGCCGGCGGCGGTGCTGGTTTACATTCACGATCACCGGTTGTGGCACGACGAACCGCTGACGGTGATCGCTGTGTCCTTTGCGCTTTCGCTGCTGCTCGGCGTCGGTGTCGGGCTGCTGGAAACCCATTTCATCAAGCTGGTGGCGGCGGGTTCGACCGGCTATCACCTGCCGCCGGTTCCTCGGATTCTCGAGCTGGGTCTGCTGGTACCGGTGGCGGCGTTTGTGGCGGTGCTGATCGCCCCGCTGGTGGTCAGCGCGCGCTCGGCATTCCGGCATCCGATGGATGCCGTGGTGGCTTGTTCGCTCAGTGGTGCGGCATTGTCGTTGGGGCTCAGCGTGGTGGTCCAGCACGGAGCGTTCACTCATGTGCAGGGCACGGCTGGGGATCCGGCGCACGTGGCGTTTATCTCTTTGACACTGGGGTTTTTGCAGCCGATTGTGCTGGCAACGGCGGCCACGGTCGGTGTGTTGGGGTTGCGCCGGCTGGGGGTCAGCCCGGTCGCCGGAGTGATCGAGGGATTGGTGTTGGTGGTGGCCTATGAGTTGGCGACCACCTTGTTGCAGCCGTATGGGACACGCGGGATCGTGTTGACCGCCTTGGCGGCGTTCGTGCTGGCGGGAGCGGGGTTGGCCGCGGCTCGTGATGGGTTGCACGAGGCGTTGCGCGCTGACGCTGGGCCGGATGCGGGTGTGCCGGCGACCGGCCACGCTGAGCACCGGTTGCATGCCGGCGTGGTCGCCGGGATCGTAGCGATAGTCGTCGTGATCGCTGCGGTGGTCAGCGTGGCGGTGGTAATGAGCGGTGCGGCAACGCATCCCACGCCGCCGGGTCAGGACGGCAGCAGCAGGATCGCTCCGCACAGCGCTTCATCGGCCGGGTCTATCCACCGTACGATTGGCCGACCTGGTCAGAGCCCCTGGGGCAGCGTGGCTTTGGCGGCGACTACCAGATCGCTGGCGGCCGGCGCCGCTACCACCGTCAACCTGGTGGACGGAATCAATATGACCGTGGCTCCCGGCTGGACAGTCACCCGTCAAGGTCAGCAGTCCGCCGACCTCATCAATAGCGACCAAAGCGCGGGCCTATTCGTTGACGCGGGTAGCGAGAACACTTCGGACATCAGACAAGAATCCACCTTCCTCATCAACCAGAACATCCAGAGCTCCGGATTGACCAACGTCAAGCAAACCCCGGCGGAGCCGGAGCCGTTGCAGGGCAAGAACTTCAATCAGCTGTTCGAGGTCGACTACACCGCCAACCTCCAAACCAACCAGGGTACGGACCAGATCTACGGCGGATGGGTGACGCTGTACAACACCGTAACCGGCGTGTCGGGCCTCTTCAATCTCTACGCCGGGAGTCAGGCCACGTTTAAAGCGGCCCTGCCGGACGCCGCGCAAATGATGCTGTCGATGCAGTAGCGACCCGGTTAGCGCGCGGGTCATTCGATATTTTGCGGATTAGGGTTCCAAGCTCTGACCCAGGCTGAAATTCGCTCGCTCAGCGCTGCGAGCGAGCCTGGGCCTGTCATATCGAGCACGGTGATCATTTCCGGATGATCGGGTATATCGAATACCCCGCCCTGCGCGCCTTGGCGAAGAACCAGTAACGGCTTGTCGAGCCCCACGGCGATTCCAGCTTCGATGTGATTCCATGGCGTCGACATAGCAATTGGTTGAGGCGTAATGGCGGGCGCGTCATCCGCGGGGCTGACCGAAACGAATTGAGGTGGCCCGAAGATGACAACCGCTCCGCAAGATCGAATCTTCTTCGCCACGTCCGACATTGGTGCACTCCTGCCGTAAGCCTGCGGCAGCAGCCGAACAGCTTCGAACCCAACGCCCTTAAGTCCCATCAACACCTGGTCCAGGGCGATCTGATCGACCCTATCGAGATGAGATGGGGCGCTAATGAATACCCTATGCTCAGCCGCCGCTTGTTGAGTTAAATCTGTTGTGGTTGGCAAAGGGTCTGGGCTGCGGTAGCGCCCATCAACCAGGTTTTCAGAGATCACAGTTGGGAGCCGATGAACATCATCGAACATGGCATCCAACAGCAGCGCACCGTTGAAGGAGGCCCCCCGTATATCGGCACCACGAAAATCGGCCTCCCTGCAGTCGGATCCGTCCAGGACAGTGCGCAGCAGTTGGGCCTCACGGAAAACGGCCTTTCGAAGGATCGCTCGGCGCAGCGATGCCGAAGATAGGTCAGCGCCATAGAAATCCGCGCCATGCGCGTCTAGCGGTGTGCCGGTCGCACCCGCTCCCCAGTAGCACTCCCGCAGGTTCGCGCG
>Ga0070763_10000219_pt1 | contig 13889 bp, 12 predicted proteins | sample HubBroMetageWRM3_FD_67279 | JGI IMG/M metagenome (GOLD analysis project Ga0070763, IMG submission 67279) | Warmed soil microbial communities from the Hubbard Brook experimental Forest, New Hampshire - Hubbard Brook CCASE Soil Metagenome WRM 3 | ecosystem: Environmental > Terrestrial > Soil >... | reverse complement strand
CCGGGGCGGGCACGACACCGAGGCTGAAGGACAGCGGAAACCTGGAGAAGAGCTTGCCTCCGGCCGCGGCCTGGTCAGCACGACTTACTACCGCGCAATTCAACTGATGACTGGCCTTGGAGTCGGTATGGGCATTATCGCATGGATCGTTCTCGGTCTGGCCGCGGGCCTGATCGCCAATATGCTGATCCCCGGCAGGAGGCAGCAGGGCCTCATCCTTACCTGCGTGATCGGGATCGTGGGGGCACTGGCCGGCGGCTGGGCCGCCACCAAGATTTTCCACATCCATTCCCTGCAGGGTTTCTTCAACCTGTCCACCTGGATCACTGCCGTGGTGGGAGCAGCCGTCCTGCTGCTCGTCTACCACCTGGTCACCAGCCGGTCCGGCCGCTCCAGCCGCCGCGGGTTCTTCGCGCACCGCTGAGAACTGCTCCTGCCAATGCGTCAGCCACCGCAGACTGAGCCCCAAAGGCCACCTGCTTGTGAGCCTTGACCGACAGCGCTGCACGGGCAGCACACAGATCAGGACGCAGCGGCCAGCCCTGACCCAGTTCGTGCCGGACCGTGGCCGTGACCTTCTGCCGGAGCCCCGGTCCGGCACCAGGGAACAGAGGTACCGGAGAGCACGATGAGCCTGCCCGCCTCCGAGCAGCGAGCCCTAGACCGGATTGAGGAAACGCTGCACGTCGCCGATCCCCGCCTCCGGTCGCTGTTCATGATCTTCACCAGGCTGACGCGGCACGAGGCGATGCCCGGCACTGAGCAGGTCAGCGCCAGACTGCGGAGTTCGCTGTTCCGGACGACCGCCATCCCGATCGTGCTGGCTGCGATACTGAGCGGGCTGATACTCGGCTCACTGGCCCCCGCGCGGAATGCGTGCGTGACCCCGGCGCGCAGCCACAGCCAGTCATCGAGCCGCATGAGCGGCTGTCTGCTTGGCCCGGCAATGGTGCGGGCCCGCCTATTTGTCCGGTGATTCGCGGCTCCAGATGACCGGGCCGGCATAATGACCTCCCCAGATGCGTGAGTGCCGGTGGTGCGCGGTCACCCGGCCCGGCCGCATGGCACGCAGCGGACAGCAAGAGCCAGGCCGTCCAGGATGACCGCTGGCCATTCTCCGTACGCAGCCAACACGCATGAACGAATTTGGCTTGCCCGGCTAAGCGCCTGGGCATCGCGCCTCAGGACACGAGTCGAACCTCTTGGTCATTGCCCGCTGCGTAGCCCGCTGCCTAGGGATGGGCGCATTGACGGATGGGGCCGGTTCCTTGACACTTCTCCCTATGTAGCGACCGCGGCAGCCAAGAGAGCTGCTCCCTTTCCGGCGGCTCGCACGCTCCGCGCACGGGGGATCTCATGAACCAGGACGGCGATTCGTTGGGTCCGGATGTGGTGCTCGGGTTCGACGCTGCGTGGGGGTTCGCACCGGCAGATCAGACCAGCCCGGCGCTGGCGTCTGCCGCCGGGGCATTGGTTGATACCACGATGGGGGATCAGCCGGTGACCGAGCTGCGCATTCACGGCGTGTCCGGATCGGACGGGCCGACGATGCTCGAGCACCCGGAGGCATTACAGGTCGCCGGGGACAACGTGACCGGGTTTTACCGGCGGTGGAGCCCGGACGGCGCGGGACGGCCGAGCGTTCCGTGGAAGCTGGAAGCCTATTCGTGGGGCGGGCTGACCGAAAAGCCGCTGGCGTCGGCGGCGTGGCTGCTGCTCGCGCCGTTCATGATGTACAACGTCGCTTACTTCATGCTGCCACCCGGCGCGGCGGCCGGTGAGCCCGCCACCGTTGTCGAGGAGCCGGTCCGGCACCTGAGCCGTGATCGGGGTCATTTGATCGCGGGCGTATTGCTGCGCCTGCTGGCGCTGACGGCCACGATTCAGTTCGTGAGTGTGACCGCGCTGCTGGTGGTGAGCACCGTCGCCTGGCAGGCCGCTGGCCGGGCGGGCATGCTGCCGAACTGGATGGGATGGTACGGAAACTGGACCGCCGGGTGGCGCGTGGCCCTGGCCCTCGCCGCGGTCGCCGTCGTCATCGCCGTGCTGTGGTGGGTGAGCGTCACAAGCGGGAGCAGGTACGAGGCCAGGACCAGCACCGCACGGACCGAGCTCAACGCGGTGTGGCCGCTGACCCAGCCGGGTTTCTGGAAGGGCCAGGCGCTCGTCAACCGGCAGCGGACCCTGCACGCGGCCGCCGCCTGCGCGACGGCGGCGCTGATCGCGGCTCTCCCGCCCGGCCATCCCGCCGCCGCCAGATGGGTGGCGGTGATCTTGGCCGCCGTGGCACTGGCCGCCACGGCCTGCTCGATCATGTCGCCCATGGCCAGCCGCCAGGATGTCACGCTCGCCCAGGGCGGGAGGCTGCGTGACGGCAGGCCGGAAAGCGGGCGGGCGGACGTGTGGTGCTGGGGCGTCCTGGGCGTCGCGATCGCCGCGCTCATCACTGCGGCCGTGGTGAGCGGGTGGACCGACCAGCGGCATGGCTGGCAGACCGGAGCGCTGCCCGGGCTGACCGGCTTCTTTGCGGTGCTGCTGGCCGCTGAGGCGGCCCTGCTGGTGATGCTTGCGCTCATCGTCGTGGTGCTCGCCCGGCGCGCCCCTGCGCCCGGCGGTGACAAGACAGTCAGGCCGTACCTGGGCGGCGGGCTCGCCGTGCTGATCGCGGCGGTGGGCGTCTCGCTCGGCGGCCTGCTGTCCGCGGTTATCAGCATCGGCGTAACCCGCCTGCTCGGCACGCCGGTGCCGAGTGGGTTCCGGTTCGCCATCGCGCCGTCGGATGCGCTCGCGGTGCCGTGGCCGATCTACAGCTTCGCCGCCGCGCTGTACGGCATGCTGGCCGGCGGGGCGCTGGCGGCAATCGTGGTTGTCATCAGGTACCGGCGCCACACCGCCGCGTTCCAGAACGCAAAGGGCCATCGGTCGGAGGTGGCCGACGCCTACGCCGCGTCCACGGCGGGCCCGCCCGGCGCTGCAGGCGACGACCCGGCCTACGCCAAGCACAAGGCCGCGATCGCCAAGGCGTGGGCGCTGGCCCTGGTCACCGACGACGCCGCGCTGGCGACAGTCCTGGCGGTCGGCGGCAGCATCATTCTGGTGCTGATCCTCGAGCTGTACGCTGCCGCCACCGCCGGCCGGGCTGGAAGCCCCACGCTCCTGCCCAGCGTCTGGCACGGTGCGGCCACGTTCACCGCGCTCGTCGGCTTCCTGGTGGTCGGCTTGCTCGTCACGCTGCTGCGCCAGGACTACACGGACACCGCCCGGCGCAAAACCATCGGCGCACTGTGGGACGTGGGCACGTTCTGGCCGCGGGCGGTGCACCCGTTCGCGCCGCCCTGCTACGCCGAGCGAGCCGTGCCCGAGGTCGTCGACCGCATCCTGCTGCTGACCGGCCACGTCGGAAGCGAGCCGGACGACGTGGCCAACCTTCATGCCCAGGCTGGGCGGCCGGACCTGCCGCGCACCCGTGGGCTCGCCGTGCGGCCTGGGCCCCTGCTGCTGACCGGCTACAGCCAGGGCTCGGTGATCGCGCCCGCGGTCGTCGCCCAGCTGCCCGACCGCATATTGCCCAGCGTCGCCCTGCTCACGCTGGCCTGCCCGGCGCAGCGCCTGTACGGCCGTGCCTTCCCCGCCTACTTCGGCCGGAGCCAGCTCGCCGCGCTCGCGGGTCTGCTCGACGCGGACACGACGCCGGACCGGCCGCTCGAGGAAGGCCAGCCGCCCGGGCGGTGGAAAAACCTGCGCCGCAGAAGCGACTACATCGGGTCATGGATCTTCACCGAACCCAGGCCCCGCCTCAGCCCAGTTGACCTGCGTGACAACATCGACCAGCCGTGCTGGGATCCCGTCATCCTCGTCCAGGACGCCAACCCGACCCCGCCGCCGACCCACCGGCACTCCCAGTGGTGGCAGGACCCACGCACGGGTGAACTCGGCGCTCACCTGGTACACCTGCTCACCGACCCCAATCATGACCTGCAAGGCGGCCGACCTGCGGCTGCGGGCGGAAAGCCGGAAGCTCAGTCGCCTGTCATGCCTGCGCCCGAAGGCATCTGAGCACCCGACGTGATCAAGCCAGCGGCATGACGTTCTGGGCTCGGCCCTGGCTTGGCCGCACAGTTGCTGGACCGATAATCGCTGTGTGTTTGGCTGTTGCTGGACCGATAATCGCTGTGTGTTTGGCTGTGATCGTTGGGGTTGCTGCCGGCGGGCGGTGATGTAATCGGGTGCGCGTCAGACTCGCGCGACGGGCCGAGGTGCGCGATTCATCGCAGCGCGCGGGCGGGCCGGGTTTCCCAACTGGTCCATAGCGGCCGGTAGCCCATCCGGCTCCAGAAAGGCGCGGACAGCGGATTGAGCTGGGCGTGGTGCAGGAGAGTGACCGCCACGCCGGCTGCGTCGAGCACGCGGTGCAGCCCGGCCACCAGCGCGGTGCCCACGCCGGACCCACGCTCATCCGGCAGCACCGACAAGGTGGCCAGGTAGGCGACCGGGTCTTGCCTGGTGGCCGACGCTATCCAGCCGGCCCGGTCCGGTGGCTCCGCTACCAGCAGCCCGACCGGCTGCCCGTCCCGCTCTGCCAGCCAGGTCCACGGCTCTGGCAGGCTCAGGACCTGCTCGGCCGCCTGCCGCTCCACCCGCTCGGCATGGGGATGCAGCAGCACGCTGCCGAAGTGCTGGTCGAAGCGGATTACCTCCAGGGTGAGCGCAGTGACCGCAGCGACGTCACCCGGGCAGGCCGGCCGGATCCGCAGGCCACCAGGCACAGGCGTGGCATCTGGCACGGCCCGTCCGGCTGACCTGGCCGCGATGACGGTTAGCGGCTGAAGGCCGTGGCGCAGCAATGCGCGCACCCCGCCGATGTCCCGGCTCGGCCACCTGACCGCTGCCTGAGTGCCCTTTCCGGCCGTCGCCGGTTCTGCGGCCAGGTGCGCACGCCAGCAGACCAGTAGCTCATCCAGCCCGGCCCCGATGCCCGGCTCTGCGGGATCGCCGGCCACCTGGGCGGTCAGCCAGAACTGAGCGGCCGCGCCCCAAGCGAGCTCGGCCGCCTCGGGTCTGAGCTCGTGGTGGCGGCACCAGCCGACTGCCGCAATCCGGCCGTTCGCTGCCGGCACTGCCAGCTCAGCGCCGCAGCCTGCATCCGCGGGCGGCTTCGGGTCGGGCAGCAGCGGATCGATGCGCCGCCAGCGGCCGGCCGCGGAATGCAGCACATCGGCAAGGGCAGCTGACATCCAACCTCCCCAGCGAGTTCCTGCGGCTGCCGCCGTTCCCTGAACGGGTGCAGTATACCATTATGACCTTTATGCCGCTTTTATTAATAATCTGAGCCGCCGTCATGGCGTGGCCAACAATTGGGCCGCATGCCATGGGCCGCGGAGCAGGCCAGCTTGACCTGATCCGCAAGAGAAATCCGGGCGTCGGTCATAGTCATCAGCGCATGCTGACGTACAACGGGCAGACCATCGGAGTTGCAGTTACTCATCGGCCGCAACCGGATGACTTCGGGGCGACGGCGTAGGCTCCGCGCCATGGCTGTTGAGGTGACCATGCAGGCCGTCGATCCGGCGCCGACCGCGGTGGTAGCGGCCGCTACGACGTGGGCGGAGTTCCCGAAAATCTGGGGGCCGATGCTGGACCAGGTGTGGAGCTTTCTCCGGGGCGACGCTCCGGAGGGGCTCTACAAGCAGGGACACAACGTCATGCTCTACAAGGACGACGTCCCCAACGTTGAAGTCGGCGTCCAGGTAAGCCGCTCATTCGATCCCACCGGCCATGTCGTCGCGTCAGCGCTTCCGGGCGGGCTGGTCGCCACCGCGATCCACACCGGCCCGATCGCCCAGATCGGTGATACCCATCAGGCTGTGCGCGAGTGGAGCAAGGCGAACGGATACCGGCTGGCCGGGCCGCACTGGGAGATCTACGGCGATCCCGACCCGTCGACCGGCCACTTTGATGTCGAGGTGTTCTGGTCGCTGGTGGCGCCGTAGCCCCTGGCCTTCCTGTCTCTTGTCTATGTACACTAGACGTTATGCCTCTCCACCAGGAACTGCTGGACGAGGCGCGTGCTTCCGAGGCGCGCCTCATCGACGCCGAGCGCGCCGCCGACATCGCGCGGGCGGACTTCCACCACGCCGTGCGCCGGCTGCAGCTCTCTGGGGGCTCACTGCGTGAGATCGCCGAGGCGCTGGGCCTCAGCCACCAGCGGGTCCATCAGATCGTCGAGGGAGCGGGCGGCGCCAGGCCGTGGCGCCGCGTCGACCGCCGCGGCGCGGGCGACCCGCGCGCGATGCTGAAGTGCTCGTTCTGCGGCAAGCAGCAGCGGCAGGTCAGGAAGCTCATCGCCGGCCCAGGGGTGTACATCTGCAACGAGTGCATCGAGAAGGCAGACCGGGTGATCGCAACCGGCGAGGCCACCGCCACCCCGCTATCCGCCATGAAATCCGTCGCCGAAGATGACGATGCCCCTGTGTTCAAGTGCAGCTTCTGCGGAAAGCGCCGCCACCAGGTCTCCGGGCTCGCGAGCGCTGCCCGGGTCGCGATCTGCACCGAATGCCTGGCGCTGTGCCACGAAATCATCACCGAGGAACTGGCCTGACGGCACGCAGCCGAGGCCTGTGGGTTGCGCAGGTAATGCCTTCAGATCAGGCACTCCGGCCATCTGGCAGACTACGATCTTGTGGCCCGCCCATATGAGATGCTCGCCGCTGACTACGACTGGATGTTCGACGACGACGCGCTTGTTAACGGACGGGCGATAAACCATCCCGCGACGGCGCGCCTGCTGCGGCGGATCGACCGAACGAGCCTCGTGCTGGATGCGGCTTGCGGCACGGGTGTCGACGCGGCCGTGCTCGCGCGCCGGGGCTTCACTGTGTGGGCGGCTGACGGAAGCGACGCCATGGTCGAGGGGGCGGCTGCCCGGTTCCGGCGGGAGCGGCTCTCGATCCCGGTCGTGTGCTCCACATGGGCGGATCTTCCCGCGGCCACCAGCGAACGGTTTGACGTTGTGCTTTGTATCGGGAACTCGCTGGTACACGCCGCCGGCCGGGACGCAATGGTTCAGGCGCTCACGGGACTGCGGCGGATGGCCCGTCCCGGGGGACACGTGGTGGTCGATTCCCGTAACTGGGAGAAGCTGCACGCCGAGCGCCAGATCGTGCAGGTTGCTGACCGGGTGGTAACTCGCGGGGGGCGCCGGTGCGTCGTGCTCTACGCCTGGGAGATGCCTGAGGGCCTCCACGACGAGCACATCGCCCATATGGTGTTCGTCTTTGAGGACGGCGACCAGGTTGAGGCACACGAACACCGGATCGCGTTCCGCCCCTTCACGATCAGCGAACTGCGCGAACGCCTTGAACTCGCGGGGCTGAGGGAAGTCGACACCGACTTCGATGCCTCCCGTGACCGCTACGCCGTGGTCACCGTAACGACGTAGCCGGGTCCCCAAGCGAACGCCGCATGGCAGCTGGGGGCGCAGGGACACGAGTTACCAAAGACAATGGTGTTTAACAATTCTTCCTCATGGGCCTCTGGAGGTTTGGCCGAGTTTTACCCAATCACATGCGGGCAGCGACCACGCTGGTAAACGGTTTAAGCACTTGCCGAAGGATGCCCGGCCGAGTAACCATATGAGCGGTTAGGGGGGCACGACTAGGGGGCACGGGGTGGAATCAAGCGCTTGGGTTTCGGGTTTAACTTCTGCCGGGAAGCTGGGGCTCGGAATAGCGACCGGGGTTGCGACTGGCAACCCGATCCCAGCACTCTACGGCGCGATCGACTTCTCGAAATGGCTGTTCGATCGATGGCAAGAGGCAAGCCGCGAGCCGTCTGCCGCGAGGCGGCCGTCGGCCAGCGTCCCGGAGCTGATCAACTCCGCTTCGAGCTCTGCTCCGCACTCCGGGTGGTTCCAGGAAGCGGCGACCGAGCAGGTACCGACCCGCAGGTCCGACGAGGCCATCGCCGGGAGACGCGCAGCGGAGATCGCGCGCTCCGATCGGGCGGGTACCGATTTCGACAACTGGATCCGTGCCGTCATCCAGCTGAAGATCGAGCAGCGTGCGGCCGAGATCGCGCGATCCCCGAGTGCCGGGACCGACTTCGAGAACTGGCTGCGTGCCGAGCGTGAACTGAAGATCGCGCAACGCGCAGAGGAGATCGCCAGGTCGCCCGACAAGGGCACCGACTTCGACAACTGGCTGCGAGCCGAACACGAGGTCGACGTCGCGCACCGCGCGGAGGAGATCGCCCACTCCCGGCTGGCCGGCAGTGACGTGGAGAACTGGGTCCGGGCTGAGCGGGAGCTGGAGGCGGATCGCGCGGCGATAAGCCAGCGCGCAAAGGAGATAGCCAGTTCAGCCGAGACAACGATCGAGATTCGAAGGCGCGCCGAAATCATGCTCCGCGCAGAGGAGATCGCTAAATCGTCCGGAACGGACGCCGACTACGATAACTGGCTCCGAGCCGAATCTGAGGTCCGGGCTTACCACGCACGCCTCGACGAACGAGTGCAGAACATAGCCGCATCGCCTGAGGCAGCTCTCGGACACTGGCTCAGGGCCGAGCAGGAACTCAGGACCCAGGGCCGCATTGCGACAAGGTGAAATCACCCCGGTGATCGCGTTCTGGCACCGGGCCCACGGCAGAGATGGCTAACGATGGGAGAACCCGAACCGGTGACGTCGGATCGCGATCCGATCGAGCCCGACGAACAAGCGATCGCGCTTCGCGCCCTCGACTTCTCGCAGCTGCCCAACGCTGCGACCGACGCGGAGAACTGGCAGCGGGCCCGCCTCGAACTGCGCGAGGAACGGCGGATGACCGCGGAGCGAGCGGCGGAGATTGCTCAGACCCGCGGGTCGGGGGACGCGGTCAGTGACTGGATTCTCGCCGAGCGCGAGCTGGACATCGGCTTCAGAATGCGACGCGTGTACCGCACAAAGCTCGCGTACTGGGAAGGCAGCCAAAGGGCCAAAGCGATTGAACGGGAACGCATCGCCCGCCGAGCCCAGCAGATTGGCCAGTCCACGAGCGCAGTTAGTGATACCGACAACTGGCTGCGAGCTGAGCGGCAGATACAGGCGGAGCACCGGCTCATCGCGGAGCGGGCCGGATGCGCCTGGGCGGGAACGCCTCGCTGGCTGCGAGCGGAACAAGAGCTGACCGGGGAAGGAGTCATTCCTATCCCCGACGAAATTTAGTGACGCAACGTCGCGTACCCGCAGATCGCTTACCGTGAGCGATGCGCGGTGCCGCGCCGGGGTGATGAACAAGGCCGAGCCGAGCTCGTGGACGTCCGCCCAACTCTGGTCCCGGAAGCGTCTTGGAAATACCGGAACCCCACGGTTACCGTGTGTCTCGCCATTCTCATCGCCGTCGCGGTGTGTCTTTCCATCGACTCCCCGGTTAATGGGCCACACTCATAACGCACTGCCGCACGGGTAGTTCAGGCGTGCTGAAAAGCAGTTACTGACAAACAGGGAGGACACGGGCTTGGAGTTACGCGGCACCACTGACCAGCAGCTGATCTACCTGAACACGCATTGGGGCAGGCAGTATGCATTCGTGCCACCAGAAACACCATGGGACGAATGGACGGCGACGGCGAAGTTCGGCAGCCATACCCAGTTACAGGCGCAGACCGCTGCAGAACTGTTAGAGGAAGTGCGCGCTCACTACCAAGCGAACGCGCCAGAGGATTAGCAGGGTGGCAGATCCTGAACCGGCCAGCGGTGCGAAAGTGGCGCTCGCTGCTACGGGCGGTAGGCGGACGCCGCCGGGAGCGGTTCACCTGCGCGCGCGGCCACCTGTCCGGCCGAGGGCCGAGACAAGCCACCCGGCCGGGTTTGGCCAGCAGGCCTCGGTGGCGGGCGGCGGCTCGGGCCAGCATGGTTCGGCCCGCGTCGGCGGGTCGGGCCAGCAAGGCGCCGCGCCGCCGGGCAGGCGCAGGCCGGCCCCGCCCGGCCTCCGCGGCGAGCCCCCGTGAGCGCGGGCGGCGTGATGCCCGCGGGTCATACGGCGACCGCCAGGCGCCTCGTATCTGCCCCGTGCGGCTCGCTCACGTGGTGCGGCGCTTTCGGGTGCCGGCCACCGAGCCGGCCACACCGGTCAGCCCGTATGCCACGGCCCCGTGCCACACCGCAGTGAAGGCACCGCCGAACATGCCGCTGCTGCCGACCACCACGGACAGCACAAAGACGACGATCGCGGTGGCGATGCCGGGGAGCAACGCGAACCGCCACGGGTTCTCGCGCGCCCATCGCATCGCGCGGCTTCCCTGCCCGCGCAACAGCGCGCCGCCCCCGGCCACGGCGAAGAGCGCCACGGTGCCAGCGGACAGCGCGGTGGGCACGTCCAGATGACCGCCCACGAGGTGGAAGACCAGGTCAGCCCCGGTGACAGCGACGCCAGCAGCGCCGGCGGCCTTCCACGGTGCGCTGCCCATTGCGGCGCTGGAGACGCTCAGCTCTTCCCGACGGGACAGGCCGGGCTCGTTACGAGTTGGTGCCGACATCTTCTCTCCTTGGTAGCGGGAACATGCCACACTCAAGATATATCGCTTCTTGACTGTACGCTAGCCACGGTGACGACGACGAGTGAGCCGCACGACAGCGGGGAATTCCTCAGTGGGCATTCAGGCAACGCCCAGACCGGTAGTGCTTACTTAAGCCAGACCGGTAGTGCTTACTTAAGACTGTGCGAGGAGACGTCGGTAGCCAGCCATGCCCACCCGATGGGGTTCAGGTGACGACAAGCGCGACGTACGCTGGCTTCGGGGTAGGAGTGATGGAGTAATGCAGGAAGATCAGAGCGGCAGCGAGAACCAGCAGCCCGAGTACGTCGGGCCCTGGGCGCCGCTTGCGAACGAGCCCGATCCGCCGGGAAAGGCGGCCGGCTCGCCATCGCCCGAAGCTGGACCAGGCCAACCGGGTGACACCGCCCCGCTGGCCGGTTCTCGCGGCTCATCTGATGACCCTGCGGGCCAGCCCGCCCCGAGCGGCAACGAGCCCACCCAGCCCGTCGGGTACGGTCAGCCCGGCTCTGGCCAGCAAGGTGGCTACGGCCAGCAGCCCGGCTATGGGCAGCCTGGTTACGGTCAGCAGCCCGGATACGGCCAGCAGCCTGATCCCGGACAGCAGGGCGGATCCGGGCAGCAGCCCGGATACGGACAGCAGGGCGGATACGGACAGCAGGGCGGATACGGCCAGCAGCCTGGTCCCGGACAGCAGGGCGGATACGGCCAGGCCGGTTACGCGCAGCAGGGCGGATACGGGCAGCCTGGTTACGGCCAGCAGGGCGGTCAAGGCGGATACGGTCCGCCGGGCTACGGAGGTTACGGCCCGCCCGGTGGGTACGGGCCCCCCGCCGACTACATCGAGCAGCAGCCGCGTTCCAGCCGGGCCAAGGGCTTCATCGTCTACCTCGTGGTGGCGGCGCTCGCCGCGGGGATCGGCGCCGCCGCGGTGGCCACGCTCGACCACGGCTCGACACCGGCCGCGCAGTCCAGCCCGAACCTCACGAACCCGAACAATAACCCCGGAAATGGCTTCAACCCAGGCGGCGGCTTCAACCCGGGTGGCTCGTCGGGCTCCGGCAACGCGAACTCCGGGGTGACCAGCGCCCAGGAGCAGAAGGTCGAGAACGCCGTCGAGCCCGGGGTCGTGGACATCTCGAGCAACCTCAACTACGTGGGCGGCACCGCCCAGGCCACCGGCATGGTGATCAGCAAGAACGGCCTGGTGATGACCAACAATCACGTCATCGACGACACCACCGGGCTCACCGCAACGCTGGTATCGAGCGGCAAGAAGTACCCCGCGAAGTGGCTCGGATACGACAAGACCGACGACATCTCCGTGATCCAGCTCGAGGGCGCGTCCGGCCTGACCACGGTCCCGCTCGGCAATTCCGCGTCGGTGAAGGTCAACACCAAGGTCGTCGCGATCGGCAACGCCGAGGGCGCGGGCGGCAAGCCTGCCGTGGTCGCGGGCGACATCACCAATCTGGACCAGACCATCACCGCAAGCGATGACCTCGGCGGCAGCGAGACACTGCACGACATGCTGCAGACCAACGCGGACATCGTCGAGGGAGACTCGGGTGGCCCGCTGTCGACCGTGAACGGCAAGGTCATCGGCATGGACACGGCCGCGTCAACGGGCAGCGTCGGCAACCAGATCACGACCGGCTTCGCGATCCCGATCGACCGGGCGCTCAACATCGCGCACCAGATCATCGCCGGCAAGGCCAGTTCGACGATCAAGATCGGCGCGTCCGGGTTCATCGGGGTGCTGGTTCCTTCCGGCAGCGCGGCCGGCGCGAGCAGCCCGTCCCAGCAGCAGCAGGAGCAGGCCCAGAACCAGGGCAGCAACGGTTTCGGCGGCGGCCAGCCGGGCGGCACTGCGTGCGTGCCCAACGACCAGAACGCTGGCGTCCCGCAGACCATCGCCCCGGCAAGCTCGGGCACGCTGATCCTCGGGGTGCTCTGCGGCACCCCGGCGAACTCGGCGGGCCTGGCCGCCGGCGATGTGATCACGGCGGTAAACGGCAGCGCGGTGAGCTCGCCTAACTCGCTGACCAACGTCCTGGCCAATTTCCACCCGGGAAACAGGGTCTCGATCACCTGGGAGGACACCTCCGGCGGCCAGCACACCGGCAGCGTCGAGCTGATCACGGCCCCGCCGCACTAGGCGACGCCGGCGCCGTCAGTCGCTGAGCCAGGCCAGCAGCTTGGTCTCGCAGTCGGTGATCGCGGCCACGTCGACGTGCTCGTCGGCGCGGTGGGCGAACATGGGATCGCCAGGGCCGTAGTTGACGGCCGCGATGCCGAGTGAGGCGAACCTGGCTACGTCGGTCCAGCCGAGCTTGGCCCGGGGTGTGCCGCCGATCGCGGCCGCGAACGACGCCGCCGCCGGCTCGGTCAGCCCGGGCCTGGCGCCGTCGGCCACGTCGGTCACCCGCACCTCGAAGCCCGCGAACACCTCGCGCACGTGATCGGCGGCCTGCTCGGGCGAGCGGTCGGGGGCGAACCGGAAATTCACCGTGACCACGCACTTGTCCGGGATCACGTTCCCGGCCACTCCCCCGCTGATGAAGACCGCGTTCAGGCCCTCGTGGTAGGTCAGCCCGTCCACCTCGGGCTCGGCCGGCTCGTATGCACGCAGCACGTCAAGGATCTGGCCGGCCTCGTGGATCGCGTTCACTCCCATCCAGGACCGCGCGCTGTGCGCCCGCTTGCCGTTCGCCACGACGTCGGCGCGCAGCGTGCCCTGGCAGCCGCCCTCGACCAGGCCGTCGGTCGGTTCCATCAGCACGGCCAGGTCGGCGGCCAGCAGGTCCGGGCTGTTCCTGCTGACGCGCAGCAGGCCGTTGCGCTCCGCCTCGACTTCCTCGCAGTCGTAGAAGACGTACGTCACGTCCCGGTTCGGCTCGGGAACCAGCGCGGCAAGGCGAAGCTGCACCGCCACACCAGATTTCATGTCACTGGAGCCACAGCCGTAGAGGACACCTCGTTCCAGGCGAGAAGGCAAATTGTCCGCTACCGGCACGGTGTCGATGTGGCCGGCGAGGACCACGCGCTGGTCACGGCCGAGGCTGGTGCGCGCGACGATCACGTTGCCGTCGCGAAGTACGGTCAGATGCGGCAGAGTCCGCAGCGCAGCCTCGACCCCGTCGGCAAGCGGCTTCTCGGCGCCGCTGACCGATTCGGCGTCGACGAGCTGGGCGGTCAGGTCGGGCGCGGCGAGGGAAAGATCGAGATCCACGGCGGAAGCCTAGTCTGGGACGCATGTTCCATGTGGACTCCGAGGTCGGCGTGCTGCGCCAGGTCATACTGCACCGGCCGGACCTCGAGCTCAAACGGCTGACCCCGGACAACGCCGCCGACCTGC
>Ga0070763_10000216_pt1 | contig 13970 bp, 13 predicted proteins | sample HubBroMetageWRM3_FD_67279 | JGI IMG/M metagenome (GOLD analysis project Ga0070763, IMG submission 67279) | Warmed soil microbial communities from the Hubbard Brook experimental Forest, New Hampshire - Hubbard Brook CCASE Soil Metagenome WRM 3 | ecosystem: Environmental > Terrestrial > Soil >... | reverse complement strand
CACCCAGATCACGCAGTCCGGGCTGGCGACTCCGGTGCTGATGCTCGAGTTCCAGGCCTACTTCATGCTGCCGCTGATAGCCGCACTCGTCGCCGGGGACATCGTCGCGGCCGAGGACGGCAACGGCACGCTGAAGACGATCCTCACGCGCTCGGTGGACCGTGGGCAGGTGTTCGCCGCGAAGGTGTTCGCGGCGGTCACCTATGGAGCGATCGCGGTCCTGCTCTCGGCGATCGTGGCTACCGTCGGCGGCGTCGCGTCGTGGGGGTTCAACGAGATCAAAACCTTCTCCGGGAGCGTGGTGTCGGCGCCCGAAGGGCTACTGCTGGTGTTCGCCGCGAACGCGTGCTATCTGATTCCGCTGCTCGCGGTGATCTGCTTCGGGGTGCTGCTGTCGACCGCGACGCGCAACAGCACAGCGGCGGTCGTGGGCACGGTCGGGTTCGTGATCCTGCTGTACATCGTCGCGGGGATCCCGGGGCTCGAAGGGATCAAGCCGTACCTGCTGACCGAACAGTTCCAGAACTGGCAGGGCCTGCTGCGGACTCCGACCGACTGGGCGCCGGTGCTGCACTCGCTGTGGGTGTGCGCGCTGTACGCGGGACCGGCGCTGTTCGCGGGCTATCTGGTGTTCCTGCGCCGCGACGTCGCGGGCGGCTGAAGCGCGGGTCTGAGACAGGGGTCTACGGTCTAGCCGACCTCGGCGTCTAGCCGACCTCGGCGGGCAGCTCCACCGCGCCCACCTCGACCTCGCCGAGCAGGCGTCGTGCTTCCTTGGGGTCGATCAGCCCGGCGCCGAGGCGCCCGGTGGACTCCGCGCCGCAGGCGACGCCGAAGCGCAGGCACTGGTCGGGTGAGCGGCCCTCGTAGCGTGCGGCGACGTAGCCAGCGAGGAACGCGTCGCCGGAGCCACGCCGTGCGACCGGCTCGCGTGGCTCGGTGCGCGCGCGGCGCATGCACGATTTGCCGTCGATCAGCACGTCGGCGACGCACCCGTCGGGCAACGTCATGATCGCCTCGCGCGGCCCGAGCCCGACGATCTCGCGCACCGCGTGCAGCCGTTCCTCCTCGTTGCCGAACTCGTGCCCGACGAGCTCCTCGGCCTCGAGCACGTTGGGAGAGACGACGTCGGGCTCGGCGCGCACCGCGTGGTGCAGCGGGTCGCCGTCGGTGTCGATCACGGTCGTGACGCCGACCTTGTGCAGCTCGCGGATCAGGGTGGCGTACAGGTCGGGCTCGACGCCGCGTGGGAGCGAGCCGGCGAGCACCACGATCGCGGCGCCGCGCGAGAGATACAGCAGCTTGTCGCGAAACAGCTCGACCTCCTGCTCGCTGACGGCGGGGCCGCGTTCGTTGACCTCTGTCTGCTCGCCGGTGGTGGGGTCGAGTACCGAGGTGTTGGTACGCGACTCGTCGCGGATGCGCACGAAGTCGTTGAGGATCGCCTCCTCGGTGAGCTGCTCGACGACGTGCGTGCCGGTGACGCCGCCGGCGAGCCCGGTGGCGATCACGGGCTGGCCGAGCGCCTTCAGCGCGCGTGCGATGTTGACGCCCTTGCCACCCGCCATCGTGCGCTGCTCGACGGTGCGGTGGCGCCGTCCGAGGCGAAAGTTGGGCACCGACAGCGACTTGTCGATTGCCGCGTTGAGTGTGACCGTGATGATCATCTGCGTGTCACCTCCGCCTTCGCGCGCCCCGACTACCGGTCTGGCGCCGCTGACGCTCCACAGAGGCTAGCGGACGCGGCGCGTGCGGTTGGAAAATCTACATGAATCACAGCGACCCGCTTAGCGGGACAGGCCCCACGCGAGCGCTCGCAGCCGCTCGGCCTCCTGGCGTGCGGCGGCGGCGGGGTCGGTGCCGGCGCCGGGCGCGAGGTGGGCGTTTGCGATCGAGCGCGAGGCTGAGATCAGCCCGCCCGCGCGACCGGGGGCGAACGCCGCCGCCAGCTCCTCCACGCGCCCGCCTTGAGCGCCGATGCCGGGCAGCAGCAGCACCGCGTGAGGCATCAGCTCGCGGGCGCGTGCGAGATGGGCGGGGACGGTGGCGCCGACGACCGCGCCGACGTCGCTGAGCCCGCTCGCCCCTGCGTGCCCGTCGCCGAGCGCGGCGACGATCGTGGCGATCCGCTCCCACACGCGTTCGCCCCCGTGAAGTCGCAGATCCTCGATGTCGGCGGCGCCGGGGTTGGAGGTGCGTACGAGTACGAGCAACCCCGCGCGCCATTCGCGCGCGACCGTGACGAAGGGCTCGAGCGCGTCGGTGCCCATCAGCGGGTTGACCGTGACCATGTCGACGCCGAGGCCGCGAATCGCGCCCAATGGCGTGTGCAGCTCGCCGATCAGCGCGCTCGCGTACGCGTGCGCGCTGACGTCGATATCGCCGCGCTTGGCGTCGGCGATCACGAGCAGGCCGCGTTCGCGCGCGTGAGCGACGGTCGCGGCGAGCGCCGCCCACCCGTCGGCGCCGAGCGCCTCGAAGCGCGCGAGCTGCGGCTTGACCGCGACGCAGGCGGGGCCGGCCGCGTCGATCAGCGCGCGGCAGTGCGCGAGCACCGCCGCGGCGACCCGCTGTGCGGGGCTGTCGCCGACGTCCGTCTCGCCGAGGGGCCAGAGCGCCATCGGATCGGGGTCGAGCCCGAGCACGATCTGCGATTCGCGCTGTGCGACGCACGCGGCGACCCGATCACCGAAGCCGCCCGTCGGCGAAGACGTGGGATCGGCGACGGACGTCGACGTGTGCGCGGGCTCGGCCACCGCCGCACAGGATACGCTTGCGTGGTGCCGCTTTCCCGTGTCTCGTGGATCGTGACGGTCTTCATCGCGCTGCTTACCGCTGTGCTGCTGCTGTTGTCGGGGTACACGGGCTACGCCGCGCTGAGCGTCGCGGTCGGCGTGTCGGCGGCGATCAACCTGCTGTGAGCCACGCTTCTAGTGCGCGCACGGCGCGGCCTCGATGGCTGATCTCGTCCTTGCGTTCGTCGCTGAGCTCGGCCATCGTGGCCTCGCCGGGCTGCTCGTCGGGCAGGAACGCGGGGTCATATCCGAACCCGCGCTCGCCGCGCGGGGTCTGCGCGAGCCGACCGGTGCAACGCCCTTCGAACACGCGCTCGACACCGGTGTGCGGATCGACGTAGGCGAGCGCGCACACGTACGCGAGCGCGCTGCCCGCGGGCGCGTTCGCGAGCAGCTTCGCGAGGTTCTGCTCGTCGGTGGCGTGCTCGCCGGCGTAGCGCGCGGAGCGCACACCGGGGGCACCGTCGAGCGCTGCCGCTTCGATCCCGGAGTCGTCGGCGATCGTCGTGCGCCCGGTCGCGGCGGCCGCCGCGCGCGCCTTGCCGAGCGCGTTCGCCTCGAACGTGTCGCCGTCCTCGGGCGGGAGCGTCACCTCGTCGGGTAGCGCGTCCACCTGCACGCCGGGGAGCAGGCGCGCGAGCTCTCTGCGCTTGTGCTCGTTGCGGGTCGCGAGCAGCAAGCGCGTGGGAGGGTTGGATTGGGCCGTGCCTAGCGGCACGGCTATGGGGCGTTCTCTGTGCTGTCAGAGCTCATCGGCACATTAGGCCGCGCTTAGCGCGTGGGCTTGCGCGGCGTGCAGTTGCTCGATGCCGGCGGCTGCGAGCGCGAGCAGCTCGTCCAGCGACGCGCGCGAGAGCGGGGTGCGCTCGGCGGTGGCCTGTACCTCCACGAGCCCTCCCTCCCCGGTCATCACGACGTTGGCGTCGACCTCGGCGTTGGAGTCCTCGCCGTAGTCGAGGTCGAGCAGCGCGGCGCCGCCGACGATCCCGCACGAGACCGCCGCGATCGTTCCCAGCAGCGGTGAGCGCTCGATCCGTTCCTTGCGCTGCAAGCGTGCGCACGCGAGCGCGAGCGCGACGTAGGCGCCGGTGATCGACGCGCAGCGCGTGCCGCCGTCGGCCTGCAGCACGTCGCAGTCGAGGTAGATCGTGCGTTCGCCGAGCGCGTGTAGGTCGATCACGACGCGTAGCGAGCGTCCGATCAGGCGCTGGATCTCGACGGAGCGGCCGTCGAGACGGCCCTTGGAGATGTCGCGCGCCTTGCGGTCGCCGGTCGAGGCGGGGAGCATCCCGTACTCGGCCGTCAGCCAACCTCTGCCCTTGCCGGTCATCCAGCGCGGCACTCCCTCCTGCGCGGAGGCGGTGCAGATCACGCGCGTCTCCCCCATCGAGATCAGCGCGGAGCCGGTGGCGGTGCGCACGAACCCCGGCTCGATCTCGACCGGACGCAGCTCGTTAGCGGCGCGCGCGTAGCTGCGTTTGCGCGCGACGCGCTCGGGAGCGCCGGCCTGCGGCTGCGCACCGGCGTCCTGCTGCACACCGGCCTGCGGCTGCGCATCGGCCTGCGGCTGCACACCGGCCTGCGACTGCACACCGGCCTGCGACTGCACAGCGGCGTCCGGCCGAGCGGCGTCGTCGCTCATGCGAGCGCCCCGATGCTCTGCAGCTCGACGCGCTCGACCGTGCCGAGCGGCATTTGCAGGAAGCGTGTGCCGAGGTCCCGGAACAACTCGGCATCGCCGGTGCACAGGAAGCGGTAGTCCCCCTCGCCACCGGTGCGCGGATTCTGCAGCGCGCGCGTGGAGAGCGCGTGCTCGACCTGACGCGCGAGCGCGCCGCCGGAGCTGATCAGCTCGACGGTGGGCCCGAGCATCCGTTGCAGCATCGGGCTGATCAACGGGTAGTGGGTGCAGCCGAGGATCACGGTGTCGACGCCGGCTTCGCGTAGCGGCGCGCACGCTTCGCGCACGCTCTGCACGGCGTGCTCGTCGAACTGTCGCCCCTGCTGGATGATCGACGCGAGCGTGGGGCAGGCGACGGCGTGCAGCGTGACGTGCGGGTCGACCGAGCCGACGGCGCGTTCGTAGCTGCCGCTTGCGACGGTGGTCGGCGTGGCCAGCAGCCCGATCCGCCCGTTGCGCGTCGCGGCGACGGCGCGCAAAGCCTCGGGGCGCACGACGCCGAGTACGTCGACGCCGAGCGTGGTCTCCATCATGCGCCGCTCGAGGATCGGCAGGCCCGCGGCGGTGGCGGAGTTGCAGGCGATCACGAGCAGCTTCGCGTGCCGGCGCAACAGCTCCTCGGCGATCTCCGAGGAGAAGCGCGCGAGCTCCTCGGGGGAGCGCTCGCCGTAGGGGAAGCGCGCGGTGTCGCCGAGGTACAGGAAATCCTCGTGTGGCAGTCGCACGAGCAGCTCGTGCAGCACCGTGAGCCCGCCGACGCCGGAGTCGAACACGCCGATCGGACGTTCGCGCGGATCGCTGGGCGTGGTGCTCGTCACGCGACTCATCATTCCAGAGCGCTACGGTCAGCGGCTGTGCGCGCGCTCGTGGTGTCAAACATGCTCGCCGACGAGACCCATCCGGAGCGGGGCAGGTTCGTGCGCGACCAGGTCGACGCGCTACGCGCACTGGACGGGATCGACGTCGAGCTGCACGAGTTCGCGCCGGGGCCGCGCGCGCTCGTGGGCGCGGCGCGTGAGCTGCGCGGACGCTACGCGGGTCAGCGCTTCGACGTGGTGCACGCCCATTTCGGGCTGAGCGCGTGGCCGGCGCTGAGCGTGCGTGCGCGCGGACGCGCGCTGACGGTGCACGGCACCGACTTGGCGCACCCGCGCACGCGACTGGCCACGCGCGCGGTGCTACCGACCGTCGGCCTGCTCGCGGCCGTCTCGCGCACGCTCGTCCAAGAGATCCCGGGCGCGCGGGCGCGTGCGCGCGCGCAGGTGCTGCCGTGCGGCGTGGACATGCGCCGCTTCGTGCCGATCGAGCGCGCACGCGCTCGCGCGGCGATCGGGATCGAGGACCCGACGGCGCCGTGCGTGCTGTTCCCCGCCGACCCGACGCGCGCGGAGAAGCGTCACGACCGCGCGCTCGAGCTCGCGCGCGACACGGGCGCGCGCCTGCTGACGCTCGGGGGCGTGGATCCGGCGCGCGTGCCGCTGTACGTGAATGCGGCCGACGCGGTGCTGGTGCCCTCCGAGCGGGAGGGCTTCGGCTTGGCGGTGCTGGAGGCGCTCGCCTGCGATGTGCCCGTGTTGGCGACCCCCGTCGGGATCCATCGGCTTGCGCTGGAGGGGGTCGCGGGCACGCTCTGTGCGCCGTGGGAGCCGGCGCTGTGGCGGTCCTCGCTCGAGCTTCGTCTGCGTGAGAGCGACCCGCGTATCGAGGGCCGCTCCCACGCGGAGCCGTTCTCGGCGGTGCGAATGGCCGAGCGTGTCGCGGACGCATGGCGCTCACTCGTCGCGGGAGGCGGATAGCATTGGTGATCGTGGCGGGCGCAGACGAAGCCGAACGGACGCAACAGGCGTCTGAGCAGGTTCAGCAGGCGAGCTCGCCGGAGCCCGAGCCGACCCCGCCGACACCCGGCTTTGGCGAGCGTGGACGTATGCGTCGCCGTATCCGTTTTCTGCGTAAGGCGCGCGAGCTCGCCTACCGCGATCTCGGCGGGCTCGTGTTCGACCTGCATCGCTTCGGCCAACGCAACGATCCGCTCGTGCTCGCAAAGCTCGCGGTGCTGCGCCAGCTCGACACCGAGGTGCGCGAGCTAGAACGCGCGTTGGGCGAACGTCGCTCGGTCACGGTGCTGCGCGAAGTCGGGATCGCCGCGTGTCCTCGCTGCGCCGCGATCCACGACAGCGACGACCGTTTCTGCCCCGGATGCGGGCTCGCGTTCGACGCGCACGCCGATCGTCCGATCTCCACCGCGCCGCTGGCGCCCACCGTGCAGACCCCGGTGCAGACTCCCGGCCCGGTGCACGCCGCCCTGCCGTCTACCTCCACGACACCTGCTCAGCCCGCTTCCCCGCCTGCCATTCCATCGCCGGCGCAGCCGGCCGCTCCCCCGCTCGCCTCGACGACCTCCGCCGCCACTGGCGCCCCCGAGCAGCAGACCGCGGCTCCGCTCGCCCCCACGCCCTCCACGCCTTTCGCCGCTCCGCAGACGGCCGAGGGGGACAAGCAGTCGCTGGAGGACGAGCCGACGCAGATCCTGCGACCGCGCCCGGACCGGTGAGCGTGACGACTCCCGCACCCGCGGGCATAGATGCGGGCGCGCCGGCGCGGGGGCTCTCGCCCAGCGAGACGTGTCCGCTGTGCCGATCCCCGTTGCGACCCGAGCAGGACTGGTGCTTGCGTTGCGGTGCCGGCGCCCGCACGCGGCTGGCGGCGCCCGCGAAATGGAAGGCACTTGCGATCGCGCTGGCGCTGATCGTCGTGCTGTCGCTCGGCGTGCTCGCGGCGGCGCTCATAAAGCTCGCCGGGTGAGCGGCGCATGAGACGGGCCGGAGGGCCGCGGGACGCCGTGCACGCGTCCGCGGACGTCGCGGTCGTGGGCGCGGGAGCGGCGGGACTGTATGCGGCACTGTGCGCGGCTCGCGAGGGTGCGCGCGTGGCGCTGTTGTCGGCGATGCCGCTGGCGCAAACGGCGAGCTATTGGGCTCAGGGTGGGCTGGCGGCGGTGCTGGCGACAGACGACAGCCCGGAGCTGCATCTGAGCGACACGGAGCGCGCGGGGCGCGGGGCGGTGCGCCGCTCGGCGGCGGAGACGCTCGTGCGCGAGGCGCCCGCTTGCGTGCGGGACCTGGAGCGGCTCGGATTTCACTTCGACGCGGACCGTCACGGGCGCCTTGCGCTGGGGCTCGAGGGTGGCCATTCGGTGCGTCGGATCGTGCACGCCGGCGGGAGTGCCACCGGCAGGCGACTGCTGCGCGAGCTCTCGGCGCTGGCGGTGGCCGAGCCGCGCATACGGGTGATCGAGGGCGCGCGCGCCGGCGGCCTGCTGCTGGACGAGCGGGGACGCTGCCGCGGTGTGCAGTGGCAGGCGATCGCGGCACGCGGCGACGCCGGCGCGGAGAGACACACGGTGAGGGCGCGGGCGGTCGTGTTGAGCACGGGCGGCGCGGCGGCGTTGTGGGCGCGCACCACCAACCCGCCCGGCTCGATCGGCCAGGGGTTGCTGCTGGCACACGCGGTGGGAGCGCCGCTGGCGGATCTCGAGTTCATGCAGTTCCATCCCACGGCGGTGATCGGCGTGGGCGGCAGGGAAGGGTTCCTGATCACCGAGGCGATCCGCGGCGAGGGCGCCACCTTGCTCGACCGCGAAGGACAGCGCTTCGTCGACGAGCTCGCGCCGCGCGATGAGGTCTCGCGCGCGATCCAGGCCTACTTGCGCGATACCGGGGAGCGCTCGGTGAGCCTCGACATGCGCTCGATCGACACCGCGCTGTTCCCGAACGTGGTCGGAGCGTTGCGCGAGGCGGGGCTTGACCCGACACGCGAGCTGGTGCCGGTCGCGCCGGCGGCGCACTACACGATCGGCGGGGTCGTCACGGACTTGAACGCGCGCTCGCGGGTCGCGGGGTTGTATGCGGTGGGCGAGACCGCGTGCACGGGCCTGCACGGCGCCAACCGCCTCGCGTCGAACTCGCTGAGCGAGTGCTTCGTGTTCGGGCGCCGCGCGGCGCTCGCCGCGCTCGAGGAGCCGGATCTCGACTCGAAGTCCCCCGAGCCCGTCCTGCGGACGGCCACCGCACCGGTCGTGCGCGAGGAGCGCGGCGCGGAGGGGTCGACGAGCACGCGTGGCACGGCCACGGCGCTATGGGAGCACGCGGGCATCGAACGCAGCGCCGATGGCCTGAGCAGGCTGCTGGACGACGCTCATCCGTTGGTGCGCATGATCGCGCGCTCGGCGCTCGAGCGACAGGAGAGCCGCGGAACGCACACGCGTGTGGACCGACCCGATCGCGACTCGCTGAGGGACGGCGAGCACGTGGTGGCGGCGGGCGGGGACGAGCGGCTCGCGTGGGAGCGATGGTCCTGAGTGCGCCCGATCGGACTGCGCCGCCGATTTAACCAAAACACACGGTGGCCAGAAAGCTAACCCAGACTTAATGAATTACTTCTGTGAGCCTTAGGAATGGCTCTGATACTCGGTCAATGCGGTCCTTTCATACGAGACCGGTGTTGTAGCAAACAGAGTCAGAGTCATGTACCAGTTCAGTCGAGCCATCTACAGGGATCTGGCGCCGTACATCACGGAGTCGAAGGCGGACGCCGGCGGTGCCAACCACAAGCACGTGCTGGACGCGTGCGAGTCGGCCGTCGAGCGGCTCGCGACCGACCGCCACTATTTCGCCAAGCCGGCGCGCACGCTGTTCTGCGACATCAGGACGTACTTTCCGATGAGCGCCCAGGAGCGCGTGCTGCAAACGGTCACCCGCTACATCGGGCTCGCCCAGCGGTTCTTGATCGAGCATCCGGTGGAGGCGCACGCGGCGGTCACCGACGAGCCGCCCACGTGCCGCGCGACGACCCGCAAGGGATCGACGTGCCAGCGCGTGCCGCTCCCCCACAACGGCTACTGCCCCTCACACCAGCATCTGGCCGACACCGAGCACAACGAGCGTCTCGCCGCCGCCTGAGCCCGTACGGGTCCGGTTCCCGCGCGGCACGGTGGCGGATACCGTAGGGGACGATGCTGCTCGGCGTAGACGTTGGCGGGACGTTCACCGACGCGGTGCTGATCGCCGGGGACGGGACGATGACCACGGCGAAGGCGCCGAGCACACCTCACGCCCAGCACGAGGGCGTGATCGTGGCGGTCGAGGCGGTGCTCGCGCGTGCGGGCGCGCGGGCGGAGCGGGTGCGGCGCTTCGCACACGGGATGACTGTGGCGACGAACGCGCTGCTGGAATTCTCCGAGGCCCACCCGCCCGCCAATCCGCCCGCGCGCACGGCGTTGGTCGCGACCGACGGCTTCACCGACATCGTCGAGCTCGGACGCCAGGCGCGGCCGAGCCTCTACCGTCTGTGTGAGACGGGTCCGGCGCCGTTCGCGCCCTCGCATCTGCGCTTCGGCGCGCCCGAGCGAATGGGGCCGGACGGCCCGCTGCGCGAGCTGGACGCGGACGCGACCGCGGCTATGCTCGAGCGCCTCGCACAGGCTGCGCCGGAGGCGGTGGCGGTGGTGTTGCTGCACTCCTACGCCCACCCGGCGCACGAGCGCGCGCTCGGGGAGCTGATCGCACAGCGCCTGCCCTCGGCGCACATCTCGCTCTCGCACGAGCTGGTCGGCACATTTCGCGAGTACGAGCGCGCCGCCACGACCGAGCTCGATGCGGCCCTCTCCCCCCTGCTCGGCTCCTATCTGCGCTCGCTGGAGACCCGCACGCGCGAGCGCGGGCTGCCGACGGCGGAGGTGATGCAGTCCTCGGGCGGATTGACGGACGCGAGGCACGCCGCCGCTCACGCTGCGTTGACGGTCCTGTCGGGACCCGCGGGGGGCGTGAGTGGCGCGCTGCTGCTGAGCGAGGCGGCCGGCGAGCGCGACGTGCTGTGCTTTGACATGGGCGGCACCTCCTGTGACGTGTGCGTGATCGAGGGCGGGCGGATCGCGCAGAGCGGCGAACGCACGGTTGCGGGGCGGCCGCTTGCGTTGCCGACGCTCGATATCCATACGGTCGGAGCGGGCGGAGGGTCGCTCGCGTGGCGCGACCGTGGCGGTGCGCTGCGCGTGGGCCCGGAGTCCGCGGGCGCGCAGCCGGGACCGGCGGCGTACGGGCGCGGAGGGCGACGTGCGACCGTGACCGACGCGAACGTGGTGCTCGGCAGACTGCCCTGCGACACTCCGCTCGCGGGCGGTGTGAGGCTCGACGCGCGCGCCGCCGAACGTGCGGTGGGCGCGCTCGCGAGCGAGCTGGATCTGGGACTGTTCGCGTGCGCGGAGGGGATCGTGCGGGTCGCGGAGACCGAGATGCGCCGTGCGCTGGCGGTGATGACGGTCGAGCGTGGGATCGACCCGCGCCGCTTCGCGCTGATGCCGTTCGGCGGGGCGGGACCGTTGCACGCGGCGGCGATCGCGGGCGAGCTCGGGATCGATCGCGTGCTGTGCCCGCGCGCCGGTGGCGTGCTGAGCGCGCTCGGCCTCGCGGGCGCGGCAGCGCGCCGCGACGCGACGCGCACGGTGATGCTCGCGGGTGCGAGCTTCACGAGCGAGCACGTCGCGCGTGAGGTGAGCCGGCTGACCGACCGCGCGTGCGCGCAGCTGGGCGAGCCGGCCGCGCGCGTGAGCGTGCGTTTCGAGCTGCGCTATCGCGGGCAGGCGTTCGAGCTGGCGGTCGACGACGAGCCGGCCGATCCGGCCCGTCTGCGCGAGTCGTTCGAGCTGGCGCACGAGCAGCGCTACGGCTACCGCGACGGCGATGCGGAGCTGGAGCTGGTGACGATCGGCGTCTCGGCGCTCGGCAAACAGCCCCCGCTGCGCCTGCACGGAACAGCCACCCGAGAAGCTCCGCGCGCGAGCACGACCGGCGTGATGTGGAACGGCGAGTGGATCGAGACGCGGCTGTGGCGCGGCGAGCTGCCGGCCGGCACGCGCGTGGTGGGACCCGCGCTGTATGCGATGCGCGACTCGACGTTGCTCGTGCCGCGCGGCTGGCGCGGCACGGTGGACGAGCGTGGGACGGTCGTGCTGGAGCGGTACGGGTGAGCGCGCTCGACCCGATCGAGCTGCAGGTGATCGTCGGCGCGTTGCGGTCCGCTTGCGAGGAGATGGGCGCGACGTTGGTGCGCTCGGCGCACTCGCCGAACATCAAGGAGCGCCGCGACGCGTCCACCGCGCTGTTTGACCGTGACGGGGAGATGGTGATGCAGGCCGAGCACATTCCCGTGCATTTGGGATCGATGCCGGCGGCCGTGGCGGCGGTGCTCGGCGAGACGCACCGTCCGCGCGTGTCGTGGGTGCTGAACGACCCGTTCGCGGGCGGCACGCACCTGCCGGACATCACGGTGATCACACCGGTGTTCGCGGACGCCCTGATCGGCTTCGCCGCAAGCCGCGCACACCACGCCGACGTCGGCGGACGCGTGCCGGGGTCGATGCCCGCCGACAGTCGCACGCTGGAGGAGGAGGGCGTGGTGATCGGTCCGCGTCCGTTGACGGCGGAGGCGATCGAGGAGCTCGTCGCGCAGATGCGCAACCCCGAGGAGCGCCGCGCCGACCTGCGGGCACAGCTGGCTGCCAACCGCGTGGGCGCGCAGCGCCTGACCGAGCTGGCGCGACGCGTGGGCGTGGAGCGCCTGGCGGAGGCGACCGCCGCGGTGCTCGATTACGCGGAGCGGCGCACGCGCGCGTGCCTGGCCGAGCTGCCCGACGGCGTGCGCGAGGCCCATGACGTCATCGAGGGGCCGGAGGGCGACCTCGCGTTGCGCCTGAGGGCGACGGTGGACGGCGAGCGGCTCGTGCTGGACTTCACCGGCTCGGCGCGCCGCCACGACGGCAACCTCAACTGTCCGCCGGCGGTGACGTTGTCGGCGTGCTGGTTTGCGGTGCGCGTGCTGACCGACCCCGACATCCCACCTTCGGCGGGCGCCTACCGGCCGATCGAGGTGATCGTGCCGCGCGGCTGCGTGCTCGACGCGCGGACGACGGACGGCTCTCCGGCGCCGGCCGTGGCGGCGGGCAACGTCGAGACCTCCTCGCGTGTGGCCGACCTCGTGCTGGCGGCGTTCGGCAGGGCGCTGGGCCAGGGCACGATGAACAATCTGACGCTCGGCAACGACGACTTCACCTACTACGAGACGCTCGGAGGCGGTCAGGGGGCGTGCGTGGATGCCGACGGGCCGAGCGCGGTGCACGTGGCGATGAGCAACACGCTGAACACGCCGGTCGAGGCGCTGGAGCGCGCGCTGCCGGTGCTCGTGCGCGAGTACTCGCTGCGGCGCGGCTCGGGCGGTGCGGGTGCCCGTCGCGGCGGCGACGGTGTGGTGCGCGAGCTGCAGGCGCTGACCGACATGACCTTCTCGCTGATCGCCGAGCGCCGCCGTCACTCCCCACCGGGGGCGGCCGGCGGGATGCCGGGCGCGCCGGGGCGCGACACACTGATAGGCGGCCGTTCGGCGGGAGCGCCCGCAAAGCGGCTGGCGGCGAAGGCGACGGGTACGCTGCACGCAGGCGAGCGACTTCGCATCGAAACCCCTGGAGGAGGCGGATATGGCACCGCGGCGGACTGAGAGAATCGGATTTCTGGGGCTCGGGATCATGGGCTCGCGCATGGCGGCGAACGTCGCGAAGGCGGGATACGCGTTGACCGTGTGGACGCACACCGACGGCAAGGCCGCCCGCTGGGCCGCCGAACACGGTGCGAGTGCCGTGGGCACGCCGGCCGAGGTGGCGAGCGCCAGCGACATCGTCGTGAGCATGGTGGTGGACGGTGCGCAGGTGGAGAGCGTGCTGTGCGGCGAGCACGGCGTCGCCGACGGCGCATCCGGCGGGGCGCGCACGGGCGACGCGTTGCTGTGCGTGGACATGTCGACGATCGCGCCGACCGACACACGCCGGATCGCCGCGAGCTTGTCCGCGCGCGGTGTGCGCATGATCGACGCGCCGGTGACGGGCTCCTCCCCGCGGGCGCAGGCGGGCACGCTCACGATCATGGCGGGCGGGGAGGCCGCGGACTTCGAGCGCGCGCGGGCGTTGCTTGAGACGATGGGCGAGCTGGTGGTCCACGTCGGCGAGATCGGCCAGGGCGAGATGCTGAAGTTGATCAACAACTCGCTCGGCGCGGCCAACGCGGCGGCGCTGGCCGAGGCGTTGGTGCTGGCGGACGCGACCGGGGTCGATCTCGACGCGCTCGTGGCGGTCACCCAGACGGGCTCGGGAGCCTCCGCGCAGATGGAGATGAAGGCGGGGCCGATGCGCGCACACGACTACAGGACGCTGTTCAAGACCGATCACCTGTTGAAGGATGTGCGCCTGTGCCTGGAGGAAGCACAGGCGGCGGGGGTGCCGTTCCCAGCTGCGGCGCACGCGCGCGACCTGCTCGCCGCGACGGCGGGTCGCGGCCACGGCGAACGGGACTACGCGGCCATCATCGAGGCCGCCGAGGGGTTCGCGGGCAGGCGCCTGTAGCGCCACCTCGTCGGCCCGCAAAGACGGGCCCGTCCGAACCGGCGAGATT
>Ga0070763_10000213_pt1 | contig 14019 bp, 9 predicted proteins | sample HubBroMetageWRM3_FD_67279 | JGI IMG/M metagenome (GOLD analysis project Ga0070763, IMG submission 67279) | Warmed soil microbial communities from the Hubbard Brook experimental Forest, New Hampshire - Hubbard Brook CCASE Soil Metagenome WRM 3 | ecosystem: Environmental > Terrestrial > Soil >... | reverse complement strand
TGCCGGGCCCACGAACTCGACAACCTCTACGTCGTCGACACCAGCTTCTTCCCCAGCATCAGCGCGGTCAACCCGGCCCTCACCGCGATGGCCAACGCCGTCCGGGTCGGCGACCACCTGCTCCAACGGCTCGGCTGAGCAGGGGACGTTGCAGATCTGACGTCATATGGCCAGCACCCGCTACGCCCGCCTGTTCTGGCACGCCTTACTTTCGGAGCAGAAGGCACCGGCCCTAAAGAAGGGGAGGCCGGGTCAGGATGACAGACATCGATCCTCAGGCCGACCTCGAGATCCGCTTCACCGGCGAGCACGTGACGGTGAAGGTACCGCTGGCGGGGCCGGTGACCGGCGAGTGGCTGGAGGATTATCAGGAGCTTGCGCTAGCTGCGGAGGTGCGGGCACAAGCCGAGACACGTGACGGCCGGGCCTGGATTATCGTGACCATGCCAGCCAGCAGTGACCAAGGGAAGCTAGCGGCGACGTTGGACGCTGCCCGGATCCTGATCGCCGACGCCGACGCTGCTGAGCGTCCGCCCGCCACGGCGAAGGCGGAGGCCAGTGTCCGCGATTGGTGGGCTCGCAGGCGAGAAACCGCTCCACGCAGGCCCGCGCCTGAAGTCGAGACCGCGGGGGTGGTACGGGCCGAGAAACGCTGGCCGATGGCCTGCACGCTGATCGTGGCGATGGCCGTGCCGCTGCTGCTCCCGGCCAGGTTCAGCCTGGGTCCGTCATGGGCGGTCCCGGTGGTGGAGGCACTGCTGCTGGTGGCCATCATCGCCATTGACGGGGATCGCATCGACCGCCGGTCAGCCGTCGGCCGGGCGCTGTCCCTAGGGCTTGTAGCGGTACTGGCCGCCGATGCGGCCGGGGTCACCGGCCGGCTGATCGTGGATCTTGTTGAGGGAGGACCGGAGACAAACTCGGCGACGGATCTTCTCAAGACCGGCTTCCTGGTCTGGTTTTATACGATCATTGCCTTTTCCTTCCTCTACTGGATACTTGACGGAGGTGGTCCCGAATCGCGTTTCCTGGCTCCGCCGGAATTCCCAGACCTCGCCTTCCCCGAGCAGCTCAACCCGGCGGTAGCTCCGCCTGGTTGGAGCCCTGGATTCTTCGACTACCTCTACGTCGGCTTTACCGACGCCACCGCGTTCAGCCCTACCGATGTGATGCCGCTCGCCCGCTGGGGCAAACTGATCATGACTGTGCAGGCGGTCTGCTCCCTCATGATCCTGGGCCTGGTGATTGCGCGGGCGGTCAATATCTTTAAATAGCCGTCCGTCTCCGCCCGGGCCGGACTCGCACCGGCAGGCCACGGGCTGAGGCACCTGCCTCGGGCCATCTCTAAGATGCCCAGAAAAGGTGGACAAGTGGATAACAGCGCTCTTCCCAGCCCGCTTCGCCATTTCCTCGCGCAGCTGGATGAGCTGCGTTCCGTCGGCGTCCCCGATATGGACAAGGTGGGACGGCTCCTGGTGGAGCTGGCCGCCGACGAGGACTATCTCGGTCCGCTGATCGCAGAGATCCCCTCCGAGGAACCCGGGGGGAAGTGGCTGGTCAAGCCTGAACGGGGTCCCCGCCTGATACTGTTCCACCGGCCGGAGGGGGTAATGGCTTACACCCACTCCCACCATTGCTGGGTCGGGATCGCTCCGGTCCGGGGCGTAGAGACTCATCAGCGGTGGGACGCAGTCCGCCATGAGGACGGCCGGGCCGAGCTGCGTCTTGAAGATGACCATGCCATGACCCGCGGTGACGTCGCGACACTGATCCCGCCCGGCGACATCCACAATCATGGCCACGTCCGCGGCACGGGTCCCAGCCCCTACTCACTCATCCTCCTGGGTGACAACATGTACCTCTTCGAACGGAACGAGTACGACCCCCAGCAGGGGACATGGCGGAAGCTTGCACCCGGTGATCCAGGCCGGTCGCACCGCTGATCGATCGGCAGCGCCGTCGTCGGTGCAGGACGTCAACTACACGGTGGCCGCCGCCGACTTCGGCGCCGTTATCTGTCATATCACCCGCAGGAGAGGATGCCGCCAGGGCGACGGTCTGCCTAGGTTAAGGACAGGCCCGCGAGATTTCCGCGTCGCGGCAGCTCAGCTCAGGCCGACGAATGGAATGATGATGACAGCCCCGGTCCAGCCTCGCGACGAAGGTGCCCCCGGTGGGGCAGATCTCGCCGACAGCCAGGCGGGGGGCGACGCTCCCCCCAGCGGGCACGAGCAAGTCGGCAAGCCGCGTCGGCGGCGTATCCGCAGAAGTGTCGTGGCCGTGCTGGTCGCGGTTTCCTGCCTGCTGGTGCTGCTGTCCACCACGGTGGTATGGGCGCACCGGACCCTGCTGGACACCGGCACGTTCGTCGGCACGGTCGGGCCCGTCTTCCAGGATCCAGCAGTAGCCTCCGCCGTGGCGGCGCGCGCCACCGACGAGCTATTCACCGAGCTCAATCTGCAGGCCCGGCTGCGGGATGCCCTGCCGCCCAAGGCCAGTTTCGCGGCCGTCCCGATCACCAACGCCACCAAGAGCTACGTGGCCGGCGAGCTGACCAAAGTACTAGCCTCCCCCCAGTTCCAGGCCATCTGGACCGCCACGCTGACCGCCACGCACCGACAGCTGGTGGCGGTGCTGCGCGGCGAGAAGACGCCGGTTCTGTCCACCTCGGACGGCTACATCGTCCTGAACACCGTTCCCCTGATCAACCAGGCCCTGGGGAAAGTGTCGGGCCTGGCCTCTGACCTGGCGGGCAAGCCCGTGACCTTGCCCACCATCACCAGCGCCGACCCGCCCCAGCAGGCGGTGAACAAGCTGTCCCACGCCCTGGGCGTGCCGCTGCCCAGCAACTTCGGCGAGATCACCCTGGTCCGGTCCAGCGACCTGGCCACCGTCCGGCAAGGGGTCAAGGCCTTCGACGGGCTGACCCTTATCCTGCCCTTGGTCACGATCGTCTTGATCGCCCTCAGCTTGTGGCTGTCGGTGAATCGCCGCAGGACCGTGCTTCAGCTGGCGGTGGGCGTATCCCTGCTGATGATCATCGAGAGGCGCAGCGTCATCCACGAGCAAAGCACGCTGGCCAACGCTGCTCACAATCCCCAGGTCGCGTTGAGTGTCCTGGGTGACCTGCTGCACGGCTTCTTCGTCCTCACCGCCTGGGTCCTGGCCGTGGCCCTGGTCGTCCTGGTCATCACCGTGCTGTGCGGACCCTACCGGTGGGCCGTGGCCATGCGCTCCTGGGTGAAGCGGACCGCACACAGCATCGCCGCAGCGAGGAGCGGCGGCCGCCACGGTCAGGTGGTCACCTGGATGGCTTCGCATGCGGCCGGCCTCCAGCTAGCAGGCGCCGTCGTCGCCGGGATCCTGCTCTGGATCGTGACCGTGTCGTGGATCAGCTTCCTCATCATCGCCGTGCTGCTCGCCGCCTACGAGATCTACCTCCAGCGGATCAAGCCTCCCCCGCCCGAGGAAGCATCCCCCGCCTCTGATCCCGTCGAGTCTTCCTGAGTGCGAGCGCAGCCACAGCTAGCGCCGACGCTCGCGTCTCATGTCCCGACGGCGCACGCCGGCGACCGAGACTGGTGAGAGCGGGCGTCCGAGCGGATCGATAAACAGCACACACGGCCCAGCGGTCGCCGGAAGGGCGCCTTGGAGGGTCTTGATGTGGTACTGCAAACCGTCCTCGGTCACGGCCGGATCGGAAATGACCACTACGGCCTCTTCCGGGGCATCTTCTCCGGGCTCGCCCCAGGCCAGCACGGCGTTGGGTGGGTCGACGGCGAAGCTGTCGTCACCTTCGGACCACCACTGAAGGAATCGGTGAGTGGTGATGTGTCCGACGATGCGCTCTGGGCGGTCGGAGAAGTAGATGGTGTGCGGGGTAAGACCGAGCAGGGTCATGGTCCCGTTGTCACTCCGGATTCCGCTGGCAGTTTGGACGAACATGTCCTCGACGGTGGCGGTTGGAGCATCAGGCATTGGCTTTCCCTTCAGATCGGCTTCCGGGACGGGCTGCCGGGTTAGATTTCGGTGATGGCTTCGGCCCTGCCGTCTTTCACGGCGGCCTGGAGCGCGGCGTAGTCGAGTTCGTTCTGGTCGGCGTAGGTTTCGGCGAAGTCGGCGATGGCCTGGTCGAACTTGTCCGACCCGCCGAGGTAGGCGGCGAGGGCGATGCGGTCGCCGGAGCGGGCGTGCGCCCGGGCCAGGGTCCACCCGCACAGCCGGGCGTAGGCCGTCATGCCGGGCGGGAGCATCAGCTCGATCGGCACCGAGAACTTCCAGTCCTTCAGCTGGCGGACGTAGAAGTCGCGGTCGATCCCGTCCGGGCCGGGGACGCGGGTCCAGCCGAGGAAGATGTCGCTTTGGGCCTGTTGCAGGTGCTGCCCGGCGACGACACGCTCGCCCTGGTTGGCGTACCGGCTGCGCCCGGCATATTCCGCCAGGACGGAGACCTGGGCTTCCTTGGCCTGCAGGAACAGCGGTTCGACCCCGTCGGCGGCGTCCATCAGCAGGACCCAGGCGCGGGTGCCGACGCTGCCGACCCCGACGACCTTGCGGGCCACCTGGACCAGGGTGAACTGCTCGAGCAGGTGCCGCCGGTCGGACTGCAAGGTGCGCCGGTACTTGCCCAGCACGGTCCGGATCAGGTCGTAGATCGCGTCGGCCTGCACATCGCTGAAGACCTCCTCGACCGGGACGATCGTCGGCGGGTCGCTGATCATCTGCCGCCGGCCGTCGACCACGGTGGTGAGCTTGCCCAGCGCTTTGGTGCTGTCGGCGGTGTGGGCCTTGGCCAGCAGCTTCTCGAACTCCCTGAGCCTTTTCGCCTTGACCTGGGACCGGAACTCGGCCATCGCCGGCTCGATGTCCAGGTGCGCGTACCACACGTCCAGGAACGGCTGCCCGGCGAACCCGCCCATCGCGGTGCGGTAACCCTCGGCCGCCGCCAGGGCGATCTTGCGCCGGGCCTTGGCGGGGAACCCGTTGTCCCGCCCGGCCACGGCCAGGCTCGCGGCCAGCCGCTTGACGTCCCACTCGAACGGCCCGGGCAAGGTCTCGTCGAAGTCGTTGACGTCGAAGACCAGCCGCCGCTCCGGCGAGGCGAACGCGCCGAAATTCGACAGATGGGCGTCCCCGCACAGCTGCACCCGCAGCCCCGAGGAGGGCGTGCCGGCCAGGTCGGCCGCCATCGGCAGCGCCGCCCCCCGGTAGAACGTGAACGCCGACACCAGCATCCGGCCATGCCGGACTGGCACCAGTTCCGGTACCCGGGACTCCGCCTGGCCCAGCAGCAGCCCGACCGGATCCCGCCCCCGGCCCGGGCTGAACTCGCCATGCGATTCCAGCGGGGCCACCGCCCTGGCCTCCTTGCCACGGGCCACTCGCTCCGCGCGGCTCAGATGCTCCACCGCCGGCGCCCGCGCCGGCCTGCGAGCAGAAGCCTCCGTACTCGGCGCAGTTGATTTCCTGGCCGCTACGCCACTTGATTTCCTGGCCGCTGCACGGTCAGCCGCTACAGTCATGGCAATTCCCTCCGGTTGTCGCAGCGCGTGACACCGTCGGCGAGTGCTCGCCGCGGATAGCTCCGCCCCTGTGCTTATGCCGGGCAGGTCGTCAACCCGGATTCGCAAGGACGCCTTCCTGACCATCGCTGCGCTGTCCCTGCGACCGAATCTGCGCCGGGCAGAGGCGGCCGGCATCATCCTTTGAGGGTGATCCCGCAGACCGATCCCGCCGCCGAGAGGTCATCTTTCCCGTGCGGGACGGTTTCAGAGCAGGCGCAGTTCCACGGCGCGCTGAATCGCCACCGCGCGTGAGGACGCTCCGAGTTTCTGGTAGATCGACCGCAGGTGGGTCTTCACCGTGTTGACGGAGATGTAAAGAGTGGCGGCCATCTGTACGTAGCTGGTGGTCGGCAGCAGTTTCAGGACCCGAAGCTCGGCATCGGTCAGCGGTGCGATGAGAATGCGACCGGGTCGTTCGGGCTGCGTGGCGCGGACTTGCAGGGCCGCGCCGGTGATCCGTTCCAGGAACGGGTCGGGCAGCGCGTCGGCCGAATGCTCGACCAGGTAGCGGGTCACCTGGGGCACGGTTGTCACGACGGTATTGAGGAAGCCGTCGCGACGTGCTGCCTGGAGGACACCGCTCATGATGCCGGCCGCCTTGGGGTCGCCGCGCTCGATTGCGGCGGCGGCCAGGAGTACCTGGCGGACAAGCGCGGCTCGCGGCGTCAGATCCCCTAGCGAGGAGATGTCCAGGTGTTCGGTGGCGGCGTGGTGATCGCCGACGGCGAGCGCGACCCTGGCCAGCAGCAGGCTGCGCCGGGTGGCGGGAAGCCCGCTGGCCAGTCCGGCGGCCGAGCACAGGTCGCCGAGCGACAAGCGCAGCAGCGCCTCGAGCTCGTCGGCTCGCGCCAGCAGCACGGACTTCGTCCCGGCCAGGACCAGGCGTGCCGTGTTAACTGTGGCCAGCGCATCGTGGATGTGCCCACGGGCAGCCCAGATCCCGGCCCGGTCGAGCAGCGCGAGGAACTCAAAGACGGGCCGAAACCGCTCAGATATCGACAGCGCACGCTCGGCAAGCCGCTCCGCCGTGTCGAAATCCCGCTGCTCCAGCGCGACACCCGCTAGAACGCGCAGGTAATCCACTGCGAACGGATGCTGCTCGAATCCCAGCCGCCTTGCGTCGGCATCGGCTGCCCTGGCGGCCTCGGCAGCCTCGGCCAGGCGGCCCGCCTCGAACCACGCGAGCGCCTGCGCGCCCCGCACATCCACGAGCCTGGCCGGCTCGGCGACCGACGGCATCGCCTGCGCCGCGGCCGCCTCGCGGTCGACCGCCGCGAAGTCCTCCAGCCAGGTGTAAGCACGCAGTAGCAGCAGCGGCACCCCGAAACCCCACTCATCCCCAGACAGGGTTCGCTCTTCGATGGCCCGCGCCGCCAGGCCATAGCGCACCGCCTCGGCCGCCTCACCGGACAGCGCGCAGCGCAACGATCGCAACACTGCCAGCCGGGACGCCAGCCGCGAGTCCGGCGGGATCGCCGGCTGGGAGCGTTCCAGCAGGTCCAGGTACTGACCGCCGCGAACCGAGTCCCCCCATAGCAACAGGTCGGCCGCCAGGCCCAGCAGCCGCTCCGGGACGCCGGTCAGCAGCGACGGGTCGACCCTGCTGAGGTCCAGCGCCGCCGGAGCCGCGGGATCATGAAACAAGTCGGCCGCCACCCGCTCCTGCAGCAAGCCCAGTGCTCGGTCGGCCTGCCCGGCCGCGAGGAAATAGCGGGTCGCTCCGCGCGTGTCGCCCGTGGACTCCAGCCACTCCGCGGCCCGGAGCTGCAGCGCGAGCTCCCGCCCGCGGTCCATGGCACGCAGCTGCACGCGCAGCACCTCGCGCACCAGATGGTGATACCGGTAACTCCTCCGGTCATCATCGAGCGCCACGATGAACAAATTGGCCGCCTCGATCATGCGCAGCAGCGCCGCCGCGTCCGCCCTGCCGGTCACCGCTGCGCACGCATCAGCGGTCAGCTCGTCCAGGACAGAAGTCTCTAGCATGAAACCCGCCACCTCAGGCGGCTGCTGCTCCAGGACCTCACCGATGAAGTACTCCGCGAGCGCATGACCGCGGACATCCAGCGCCCGCGCGATCTGCGCCGGCTCCGTGGCGGCCCGCAGCGTCAGCGCGGCCATCTGCAGCGCCGCGACCCACCCTTCACTTCGTCCATGCAACAGCGCGAGCTGGGCGGGGGCGACCCGCACACCGAAATTCTCGAGCAGGGCGCCGCTCTCGGACAACGAGAGATACAGGTCACTGTCACGAAGCTCGCACAGCTCGCCGGACAACCGTAGCCGGTGCAGCCGCACCGGCGGATCGGCACGGCCGGCCAGCACCAGCTGCGCTTTCCTGGCCGGCCAGCGCTCCACCAGGTCGGTCATGCTCCGGCCAGCGGCAGCCGCCGCGTGGAAATCATCGACCACGATCACCGACCCGGGCGGCAGCCTCGCGGCATCGTTCGCGATCGAGGCAGTCACGTCAGCGGACATCACGCCGTCCATCGCGAGCAGCTCAGCAGCATCGGCACCGAACCCCGGCGCCATAGCCCGGGGAGCCTGGATGAACCCCGTCCAGAAACGGACCGGGTCCGCGTCGGCCTCATCGCACGAAAGCCAGGACGTCGCTCCGCGATCTCGCGTAGCCGCCCAGCTCGACAACAGCACGCTCTTGCCGGCACCAGCCGATCCCACCACTACCGTCAGACGCTGGCTGGCTCCCGCCTCCAGCCGCCCCACCAACCCCGGCCTGGCCAGCAGCGTGGCGGGCAGCGTCGTCGGGCGGAACTTGGTCACCGCGAACCGCGGGGTGTGCGGGGCGGCCCGCTCCGCCAGCGCGCGGGGCGCCCCGCCGTCCCCCGCCGTCCCGCCCATGGCCGACGCCGAAACTACCGGGGCGAATATCCCGGCATCCACGCTCTCAGGGCTCTGGCCTGGATCACGGTCATGACGCAATCCTGACCCCGTAGGGACAGCTCCCGGAAGGTCGGCCGATCGGCCACCGGATGGCGGATGCCGGTCCTCGCGGCTCACTCATACCCCAAGCCAGTTAGTGCACGCGTGAAGCCGCCGAGGTCTGGAGCAGCAGGACAAGCCCCCATTCTCGCAATGTGATACGCGGTAAGGCAAGCCCTCCCCTGGGGCAAATAAGCCGATTCGGCGCAAATATGCCGGTTCGCGCACGCCGACCCGACCCCGGACCCGAGATCCCTCCCCTTCCGGCTAGGACCCTCGGCCTGGACGCCAGCCAACTTCCGCCCCAGGTGCACTAGTCCGCTTACCGGCGCTCGCCGGGCCCTTGGCACCCTGCCTGGCGCAAGGCCACCCCTGTAGGTGATGCCCAATCCGGAACCTGGGCGGAGGCTGCTCGTGCACGTACAAATTCCTGGTAAGGGAGGCCCCTGTGACGTTGACAGCAACTATGGGACATGTCGGCGGAACACACGGGGAGTATGAGGACGGCGATCACGATCTGATGATCTTCGCGTGAGTGGTCACCCTCAAAAGACGAGGACGTAGCGCCGCCAAAAATGGATACTCGGACCACCCATGATTAGGAGCAGGCTGCGAGGCGCCAAACTAGTGCCATCACGAACATACGAGATCACTTTCGTCGGCCAGGCAGGTAAGGTCCTGCAGGCAGAATTCGACGACTGCGAGATCAGCGTCGGCCCGAGCACGACTACGCTTCAGCTCCAGCTCGCGGATCAGGGCGCCCTGCACGGACTACTGCAGCGGATCGCCAGCTTCGGCCTTGAACTGATCGGCGTAAGCGTCGTGCCGCCCGCTGACGTCCGCGATGAGGTGTCTGGCGGCCGGCATCTCGATTCCAGGTCAAGAGAACGAAATGATGATGGCCGAGGTATCCCTGGATGAACTAGGACCCGTTGACTACGTGTTGGGCTTAACCAGGTAGGAGGCGGGCATGGCGACCGGTGATCAGCCCGGGGACGGCTGGACGGTGGTTCTCCGCCGCCAGCATGGCACGGCGACCGATGCTGGCTGACCGGAGATGAACGCCGCGTTCTTCGCACTCGCGTTCCTCTCGGCGCTGAACCCGAAGCTGCTGGCCCTGGATCTGCTGCTCATCGAGAACCGGCGGCCGCGGGCAATGTTCTTGTGCCTGCTGCTCGGCGGCATGACCGTGGCCCTGACGGTCGGCCTGCTGGACGTGCTCGTCTTCCACGCCGATGCCATCAAGCACCAGGCCACGGTCGGCGCGGGCGTCGACCTGGCCGTCGGCCTGCTGCTGCTCGCCGCCGGCGCGCTGCTCGCCACGGGCCGCGTGCACAGCCGGCGCAAGGTGCCAGTCCCGGCCGGGGGCGGCCCGCCGGCGACCAAGGAGGAGGAGGAGGAGAAGAAGAAGAAGAAGGACGGCTGGGCGCAGCGGGTGCTTAGTGAGCCCCGGCTCGGGCTCGCCATGCTCGTCGGCGCGGTGATCGGCATCCCGGGCGCCAGCTATCTCGCCGCGCTGCATGATCTGGTCACCGGGAAGTCCTCGACTTTGATCCAGGTCATCGCCGTCGTCATCTTCGTCGTCATCGACTTCTTGCTGATCATCATCCCGTTCGCGTTCCTGGAGCTCAGGCCTGAGGCCACCAAGGCCCGGCTCAGGCGCACCCAGGACTGGCTGCTGAGCCACGCATTGCAGCTCATGGCGGCCATCGCCCTGCTCCTGGGCGCCTACCTGGCCATCAGCGGCCTGGTCCGGCTGAGCTGACTGCCAGCCGGGCCGCCCGGCAACACCCAAGGCTGCAAGCTGGCGGGAATCACCCTCAGAAAGGTATGACGCACCCAGGCGGGCTCCAACAGGATCGGGCATATGCCGCCAGGCAGTCCCGGCGAAGGCTCCGGTGCGCCTGGCGGCCGGACGCAAGGGCTGGGCCCTGCGCCGACGTGTGATCCCAAATGCCAGCGACCGTTAGGTCGGTGGCCGGGAGGGAGCCGGGAGGTCCCGATGGCGACCCATGTGGCCCTGAAGGTGGCGACCCGCGACAGAAGGCTGGCGGTGTCCGCTGACATTCCGATCGTGGCGGCTAAGATCACCGCGCCGGGTGTACCGGACTGGGCGCTGAGGCGGCCGCGGATCACCAAGCTAATCGCCGAGGGCAGGCGGTGGTGCCCACTGACTTTCGTCACCGCCCCCGCGGGCTCGGGCAAGACGATGGCCCTGTCGCTGTGGGCGGCGGCCGAACCCGGGACGTTTGCCTGGGTCACGGTTGATCAGTTCGACAACCGGCCCGGGGTCTTCTGGGCCTACGTCGTCGCGGCGCTGCGCCAGTCCGGCGTTGCCCTCCCGGGGGTGGTACCGTCCGGGCGGGGGTGGAACGCCGGGCACGGCTTCGTGCTGCGGCTGGCGGCGGCACTGGCTGCCCAGGACCCGCCGGTGACGCTGGTCCTGGATGACCTGCACCTGCTGACCGATCCCGCGGTGCTAAACGGGCTTGACTACGTCGTGCGGAACACAGGACCGGGCCTGCGCCTGCTGGTTGCCGCACGGATGCATCCGCTGCTGCCGCTGCACCGCCACCGGCTGGCCGGCGAGCTGACCGAGATCCGGGCCAGCGACCTCGCCTTCACCGTCACCGAAGCCGGGGAGCTCATAGCCCGGCACGGCGCCACGCTGACCGCGGGCACGCTGGAATGCCTCATCCGGCGCACCGAGGGCTGGGCAGCCGGCCTGCGCCTGGCCGCGATCTCGATGAGCATCCATCCCGACCCCGGCCAATTCGTCACCGAGCTGGTCACCGACGACAGCACCCTGACCCGCTACCTGGCGGAGGAGATCCTCAACCCCCAACCGCCTGAGGTCCGCGACGTTGTGCTGAGCACCAGTATCCTGCAGCGCGTCAGCGCCGAGGCCGCCAGCGAACTGACCGGCAATGACCAGGCCGGGAGGATCCTGGCGGCCTTGGCGCGCGCGAACGCGTTCATCCAGGCGACCGGGTCCGGATGGTACCGCTACCATCCGTTGTTCGCCGAGATGCTGCGCCTCAAGCTCGAGCGCGAGCATCCGGACCGGGTGGCCTGTTTGCACCGGCGAGCTGCCCGGTGGTACGAGCGGAACGGCCAGCTCACCGACGCGGTACGCCACGCCGCCCAAGCCGACGACTGGCAGCTCGCCTCTAGCATGGTCATCGACGGACTGGCGATCAGTGAGATCATCCAGCCGCGGGGCAGCCCGTCCCTGGTCGGCGAGTTCGGGGGCATGCCGCCCGGCCAAACCTGGACCGGACCTCAGCCGCATCTGGTCTGCGCCGCCGTGGCGTTGTCCGCTGGCCGACATAAATCCAGCACGGCCGCGCTGGATGTCGCTGATGGCATCCTCGCGCGTCTTCCCGCCGATCAGGAGGTCACGTCCCGCCTGACCGCTGCGATTATCCGCCTTACCCTTTCACTTCGCAGCGCGGACCTGGCGGCGGCCACGGCGGCCGTTGCCCGCGCCGAGGCGCTGGCCACCAAGGTTCCCGGCGACAAGCTCGCCCGTCATCCAGACATCAGGGCACGCGTGCTGTCCGGCCGCGGCGCTGTCGAGCTCTGGTCAGGCCATCTCGACCAAGCGGCCGATGTCCTCGAATCGGGGATGGCCACCATCGCTTCGGGCGGGGCGAACGAATCAGCGGACTGCCTGGGGCCCCTCGCGCTGACCGAGGCTTTGCGTGGCCGACTGCGCCGCGCGGCCATAGTGGCCGACCAGGCGACCGCGACCCTGACGGCCGACCAGAAGCGGTCGCCCGACCTGTACTCTAGCCCCGCGGCACTTGTCGCCCTGGCCTGGGTGCACCTAGAACATTTTGAGCTGCGCGAGGCGCATAGTCGGCTCACGCAAGCCGACACCGCCCTTGGTCTGAGCCCGGACAAGCTGATCGCGGCGGCAGCCCGGCTGGCAACGGCCTACGCTGCCTTGGCCACGGGACGCACTACTGCGGTCGTCCAGAGCGTAGCCAGGGCTCGATCCGGGTGGGCCGTTCCGGCCTGGCTCGATCAAAAGCTGAGCCTGGTCCAGTCGCGAGCGTACGCGACCGTCGGCGACATCCCCGCAGCACTCGCCGCGGCCGAACGTGCCTCCAGCGAGATCTCGCTGGAGGCCACGCTCACCCGGGCACACGCGTGGGCAACCGCCGGAGACACGCTGAACGCACGGCGTGTGCTCGCACCCGCGCTGGCGGCCCTTAGCGGGGAGCCAGACCGAATACACCTCCAGGCTTGGGTCCTTGACGCCCGGCTCAGCTACACCAGCGGTGACCGCTCGCGAGGCCGCCGATCACTGGCTGCCGCGCTGCATCTGGCCGAACCTGAGCAGCTCAGGCTGCCGTTCGTCCTGGAGCGCAGCTGGATCGGAACGGTGCTGCGGCGCGAACCTGAACTCGCCCGTGCCCACAGGAGCCTGCTCGCACCGACCCTGCGCCACGATCAGCTCCGTGTCCCAGAGCAAGCCGCGAGCCTGTCGGCTGAGCCGCTCAGCGAACGCGAGCGGGAGGTACTACGACATGTGTCACGAATGCTGACCACCCTTGAGGTCGCCAGCGAGATGAACATATCCGCCAACACCGTCAAGACGCACGTCCAACACATATGCCGCAAGCTAGCAACCACTCGCCGAGGCGAGGCAGTCCGCCGAGCCCGCCAGCTTGACCTGATCTGATGTCGCTTAGCTTGCGCCAATCACATCCACGTCTGGCACTAGCTCAGCAAGGAACAAAGAATGAGATCCAGCACGCCCTACGGAGGCGTTTTTCGAAGCGTGAGTCTGGATTCCCTTACCCGACTGAGGCGGCGCCCTTCTGTTGCTCAGACTCGATGAGCAGCGAGACGGCTTCGATCAGGGCCAGGTGGGTGAATGCCTGCGGGAAGTTCCCGAGATGCTCGCCTGTTGTGGCGTCGATTTCCTCGGCGTACAGCTGCAGCGGGCCGGCGAACGACAGCAGCTTCTGGCACAGGGCGCGCGCACGGTCGGTTTCGCCGATCATGGCCAGCGTGGTCACCAGCCAGAACGAGCAGATGGTGAAGGTGCCCTCCTCGCCGGAGAACCCGGTGTCGGTTCCCTCCACCTTGTAGCGCAGGACCAGGCCGTCCTGCGTCAGCTCATCGGCGATGGCCAGCACGGTGGCCTGGACACGCTTGTCGTCGGGGGGCAGGAATCCCATGATGGGCAGCAGCAGCAGCGAGGCGTCCAGGTCGTCGGTCTCGTAGTGCTGCCGGAAGACACCCCGGTCGGAAACGCCCTTGTCCAGTACCTCGGCCTTGATCTCATCGGCACCTGCCCGCCAGCGCTGGGCGCGTTCGTCTTCGCCTCGTTCCTCGGCGAGATCGGCGCCGCGCGCGGCCGCCACCCAGCACATCACCTTGGATGCCGTGAAGTCCTTGGGGTCGCCGCGGACCTCCCAGATGCCCTGGTCGGGCTCGCGCCAGTGCTGGAGGGCGTCGTCCACGAATCCGGCGACCGCTTCCCAGACCGGCGTGACGATCTGCG
>Ga0070763_10000210_pt1 | contig 14050 bp, 12 predicted proteins | sample HubBroMetageWRM3_FD_67279 | JGI IMG/M metagenome (GOLD analysis project Ga0070763, IMG submission 67279) | Warmed soil microbial communities from the Hubbard Brook experimental Forest, New Hampshire - Hubbard Brook CCASE Soil Metagenome WRM 3 | ecosystem: Environmental > Terrestrial > Soil >... | reverse complement strand
ACCGCCCGCGATAGGGGCGCCGAGTTCGCCCAGCTCCTCGCGCTGATCTGCGGCACCCTAGCGCGGATAGGCGGCGAGGTGTACGAGCTGCAGCGGCCGGAGATCGGTGAGCTTGCCGAGGCCGCCCCGGCCGGCACGGTCGGCAGCATCACCATGCCGCACAAGCGCAACCCGGAGGCCAGCGAGCACCTCGACACCCTGGCCCGGCTGGTCCGGGCGAGCGCGGCCGTGATGACCGAGGGGCTCGCCCAGCAGCACGAGCGGGACGGCCGCGGCTGGAAGGCCGAATGGGTGGCGTTGCCCGAGGCCTGCCTGCTGGCCGCCGCGGCCTTGCAGACGGCGATCGGCCTGCTGTCGGGCCTGACGGTCGACGCCGCGGCGATGCGGCAGAACCTGGAGCGGGACGGCGGGTACCCGGTCAGCGAGCGGGTCCTGGCCCGGCTTGCGACCCGGATGGGCGCTCGCCAGGCGCAGCAGCGCCTGCAGGAGGCCTTCGCCGGGGCGGACGGGCGGACCGCAGGCCGGGTGCTTGTGGACGCCGGGCTGTTCGGCCCGGCCGAGGCCGCGGAGCTGACCGAAAAGCCGGACACCGGTTCGTGCCAGGCGATGGCCGACCTGGTGGTCGAGCGGGCCCGCGCCGCCCGGGCGGCCGAGCCGCTGGAGTGGCCGTGACGGCAGGCCCCGCCCGGACCCGCCTCCCGGCAGGCCCCGCCCGGATCCGGCTCGCGGCGCTGCCCACGCCGCTGACCGGCGCGCCCCGGCTGGCAGCGGAGCTGGGGATCGGCGCGCTCTACGTCAAGCGGGACGATCTCACCGGCTTCGCCTTCGCCGGCAACAAGGCGCGGCCGCTGGAGTTCCTGCTAGCGGCGGCCATCGCCGACGGCGCGGACACGCTGGTCACCGGCGGCGCGGCGGGCTCGAATTTCTGTGCCGCGACGGCTGCCGCCGCGCTGCGGGCCGGGCTGCGGTGCGAACTGGTGATCGCCGGGAACCCCGGAGCGCCGGGCACTACGCTACCGGCCCTGGCCCTGGCTATTTCCTGGGGCGCCACGGTCCGCTGGACCGGCGCACCCGAGCGGGAGAGCGTTGACGCCGGACTGCCCGAGGCGGCGGCCGAACTGGCCGCGGCCGGCCGCCGGCCTTACCTGATCCCGCGGGGCGGCGCCACCGCGATCGGCGCGGTCGGCTACGCGCTGGCCGCGGTCGAGCTGCACGAGCAGCTCGAGGCCCAGGGCATCGACGCCGGGCGGGTGGTGGTGGCGGTCGGCTCCGGCGGCACCCTGGCCGGCCTGGTGGCCGGAAACGTGCTGCTTGGCAGGGCGTGGGCGCTGGTGGGAGGGTCGGTCAGCCGGCCGCCCGAACAGGTGGCGGCGCGGGTGCTCACGCTGGCCGGGGAATGCCTGGGCGTCATCGACCAGTCGGGGTGGCGGGCCGCCTGGCCCACCCGCGCGCTGGCCCGGACCGGGCTGACGGAGATCGCACCGGCCGGGATCGGGCCCGCTGGGATCGGGCCGGAGGACGTGGTGCTGGCCGATGCCCGCGGACCGGGCCATGGCCTTGCATCGGCGGAGGGCACGGCGATGGCCGAGCGGGCGATGCGGACGGAGGGACTGATGGTGGATCCTGTATACACTGCAAAGGCGCTGGCGCTGCTGCCCAGGTACGAGGGGAGCGGCGCCGTGGTGTTCTGGCACACAGGGGGCCAACTGGACACGGTCGCCCTGGCAGCGGAGGTACGCGGGTGACGGGCGCGGGGTCTCAGCCAGCGGGCAGCGCGGGCGGGGGGTCCCGGTCGGCGGCCGGGCCGCCGGTGGGGCCGCCGGCGGCCGAACTCATCGAGGCCGGGTTCGAGCTGGAGAACGCAGACGCCCCGATCCTGCACCATGGCATGAACCTGGCCGACCTCGCCCATCTGCTCGACCTGGCCAGGGCCGGGGTCATCCCGCCGGAGGCGGCCCGCCGGCTGCTCGCCCTGCTGCTTGAGACGATGCGGATCCCGGCGAGCGGCTTCCCCTACGACCCGGCCAACGGCGAGCCATACAACTCGCGAGAGCGGTACTTCGTTAGCCGGGCCGGAGACGTGGCGGGCTGGCTGCACGCGGGCCGCCCGCGGCGGGAGGCAGTGCGGGTCGCCTTCAGGCTTCGGCTGCGCGATGACCTTGCCCGGCTGATCGAGGCGGCCGCCGCGCTGGCGACCGAACTCGCGGACCGCTCCCGTGAGCACGCCGCCACGCTGATGGCCGACCAGACGTACCTGCAGCACGCGCAGCCATCGACGTTCGGCCACTACCTGCTGTCCTTCGCGTTCCCGGTGCTGCGCGGGGGCCGGCGGCTGAACGACGCCATGGCGTGGGCCGACGCGAGCCCGGGCGGGGCGGGCTGCGTGAACGGCACCCGGCTGCGCGACGACCGCACGCAGGTCGCCGCCCTGCTGGGATTCCGCAGCGTCGCCGTGCACACCAGGGACGCGATGTGGCAGGTGGACGGGCTGTTCGACATGGTCGGCGCGGCCGCGGGCCTGGTCATGACCCAGTCCAAGCTGGCCGAGGACCTGGAGATCTGGGCGAGCCAGGAGTTCGACTACGTGACGCTGGCCGACGGTTACAGCCGGGCCAGCGTGCTCATGCCGCAGAAGCGCAACCCGTACGCGCTGTCCATCATCAGGGGGGCGGCCGGGACCCTGACCGGCAGGCTGGCCGGGCTGTTCGCGGTGGCCAAGACCCCGTCCGCACGCAGCGACAACCTGATCTTCGCCTACGGCGAGGTGCCGAGGGCGCTCGACCTCGCGCTGCGGACCACCCGGCTGACCAGCGGGGTGGTACGCACGCTCGAGGTGAACGCCGCCAGGATGCGTGCCGCGCTCGACGAGGGATTCTCCCAGGCCACCGACCTCGCCGAGTACATCATGCAGACCTGCGAGATCGATTACCGCAGCGCCTACCGGGTGGTCGGCCACGCGGTCAGGCAGGCGAGCGCCGACGGGCTGCGCGGCGGTGACATCGACGGAGCGCGGCTGGACGCGTCCGCAACCGAGATCACCGGGCGGCCGCTGGGGCTGACCGGGCGCGACCTATCCGCGGTACTTGACCCGTGGCAGATCGTGGCGAGCCGGACCACGCTCGGCGGTGCCGCCCCCGGCGAGGTGATCAGGATGGCCGACGACGTCGCGGCACAGGCACGCGAGCTGGCCGACGAGGCCAGGCGCTGGCGGGACACCTACCAGGCCGCCGAGGACGCGCTGGTGGCCGCCGCCCGCCGAGGCGCCGGCCTGCACGGGGCCGGCCTGGACGGGGCCGGCCTGGACGGGGCCGGCCTGGACGGGGACGGCCTGGACGGGGACGGCCTGGACGGGGCAGACCCGGAGGGCGCGGACCTAGACGACGTGGGCACAGACGGTGCCGGGCGGCGACCCGCGGGACGGAGCACACCATGACCCAGCCCGCCAGCACGCCGCTGTCCCTGCCGGACAGCGTCGGCGTGATCAACGTCGGCCTGCCGCTGTTCGCCGACGCGATCATGGAGCAGGGGGCACCGGTCCTCTCGGTTGACTGGCGGGTGCCGGCCGGCGGCCAGCCCGCCGCGGTCGCCGCGCTCGGCAGGCTCTACGGGATCTATGCCGAGCGGATCGATGCGGCAAACGCCGAGGTCCTGCGCAGGCTCGACCAGGGCATCCCGCTGCTGACCGGCCTTACCACGGTGGCGCTCGCGGCGCCGGGGCCGGCGGAGATGACCCTGCTGCACTGCGGGCCCGCCATCGGCTACGCCGACGCGCCCGATCCGCTGCGCCGGTCGATGCAGGCCGCGGCGGTGGCGGAAGGGTGGGCGGACAGCCCTGAGCAGGCGGACGCACGGCTGGACCGTGGCGAGATCGGGCTCAGCCCGGCCAACGCCCACCGGGTGGTGGTGCCGATGGCGACCGCGCTCGGCGCGAGCGCGCCGCTGTACGTGATGACCAACGGGGCTGGCGGGACGACCGCGTACGCGCCGATATCGCAGGGTCCCGGCGAGGTGGCGTGGTTCGGCTGCTCGAGCCAGGCCGCGGTGGACAGGCTGGTCTTCCTCCGCGACGTGGCCGCCCCGGTGATCGGGCGGATCCTGGCCCGCACCGGGCCGCTTGACGTGCTGGCGCTGGCCGCGCAGGCCGTCGCCATGGGCGACGACGTGCACGTCCGCACCCAGGCCGCGACGAACCTGCTGATCCGGGCGTGGCTGCCGCACCTGGTCGAGCTGGACGGCGCGGACGGCGCCGCCTTCGCCCGCTTCCTGTCCGGCAACCACCTGTTCTTCCTGACCCTGGCCATGGGCGCGGCCAGGTCGCTGACCGAATGGGCGGCACAGGTCCCGGACTCCTCGATCGTGACCTCCATGTCGCGGAACGGGACCACGTTCGGCATCAGGCTGGCGGGCTCGGACCGGTGGTTCCTCGCCGAGGCGCCGGAGGTCGGGCACGCGCTCTACTACCCCGGCCAGGGGCCGCAGACAAGCGCCAGGGACATCGGCGACAGCGCCGTGCTCGAGCTGTCCGGTCTCGGCGCCGCCACCGCCGCTGGCTCCCCTGCCGTGGCCCAGCTGCTCGGCGGCCAGATGCGCGCGGCGGCCGAGCTCACCGAGCGGCTCGGTGCGGTGTGCGCGGGCCGGTCAAGCCGGTTCAAGATCCCGGTGCTCGACAACACCGGATCCCCGCTCGGGGTCGACGTCCGCAAGGTGGTGGAGCTCGGCACCACCCCCGCGGTGACCACCGGCATCCTGCACCGCACCGACGGCACCGGCCAGGTCGGCGCGGGCGTGGCGGAAGCGCCGCTGGCCTGCTTCGCCGACGCGCTTGCCGACCTGGACCGCCGCCTGACCGGGTCAGGGTCCCAGCCAGGGTGAACCCACCGCTGACCAGGAAAAACCTTTCTTTATCCCGAACGAGCAGTGGTGCGCGCCGACAGCACGGAACACCGTCGAGTGCTCAGCGGAACGGATTTGCGACCCGGACGCCGCCGTAGTCCTGGCCGTCGTTGAGGTCTTCGGACAGGACTTGCGTACAGCCCATCGCGCGAGATGCCTCGATGATCGCGGCGTCCCAGTATGAGAGCTGGAAGCGCTGACGGGCGTCCAGGGCCGCCATCATGATCTCGCTCGTGATGTCCTGCACACGGAAGCGCCGGAACGACTCGATCAGCAGGACCGCCTGCCGGTGGCCGATGGCGTCCGGGCGGCTCGCGCGGGTTGCCTGGACATAGAACTCCTGGAGTACCTGCACTGACAGGCAATGAGCTATGACCAAAGCGTGGACATAGGCGCGGCGACGATGCGGTCGCTGACGGGGAAGACATATGGGCCGGTGTGCAGGACGATCCCGGCAGCGAATGCGTCGCCGGTCTGGTCACGGAGCCAGGCCAGGTGGCGTGCGTCGGAGGCCGTGACGGTGGCGGAGGCCTTGATCTCGATCCCGATCAGCTGCCCGCTGGCTGTCTCGATAAGTAGGTCCACTTCCCGGCGTCCCTGCTCTTCGCGTACGTGGTACAGGCGCGGGTCGTTGCTGCTTGCGGCGAGTTCGGCCCGCAGTTGCGCGGCGACGAAGGTGTCGAGGAGGCGGCCCAGCATGTCAGGGCCGTACAGGATTGCGTCTCTGCCGAGACCTAGTACCGCCGTGACGAGCGCCGGGTCGACTAGGTAGCGCTTGGGGGCTTTGACGAGCCTCTTGATCCGGTTGGAGAACCATGCGGGAACCAAGTCCAAGACGAACATCCGCTGGAAGAGCATCTGATAGGCCTGGGCGGTCTTGGCGTTGATCCCGGCAGCGGACCACAGCGTTGACTCGGCTGCGATGCCGGCGGTGTTCACCGCTAGGACGGATAGGTAACGGCGCAGCAGTTCCGGATCCCGGCGGGGGGCCACCGCAGGCACGTCGCGAGTGATCATCTGCTCGACGTAGCCGGCGAACCATCGCCGTCGCGCGGTAGGTGTCATACGTAGTGACGGCTCGGGGAAGCTCCCGGCGAGCATCAGGTCCAGATAGTCACGCACGCTGAGCGCGTCATCCGGTGCAGTGACCGCATCCGGCCCGCCGTCTATGACCCTGTCGATGAATGGTGCTCGGTCGGCTCGTCCGTGGACCTCGCGGACCGACATCCCGTACATGGGGACCTGCAGAAGGCGGCCAGTGCCCGGCCAGACCCGGTTCTCCAGTTCCGCGCGGACGGACCCGGTCAGGATGTAGCGGCCTGGCGAAGGATCCTCATCCACTGACCGCTTGACCGCGCCGAGCAGTTCCGGTACCTCCTGCCACTCGTCCAGGATGACCGGCGGGCGCAACCCCGCGAGCATCGCGTCGGGCGAGGCCGCTACCGACTGGCGAACCTCCGGCCGGTCCAGGCGCAAGACCGTGCCGCCGCGCCGGACCGCCGTAGTGGTCTTGCCCGCTGCCCGAGGCCCCACCAGCGAGATGGCCGGAAAGGAGACGAGTAGCTCATCGAGCAACCCATCAACGATCCTGGGCACGTACAGGTCCCTCACCTACCCAAGAGTACCTGTTTCCCGCATACTAGAATACCTGTTTCCCGCATAGGTAGATGCCAGTTTCCCGCGACCTGGCAACGCTGGGCAAGCCAGGCATGCTAGCGATAGCCACACCGGAGGTTCACCTGGCTCCCGAGAGGGAGCCCAGGCGTGTTCGAAGGGTTCAGCACGCCGCGAGTTCGCCGCTCGGCTGACCTGTGGTTGAGCTTATGGCCCGCTGTCAGCTGGGGCGGCCGGGGCGGCCGGGGCGGCCGGGGCGACGGTGACCTCGATCGGGGGGGAGGCGGCTAGCGTGTTGGAGACGTAGCAGACGCGGAGGGCGGGCTCGATGAGGGGCTCGATCACGGCGGGCGGTGCTTCGGAGTCGACGCTCAGCTGCAGCCTGCAGAAGCGGGGGCCGTCGTAGCTGCCGGTGGCGGTGACGGCCAGGCCAGGGAGGGTGACACCGCGCTTGGCGGCCGCCCAGGCAAGCGCGAGCGCGTAGCAGGAGGCCATCGCGGCCAGCAGGTACTCGGTCGGCATCGGGCCGGTCCCGGTGCCGCCCGCGCTTTCGGGTTCGTCGACGATCAGCTCGAAGTCGCCGGCCTCGACCCGGCACCGCCAGCCGCCCTCCCACCGGGCCAGCACGCTGGTGGTATGGGCGTGGCGCTCGGAGCCGCCCGCGCTGTTGGTTGGGGGATGGCCGCCGGAGCCGCCCGCGTTGTCAGCCTGCGGGCGGCCCGAGCCGCCGGTGGTGGTCACTCGTAGTCGTCGTGGTCGTGGCCGGCCGGGCGATCAGGTCGCCGCGGCCGGCACTACGGCAGACGTCACACGGTCCAGGTGTTGAGCTGGAAGGCACCGGCCCGCCACGCGGTGAGCGCGGAGTCCAGGACGTCCAGCGGGTTGAACGCCTTTACCCCGTCGATCAGGTCCTCCTCGCGGAAGCCGTACAGGGCGCCCATGGCGAAGCGGCAGGCATAGACCGTCGCGCCCTCCTTGAGCAGGGTCTCGATCTGCCGGTTCACCGCCAGGTTGCCGGGGAAACCCTCGGTGCCGATGGTCGGGTAGCCGCGGTGCCTGGAGGCAAGCAGCACCGCCGGGCCGTACAGGATGATCGACACGTCGAAGCCCTTGCGCACCAGCCGGGTGGAGGTGAGCAGGTTGACCAGGGATACCGAGCCCTCGAAGGGGACGGAGTGGATGAAGACGAACGCCTTCTCCCCCGGGTTGGCCCGGATGTCGTCGAAGACCTTCTCCTGGGTGTCGTAGAGCGAGTCCACGCCAGCCTCGCCGCGCGGCGACTCAATGGTGATCGGCATTGGAACCTCCTGCAGAGTTGATTGCCAACAGATAAGCGGGCCTGCCCGTGTGGACGCTGCGTTCTCGTCCACGTCATGCGATGGCTGCCCGGCATGCGCCGCATCACGAAGGACCGGATGTGCCAGGGCACCGCCCGGTAGGCGGGAACGTACACGCGCAGCCAGAAGATATCCCGGCCGCGGGGCCGCGGCGGCGGCGTGACCTGGTACTTGGCAGCGACCTTGTGCTGCGCGGCGATCATCAGGTAGTGCTCAGACCTGGCTCTCAGCCAGCGGGAGAACGACACCTCAGGACCTCAGTCCAGACAGCAGGTTCTGCGCCGCGACCGCGATCGGCTCGTTCAGCGCCCCGATCGGGGGGGAGTAGACGTTCTCCATCGTGGCAAGCTCGTTGACGGTGATCCCGATCCTGACCGCCATGGCGAGGAAGTCCGCGCGCTCCTTGATCCCCTCGCGGCCCACCATCTGCGCGCCGATGAGCGCGAGCGACCCGGGATCGGCCAGCAGCTTGACCCTGACCTTCTCCACCCCGGGGTAATAGCGGGCCCGGGATATCCCCTCGGCGACGCCCACGACGTGCGGTATGCCGAGCGCGGTCGCGAGCGTCTCGCTGAACGAGACGCCGCCGATCATCCAGTCGCCTGCCATCATCCCCCACGGCACGCTCACCGGCTGGTACTTGCGCTGCCCGCCCGCAGCGTTGGTGCCCGCCACCTTGCCCTGCGCGTAGGCGTGGCTGCCGGAAAGGCCCTGCACCGGGATGTCGGTCACGCTGTGCGGCACCTCGATGCAGTCACCGGCCGCCCAGACGTCCGGCGCCGAGGTGTGCATCCGCTCGTCGACGATGACCCCGTCCGCCGATCCGGTCCGCACCCCGGCGGCCCTGGCGACGCGGGTATTCGCCTCCTTCTTGGTGCAGACGACCGCGAGGTCACACTCGATCTCGCCGGCCGACGTGGCGACCGCACGGACCGAGCCTTCGCCAAGGAAGCCCTGCAGGGTCGTGCCGAAGTGCAGTTCGGCCCCCTTCTCCCGCCAGGAATCCTGCACCGGGGCGACGATGTCGGGATCGGTCGCCACCGAGAGCGCCCACGCCCCGGGGTCGATCAGGTGCGTCTTTATGCCGCGGTGGCACAGCGCGGTGACCATCTCCAGGCCCAGCGGCGAGGCCTCGACCACGACCGCCGAGCGGACCCCGTCCAGCACCTTGTCCCACTCGATCGCCCGCCTGATGTTCTTCACGTAGTACAGGCCGCCGAGATCGGTGCCGGGCACCCCGGGGTCGGCGTAGTCGAACCCGGTCGCCACGATCAGCTTGTCGTAGCCGACCTCGTCCTCGCCGTCCACCGAGACGACCTTCCGTCCGGTGTCGAACCCGGCGACCCGGGTCTGGTAATGGATGTCGATGCCCTGACCAGCGTAAGCTTCCTTCGTCGCCAGAAAGAGCCGCTCGAAGTCGGGAATCTCCCTGCCGTGGACATACGGAATACCGCATGGGCTGTACCCGACGTCCTCGAATTCGGTGTAGACGCGCACGTCAGCGCCTGCGTCCACCGCCTTGGCGGCCCCGGCCGCGCCGATGCCGGCGGCGCCGCCGCCGACCACCACGATCCGCTGCGCCATCGGCACTCTCTTCCCATTTGCCGGGACGGGACGTTTAGTATCCGCTATGACTCGTACACTATACTGACGAGAGGCGTCGTGAACGTCAAGCCAGGACAACCGTTCGACCATGCGGGTACGCCATGAGCCAAGCGCCACGCACCCAGGGACCGCCCTGCCTGGACGTGCAGCAGAACAGCCGTGCGGACGGGGCCGCCGGGGACCTTCAGCGCATCGTCGGCTCGATCGGGCTCAAGGTGTTCAGCCTGCGCAAGCGGATGGGACTGTCGCTGCAGCAACTGGGCGAGCGCTCGGACGTGTCGGCGGCCGCGATCCACAAGATCGAGCAGGGCGGCATGGTGCCGACCATCACCACCCTGCTCAAGATCGCCGGCGCGCTCGGCCGCCCGGTCTCGTACTTCGTGGAGGAGGACATCGGCCAGGACGACGTGGCCGTGCTCACCCCGCCCAACGAGGACCGGCCGGTCTACACCTCGCACAAGGGCATCACGCTGAACAGCATCTCCGGGCCTTACGGCCGCTTCCTGCTCGCCGGGGCGCGGGCCACGGTAGCACCGGGCGCGAACAGCGGGCGCAAGCCGATGCAGCACCCGGGCGAGGAACTGGTCTTCGTCACCGGCGGCCTGCTCGAGTTCACCGTGACCGGGCAGTCGTATCAGGTGGCGGCGGGCAGCAGCCTGCACTTCCGCGGCGACCAGCCGCACACCTGGCGCAACCCGGGCCCGGACGAGGCGCACGCGGTCTGGATGGCCCTGCGGCCGCAGTAGCGGCCGCCCCGGCGCCCGGGACGACTGAGCCCGGGTCAGTGCAGCGGGAAGGACTGGCCCCGCTCGGCTTCCGGGCGCGGGCCGAAGATCCGCCGCTGCGACTCGGCGATCGGCACGTCGTTGATGCTGGCCTCGCGGCGCATCATGTACCCGTCCTGGTCGAACTCCCATAGCTCGTTGCCATAGCTGCGGTACCACTGTCCGGCCGCGTCGTGGCACTCGTACTGGAATCGCACCGCGATCCGGTTGCCGCCGAACGACCACAGGTCCTTGCGCAGGGCATAATCGAGCTCGCGGGCCCATTTCCCGCGCAGGAACTCGACGATCTCGGCCCGGCCGGTGATGAACTCGTTCCTGTTGCGCCAGACCGAGTCCTCGCTGTAGGCGCCGGCGACCCGGTCAGGATCGCGGGTGTTCCATGCGTCCTCGGCCGCCTGGACCTTCTGCCTGGCGGTCTGTTCCGTGAAGGGCGGCAACGGCGGTCGTGGGGCCATGGGATCACCGTATCGTTGAGTGACCTGGGGATTGACATGATCATGCACGCAATTCATCCTTGGGGTGGATCATCAGGGTTGGGGGGATTTAGCCGTGCCCGGATGCGGGCTGGGGTGAAATTTCGCCGATCGGGTGCCATTTCAGTGTCGTCACGCGACAGTGGGGGTCGTTGGTGCTGATAGCCGTGTTTCGGGCCGTGACGGGCAGGGGCATCGCCGCCCATAAGCGCAAGAATCCGCGCTGATGGCGGGCTCCTCCGGCGATGCTGACCCGGCCGGAGCGGGTCCGCCGGGCTCACCGGCGGACGTCGTGCGGTACGGCTCCGGGGTGCCCGCCGGCCCGTCGCCTGGCGCGGGGCAGCTTGCCCGGCGGGACTGGGGTGTTCCCGGGTACGCCGAGCTGAGGGTGCTCGGCTCGGGCGGGTTCGGCGAGGTCGTGCTGGCCAGGCACGCAGCCTCAGGCACCGAGGTGGCGATCAAGTACCTGCGCCGCACGCTGCTTGATGACCCGGAGTTCGCCGGGATGTTCCGGGCCGAGGCGGCGGTGCTTGCCTCGCTGCAGGACCCGCACGTGGTCCGGCTGTATGAGTACGTGGAGGGGCCCGGCGGCGCGGCGATCGTGATGGAACTCGTCGACGGCGTCTCGCTGCGGGAGATCTTGTCGCGTCAGGGTCAGACCACGGCTGAGGCCGCGCTCGTGGTCCTGCAGGGCTCGCTGCTCGGGCTGGCGGCCGCGCACGCGCGCGGGGTCGTGCACCGGGACTACAAGCCGGAGAACGTGCTTGTGAACGGGCAGGGGGTCAGCAAGCTGACCGACTTCGGCATCGCGGCCCGGGCGGGAGACCGGCCGATGCCGGCGGGCACGCTGGCCTACGCGCCGCCTGAGCAATTCGAGGGTGCCCCGGCCAGCCCGGCAACCGACGTGTACGCGGCCACGGCCACCTTCTACGAGTGCCTGGTGGGCCGACCGCCGTTCACCGGGCCGACCGCCGAGGCGCTGATGCGCCTTCATCGTTTCGAGCCGGTGCCGCTGGATCCGGTGCCAGGGCCGCTACGGCCGCTGGTGGCCGCCGGGATGGCCAAGGATCCCCGGCAGCGGCACGCCGATGCTGCCGCCTTCGTCACCGATCTCCGCACCGCGGCCGCGGGCGCCTACGGCCCGGACTGGGAAGGCCGCGGCGGGTCGCAGCTTGCCGGGGCGGCGCTGCTGCTTGCGGCGCTGTGGCCGTCTGGCGCGGCGCCCGCGGTCCAGGGCGGCGCCGTGCAGCAGGTCCATCTGCCGCACGGCTCCCACGCCCCGGGCCACGCCCCGCCGTCCGGCAACGCCCCGCCGTCCGGCAGCGCCCAGCCGTCCCAGGAATCGCCGCAATCAGAGCACGTCAGGCATATCCGGCACGTACGGCACCTTAGGCATCTCCGGCATCTCGGCCGGCTCCGGATGGCCCTGGTGGCCACGGGCACGGCCGCGGCGGTGGCGGCCGTCGCCGTGGTGGCCGTCGCCGCCAGCGGCTCCCATTCCCGCCCGCCTTCGGGCCTCCCGGCGAGCGCCTCGCCCTTGCGCAGCAGGAGCGCGCTGCCGCCGGCGCCGCCGCCTGCGATCATCTACACCACCACGAGCTCCGTGGTGCTGCGGGACGGCGCCGGCCCGCCGCGGGTCCTTGGCACATTCGGCCAGTCGGCCGAATTCGGGTACGCGCCTGCCGTGGCCTGGTCGCCGGACGGACAACAGGTCGCCTGGCTGGCGGATGGCACGCTCAACCTCGCGTCGGTCAAGGGCGGGCCGACCCGGCACTGGGCCTGTTCCGGCTGCTACAACGTCGCGTTCCAGGGTGACCAGGTGGTTACGGAGCCCGCGGCCGCGGCGGGCAGCGATCAAACCGCCGCGGCCGCACAGCTGCTCGTCCTCCCCGCTGACGGGTCCGCGCCGGTAACCGAATCGATCACCGGAATTCCTACCGGCCAGATCGACACGGACTTCCGGCTGATGGGCGACAGCCCGGCAGGCACTCCTGTCGTCGCCTTCGGCGACGCCGGCGGCAGCGATGCCGGCGGCGAGCAGCAGCTGTACCGAGTCGGTCAGGCGGGTCACGCCACACCGTACGGAGAAGCGCCGGCGGCCCGGCCGATCTACGGCGGGCTCGGTCAGTTCGCCACGGACCAGTCCGGCGACCTGGCCAGCCTTACCACCTTCAGCAACTTCGGAGCCTGCGGCGGCGTTGAGGTCGCGTACGTGGTGAATAGCTCCACCGGCGCGGTTACCGTCCCCGCCACGCCGAGCGGCGGCGGCCGGGAGGGATTCTGGGTCGAGGGCCTGTGGTTCGACTCCGCAGGTACCGCCTATGCATCCTTCGTCCCCAACCTCACCAACTGCACGACGTCAAGCCCCCCGGGCGCCTTGCAGCCCCCAAACGCCATCCCGATCGTCTGCAAGCTGGTGGGCGGGCGATGGGTGAGAACCAGCGGCGGAGCGCTGCGGGCCTCTTACGCTCCCGGCGGATGGCTCGCCGAGCAGCTCGGTCCTGCTTCCGCCGGAGCGCTCGACTACTCAGCGGCCTACTCACTGGTCATCTCCCACGGCGGCACGGCCGTCACCGTTCCCGGCGTGTCCGCCTTCGCCTGGGCGCCCTGATCGCGGCGGGCCGCGGTCTAGGCTTGCGGGATGGAATTCAGCGAGGTGATCAGGCGGCGGCGGATGGTGCGGGCGTTCACCGGGGAGCCGCTGGCGGCAGGGACCGCCGAGCGGCTGCTGCGGGCGGCCAACCGGGCGCCGTCGGCGGGCTTCAGCCAGGGCTACTCGTTCCTGGTACTGGAGGGAGCGGAGCAGGCCGCGCCGCTCTGGAAGGTCATGTACCAGGCCGCCGCGGACCTGACCGGGGAGGAGGCGGAGTACGAAGCAGCGCAGTTGACGGCGCTGGGCCGGGCGCCGCTGGTAATCGTCCCGCTGGCCAGCAAGGACATCTACCTGGACCGGTACGCGCGGGGGGACAAGGGCTGGACCGACCGGGACGAGGCACGCTGGCCGGTGCCCTACTGGTACATCGACACCGGGTTCGCCGCCCTGCTCATCCTGCTGGCCGTGGTCGACGAGGGGCTCGGGGCCGTCTTGTTCGGCATCCCGCCGGAGGTCATGGGGGAATTCCGGGCGGAGTTCGGGGTGCCGGATGAGTGGACGCCGATCGGGGCGATCGCGGTCGGGTATCCCGACCCGGCCAGCGACCCGGTGCCTCCGGCCAAGGCGAAGGATCGCAAGACGCTCGGCGAGCTTGTGCACCAGGGCCGCTGGTAGCCGCCCGGCGGCTACTCGGGCTTGCGCGTTAGGTGGATGACCGGCAGCTCGCGGTCGGTCTTCTCCTCGTAGCCG
>Ga0070763_10000203_pt1 | contig 14195 bp, 13 predicted proteins | sample HubBroMetageWRM3_FD_67279 | JGI IMG/M metagenome (GOLD analysis project Ga0070763, IMG submission 67279) | Warmed soil microbial communities from the Hubbard Brook experimental Forest, New Hampshire - Hubbard Brook CCASE Soil Metagenome WRM 3 | ecosystem: Environmental > Terrestrial > Soil >... | reverse complement strand
TGGTCAGGCGAATCCGCCGTTGGCGTAGACCACCTGGCCGTTGACCCAGCGCCCCGTCGGCCCGACCAGGAATGAGACGACGCCGGCGATGTCGTCGGGACGGCCGAGACGGCCGAGCGGTGGCACTGATCCGGCCGCGGACGGTTCGGGAAAAGGTTGGCCAGACTGAAAGTGGCAGCATTGCCGCCATGAAAGAAACTGACACGATGTCAAACCGCGCTGGTGCGGGCGGCGAGCAGTCAGAGGCTGCGGACCAGCGGCGTGCGCAGATATTGCAGGCCGCGATCGATGTCATCTCGGAGCGCGGGTACGCCGATACCAGGATTGCCGACGTCGGGTCTGGGTTCGGCGAAGCCGATCGCGTCCGAGGCGACTGAAGGAGCGACCTTTACGCGCCGATCGGGGCGCGGAGCGCCAGCCACCAGGCCAGCAGCTCAGCGCAACCGACGAAGGCTAGTACGGCGCTGTGCCAGGATAACGGCGCCCTGCAGACACCGCTGACCAACCTCGACGACGCCAGCGGGGGGAAGGGCACGCTGACACAGATGACGGCGGATCTGAAGGACGCGCAGGCCAAGCTCAGCGCGTTCGCGGGCGATGCGCACGGCGCGTTCAGTATCCAGACCAATGCGCTGAAGTCTGCACTAACCACGCTCCAGACGGCGGTGAGGGGCGGTAGCAGCGGAAGCAACTCGCCCGCCAAGATCAGTACCGCGCTCGATGGAGTAACGACGGCGGACTCGGACCTTCTCCGCGTGTTGGCGCAAGGTGGCTGCGTTGGCGGGGGTTGATGGAATGGCCGGAGCGGACGGATCGATCGGAGCCGTTAGGGATCAGTGCTGGGAAGTCCCCCGTCTGTGACCTAAACCGGGTCACCGCTGACACCGTGACGGTGATCAACCCGGCGGCGATGCCCTCCGGGACCGAGCTGTTCTTCGGCTACTTCAGCAGCGACCACGCCCTGTTCTTCGACCTGATCTACACCAGCTCCTACACCTGCAGCAACGGCCTACCGCCCGGCGGCCCCGCAGGCTCGTAATCAGCCGAGCTGGCGCCCACCCAGTTACCGCCAGGGGAGGGGACCGTCCTGGTAGCGCCATTGGTGACCATGGAATACCTCGGATGACAGGCCGATCGGGCACGGACCTGGTGCGCCGCCCTGCCAGCGGGCGATTGCCGATGGCCTGAACAGGCTGGTAGAAGGCGAACTGCGGGGCCGCACTTCGTGACCAGGGCGGGCTGAATGAGCGATGAGGTCGTCATCTGGCCAGCGCGGGCCGCGTTGGCCAGCAGCGCCCGGCGCCGTCACCGACTAGTCTGCGGCGGGTGCCCCGGAACGAGCGGCGGCCTGCCTAGCTCAGTAGGCTAGCGCGAGGATCATTCAGGGGAGGTGTGCCCGGCCTCGGGTGATATGGCCATTCGGACACCGGACCAGCGCCTGCGCGTGTTCGTGAGCTCTACGCTAGGCGAGCTGGCTGCCGAGCGGCACGCCGTCTCGCGCGCAGTCGCGGCGCTGCGGCTCACTCCGGTGCTGTTCGAGCTGGGCGCCCGGCCGCACCCGCCGCGGGAGCTGTACCGGGCCTACCTGGAGCAAAGCGATGTGTTCATCGGGCTGTACTGGCAGCGCTACGGCTGGATAGGTCCCGGCATGCAGGTCTCAGGCCTTGAGGAGGAGTTCGACCTGGCGCGCGGCATGCCGCAGCTGCTGTACATCAAGACTCCGGCACCCGATCGCGAGCCGCTCCTGACCAGCCTGCTCGACCGGATCAGGGCCGAGGGCGCAGTGTCCTACCGTGCTTTCGGCACGCCGGCTGAGCTGGCCCGGCTGGTACGCGATGACCTGGCGATGCTGATGAGCGAGCGCTTCGCCGGCCGCGCTCCGGGACCCCCGGCCAGCGCGCGGGAGCCCCGCCCGCTGCCGGCCAGCACGACGTCGCTGGTCGGGCGGGAGCACGACGTCGACGAGGTGGTCAGCCTCGCCGAGCGCCCGGAAGTGCGGTTGGTCACGCTGACCGGGCCAGGCGGGATCGGCAAGACCCGGCTCGCAGTGGCCGCGGCCCAGCGGCTGCGGGGCCACTTCCCTGGCGGCACCGCCTTCGTGCCGCTTGCCACGGTGTCTGACCCCGGGCTGCTGCTGGCCAGCGTTGGCCAGGCGGTAGGCAGTGATCTCACAGGCACCAGGTCGTCGGCCGAGGCGCTGGCCGAGCAGCTGGGTGATGAGCGCTGGCTACTGATCCTGGACAACATGGAGCAGCTGGTGAGCGCGGCCGCCGACCTGGGCGAGCTGCTCACCCGCAGCGCGGGGCTGAAGTTCCTGGTCACCAGCCGGACGGTGCTGGGGCTAGGAGCCGAGCGGGAGTACCCGGTGCCGCCGCTGCCGCTGCCCCCTGACCCGGCCAGCGCCACCGTCGGCGAGCTGGCGGCCGCGCCTGCCGTGGAGCTCTTCGTCGACCGGGCCCGCCGGGTTCGCCCGGATTTCGCCCTGACCCCGGACAACGCCGGCGCGGTGGCGGAGATCTGCCGGCGGCTGGACGGCGTGCCACTGGCGATCGAGCTGGCCGCCGCCCGTATCCGGCTGCTGGATCCGGGCTCGCTGCTGGCCCGCCTGGCCAGGTCGATGGACGCGCTGGGCACCGGGCCGGTGGACATGCCCGAGCGCCAGCGCACGCTGCGAGCCACCGTGGAGTGGAGCGCGGGCCTACTCGATGACTCTGAGCGGTCCCTGCTGGAGATCGTCGCGATCTTCGCCGACGGCTGGACCGTCGACGCCGCCGCCCGGGTGGCGGGCCTGGATGAGGACGAGGCACTAGAGCTGACCGAGGCGCTGGCGCGGCACAGCCTGATCCAGCTCGACCACACCGACCTCGGGCCCCGGTGCCGGATGCTGGAAACCGTCCGGGAGTTCATCGGTGAGCGGCTCGCGAACCGCGCCGACGCCGCTGTGATCGCCCGTCGGCACGCCGGCTTCTACCGCGCGCTGGCCGACCAGGCCGACCGGCCGCTGCGTGCCGCCCAGGCGGAGACGGTGGAGCGCATGGATGCCGAGGCGGGCAACGTGGCCGTCGCCGTCCGCTGGCACCTGGCGCACGACCCGGCCCCGCTGCCCCACCTGTTCCGCGTTCTGTGGCCATTCTGGTTCCTGCGCGGGCACCCGGAAGAGGCCCGCGTCCGGCAGCGGGTCGAGCAGTTGCTGCCGATCGCCAGCTCCCTGGGCCGCCAGGCCGAGGAAGAACTGCTGTGGACGGCGGGCGTGAGCGCCGCCGACCTGGGCGACGATCAGGCCGCGCAGGCGGTTCGCCAGCGCCTGGAACCACTGCTGCCGGAGATCCGCGACCCCTTCCTTTCCGCGGTGGCTGACCTGTTCATGGCCTGGAGCACACCGATCACCGGCGACCTCGAGCAGGCCCTGCACGAGGCCTCGGCCTGCCTGGACAAGCTACGCGGCCAGGATGAGCCATTCTTCACGTCGGTCGCCGAGTTCACCGCCTCGACGATCGAGACGGCGCTGGGCGGCTACGACCAGGCCCTGCGCCACCTGAGCAAGTCGCGCGTCCTGGCCGATGAATCCGGTATCAGGTGGCTCGTCGCAGGCACCCGGGTGCAGCTGGGCATCCTGCATGTCCTGCAGGGTAAGTCAGACGAGGCCCGGCCGGTGCTCGTTGAGGCGCTGAATCTCAGCCTGGCGGCGCGCAGCACACCGTGGACAGCCCTCAGCCTGGCCGGGTATGCCCGGTTGGCATTCGCGACGGGTGACGCCAGGCGCGCGGCGCGCCTGGCGGGAGCGGCCCAGGGCCTGCGCCGGCGATTCGGCCTGCAGGCCTGGCCTATGCTCCGACGGAGCGAGGCTGAGCTGGTCGCGCAGGTCCGCCGGGCCCTGGGCGGGGAGCAGTTCGATCAGGCCTTCGCGGATGGCTCGGCGCTCAGCCAGCGGGAGGCCGTGGCCGCCGCCAGGACCGGCCCCGCTGCCGCCGTCTTACCGGCTGCGGGAAATAGGCTTGGCCCGGCATTCCGTCGGACACGCAAGCCCACGGAGGATCTGGCCGTGTCGTACAGCAAAGAGGTCGGTGAGGTGCCGTCGGTGACGTACCCGTCGGGTACGCACATTCGGTTCACCGCTCGGGGCTCTACGGTCAGCGGCCGGTATGGCCTGTTCGAGTGGAACATGACCGGGACACCCGGTGGCGCCGAACCGCACTTTCATAAGGCCTTCTTCCGAGTCCTTCTACGTCATGGAGGGCGTTGTCCGGCTCTTCAACGGGGAAACCTCGATCGACGCAGCGAAGGGCGACTTTCTCTATGTGCGCTCGATTACAGCGAACGACGAGCTTCTAGCGGTGCTGAATCACTGACGCTGCGGTCGAGGGCGGCGATGGCTTCTTCACGCACGGGGCCGGATACGCCAGTTGGGCGTGCACTGGCGAGCGACTTGATCAGGTCGTGGTCGCCGCGTGGCGGAGTACGAGAGCCGGGCGTCTGCCCGGGGTAGTGCCGGCCAGCGTAGGGGTACCGTGGGCGGCCTCTCGAGGACCGGTGATGGTATGCCGGCCGGGACCGACCTGCATGGCGATGAGGTCGTCGAGCTTGTCTCGCCGGTACGGGGTGGCGGTCAGGCCAAGCCAGCGCCGGACCGGGATCTGCTTGACGGCGTCCGCGAAGGCGGCAGCTGGCACGTGGAGGCACTCGTCGGCGACTATCAGCCCGAATCCGGCGGTGAGACTGGCGATATCGTCCCGGCGGGCCAGGATCTGCAAAGTGACCACGTCGATGGTGCCGCGCAGCTTTACCCGGCCGCCAAGTTGCCCGGCCTTGACGCCGCACCAGGAGGACGTTTCTATCGACCGCATCTCCGCAGGACAACCGCCCCAGCGCGTTGTCCTACTACTATGGAGCGTCATGTTCTTCACCGGATATCCACGGCTCCTCTAAGTGGTCTGCACGCCGTCGTGGCTTCATCTTGTCAGCGAACCGGGTTGACTTTCGCCCGACCCGAGGTGGTGCGGCATGGCGTCAATTTCCGAGCGGGAGAACCGGGAGATCGAGGCGGCCAACTCCTTTGGCAATACCCCAGTCGTCTTCATCCACGGCCTCTGGCTGCTGCCGGGCAGCTGGGCCGACTGGGCGGACTTCTTCAAGCAGGCCGGCTACGCGCCGCTGGCGCCGGACTGGCCAGACGATCCGGAAACGGTTGAACAGGCCCGGGCGAACCCGGGCGTCCTCGCCAAGAAGACCTTGGAGCAGGTCGCCGATCACACCACCGAGATCATCAATGACTTGGACAAGAAACCAGCGGTAATAGGGCACTCGACCGGGGGCTTGCTGGCGCAGATGCTCGCGGGCCGGGGACTGTCGGCGGCCACGGTCGCGATCGACCCGGGGGTCTTCCGCGGCGTTCTGCCTCTGCCGGCCTCGGTGCTCAGGGGGGTGGGCCCGTTCCTGGTCAACCCGCTCACCCGCGGCCGCGCGATCACGCTCACGTTTGGCCAGTTCACGTACGGCTGGGCGAACGCGCTGGGCGAGAAGGAAGCGAAGGAGCTCTACGACACGTTCCATGTCGCCGGCTCCGGGATCTCTCTCGTGCAGATGGGCAACGCGAACCTCAACCCGTGGACGGAGGCGAAGGTGAACACGAAGAACCCCGGCCGCGGTCCCCTGCTGATCATCGACGGCGAGAAAGACCACACGGTGCCGTGGGCGATCGCGAACGCCGCCTACAAGCGGCAAAGGCGCAACCCTGCCGTGACGGAGATCGCGAAGATGCCGAACCGGGGCCACTCCCTCACGATCGACCATGGCTGGCGCGAGGTCGCCCAGACGGCGCTCGATTTCGTCAAGCGGTTCGCCTAATGAAGCCGCGGATCTTCCTCGGGTCGTCCGCGCAGCAGGAGAAGCTGCTGCAGGCGCTCACCCGGGGGCTTCAAGACATCGCCGACGTCGACGCGTGGACGACAGTCTTCAACCCGGGTGTCTCGACCCTCAACCGGCTCGTCGAGCTCACCCGCGAGGTCGATTTCGCCGCGTTCGTCTTCGCCCAGGACGACTGGACGACGAAGGGAGCGTCGCCTGAGGCAGCCTCCGGACAGGCCTCACCGCGCGACAACGTCGTTTTCGAAGCGGGCCTGTTCGGGGGTGCGCTCGGTATCGGCCGGACGTTCATCCTGCACGCGAACGGTGCCAAGCTCCCCACCGACCTGCTCGGTTTGACCTCGATCCGGTACGACCCCGACACCACGCCGGCCATCGTGCGCCAGATCAACCAGAAGCTGCGGAAAGCGATCGCGGCGGAAGGCCGGATCAGCCGCTTGGAGGGTGATTGGTGGCAACTGTCCCTCACCGCCAGAACGGAACTCGAGCCGTCTGCGGTCTCGCTGCTGACGATCAGCCGTGATCGCGCCGGCGCGCTCCAGGTCTCGGGGCGGTCGTGGCAGGCCGACGGCACGCTGTCCGCGCGCTACTGGAGCGAGGCGTCGAAGGAACGCGTCGATCCGGCCGGCATCTTCTACTTCTGGAAGGGCGAACGTCCCCGTCATCCGAACGCTCCCCAACTCGAGGGGACCGGTGAGATCAAGCTCGAGAGCGTCGATCGCGCCGGCGGCTACTGGACGACGCGCTCGGAGGGCGCCGACGCCTTCCATGCACGGACCTCCGGGATCTACCTTCGTGCCGACCCAGGTGACGCGGCTGTGCTGGACGGCAACGCCGCCGAGCGCGCGGCACTCATCGAACGGAGGCTCGAGGAGTGGAAATCGTTCGCGAACTCCTGACCTCGCCATCGCGCCGTCACGTCGGCGAGAGTAACCTGCGTCACTTCGACGAGAGAGGCTGCAACAGGAATGAACGTCCGTGATGTGATGACCGCACGTGCGCGCTGCGCGGCGCCCGATACGCCGCTCAGCCGAGTCGCCGAGCTGATGGAGACCGAAGACATAGGGGCGATTCCCATCCTCGACGGGGACCGGCTCGTGGGAATGATCACCGATCGCGACATCGTCGTTCGAGCGGTCGCCAGAGAGAAGGATCCGCGAGGGATGCCGAGTCGGGAGATTTCGTCGGGCGAGCTCGTCACGGTGGGGCCCGATCAAGATCTTTCAGACGCGCTTCACCTGATGGCACAACATCAGGTGCGGCGGCTGCCGGTCGTAGACGATGAGAATCGGCTCGTTGGCGTGGTGTCCCAGGCCGATATCGCGCTCGAAGCGAAGGACAAGTCCGTGGGCGAGATGGTCGCTGAGATCTCCAAGCCGCCCCAAGGGCCGCGGCAGATGTAGCCCACGCCGCCGCTCTCCATCCTCTTCGAGCTGCCGGACGCCCCGCTCCAGCCGGCGTACCGTCCGACGCACGATGTTCATAAAACCTCCCGGTTGAGATACGGCGAACCCGGCCACGATGGCGGCGGCCCGGGCCTAGCGGGTCCTGGGTTCTACCCATCGCACCAGGGGCGGTCGGGAACACCAGTAAGTGCCCTGGTCTTTGGTCCTGGCCGTCGCAAAGGCTGCTTACGCCGTTCATCTCCCGTCGTTGCCGCGCGCGCTTCATGTCCACCCGCTTACCCAACATCGGTGTCCCGTCATCGTTGAGTAGCCCGAGTGCCCGTCCGCTGTGACACGAAGCGGGTGTTCCGTCGGCGTAGACGACACGCCACCACGGCACGCTGTCGTCGAGCAGGCTCATCGCCCGTCCCACCTGCCGTGGGCCCGCACCGATTCTCTTGCCGATGTCGCCATAGGAGGCGACGAAACCAACTGGGATGACGATGACTGCTTCACGGACATCTTCGATGATGCTCACGTCGGCGTCAGGCCTGAGGCGGGTAGGTGAGGCGCCCGTCCTGCACACGCGCATGCTTGTGCAGGACCGCCGGCTTCACCGTCGTGGTCGACATGATGTCGACAACCTCCGCGCAAGCGATGATCAATGCATCAGTAATCAACCGGCGATGGCAGCGCCACGGCACCGCCTCACTGCACATGATCACCGGCCGGCCGTGTTCAGCCAGCTCGAGCAACTCATTCAGGCCGTCCTTGAAGTCATCGCTATCCATGTAGTCGGCGTAGTCGCGGAAGGCTTTGACCTGCCATGCGCCGTTCACGCTCGAGACGTCCCCAGAGGAGTGTCGTCTGCCACCCAATTTCTGGAGCCACCGGTATTCGATATCAGGAGGGAGCGCGTCGATGATCGCAGACTGATTCCATTGCGGGAACTTCCTCGACAACGGGAACGAGCGAACATCCACCAAGTGGGTGATCTCGTTGTTTTGCAACATCGCGAGTACTTCATCGAAGTCGCGCGTCGAATGCCCTACCGTATAGATACGGTTCGTCATCCTGCCAGCCCGCCTAAGTCGCTGAATCGCTCATCTTAATTTTGTTGTACCCGGCCGTGTGATACCCGAATACGGGTCTGGAAGCAGACCGACAACTCTGCTCTCCAACCTTCTCTCTAAATCTTCGTTAGCGCGCCTACCTTGTGCATGGCGATGTGATCAGTTTTGTCGCTCTTGATCTCATATTGCGGATCACCTTCAGTGGCGTGATGCACGTAACCTTTGTACTCCACGTCGTGCGTGTGTATCTTTATAATAACGCCTTCAACGTATCCGGCTTCGGAGTTCCATCTGACATGGTCTCCAACACCGAATTTCTTCACCATTCCCGCTCCTTTCAAGACGCGGGCTGGCCGGGCGCTTGTCGGGGAAGTCGCCGGACCGCAGGCAGACACGGCCGTCTCGACCTTGCCTCCCCGCGGGGCCTTGCTTTGGTGCAGCAGCGCCTTCCAGTCCCGCGCTTCCCGCCAGCCACCTCGGCCAGCACCAAACTGAGCATCTCATCCGGGGCGCTGGCCTGCGACAGGCTGGATGGCGCTGCCAGTGTCCATCGGGTAGTCATCCGTGAGGAGCTGGTCCAGCGATGCCGCCCGGACTAGAGGACAGGAGGCGGTTGTACCGGGCCGACTATTCCGACCGGCACATGTCCACCCGCGACTTTCCGGATACCGGTGCGAACCGGCAAGAGCCTCCCATCAGACCGCGACGTGAGGTGCTCTAACCAGCGACCAAACGCCAAAACCGCAGGTGACTGGCTTCCATTTGGATTCCCGTGCAGGACAGGATTTCGAAAATTGTGGGCCGTACTGGATTTGAACCAGTGACCTCTTCCGTCTCAAGGGAAGTTTGTCGGTCGCGCTTGCTTTCATATTTCGCCAATGACCTGCGCCGAGTGGTCCGCACGCGTCCGCTGGTGTCTGTCGCCGTCAGCGGCGATCGTTCCTCAGTTGGTTACTCGGTCGCCCGAGTCGTCTTGGCTGACCGTTAGTGCCCGCTGATCATCATGGCCTCTGGCCCCGTCTGTGGTCCGGGGTCGTGGTCGCTTGCCACTGGGTCAGTCCAGGGTCGAACAAGGCAGGGCATCCTCTGCCCTGCGGCAGCTCCTCGGTAACGTCTCTGACCTGCGTTTTTTCATCTCAACACTTCTCATCGTATCCGGTGTCTTCCCGCAACGATGTACCCTCATGTGCCCCCGCTGGAGCCATCTCTCCACCACCAAGACGACCTGTCTAGGGTGGTCGATTCGTCATGTCCAGCACCTCGTGGTGCTGGTCCACGAGGTGAGGCGCGACGGCTATGCGTACCTTGGCCAGATGGACGATAGGCTCCTTGTTCTCCCTGATTAGCGGAAGGTCGACAGTTCGATCCTGCCCTGACCACCAGTCCGGAAGAGACTTTGTGGCTCTGACCAGCGAAAACGTAAGCTGTTGCGCCAGCCCGCGGACCCTGTTACTTGCCCGTTCTAATCCGCTGGCAACCGCAGATCGCCGTACCTTGGTGCATGCGGAGTGCACGGAGCGACCATCGCGGCCAGCTATCTGGATGCAAACTACCGGCGCGGTCCTGATGGCTGTCTGACGCTGCAGGCGGCTCAGGGTGGACATAGGTCTTATAGTCCGTGCTTCGTCGAGCTGGTGACGAGGTGTCAGCCGGCCGGGCGATCTAAGGCGTTCCGCAGCTCGATATTGGTCAGTCAGCCGATGCGGTGCCCCGCCCCTTAGCCCGACAGTGGACGTAATCCCACAACGGGAAAGCAAATTGAGCCCGGCCCGATCGGGCCGCGTGAAGTTGGCCCTCACAGGCGACACGACCGCCCCGCCATGCCGCGTATCACTGGTCCGGACACGCGCAGGAGCGCGTGCGGATCGCGATGCGCGCTGCCCTCAGCTACCAGCTGGCCGGGGCCCGTGCCGTGGCCGTGCTCACGACAGGTAAGGAACAGCCATGAACTTTGTCAGGTTCTCAGCCGGACTCGCCCGGCGCGGACGCTCACGGGCTGTGGCCCGGACCGCCGCCGCACGACGATTCGCCGTCTTCTCAGTTGCGCTCGCAGCGGTTCTCGCGGGCGTCGCTTTGACCACCGGCCCGGCATCGGCATCGGTACCGCAGTTCACACACGGTACCTGTCTTGATGCCAACTCTGGCCAAGTGTACGACGGCGGGCAGATCTTCCAGTGGGAGTGCAACGCCAGTGACCTCTACCAGGAATGGACGGCCGGATTCGTTGAAGAGACCGCTTACGGCCCCGTGTACCAGCTTCAGAACGTCGGTGCACTGGACGTCAACAACGCGGCGGAATGCCTCGACGCCGACGCCGGGCAAGTCTATGACGGTGGCGAGATCATCCAGATGGGCTGCGACACCAGCGACCCCTACCAGCTGTGGCTCATCACCAACACCGCCCCCGCCGACGGCGGTGGCGCCTGGTCCTATCAGAATTACGGTGCATTGATTCAGCAGGGTGCGGCGGACTGCCTCGACGCCCACGCCGGGCAAGCGTACGACACCGGCGCGATCATCCAGTGGGGCTGCAACGCCAGCGACGCCTACCAGCTGTGGCAATCTGCGATCGGCCCCAATGGGCAGGTTCTTGCGAACATCGGCACAGCTGTCGCCACCGGCGGAGGTGTCTAACCCGACTACAGAAGGTCATCGACGGCGGGTGGCGACACCCGGTGATCCGGCGGAGATCGATATGAAGTCCGTGAACAGGGAAAACGCGCAGGCTCAGGCGGTCGCAGCTGCTATCGGCAGCCTCTGACATTCTCCTGGCCTAATCAGCGGACCGTGCGCCGCCCGGCGAAGGCCGGGCGGCTCACGCTGATCCGTGCCGTGCCAGTCGGCCGTGCCCGGGGGAGGTACCGAGGCGACCGGCCATTCCTGCGGCCAGTGGAGCTGACTGGCCTGGGTACTGGACCTGGAGATCGGGCCTTCCGATGTCTCACTCCACCGGCTGAGGCTGGATGCCGTTAGTGGTCCGTACCAATGAAGGTTCGCCGCGCGCATTTCGGGCCTGGCCTTTGGCCTGGCCCCGCCGTCAGGCCCGCAGGGTCGGCTCCGGCGCTCAAGGGTCTGCGCTTGCGTTAGCAAGCGACGCGACCGCAGGGAGCGCCCTTGACGCTGGAGGGGCCGACCCGGACAATGCGCGGCGTTCCGGCCCCGTGAGCTGGCCTTTCGCTGGGCGGCTGGCACACCTGGCGGGAGACGACTGGTCCGGCCAGCTCGCGGAGCGCATGACCCACAGTGCGTTACGGCGGGGTTCACGCCACGGCGGGGTGCGGGACATCGGCGCGTCGGGCAGCGCCCGCGACGGTGCGCTACCGCGCAAGAGGAAGCGGGCCAGGCTGCTCCCAACCTGCGGCGAGAGTCCGCATCACTCCGGCCGCCATGGCGAGGCACTCTCCCGGCTCGTTCAACACTTCTCCGTGCACGTCCCGCACCTCCTCCACGAGATGGTCCGCTGCCAGTCGGCCTGGCGCACCGGAGGTGCGCCCTTGGTTCCGCGCTGTTCTCGCTGCTGCGGGTCTCAACCCGGCAGACTGAACGCCGCGCGAGCTACGGCACACCTTCGTCTCGCTCATGTCTGACGCGGGTGTGCCTATCGAGAAGATCGCTCGCCTGGTCGGCCACACCGGGACGACCACCACCGAGACTGTCTACCGCAAGCAGATTCGTCCTGTAGTCGTGGGCGGCGTAGAAGTCATGGACAGCCTGTTTCCCAGGCGGGACTCGGATGCTTAGTTACTCAGATAGTTACTCAGCGACGAAAGGCCATGACTCCCGATGGGTTGTCATGGCCTCTTACCTGGTGGGCCGTACAAGATTTGAACTTGTGACCTCTTCCGTGTCAGGGGAATTCCGGAGCCGTTTTGGCTGTCTGTCACCATCGGACTGAGTCGAACTGGGAGCCCATGACCTGCGAGAAGAATCTGATCGAGTCGTGCTACGTCTGAGGGCGGCTGAACACGTTGGCTCCCGTTTCTGGCTCCCAGAGCGTTCGGAGCGCCGGATGCTGTTCCAGGCCGAGATTGTCGACGGCTGCTCATAGCTCGATGCCGATCCGGTCGCTGCTCCGGCACAGCTGGCGAACCGGGTTCACAGGATGTCCGAGTCGGCGGGGGAGTGGTCGCGCGTCTGGCGGCTGCCGACCCGTAGACGCGAAAGCGGACGAGTGGGCTCTGCGGGTACGGGTCCCTCGGTCCACCTTCCAGCGTTCCGTGTGTAGACGTGCAAGAACGTTTGTTACGGGCCTGGGCACCGGGTGCCGACACCAGGTGCCCGGTGCAGCATGCGGACCGGCTGTCGGCGCAGCGGCTGTGCGGTTTGCCTGGTTGTGTGGCAACGTGCCTTCCATGGGACTTGACCTGAATCGCCTGCTTGAATTCCGGCTATTCCAGGCTTTCGATGTCGACGAGTCCGGCCGAGTGCTGGCCGGCAGCGATGACACCGGCTCCACTCAGCTGATCGAGATCGCTGGCGATGGCAGTGTAACGCCGCTGACCGCGCTGCCGGGCGCGTGTACCGGACGATATGTGCCCGGGCAGCGCGGGGTGATTGTGTCGCATGACGAGGGCGGCAACGAACGTTACCAGCTGTCCCTGCTGAGGCTGCCTAGGGAAAACGCTGCGACCGAGGCTGACCTGGAGCCGCTGGTGCGTGACCCGCGGTATATGCATACGCTCGCCGACGTAGCGCCCGGCCGGATCTGCTATCTGACCAATCGCCGGAACGGGGTCGCCTTCGACCCGGTGATCCGCGACCTGGCCGGCGGTACCGAGCGGACCATCGATCTTGGCGACCACAGGTTCGAAGAAGCAGTCATCTCTCCCGACGGGAGATGGCTTGCGCTGACGGTCGCATCCCCCGTCACCGCGGCCGCCGACCATGTCGCCCTTGTCGACCTGACCATCCCGCTGAACGGCGAGCAGCTGATGCTGGTTACCCCGCCCGAGGCGCCGGCGGTAAACCGCGCGCTGGCCTGGACACCGGGCAGCGACGCCTTGATCTTCAGCTCCAGCAACGACCGCGAGTTCATCGCGGTGGCACGGTACGATCTTGCCGAGAAAGAGCTGACCTGGCTGGTTACCGACGACACCGCCGACCTGACCGGCTGGCTCTCGCCGGACGGCGCTGCACTGCTCGTCGAGCGCAACGACGATGGCGCGTCGGAGCTGGCACTCTATGAAGCAGCTGCCACTGGCCATAAGATCCGTGACCTGCCGCTGCCGGCCGTCGGCACGGTCAGCAGTCCCCGGCTTGCCTACCCGAAATGGGCGCCGGATTCCCGCAGTATCGCTCTCTCAATCAGCAGTCCCGAGCTCCCAGGCGACGCACTGCTCCTCGACGTCGGGTTCCTCGACGCAAGCACCGGCGGGAACCAGGTGCGCAGGCTCACCCATTCGGCGTGCGCGTTCGGCGCTGACGCCCCGGTTCTCCCGGAGCAGCATCGGGTGCCGACAGCCGATGGCGAGATGGTGCCTTGTCGCGTATACCGGCGTCCAGATCAAGGCGAGCCAGACCACGCAGACCTAGCCGGGAGCGCGGTCCTCGTCGTGCACGGCGGACCCGAGCTACAGGCCCGGCAGAATTTCGACGTGACCGTCCAAGCGCTCGCCGCTGCCGGTCACACGGTCCTGGTCCCGAACGTCCGTGGCTCGACCGGCTACGGCAAGCGCTGGTACACGGCGGACGACAAGCACCGCCGTCTTGACTCGGTCGCCGACCTTGCTGCCCTGCACGCTTACCTGCCCAAGCTGGGCGTGGACCAGTGCCGCGCCGCGCTGTGGGGTGGCTCCTACAGTGGCTATATGGTGCTGGCAGGCCTGGCGTTCCAGCCCGGGCTGTGGGCAGCCGGCGTGGACATCGTCGGCATCGC
>Ga0070763_10000199_pt1 | contig 14329 bp, 11 predicted proteins | sample HubBroMetageWRM3_FD_67279 | JGI IMG/M metagenome (GOLD analysis project Ga0070763, IMG submission 67279) | Warmed soil microbial communities from the Hubbard Brook experimental Forest, New Hampshire - Hubbard Brook CCASE Soil Metagenome WRM 3 | ecosystem: Environmental > Terrestrial > Soil >... | reverse complement strand
CGGATAGTGCTCGAGATGATCAACCTTGACGAACGGGAATGCATCCGCGAGTTCCTGCACGCTCTGGAGTTCCGCGAACGAGCTACCAGCAGTCGGCGGCCCGGCGATGGCGGTGAGTGCTAACAGATCGCCGGGTTGAGGGACCGCAACGGCCTCAAACTTGTCTTCGCAGAGGATCGCTCCACTGATCTTGCCTTGTGCATCACGAAGCTCGATACGGATGCCGACGAATACGCTCATGCCTGTATCGTCCACCGTCCCACCGACAATCCGGCAAGAGCGCAGCGCCTGTGGGTGTGCGGCATTAATGTGTAGCCTTGGAGTTTTGGCTGGTAGCGCGCTTGCAGCTGGTTGCGGCAGTCGCAACCAGACACGAAGCGCTGGTCAGAGCCATCCACACCCAGATGGGCCGGTTACCTCGTCGCCAGGTCAGACCTCGCCGCGCAACGCCTGCCGCCATGGGGTCACGTTCAGCCCGGGGTACCGTTGCGCCGTGCCAGCGAGGGTGGCTCCGGTCCAGTACGGGTGACCGGGCGGCGGGAAGCCGAAGAGCTCGAGCTGCCGTGGCGTCGCCCGGTGCACGAACCGGTACCACTCGGGTTCGTGGCTGCGGCCGGCCCAGGGCATCCGCTGGCCCCACTCGGCACGGGCAGGCCGGTAGGCGAGGTGGATCGTGTAGCGAGCGCCGCGGGGCACGGTCAGGGCGGTGCCGCGGTGGAAGGTTCCCGGCGCCCAGGCGACGACCGTACCTGCCGGGCCGGCGGTGCGGACCTCGGCAGCGTAGAGGTCCGGGCTTCCGGCGGTCGCGACCCAGCCTCCCTCGGCGTCGGCGCCGTTGTCGCGCGGGTACCAGTTCGGCTTCGCGGGCAGTCCCGCCGTCAGGGTACGGGACAGCATGCTCGGCGGCCCGAGTTCCTCGGGGACGTCGACCAGGTAAACGAACATTTCCAGCTGCCCGAACTGCGGGTCATCCGCAGGAACCATCAGCGTGTGGTTGAGATAGTCCCGGTGCAGCGGCTGGTCGTAGTCGGCGGCGCCGGTGTACTTCGCCCACGCCTCGGCCGAGGAGATCCGCAGCTCCCGGCATGCGAGCAGGGTTTCTGCGAGATCAATTAGGCGGTCGCTGACGGCGAGGAGGCTCAGCTCGGTGCTGCGGAACGGGAAGCTGTCGATGCCCGCCCATTCGTCCACGGTGAACCTGTCTCGTCGCTCGTCGGTACCGCCGTGGAACCCCTCAGCCGTGGGGTACATGGCGGGCAGCTCGTCGAGCGCTGGCTTGAGCTCCGCAGCCGGGACGAACCCGGGGAGGATGACGAACCCGCGCGTCTGCCACTCTCGCGCGGCGCTGCCTCGATCCACCGCAGCAGCCTCGCCCGCGGCTCCCCGTCACCGCAACAGGTTTTGGCAGGCAACCAGGCATCGGGGAAGAAACGGCCACGCCCGGCCCGAAAGATGAATGCTCGCTCGCGGCAGACCTGGACCACGCAGCGGCCGAAGACGCATCTGCAGCACACCGCACAACCAGACACCTGCCGCATGACCAGGACAGCAGGCTAAATGATCTTGCTCTCCCACAAAATTGACGCGCACCCACCGCCTGTGGGTTCCACCGGCTTGACTGACGACTGGTGGTACCGCGTCAGAGAGCAGGTGCGGGTCGTGGGCTCACGCTAGTCGCGACGCTGCTGGAGAGCCATGGTCGCAGAGGGCTCGCCGAGTGCTCGGGCGGGCGGCCGAGAGTCCAGCCACGGCAGGGAGCGTGGAGCTGGCGTTCCGGCCGCGCCACGGTGGTAAGGCTGATCACGGCTTGATCAGCCAGATCCTCTTGTGACAGGCCACGCTGGCGACGTAAATGCCGTCGCCGGTGACCGTCGAGTATGAAGGTGTGGCGGGACTGGCCGGCTGCCCTTGGTGCCGGGCTCCGGCCTGTTGGTGGTCTGGCTGAGGCTCACCAGCACTCCATCTCAAACCAGATCGTCCACCCAGTCTGGTCATTCCCATCGCGCCCCCAGGCGCGGGCCAATTGGTCGACGATGAGGATCCCGCCACTATCCCCGTTCCCTGGATAAGGCGCACAGATCTGGCGGATCTGCCTGACGTCGGGCAACCGGGCAAATCCCGGCATGAGACCTGGTGAACCGGCGGGGTAGAGGAACCGCTTGTCCCGGGCCCAGCCTTACAAGCCGCCTACGACGCTTTGAACTTCGTTTCCATGTGCCATTGGAGGAAGTCGGCGTTCGGCTGGTCGCCTCGCTTGTCCGGAAGGGTGATGACCTTGCCTTCGTTCGCGTAGAAAGCCTCGCCGTTGCCGAACTCGGTGCGCAGCCGACTGCTGACCCGCAGCCGGTACTGGGTGTCCACGCTGAGGTAGCCAAGGTCAAACATGCGGTGCACGTCGGACCTGAGCAGCAGTCCGTTGTCGAGCCGGTTTTCCCCGCCATACTGAGCTGACACCGGCCGGATGTGGGCGGCCTCGAGGACGGGGCGGATCTTGGCGCCGGTGATCGCGCACCGCCAGTGGTAGGTGTCCCCGACCACGGCTTTGAACGCCTGCTGGCCGAGCCGGTTGGGCGCAAGCCTCGGGTCGCCGAACACCGGCCCGCTGCGGTGCCAGGGCTGAGTGAGATCGAGTTCGACCGCCACGCCGAGCACCATCTGCATGAGATCGCCGAAGTACCGGCTGTACCGCTCGTCTCCCATGTCGTAGGTCTTGCCCTGGACGACGTTGGAGCTGAAGTCGGGCGGTGGGTCAAAGGTCAGGTCATCGGGGAAGAATGTCACGTCGCGGATGAAGACGCAGCCGATCACCGGGTCCTCGCCAGGAGCGCGGGGCTCGCGGCGGTAATGCGTGATCCGGTCCAGCATCTGCCCCAGGCTGACGGCTCCGTTGGCGGGGCCGAGCAGATCCCAGGCCTCGGAGGCGGGCAGCCGCGCAGCCCCGCCGAAGAACCCGCCGCCGACGACCCGGTTGTGCGGTGCGTGCGTCTTGAAGAAGAACGGCTCGCCTGGACGCAAAGCCCGGAACCCGCCGCCGCCTGGCCGCCAGAAGTTGACCTCGCCGAGCAGGTCCGGCCGGTCCGCAAGCAGCCGGTACCAGCTGTTGTCCGTCACCCCGACAAACCCCCGCAGCCCGCTCACGCCGGATATTGTGCCTCTCCTGGAGACCGTGCGCGGGTGAATGACGCGCGCTGAGCCACCGGCATGCGCGTCTACCGCAATCCTGGTTGCTACCAGGCGAGCCGCGCGGAACAGTCGGTTCGAAGGGGCGCGATTCGGGCCCTTGAAGAAACGGTTTTACGGACCACCCTTTATTTCGTCTCGCATGGAAAGCCGTCCTCATCGCGGAGGTCCCGCTCGCCACAGCCTCCGCGCCAGTCAACTGAGCTGGCTGGTCCGCACCAGTCCGCACCAGCACATGATCCGCAGCAGTATGGTCCCCATCAGCATCGGCGAACTCCCCTCGTTGATGGCTATCTGCCTGGTGGGCGCCGCTGTAATGTCCTACTGGATGTATACGTTCCTTCACCCCTTCTGCACTATCTGGCCAGCGTGTACGCGATGATCTTCATCGGCGCGTCTGTACTCGCAGTGTTCGGATACCTGATGCTCCGTCTACGGCCGCCGACCGTGGTCCAGGGCGGGTCGGTCGAGGAGGACGCGGTGCCTTGGAACAGGAAGACGTACCGCAGGCCGGGTGACGGTGAACTGATACGACGGTAAGCGGCTGGCAGTGCGGTGAGCTCCCGGTCAGCGCACGCGCGTAGTCCCATCGGTGTGGAACTGAGGAGGCTAACTCGTGTTTAGCTTGGAAAACAAAGTCGCGGTGATTACCGGCGCTGCTTCAGGCATCGGGCTGGCGACTGCCCGCCGCTTTGCCGAGGCCGAAGCCATGGTCGTGCTGGCCGACGTCTCTGATGCTGCCGCCCAGGCTGCAGAGCTGGGCGGGAGGTATGTACGTGCTGATGTCAGCAACGAGGAAGACGTGCGCATGCTCATGGCAGAGGCGGCTGGTATCACTGGCCGGATAGACATCTGCATCAATAATGCAGGGGTCGCGACCGCCGCGCCGCTCGTCGAGACCGTCGAGGAAGACGTCAGGTCCGCTTTCTCAGTGAACACGCTCGGGGCGCTTTTCGGGATGAAGCATGCCGCGGCCTACATGCCGCCGGGCGGAGCAATCGTCAACACAGCCTCTATAGCCGGCGTGATCGGGTATCCCACTTACAGCGCTTATGGTGCTTCCAAGTTCGCGATCGTCGGCCTGACCAAGATCGCGGCTCTCGAGCTCGGCCCGCGCGGCATCCGGGTCAACTGCATATGCCCAAGCTCGGTCAATACCCCGCAGCTGCGCGACGACCCGACTGGGGACGTGGAAGTCGCAGCCCTCGGCACTGCCTCCGGCCTGCGGCGGCTCATCCAGCCCGAAGACGTTGCTGCCGCCATGCATTTCCTCGTGGCAGACGACTGCCCAGTGATCAGTGGCCAGGCCATCGTGCTCGACGGGGCCGCGACCGCAGGCATAAGCCCCGCCCTCATTGAGCTCACATCCCAAGCGTTCCTGACGAGGTAGACATGAGCCCGGCGGAGTACCGAAAGCACTTCCCTATATTCTCCTCGAGGTCCTACCTGTTCTGGGGTGCACTCGCGCCTGCAGCTACGGAGGTGCGCGCACAGTGGGACAGCTGGGCCGAGGCATGGTCTACTGACCCGAACAGCGTCATCACCGGCGACATGAAGCTCGGTGGCATGAGCCTGGCCCGCCAGGCATTCGCGAGCCTGATCGGGGCGGAAGCCAGCGAGATAGCGCTGACCGACAACACATCCCGGGCAGCCAATCTGGCCATTCGTATTCTCGAAGCTAAAGGTAATGGCTACGTCATTGTCGACGACACCACTTATCCGTCAAGCGTCTACCCGTGGCGTGCTCGCGGCTGGGATGTCCGGTACGTGCCGACCGCGGACGCCCCGGATCCAGCCGGGGCCATCGTGGACGCCATCGATGACGGGTGCCTCGCTGTCTGCGTGTCCCATGTAGCGCCGTTCTCCGGCTTGCGGCACGACCTGACCGCTCTGGCCCGCGCGGCACACGCCCACGGAGCCTTCCTCATGGTGGACGCGGCGCAGTCGGCAGGTGTGGTCCCCGTAGATGTCCACGCTAGTGAGGTCGATCTGCTTTTCACGACGGGGATGAAATGGCTGCTGGGTCCGCCAGGCATCGCATTCCTCTACGTCAGTGCTGAGCTGCTTGCAGACGCCCCCGTACTCGACGTGGGCTACATCGGCCTGGACGTCGCTTCGGGCGACTGGCCGGTGACCTCGCTGCCGGCAATCAGCCGGGAAGCGAGGCGATATGAGCTTGGGCTGCCATCCCTCCCCGCCCTGTACGCCGCGGCCGCCGGGATCGAAATACTCCGGGAGGCGGGGGTGGAGCCGATCAGCCGACAGGTGGAGCATCTCGTCACCCAGTGCATTGACGGGCTCTCCGAGCATGGCCAGGAGAGCCTGACTCCGCGCAATCCAACCTTGCGGGCCGGGGTGGTGGTGTTTCGCCACGAGGCGGCCTCGGCACTGTTTGACCACTGCCGCTCCGAGCGGGTCGATATCGGCACAGTCGGCAGTGATCTGGTCCGGGTGGATCTCCATGGCTTTAACAACGAAGATGATCTTCGCCGCTTCCTCGAATGTTTCAAGAGCTTTACTAGAGCGTCCTGAATTCACGGCCTAGCCATGTCCGTCCGGCACTGAGCGCTCGTGCTGGCCGGAACTAGCCTGCCAGCTCTCTTAGGCTGGCAATCACTTCGACGATCTCGCTTGGCTGCCAGCCGAGCGAGGCCTCGCCAACGATGAACTCGGCCACGGCCCAGCCAGGCATTTCGGTGTCCCAGAAATCGCGCGGGAAGGACCATACTCCCGTTGCCTCGGCGTGCGCCACGACAGCTACGTTGAGCGCCTCGGCCGGGGCGTCGATGAAGACGCGGAAGGTATTCGTATGCGGCGGTGCCGGGTAGGTTTGTGCCACGCCCGACGCGTCGATCGCGGCGGCGATCTCTCGTGCGCTTGTAACGAACTTCTCCATCTGCGGCAGGTACCTGTGGAGGCCGATCCGGCCGGCGACGGCAATCGGCAACCAGCTAGGCAAGTTGCCCCCATGCCGAACTCGCCATCGCCGGGCGTCGGCGATGAAATCCTCTGGCCCGGCAAGGACCGCGCCGGCAGGGGCGCCGAGTCCCTTGTAAAGGGAAACGTAGACCGAGTCCCCGAGATCGGCTATCTCCTTGAATGAGTGCCCTAGGAACGGCGCCGACTCCCACAGCCGCGCGCCGTCAATGTGGAACGGGATGCCGCGATCGGCTGCTGCCTGGGACAAGTCAACGAGTTGCTGCCACGAAGGAAGCACGTGACCGCAGTCGCGTAGCGGCAGTTCCACAGAGAGCGCGCCGAGCGGGCAGGGGACCTTCGCCAGGTCGCTGGCAAGCGTGGGGCGCGGTGACTCAGTAATTATCACCGGGCGCAGCCCGTGCAACTCCACAAGAGCATTGAGTTCGTAAACCAAAAAGTGGCTCTCGGCATGTAGGCCAACCGTCTTACGGCCGGATCGCTCCGCCCAGGCCCGGAGCGCCGCCTGCTGCGCCATGATCCCGCTCGGCATGAGCACTGCGGCCGGCTTGCCGACCAGTGCGGAGATCTCATGCTCAAGCTCGGTTACCTGCGGTCCTACTCCCCGCCGGTCAATCAGCGGGTCGGGACCTCCGGCCGCCTCGATCCAGTCGGCCATCTCGCGCAGCCACGCGGCCTGGGTCTTACGTCCGTGCCCGGTCAGATCCCTGGTGGCCGCAAGCTGGGCGGAGTAGTGGCGAGCGGCGAAGTCAGCGTCCATCGGGTCTCTCCACGCTTCAGTATCGGCTATCGGCACGGACGTGCGGTGCGCGGGCGCCAGCTAGCTTCAGTCATCGGAGTCCTCGTCAGCCCGCGATGCCGTGCCGGAAGCTGGTCACGGCCGGATGCGCCGCGCAGCCTCGGCGAACCGGGCCAGCGCGTCACGGTTCAGCTCGATTCCCAGGCCCGGGGCGGTCGGGACGGCGATCTCACCGGACTCCATGCTCGGCTCGATGGTGAGAAGCTCACGGCGCAGCGGTGATTCCGAAAGCTCTACCGGAAGGTACTCGATGTAGGGGCAATTGCTTGTGACAGCCGCCAGATGGACGGCCGCCGCAATCGAGATCCCCGTCTTCCACAGGTGCGGGATCACGATGACGCCCTCTGCCTGAGCCATCTTGCTGACCCGTAGTGCCTCGGTCAGGCCGCCGACCCGTCCGATATCCGGCTGGGCCACCCGGATCCGGCCTTCGCGGATCAGTGGCGCGAACTCGAACCGGGTTGTGAGCCATTCGCCGGCCGCTATCGGGATCGGCTGCTCGCGCGCGAGCCGCGCGTAGCCGGCCAGGTCATCGGATGGCAGCGGCGTCTCGACGAAGAACAGGTCAAAATCCTGCCAGGCCCGGATCACTGCCAGGCACTGGTCGGCATCCGGGAAGGCATACTGGCAGTCGACCATGAGCACGAAGTCGTCTCCGACTGCGGCGCGTACCGCGGCGATGACCTCAGTGGCCCGCGTGTAAGGTTCGCGGAGCCCGACGTGCGCGTAGGGTCCGGACAGGGTGACCTCCGCCTTGGCTGCGCGAAAGCCGCGCCGCCTGGCATCGACCGCCCATTCCACAAGGGAATCCCGGTAGGCATCAAAACCCGACACCTCGGGCTGCAGCGAGGCATACGGAGCAACTGCTGTCCGCACCGTCTCGCCGAGCAGCTCATGGCAGGGCTTGCCGAGCGCTTTCCCCCGCAGGTCATGCAAGGCGATGTCGATCGCGCCTATCGCATTGATGACCGCGCCGCGGCGCCCGTTCATCGCTGATCCCGTATACAGCCGCTCCCAGAGGTCCTCGACGTACAGCGGGTCAGCCCCGATGAGCATCTCAGTCAGCCCCTGGCCCATCGTGTGCGTCCCCGGGGCCAGAATGCACTCGCGAGCGATCCACGGATTCACATCGGTCTCGCCGACTCCGCTGATGCCTTCATCAGTGTGGATTTCCACGACGAGATCGTCCTGGGCCGAGCTGGTGGCTCCTATGTCGAACTCTGGATCGAGCAGTACGTGGCAGTCCACACCAGTGATCTTCACGGCGGCCAGCTCCCTCCCTGCGGTGCGTCAGACACTGATCGAGGCCTTGGCGAGGATGCCGCCATCGCAGACCAGGTGCGAGCCCGTGACGTAGCTGGAATCACCTGAGAGCAGCCAGAGCACCGCCCGAGCAGGTTCCTCGGGATCAGCCAGCCGGCCCATCGGGACCTCTGCGCGGACGGTTTCCTCGACGGAGGCGCGGTCGGCGTCGCTGACGTTCGCCCACATCAGCGGCGTTTCCGTGGCGCCGGGGACCACGGCATTGACCCGTATGCCGTGACGCGCGTAGTCGACGGCCAGCGAGCGAACCAGCGCGGACACGCCGCCCTTCGAGGCGGTGTAGGCGCTGGCCGCGCCGGCCGAGAAACCGGCGAACGCGGCCGGAGACGAGCAGAGCACGATCGAGCCTCCGTTCCCAGACTGGAGCATCGCCTGAATGGCCGCGCGGGCGGCCAGGAAAGTACCGCTCAGGTTTGTAGCCAGGACGCGTTCCCAGACCCCCAGCGGGAGCTCGTGAGCATATCCGCCGCGATCGACGCCGGCCGAGGTGAACAGGCCGACGGGCGGGCCGAGATCCTTCGCCAGCGAGGCGAACGCCCGCGTTACGTCCGCCTCGCTGGTGACGTCACAGCGCAACGCCGCCGCTGCCGGGGAGCCCCGCTCCTGGCACGAGACCGCCACGGTCTCGGCAGCGCCGCCGTCCAGGTCCATCACCCCGACCCGCGCTCCCCGTGCGGCCGAGAGGAGAGCGACCGCGCGCCCGATGCCAGAGCCGCCCCCTGTCACCAGGATGGTCTGATCGCGCACAGCGGGAGTCCCTTCGTGAGTCGCGCACCCGGAGCCGGGCGCTGCCTGCTACAGCGCCCCTTCCTCAGCTTCTTCCTCCGGCGTCGGGGCCCGCTCGTACGCGACTTCGCTGGCCTTGATCAGCCATTCCTCACGCCCGGTGCGGCTGACCGCCCACACCAGGATCACGCCCGCGACGAGCCAGCCGAGTACGACGAACGGCGCGTACTCCACCGGCGCCGCCGGAAGCGGAATGATGGACTTGTAGCCGACCCAGATCAGCGCGAGCGTGCAGGCGACCGGGAAGATCCCGTGAAGCCAGATATTGAAGTTGTCCCTGGCCTCGCGCAGGTAGTACCTGACGACGCCGATGTTCCCGGCACCGTAGACGAAGATCAGGCCGAGCGTGATGGCTGTCCCGGTGAAGTAGAACTCCTGGTCGGCGCCAATCCAGAAGCCGACGCCCAGGCCGTAAGCGAAGGTGATGATCGTCTGCAGGGTGATGGCATTGATGGGCACCTTGTGATGGACATGGGCGAGCCACTTGGGCAGGACGCCGGTCCGGCCCATGGCGAAGAAGACGCGGGTCGACGCGTTGGTGCAGGCGAGCGCGACGGCGATTGCCGAGTTGAAGATGGCGAACATGACCAGAATCCAGCCGATGCCCCAGACGCGCTCGGCCACGACGAGGATCGGGTTCTGGGCGGAGGTCGCCAGTCCGCCGATGTCCTGCGTACCCCAGCCGACGACGATCGCCCAGGAGGTGAGCAGGAAGAAGATCCCCATGATGAGGATGGACAGCATGATGGCTCGCGGCAGGTTCTTCCTGGGGCTGCGGGATTCTTCTGCGAGCGGCGCGACGGACTCGAAGCCGGTGAAGGTCAGGATGGAAAAGACGATGGCGAGGTAGAGGCCGTTGCCGGGAGCGTCGGCGAGGTTGAATGGCGCGAAGCTGGTGCCGCCAGGCCCTGGATTGACGAGTGCCGTCACGGCGAGCGCGACGAAGATGAGGATCTCCAGCGCGCCCAGGATGAGCATGACGTTGACCGAGATCTTGATTCCCCTGTATACGAGGTAGGTGACGATGGTGGCAGTTATGAGGAACGTCGCCCACCAGGGGAAGTCGAAGTTGTACCGGGACTGCAGCAGCCCCTGCAGGATAAAGCCGAAGAACGCCAGGTTGATACAGCCGCCGAGCGGGTCGTAGAGGAAGTACAGCCAGGCGGTCAACAGGCCGGCCCGCGGATGCAGCGTCCTGCTGGTGTAGGTGAAGTAGCCGCCGGCCGACGGGAATAGCTTGGCCAGCTGGGTCAGGACTGCTCCGATGGCCAGCACTAGAAGGAACGCGAAGAAGTAAGCGAGCGGGGCGGCCTTGCCAGCCAGCGACACGACAAAGGCGATGCTGGTCGCCAAGCCAATGGCCGGGCCGATGTGGGTGATGGCCTGCATCAGAATCGCCGGCAGGCCGATAGCGCCGCCCTGCAGTTCGGTGTCGGCAACCGTTGCGAGCGAGCCTTTTTCACTACGGCCAGCCTGGGGCGTCTGCGCGGTGCTCATTGTGTGCTCTCCGTTCACGCTGTCGGGGCGAAGGTGGCGGCAGCGCTGCCGTTAGTGCCTGTCCTCGGGGTGGCCAGGGGTCGCAGGGCGGCGTACAGCTGCCGGTACCGCGAGAAGGCCTCCTGGTAGATCACATGAACCTGCGGCCGGGGCTGGTAGGACTCAGCTGTCCTCGCGACCGCCCCAACTGCCTCGGCGGCCGAGGAGAAAACGCCAGCGCCGACCCCCGCGAGGCAGGCCGCCGCCAGGCATCCTGCCTCTGATACCGCGACGCGGGTCACGGCACGACCAGTGATATCGGCCTTCAGCTGCAGCCAGGCCGCAGATCGCGCGCCACCACCGGTCGCGCGCAGCTCACCGACCTGGACACCGGCGGCTTCCATCCGCGCGATGTTCTCGGCGAGCTCGAAGGTGATGCCTTCCAGCAACGCCTTCAGCATCTCGCCGCGGGTGGTGCTGAGCTGGAGGCCCAGAAGCGCGCCGGTGGACGCTGGGTCCATCCAGGGCGTATATGACCCTTCGAAATGCGGCAGTGCGAGCATCCCGGTCGGGCCGTCGGGAAGCTGCTGCATGAGCAGGTCGAAGGCGTCCGCGCCGGTGCGGCGGGCGGCGTCCAGCTCGGGAGCCCCGAGGGTGTCGCGGAACCACCGGACCACCGACCCCCCGCCGGGATTGCTTGCCAGGCAGTAATAGAGGTCGCCGGCGACGTAGCATCCGGACGCATAGCCTCCGGTCCGCAACGACGGCGCGACCGCTGGACTAGAGGTCAGGATCGTCAGCGCCTCCCAGCTGCCGGTGCCCACGACCGCCTGGCCGGGATGCGCCAGGCCGGCCCCGAGCGCCGCCATCGCCTGATCGAAGCCGCCCGCGACCACCAGCACCCGAGGCCCCAGGCCGAGATCATCCGCGGGGCCCGGTGCGACTGCACCCACAACGGTCCCCGGCGGCACGGACGGCGGGAACACGGATGGGGCGATGCCGGCGAGCGCGAGGATCTCGCCGGACCAGTCGCGCTTGCCGACGTCAAACGCCATCGTCCGCGAGGCCAGGGAATGATCGGTCACCGCGCTGCCCGTCAGGCGCGCGATCATGAGGTCTTCCCAGCACAGCATCTGCGCCGTGCTGGCGTATACCTGCGGCTTGTGTTCTTTCAGCCACAAGAGCCGCAGGAGCGGCCAGTTCGGCGCAGCGGGGAGTCCGGTCAGGCGGTAGATCATGTCGGAGTCGGCTGAGTCGTCCCACCGTCGGGCGATTTCCGCCGTCCGGGAGTCCATCGACATGATGCACGGGTAGAGAACACGGCCAGCTGGGTCGACGGGAACGGCTTCGTCACCTGATACCGAGAACGCGAGCGCGCCGACCGGATCACCGTTCCGCGTCGCCTCCGCGGCGAGCCTGCGGATTATGTCCTGGGCATCAGTCCACGTGGCTTCGGCGCTCAGTTCTACCCATCCAGGGCGCGGAAACATGAGGCTGTGCTCGACGATCGCCGAGGCGATCTCCCGGCCATCGGACCCGAGCAGGAGGCCCTTGCACGCGCTGGTCCCGATATCAAGGCCAAGAAGGGACAAGTTCCGCCTCCAGAACCACCTCGCGACGGCTTAGGCCGGTCGCCGGACCGCTGCGTGCCTCCCGACCGCGCTGTGCTCACCGGAGGGAAGTCCGTGGACTTAAGGTCCCCTGTTAAGCTTGACCTATCTGGGTTTACGGTAGGCGTCACCTGTCCTGAATGTCAACGTAGACGAGATGTGAAGAGCGATTAGTCAGACTATCTAGGCGGAGCTCAGATCTGACATGATGCGGGACACCGAGCACCCAGGGTCGCGTGGCGGTGCAACCGTCCAGCTGCGTGACCAGGTCAAAGAGGCCCTGGTGGCCAGGATTGAGAGCGGCGAATGGCGGCCCGGCTCTCGCGTCGAGCCCGAGGCTGACCTTGCCCGGTCCATGGGAGTGAGCCGGCCAACACTGCGGGAGGCACTGCGCGGCCTGCAGGAGGACGGTTATCTGCAGCGTCTACGGGGCGCTGGCACGTTCGTGACGCACCGGCCTCGGCTGAGGAACAACCTGGACGTCAACTTCGGCGTCACCGACCTGATCCAGGCCACGGGCATGACACCTGGCACCCAGGACCTGAGGGTCTATCCGGCCAAGGCCACGGCCGAGGAGGCCGCGAGACTCTCGATTCCGCCTGGGGTGCCGGTCCATGTAGTACAGCGCATACGCACAGCTGACGGCCATCCTGTCGTCTTCTCGCGGGACGTGATTCCGGCCTTCGTGGTCGGTGACAAAGCGTCCCGGCTCGAGCGGATGGGCCAGGAGTCGCTGTATCAGATTTACGGCGCGGAGTTCGGCGTCGCGATCACGCAGGGCGTGGCCTTCATCCGCCCGGTCGGGGCCGACCGGCAACTCGCGGCGGCTCTTGGCGTGCCGAGGAACACGCCGCTGCTGTACCTCATGCAAGTCGACTACGACACATCGGGCAGGCCCGTGTTGCTGTCGCACGAATACCATCAGCCGGACGCCTTTGAATTCACTCTGCACCGCAAGGGACTGGCGAACACCGTGTGACCTTCGCAGGGACCACGAGGCTGCACCGCAGCCATATATTCAGACTCGCCCCCCCAGGCAGACTGCGCCGGCGGCCGGGCGATGATCAGGAGGAGCCGGGTGATCGAGTTCATCTTCATGCTGACGCACGATGACGTCACCGTCGACAACGCGCTGGCAGTCTACGATCAGGTCCGAGGCACAGATCTGAGATACGTCGGCTTCAAGGACATCGGCGCAAGCCCGGCTCAGCTTACGGAGATCACTCGCCGGGCGCACGAAGACGGCCGGGAAGTGATGCTCGAAGTCGTGTCGACCAGCGCCTCCGATGAACTGCGCTCGATTGAGATGGCACCGCAGATCGGAGTTGACTGGGTACTGGGCGGAACACACGTCACCGAAGCCCTGCCCAAGCTCAGAGGCTCGGCTATCCGCTACTGCCCGTTCCCCGGCCGCGTGACGGGACACCCGAGCATCCTGACCGGGGACATTACCGAGATCGCCGACAGCGCCAGAACACTCTCATCGCTGAACGGCGTTCATGGCCTGGACCTGCTCACCTACCGGCACCCATCCGCCGACCCCGAGGCGCTAACTTCGGCAGTTGCCGACGCCTCGGCTGGACCGGTGATCGCCGCCGGCTCGGTTGAGGCAGAGGAACAGATCCGGCTGCTCGCCCGCAGCGGCGCCTGGGCATTCACTATCGGCAGCGCGATCTTCGAAGGCTTGCTTCCGGGCGGACCGGCCTTCGACACCCAGGTCCGGTCCGTACTTCAGACTGCCGGTCACGGCCAGTCCCAGGCGGATCGCCTGCAGAGCTGAGAGCACCGCGGACGTGGCCCAGGCCCTGGCCGTCATGAACAACCGGCATGGCGTGGCTGCAAGCTTCATTGGCCGAGGACCTGCGACCTTGCCGAGATCCCGATCGCGGAGCGGTTAACAGGCCGGTCCCGGACCTTTCGCCTGCACGATTTACCAGCTTCTCAGTGCATCGACAGGCCAAATATCCACCAGCTTGTCCCCGGACACACAGTGGTAAACAGAATAAAGCGTTACCGTCTGGTAACAATGAGGTGTTAGCAATTCAAACTTAGCGCCAACAGGAATGCCCTCGCCGGCGTTCGCGAAGTCGATGCGGCCCATGTCATCGCCCACGAGAGAGTAACGGGCGCCGGAGGGCGCCCCGTTTATTATGCACGGGCTTATGGGGCCGAAGGCGCCATCGACCTCTTTGAGCCCAACGTCAGTGATGACAAAGCC
>Ga0070763_10000198_pt1 | contig 14342 bp, 16 predicted proteins | sample HubBroMetageWRM3_FD_67279 | JGI IMG/M metagenome (GOLD analysis project Ga0070763, IMG submission 67279) | Warmed soil microbial communities from the Hubbard Brook experimental Forest, New Hampshire - Hubbard Brook CCASE Soil Metagenome WRM 3 | ecosystem: Environmental > Terrestrial > Soil >... | reverse complement strand
CGGACATCCGTGATAAGTACACCAAGCTGACCCACCGCATCATCTCTGCCGAGCGCCGGGCCGCCATCGAGAAGGCCGTCCTCGGGATCGAAACTCTCGATGACGTCGCTGAGCTGACGACCCTGCTTACCCCCGCCGTGCACTCCCCGCTCGACTGAGCGCGTCCTCACTCAGGTCAGGTACGTGACCGGGCACGATCAAACATTCCCGCATTTCTGTCTCACACCCTGCCTCGCGGAAGGCAGCGCGCAGTGAACTGGGCGTGCGGCCGGTCGCGGCCCGGACCGTCCTGGTCAGGTGCGCGTGATCGGCGAAGCCGAGGTCGCCGGCGAGCCCGGCAAGGTCGGGCTCGCCGCCAACGACCCGCTCCAGCGCGAGGCTGACCCGCAGCCGGTTCCGGTACTGGCTCACGGTCAGCCCGGTGAGCCGGGCGAAAACCCGGCTCAGGTGGTGCGGCGAGCAGCCGGTCACCCGGCTGAGCTCGACCAGCCCGAGCCGCGGATCGGCGGCCAGTGCCGCCTTGGCCTGGCTCACCACCCGCCGCCGCGCCGCCGCGGTGGCCGGGCGGCCGCTTCCCGTGCGTTCCGGCAGCCTGCGCGCGAGCAGGCAGGCGGCAAACCCGATCACGTGCTCGGCCAGGCTGCCTTCCGGATCGCCGCGGCGGGCCATCGCGGTGAGGCGCCGCATCGCGAGCTCGCTGGCCGCGTCCATCGGCAGCACCCCGGGTACGGCCACGGGCTCGCCGCCGGCCAGCGAGGCGAGCAGACCCGGATCGAGCGCGATGGCCGTGCAGACGTCGCCGCCGGGATTCGGATGAGCGAACTGCTCGACCAGCCCGGGCGCGCTCAGGTACGCGACCGTGCCGTCGATGAGGGCCTCGGTCGGGCCCTCCCGCCGCAGGAACGCGCCACGCCGCGCGGCGACCAGCAGGTGCCCGTGCTCGACCTCGGGTGCGTCGAAACCCGCGGGGCCGCCGGTGCAGCGCACGTCGGAGACGCGGAAGCCGTCGCCCACCGCCATCACCGCCACCTGGTGCACGGCTGACAAGCGTAGTGCGCAGGGCCCGCTCCCCCAGCGGCTGCGGGCGCCGGCCGTGGTGCTGGCATGATGACCGGGTGGACCTGTCCGCGGACTTCTCGGTGATCCCCGACAGCGGCCGATCGGCGGAGATCGAGCGGCTGTGCGACGCCATGGAGGCGGCGGCCGATGCTGGCCGCTACCCGCGGCTGACGGTCCAGCGGCCCTGGTCGGCGGACAACCCCGTGCTCGAGGGCGAGTTCGCCTGCCCGCGGGCGATCCGCTGGTACCTGGAGCGGGAGCTGGGCAAGCTGGCCGCGGCCGGGGCGCGGATCCTGGTCTCCCGCGGGCGCGAAGCCATCGACCTGCATGACCCCGCCCTCGGGCCCGCCGTCGACGAGACCCGGTGGGACCTGCGGCGCAAGAAGCTGTTCCTGTTCGCGCCGGAGCGGATGGCGCTGTCGATCGACCGGCTGAAGCACTACACCGGGACCAGCGCCGAGATGTTCCAGCGATACGTGCTGCTCACCAACTACGACTGGCACGTGACGGAGTTCCGCGCCGCCCTGCCGGACTGCATGGGCCCCGATTCGGATGGGCGCCAGATGCCAGCCTGGCACTACGTGCGTCCCGGGCGCTCCGGCCTGACCATGGTGAACATCGGCGTTGGGCCGTCCAACGCCAAGACGATCACCGACCACCTCGCGGTGCTGCGCCCGGACCTGGTTTTGATGATCGGGCACTGCGCCGGCCTGCGTAACCACCAGGACATCGGGGACCTGGTGCTGGCGACCGCCTACATGCGCGACGACCACGTCCTGGACGAGGTGCTGCCGCTGAGCGTGCCGGTCGTCTCCAACTACACGCTGAACTCGCTGCTGCTCGGCGAGCTGAGCGCCCGCGGCCTGCGCAGCCGGAAGGGCGTCGTCTTCACCACCGCGAACCGGAACTGGGAACTGAACCTGGCCATGGTCGAGCAGCGGCTGCGGCTGTCCCGGGCAATCGCGGTGGACATGGAATCCGCGACGGTGGCGACGAACGGGTTCCGCTACCGGATCCCCACCGCCACCCTGCTCGCGATCAGCGACAAGCCCCTGCATGCCCGCCCCAAGCTCAGCGCGGACGCCCAGGCTTTCTACGCCGCCAGCCGGCGCCAGCACGTCGAGATCGCGATCGCTGTGGCCGAGAAGGTCCGGCAGCTGTACCCCGGCGGCCTGCCCACCGCGGACCTCCGCTCCCCCGACGAGCCGCTGCTCGGCGTCACCGAACCCGGGTCCGCCGAGGCCTGACCGAGCGTGGCGACGTGAACCTGGGACCGGAGCCATGGACCGAGCTGGCCCGGCGGTTCGATCTTGGCCAAGTGCAGGGCGCTGCGGGGTTCGTGGCCCGCGGGGGCGATGGGTGAGGTGGCCGTGAACCAGGAGGCGGGAGCACGCTCGCCGACGTGGCCCTGCTCGAGCGCGCCTACCAGGTGCGGCGGCACAACGACGCGATCCTCGCCGACGCGTTCACGAAGATCGACGTGCTGGTGACGCCGACCACGCCGGAGACCGCGTTCGGTATCGGGGATTACGAGGCGAACCTCCCGGCCGGCGACCTGTGCTGGGCCTTCAACTTGTCCGGCCACCCCGCGGTGACCGTGCCCGCTGGGTTGCTCCGCGGCCTGCCGGTCGGGCTGCAGGCGGTCGCCGCGCCGCACCGGGACGATCTCGCGCTCGCGTTCGCCGGCCTCGCCCAGGTCGGCCTCCCGGGCCCGCCGGTGCGCTGGCGGGCCGGCTAGCCGGGAAAGTCCTCCGCGAGCAGCGCCCAGCGCTCGTGGTCGCGCCATTCCCCGCCGATCTTCAGGTAGCGGCGGGAGAAGCCTTCCTTCTCGAAGCCGAGGCGCCGTACCAGGCCGATCGAGCGGGTGTTGCCGGGCTGGATGTTCGCCTCGACGCGGTGCAGGCCGAGGTCGCCGAACACCGATCCGAGCACCGCCCGCAGGCCCCTCGTCATCAGGCCTTGCCCGGCGTGCGAGGCAAAGGCGCCGTAGCCCAGGGCTCCCGACTGGAGGCCGCCGCGAACGATGTTGTTGACGTTCACCACGCCGACCAGGCTGCCGCAGGCAACGTGCCGGATGAGGTAGCTGGCCTGGTCGTCACGCGCGGCGCGTTCCAGGTAGGCAGCGAAGAGCTCCGGGGTGTCCGGCAGGGCGAGCCAGGGAGCGTGCAGCGGTCCGCTGGCGCGCGCCGCGTCGATGAAGTCGGCCGTGTCGGACGGCGACGGCTCGGAGAGGGCAACGTCCATGTACCGCAGTCTGCTGCACACGGCCACGCCGGGCGGCAGTGCACCCCCCCGATCGATGGGCTCTGGCAGGCCAGGCCTAATCGTCGGTGCCGGGCTCTCCGGCCAGCGATCGCGCGTCGTCGGCCATATCGGGGTCCATCCCGCTGACTCCGTCGCGCCGGTGGCGCTCGGCCTGATCTTCGATCCACTGGCTGTGCGCGTCCCATGCGGCTTGCTTGCTGATTCCCAGGGCGGCGCCGATCTGGGACCAGGATGCCCCGCTGGCGCGAGCCGACCGCACAGCGAGCTGGCGGCCGTATGCGGCCTTCCGGGCGATCAGCTCGCCAAGCGCCAGCAGTTCGAGCGCCTCTTCCCTCGCCAGCGGAGGCGGGCCGTCGGCTGCCTCGTCCCCGGCCATTGACGCCAGGGCATCGCGAAGGCTCAGCTCATCGAATCGCGCAGCAGCGGTCAGCAGCGTGAGATGCGGCTGGGCCGTGTCAGGAGTGATCACATAACCGATCCTCGGGCCATGCCAGGTTGGCGTCAAGGCAGCTTGACGATCGCCGCTTCCGCTTTCGGTGAACTCTGGGGCGGGCCCGCGGCACCGGCAAGACGGCAGTAGCTATATAGATACTTTATATATGTATGTTGTACCGCCATACTTGAGGCATGACCTATCACTCACAGGCGCTGTCGCTGAACGGGCTCGCCGCCGAGATCAACCTGCTCGATCCCGACCTGCCGGTCTCCGTGGCCGTGACCGACCTCGACGGCTTCGGGCCGCTGAACGCGGCGCACGGCACCGAGGCGGGCGACGCGGTCCTCGGGTCGTTCGAGCAGTCGCTGGCCGCGGGACTCCCCCAAGGCGCGCTCATCGCGCACTCCCGCGGCGATGAGTTCGCCGTCGCCCTGCCGGACGCGAGCTGCGAAGAAGCCCTGCTCGCCCTCGAGGCCGTCCGGGCCGGCTTCGCCGCCAGCGAGCCGGTGCCCGGGCTGAACGAGCGGCTGGGAGTCACGATCGGCATCGCGGGCCGGCCGGCGCACGGGTCCACCGCCGAGGAACTGCTCGAGGCCGCCGACGCCGGCCTGGTCCGGGCCAAGCGCGCCGGGGGAAACCGGATCGCGATCCACGTCGAGGAGCGCATGATCCTGAAGAGCAGCTACTATCCCCGGCCCTCGCTGCACCGCCTGACGAAGCTGGCCCGCCGGACCGGGCGGCCGGAAGCCAGCCTGCTGCGCGAGGCGCTGGACGACTACCTGGCCCGCAATCAAGACCTGCTTTAGCGGGCAGGTAGTGTAACGACTTCGACTCAATATCACGCTGAAACTCAGCTTCCTGCCCGTATGCGGGCAGGAAGTTGCCATTGGTGTAGCGACAGCGACAGGATTGGCCGGTGCGCGACCGCGATCTCGTCGACCGGGTGGCCGACTCCACGGGCTTGACGCCCGCCGAGGCGGCCCGGGTGGTCGAGGATGTCCTGGCGTGGTACCGGGAGCCGGTCGAGGAGTACGTCCGGCGCCGTCACGCGTATCACCAGCTCTACGGCAAGCGCAACCCCGAGATCTTTGCGCTGATCGCCGACGAGCTGGCCGACCGCCTGGTCGCGGCGCCACCACTGTCGCAGCGTCAGCTGCGCCGGATCATCTACGGCTGAGCATGGGGAGCAAACCTGTATGTGCGGAATCGTCGGCTACATCGGCAACCAGAACGCCGCGCCCATCCTGATCGAGGGCCTGTCCCGGCTGGAGTACCGGGGGTACGACTCGGCCGGGATCGCGATCCTCGGCAGCAGGGGCACCCAGGTTTTCCGCCGGGTCGGCCGCGTCCGTGACCTCGAGGCTTCGCTGCCCAGGCGGCTGGCCGGCAAGATCGGCATCGGGCACACCCGCTGGGCCACCCACGGCCCGGCCACCGAGGAGAACGCCCACCCGCAGAGCAGCGAGGACGGGCGGATCAGCGTCGTGCACAACGGCATCATCGACAACGCGGCCGCACTGCGCGAGCGCCTGGACGCCAAGGGAGTCAAGTTCAGCTCCGAGACCGACACCGAGGTCATCGCCCACCTGATAGCGCGCTCCGAGGCACCCACGCTGGAAGCAGCCGTCCTCGACGTACTGTCGCGGATCACCGGGACGTACGCGATCGCCGTACTCGACGCGCAGCACCCGGACCGGATTGTGGTCGCGCGCAACGGCTCCCCGCTGATCCTCGGCGTCGGCGACCGCGAGATGTTCGTGGCCAGCGACCTGTCGGCGCTGGTCCGGCACACCACCACGGTCGTGCACCTGGACGACGGCGAGCTGGCGACGGTGAGCGCAACGGAGTTCCGCACGTTCAGCAAGGAGCAGGAGAACACCGAGAAGGTCCCGACGACGATCGACATCGATCTCGAGGACGTAGGGCTCGGCGGATACCGGCACTACATGCGCAAGGAGATCATCGAGCAGCCGTCCACGATCGAGCGGATGCTGCGGGGCCGCCTGGACGACCGGTTCGGCACCGCGCGGCTCGACGGGCTGAACCTCGGGCCGCGCGAGCTGCGCTGGTTCCGGCGGGTGAAGATCCTCGGCTGCGGCTCCGCGTTCTACGTGGGCCAGATGGGCGCCGCGATGATCGAGGAACTGGCCCGGGTGCCCGCCGACGCCGAGCCGGCGTCGGAGTTCCGGTACCGGAACCCGATCGTCGAGCCCGACACGCTGTACGTGGCGGTCAGCCAGTCCGGGGAGACCGCGGATACGGCGTTCGCCGTGCAGGAGGTCAAGCGCAAGGGCGGGCAGATCGTCGGGCTGGTCAACGTCGTGGGCTCGACCATCGCCCGGGAGTGCGACGGCGGGGTCTACCTGCACGCCGGGCCCGAGGTGGCGGTCGCCTCGACCAAGGCCCTCACGCACATGGGCATCGGGTTCGCGCTGCTCGCGCTCTGCCTGGCCCGGGTGCGCGACCTGTCGATCGCCGACGGCCAGCGGATCATCGCCGGGCTGCGCAAGCTGCCTGCGCAGATCGAGCAGATCCTCGGGGACGAGGAGCACATCGCCGAGGTCGCCCGGGGCCTGGCCGACGCGGAGAGCCTGTTCTTCATCGGCCGGGTCCGCGGGTTCCCGGTCGCGCGCGAGGGCGCGCAGAAGTTCAAGGAGATCTCCTACCGGCACGCCGAGGCGTACCAGACCAGCGAGCTCAAGCACGGCCCGCTGGCGCTCATCAGCGAGGACCTGCCGACCGTGGCCATCTTGCCGGCCGACGAGCTCACCGACAGGAACATCGCGGCGATGCAGCAGATCGTCGCGCGCAAGGGGCCCCTGGTCGCCGTCACCCATCCCGGCGTCGACATCGGCGAGCTGGACGTTCCCCGCATCGTGGTGCCCAAGAACGAGCGTGAGCTCGACCCGATCCTGCTGACGGTGCCGCTGCAGCTCATGGCCTACCACGCGGCCCTGGCGCTGGGCCACGACATCGACAAGCCGCGCAACCTCGCCAAGTCCGTCACCGTCGAGTAGCGTGCACGCCCGACGCTCATAACTGCAGCTTCTAGTTGCGAGAAGAACTAGCTGTTGGACTTCTGGCTCGGCTGCCCCGAATACTGGAGGTGACGACACAAGCCGAGCAGGAAGGCGAGGTCAAAACCGTGACCGGACGCGAACGCGCGCAGCAGCCCGAGGACCTGGCCAGGCTCTTCGTGCAACGAGCCCTGGAACGCGACGCCGACGGGCTGGCCGACCTGTACGAGCCCGATGCCGTCCTGGCCTACCCGCCGGGGCAGCAGACGGTCGGGCGGGACGCGATCCACGCCGTGTTCTCGGCGATGCTCGCCGCCGCGCCGCCCTTCAAGGTGGAGGAGCCGCTGCCGACGCTGCGCTTCAGGGACCTGGCGCTGACCTCTACCCGGCCGGCGGACGGCACCGGCGGCCGGGTCCAGGTCGCGCGGCGGCAGCCGGACGGCAGCTGGCTGCGCATCATCGACCGGCCAGAGGCACCGCGCTGACGGCCGAGGGCGCCAGCCTGGCCATGCGGCACCGGGCCGCCTATTGCGCCTCACACGTTTTTCTGGTCACTTTTCGCTGTTTATCCGCTTCGTAGGGCTACCGGTCCCCGTACGGTCTCGCTACTGTAAGCGGTGTTTCCCTCACAATGAGGTAGCAGCGACCCGAGATGGGCGGGATGACAGCGTGATAGGCGTGCCCACGGCAGCCGAGTCATTACGGCGCCGGTGCGCCGTGTTGTTAACCCCCGCCAGGCCCGCGGCGGCGCGGTGCCCGCCTACTCATCTCACCCTGCCCATCTCACCTTGCCCCGCACGCTGGCCGGCCGTTTCGCGCGCCCGGCCCGCTTTCGCATGTCTACATCGGCCCCCGCCATAACCGAAGCAGGAGGATGCAATGACCACTGCGGCCGAGCCCACCATCTACGAGGCCATCGGCGGCGATACCGCTCTGGTGGCGGTGGTGGACGACTTCTACGGCCGGGTGCTCGCCGATCCGGATCTGGCGGGTTTCTTCGCCGGGACCAACATGACCCGGCTCAAGGGACGGCAGGTCGAGTTCTTCGCGGCCGCCCTCGGCGGCCCGCTGCCCTACACCGGTGCGTCCATGCGGGACGCACACAGGGGCCGCGCGATAGCGCAGCGGCACTTCGATCTCGTCGCGGGGCACCTCGTCGCCTCTCTCGTGGCTGCCGGGGTCCCGGACGCCACGGTCAGCCAGATCGTCGCCGCGGTCGCCCCGCTGGCCAGCGACATCGTCACCGTCGGCACGGACTGACGCAATTCCGGGCATCCCCGGCGGTCGACCAGGCCGGGCCGCTCGTGTCATGCTCGTCCGATGCCGGAACACTCGGTGGATGTCGTCGTCGTCGGCGCGGGCCTGGCCGGCCTGGTCACCGCGCGGGACGCCGCGGCCGCCGGGCTTGACGTCCTGGTGGTGGAGGCCAGGGACCGGGTCGGCGGCCGGCTCCTCAACGCGCCGCTGCCCGGCGCGGACGGCGAGATCGTCGAGGCCGGCGGCCAGTGGGTCGGGCCGGGCCAGGACCGGATCGCCGCGCTCATCACCGACCTCGGCCTGGCGACGTTCCCCACCTACGACACCGGTGACAAGCTCGCCGAGCTCAGGGGGGCCCGCACCCGCTACGGCGGGCGCATCCCCCGGCTGAACCCGGCAGTGATCGCGGACATCGGCCAGAGCCAGGTGCGCCTGGACCGGGCGGCCCGGCGGGTGCCGCTCGACGCGCCGTGGGCCGCTCCCGGCGCGGCCCGTCTCGACGGCCAGACGTTCGCGACCTGGCTGAACCGCCGGGCCGCCACGGCCAGCGGCCGCGCGTTCAGCCGGCTGGTGACCGAGGCGGTGTGGGCAGCGGAGCCCGAGGACATGTCGGCGCTGTGGGCCCTGTTCTACATCCACTCCGGCGGGGGCGTCGACTCGCTGATCAACACCAGCGGCGGCGCGCAGCAGGACCGCATCGTCGGCGGCTCGCAGCGGATCGCGCTGGGGCTCGCGGACGCGCTCGGCGACCGGGTACTGACCGGCGCGCCGGTCACCGAGATCGCCTGGGGCGAGGCCGGCGTCCTGGTCCGCGCGGGCGGCACGCAGGTCCGGGCCCGCCGTGCGGTGCTGGCCGTCCCGCCGCCGCTCGCGGCCCGGGTGCGGTTCGATCCCAGCCTGCCGGCCGAGCGCGACCAGCTCACCCAGCGGATGCCCATGGGCTGGACGATCAAGGTCAACGTGGTCTACGACGAGCCGTTCTGGCGGGCCGACGGCCTGGCCGGGCAGGCCAACAGCGACGTCCGGCCGCTGGGCACGGTCTTCGACAACTCCCCGCCCGCCGGCCGGCCGGGCGTGCTGGTGGGCTTCCTCGAAGGTGCCCACGCCCACGCCGCAGCCGGGCTGGGCGAGAAGGAGCGGCGCGACCTTGTGGTCGCCGACCTGGTGGCTTACTTCGGCCCCAAGGCCGGGGACCCGGCCGCCTACCTGGAGCTCGACTGGGCCGCCGAGGAGTACTCGCGCGGCTGCTACGGCGCGTTCGCCACCCCGGGCACGCTGACCCGTTACGGCCGGTCGCTGCGGCCGCCTATCGGGCCGCTGCACTGGGCGGGAACGGAGACGGCCATGCGCTGGGCCGGGTACATGGACGGGGCCGCCGAGTCCGGCCAGCGCGCCGCCGCCGAGGTCACCGCCGCCCTGGCCGGCGCGTGAACTCCATGATCCAGTTCACTTCCCAGGTCCGTTCCCCGTCGGCGGAGTAGGCCTGCTCCCACCGCGCCGAGTCCGGCGCGATCCCCGACCAGGTGTAGCGGACCCTGACGTCCCGGCCTTCGTGCGTGTCGTCTCCGTGGAAGACGCCCACCCCGCCGGAGAAACGGCCGGTCACCGGCGGCTGGAGACGGCCGTCCCGGCTGTTGGCCCAGTAGATCGTCCACTCGCCCCGTTCCGGATCCAGCAGCCGCAGCGACAGCCCGGTGAAGCCCCGCTCCGGCACCTTCAGCTCGTCCACGTTGGCTGCTCCGCCAAACAGCGGCCAGCACTCCGCGGTCGCGCCGAACTCGTCCCACTCGTCGCAGCCGGCCAGCCACTGCCGCAGCCGCCGCTGCCGCACGTCCCAGGACCCTGTGAAGAAGTCGAAGTCCCCGGTGCCGTTGTGTGTCTCGGTAGAAGTCATGCCGGGACGCTAAGCGCTCTCCCCTGACAGCTAATGTCAGGGGATGCGCGCGAGCCGGCTCGTCTCGATGCTGCTGCTCCTGCAGACTCGCGGCCGCCTGACGGCGCAGGAGCTTGCGGACACGCTCGAGGTCTCGGTGCGCACGATCTACCGGGACGTGCTGTCCCTCCACGCGGCGGGCATCCCGCTCTACGGTGACGCGGGCCACGGCGGGGGTTATCAGCTGCTCGACGGCTACCGCACCCGGCTGACCGGGCTGACTGCCGACGAGGCCGAGACGCTTGGCCTGGCCGGCCTGCCGTCAGCGGCCGCGGAACTCGGCCTGGGCACGGCGGCGGCCGCGGCCCAGCTGAAGCTGCGCGCGGCGCTGCCTGCCGAACTGCGCGAACGGTCAGCACGGATCGAGGAGCGCTTCCATCTGGATGCACCCGGCTGGTACTACGACGGGGATTCGCCGCCCTTCCTGGCGGCCGTGGCGGACGCGGTGTGGAACCAGCGGCTGATCGAGGTCCGGTACCGGCGCTGGGCGGCGCCCGCCGATGTCACGAGGACGCTGGAACCGCACGGCGTGGTGCTCAAGGCGGGCAACTGGTACCTGGTCGCGCGTTGCGACGGCCGGTTCCGGACCTACCGGGTCAGCCAGATCCTCGGCCTTGCCGACTCCGGCGAGTGCTTCGAGCGGGCTGCGGGCTTCGACCTGCCGGCCTACTGGGCCTCCAGCGTCACCGACTTCCGCTCCCGGCTGCAGCAGGGCGAGGCCACGATCCGGCTCTCCCCCGCGGGCCGCGCGCGGATGCGCGAGCTGATGAGCTCCGCCGTGATCGACGCGACCGACCGGAGCGCAGGTGACGCGGACGAGCGAGGCTGGGTCACCGCGGTGGTCCCGATTGAGTCCGCCGACCACGCGCTCGCCGAGTTCCTCAGGCTCGGCGCCGACGTTGAGGTACTCTCCCCGGCGGGCCTCCGGCGCCGCATGCAGCAGACCGTGCGATATCTCGCGGAGCTGTATCAGGGGCCCGGGGCCGCCTGAGCACCAGGTCCGCTCTATCCGGCACCGCGGCACGCCGAGTACGGTGCCGTTCATGATCTCTTACCGTCAGCCGGGAACTGTGCTCACCGACCGGAGCTTCGACGTCCCGCTCGATCACGCCAAGCCGGACGGCCAGCAGATCCAGGTATTCGCGCGGGAGGTGGTGGCGGCCGACAAGGCAGCCGACGACCTGCCATGGCTGGTGTTCCTGCAGGGCGGGCCCGGGTTCGGGTCGCCGCGGCCGGTCGGCCGGGACAGCTGGCTGGACCGGGCGCTGAACGACTACCGGGTGCTGCTGCTCGACCAGCGCGGAACCGCCAGCTCGTCCCCTGCCAACCGGCTGACCCTGGCCCGCCTTGGCAGCGCCCGCGCCCAGGCGGACTACCTCGCGCATTTCCGGGCGGACTCGATCGTCGCCGACGCCGAACTGATTCGCAAGCAGGTCACCGGCGGGCAGCCGTGGACAGTTCTCGGCCAGAGCTTCGGTGGCTTCTGCACGACCAGCTATCTGTCATTCGCACCGGAGGGCGTGCGCGAGGCGCTGCTCACCGGCGGACTGCCCGGGCTGGACACGACCGCCGACGACGTGTACCGCACCACGTACCCTCTCGTCGCGCAAAAGAACGCCGAGCACTACGCGCGCTATCCGGAAGACGTGGAGCGGGCGATCAAGATCGCCAGGCGGCTGCGGCCCGGGGACGTGCGGCTGCCCAACGGCGCGCCGCTGACCGTGGAGGCCTTCCAGACGCTCGGCCGGATGCTGGGCTCGAGCACCGGCAGCGATGAGCTGCATTACCTGCTCGAGGACCCGTTCGCGGTCGGCGAGGAGCTGTCCGATGACTTCCTGCAGCAGATGCAGGAGCACGTCACGTTCTCGGCCGGGCCGCTGTACGCGCTGCTGCACGAGGCGTGTTACGCCAACGCGAGCGCAACCGAGTGGTCGGCGCAGCGGGTGCGGGCCGAGTTCGGCGAGTTCAACGCCGTGACCGCGCTGGATGGCGATGGCCCGCTGCTGTTCACCGGCGAGATGATCTACCCGTGGATGATCGAGAACGACCCGGTTCTCGCGCCGCTGGCCGAGGCCGCCGAGCTCCTGGCGCAGCGTGTCTGGCCGCCGCTGTACGACGCGGATCGGCTGCGGGCCAATGAGGTGCCGGCCGCCGCGGCGGTCTACTACGACGACATGTACGTGCCGCGCGAGTTCTCGGTGCCGACCGCGCGGTCCATCCGGGGCCTGCGGCCGTGGATCACCAACGAATACGAGCACGACGGCCTGCGGGTCAGCGGCGGCAAGGTGCTCGACCGCCTGATCGCGATGGTCCGCGGCAACGCCTGACGGCGCAGCCCTCGGCACACGCGCCGCCGGCCGTCACCCGAACAGGCCGGCCGGCGGTTCGCGGCTGCCCGGCTCGGTGTGGCTGTAATCGCGGGACTCGGCGACCAGCCCGGACTCGTCGAAGCGCAGGACCGTGCAGCCGGAGATGGTCATCGGCTCCCCGTGGATCCAGACCTGTGCCCAGTACTCGACGGCGGCCGCGTCGCCGTCGACCTGCGGCTCGGCGAACCAGACCCGCGCGGGCCGGGTCTCCTCGGCGAAGCACTCCTCGAGGTAGTTGCGCAGCCCGGACCGCCCGCGGAAGGGCCGGAACATCGAGGCCCAGTGGTCGCCGTCCTCGGCCTGCCGGGTGAGGATCGCGTCCACGTCTTGGGCCGGCCAGCTACTCGCCCACGTGCTGGCCCACCGGCGTGCCGCCTCGCGTGCGTCCACGATCGCCTCCCGCACCGTTCTCTGTTGTGGGTCATGGTTATCACCCGCCTCTGACAGCGGCAGCCGGCGTGGTTCCCCGGGCACGGAACCCGGGGAACCACGCGGCCAACCGCTCAGTCGAGCAGCGCGGTGACCGTTCCGGCGCCGACCGTCCGGCCGCCCTCGCGGATCGCGAAGCCCAGCCCGGTGTGCAGCGCCACCGGCCGGCCGAGCGTGACGGTCAGCTCCAGCAGGTCGCCCGGAGCGGCGGTCCCGGGCCGGCCCAGGTCGACCTCGCCGGACACGCTGGTGGTGCGGACGAAGAACTGCGGCCGGTACCCGGTGGCGATCGGCGTGTGCCGCCCGCCCTCGCGCTCGCTCAGCAGCTCCACCTCAGCGGTGAACCTCTGGTGCTGCGCCACGCTGCCCGGCTGGGCCACCACCTGGCCCCGCCGGACCTGGTTCCGGCGGACGCCGCGCAGCAGCAGCGCCGCGTTGTCGCCGGCCTCGGCACGCTCCATCGGCTTGCCGAACGTCTCCACGCCGGTGACGACGGCGGTGAGCCCGGCGCCGAGCCCGACGACCTCGACGGTGTCCCCCACCCGGACGCTGCCGCGCTCGACGGCGCCGGTGACCACGGTTCCGCGGCCGGTGATCGTCAGCACGTTCTCGACCGGCAGCAGGAACGGGGCATCGGTGTATCGCGCGGGCACGGGCACGTAGCTGTCGAGTGCGTCGAGCAGCGCGGCGACCCCGGACACCCACTCCGGGTCGCCCGCCAGCGCCCGCAGCGCCGATACCCGCACGACCGGCAGCGTCTCGCCCGGGTAGCCGTAGCCGGCCAGCAGCTCGCGCACCTCGAGCTCGACCAGGTCGGCGAGCTCGGGGTCCGCGGCGTCGGCCTTGTTAAGCGCCACGACAACATGCCGGACGCCCACCTGCCGGGCGAGCACGACGTGCTCCCGGGTCTGCGGCATCACGCCGTCCAGCGCGGACACCACCAGGATCGCGCCGTCGATCTGCGCGGCGCCCGTGATCATGTTCTTCACGTAACCCGCGTGGCCGGGCATGTCCACGTGCGCGTAGTGCCGCGTGGCGGTCTCATACTCGATGTGCGTGATGTTGATGGTGATCCCGCGCTCGACCTCCTCCGGCGCACGGTCGATGCGCTCGAACGGGACGTACGCCGCGGTCCCGCGCTCGGCGAGGACCTTGGTGATCGCGGCTGTCAGCGTGGTCTTGCCGTGGTCGACATGACCCATCGTGCCGATGTTCAGATGTGGCTTGGTGCGCGCGTACGCCTGCTTGGGCATGTTCCTTCCTCCGGTGCATCAGGCGACCTGTGCGAGGCCCGCGTGCGTGGCGACCCTTCCCCGCTGGGCCTCCCCGCGACCTCCGAGGCGGAGGAGGCGGTGGAAGCAAGGAAGGGTCAGCTTCGCTTGCCGGGCAGCGCGGATCCGGCGGGCGCATCCGCCGCGCGCACCGGGACAGCCGCCACCAGGCCCGCAACCGCGAGCCAGGCGAAGACGGCGTGCCGGAACATGTCCTCAATGATGAGCTGGCCAGCCGCAGCGGGCCACCGATTTTCCGGACGGAAGGAGCTGGGATGCCCGACGCTTCCTGGAGGTTCTCTGGGG
>Ga0070763_10000195_pt1 | contig 14437 bp, 19 predicted proteins | sample HubBroMetageWRM3_FD_67279 | JGI IMG/M metagenome (GOLD analysis project Ga0070763, IMG submission 67279) | Warmed soil microbial communities from the Hubbard Brook experimental Forest, New Hampshire - Hubbard Brook CCASE Soil Metagenome WRM 3 | ecosystem: Environmental > Terrestrial > Soil >... | reverse complement strand
CTCGCCCCAGGAGATCCGCCGTCCTCGCCCGAAGCGCCCGCTGAACATCAACGCGCCGAACCCGGCCAGCCCCATCATCGGGAAGAACCCTGACTGCAGTGACCGGACCCCCGAGGTGTACATCACCACCAAGGTGCCGATGATCCCGACCAGCAGCGCCGGAAGCGCGATCATCAGCAGGATGTTGCGAGGCTCGCGCTCCGGCAACGCCAGCGGGGCGGCGACCGCCACCCGCACCGGCGGAACCGCGGGCGCCGGCTTCCGTGCCGCACGTACGAAACCGCGTTTGGACATGCCTAACCTCCCTCCTGTTGGTTAGCTTCCGGGATCGGGGCAACCGCAGCGCCGCCAGAGATAGTGTCGCGCGCCAACAGCGCGCTCTCACGGCTGATGGCCGGTCCGGCCGCAAACGTGCGTACGATCGGCCAGGGCGCCTGCACGGCGCTGCCCGGATTCAGCCCAAGGGCCTGCAGGGTCTTCTCGTCCCATTGCACGCCGTATCGAACGCCCTGCGGTGAAAGCCAATACAGGCTTTCGCGGCTGTCCGAGGTGGCGACGCCGCTGGTTGTCGCGACGAAGTTTGCCGCTACCGGCAGCACCAGTGCCTGGTCGGCCTCCACTGAATCGGGATTGCGGTCATCGCGTACCAGCCGAACCAGACGCGGATCCATGCCGATCGGCACCGGCAGCCCCCGCCCGTTGAAGACGCTGATCGTCGCCTGCGGGTCGGTGGACTGCTTCTGCCACGCGACGCAAGTCACCGGATTCGCCGCTGAATCAATGAAATTCAGCTTGCCTGAAGGATAGTTCCCGACGTCGAGCACTTCGACGACGGGAATGTGAATCAGCTTGTCCGGTGACACCAGAGTCGGGGTGGCAGAGCCCTGTGCGAGTGCGGTGCGGAGCAAATCGGCGACGAAACTGGTGATCTTTTGCACGCCATCGGGCAGCAGCGCGTAAAAGCCGGTGACGACGCCGTTAGAGTCACGCGTCTCCAGCACACTGCCAACCGTCGAGCCCGGCAGCCACGTCGACGGTGTGCCCTGGGCCGGAATCGCCGGAACTACAAGGGGTTCGGTTGCCGGCAGGGCGTCGAAGAGGGCGTTGGAAATCGCGATCGGATAAGTCGCGCCCGGATCGAGACCCAGGTTGAAGGTGACCGATCGGTCGGTCGGGTCGATTTGCGACCGTTGCCCGCCCCAGATCACATACGTTGCGTCTTTGTGGGTGACCAGCACGGCCTGCGACGGCCCCATCGGAGCCGCCCGGCCCGCCGTCGACAGCTCTCCGGCGATCGCTGTCACCAACGGCGGCGCCCCGCTGCCGTGGGTGGGTGCGGTGTCGCACACCGACCACGCCGACACGGAACTCGGTGTGACGGTGAGACTGTCGGGCACACCGGGAATACCGATCATCGGACCGGTCGGGTACTTGGCGATCTCGGGTGCCTTGACCCAGGTCGGTGTGGCTGCGCTGCCAACGGCCAGCCGCGCAGACGTGAGGTTCAGCGCGGGGTACAGTCGCCCGTTGATCTTCGCATAGACCGCGCCGGTGTCGCGGTTTCCGATGATCGCGGACTGTCCCACCAGACCGGCGGGTTTCATGACGTGGAGGAGCGCCATCCAGCCGATGCCGATGAGAACGAAAACAATTGAGAGTGCCACTGCCGCTTGCTGTTTGCGGTCGTCGTGCTTCATCCGCACCGAGAACCGGGTGATCGCAGCCTTCAACCTACGGTTGTAGAACAGGTGTCCGGAGTTCTGATCTCGGTTCGAGAGATTGAGTGGCACGGTCAGTATCCTTTCGGCGGTCGATGTGCATCCGCCTGGTGCACCAATGCGGCGAGGTTCTCCCCGTTTCGGCTGACGCCGCAGCCGTTATGCCCGCGATCCAGCAGCTCGAATGCCTTAAGCGACAACCGGTCCCACGTCACTGGAGGGATCCGCCGTACCGTGCATCGTTTTCGGCTTCGGCCTCTTCCCGCAACGCGGCGATCGCGAGGTTCAACCTGTCGGCCAGCTCGCCGTGGGTGTAACCGGACATGACGGTCGGATGCAATATCAATTCGACCAGCCGACCGTCTGAATTGACAACTGCCTGAATATCACCGAGATCGACACTGTACGTAACCGCCTCGGCCTGCCGGATCAGCGCTTCCCACTTATCGGCGGCCTCGCTCAATTCACGCAGAACCGATTCGACGAGATCCTTGTCGCTGAGCTGCGCGCGACTACCCGACCCCGGCATCATGACAGTATCTCGAGCCCTCCGACCAGCGTCAATTCATTCTCTGCACGCTTGAGCGCTGAGGCCTACGGGCCGGCTTTCCATCCGCCGGCCCACGGCACACTGAGCATTTGGAACCAGGCGAAGTGATAATTCGCGTTCACAAGGTTCCCGGTGGCAACGCCCTCAGTGGCGGCCAGCAACAAGCAATTAAGCAGCAACCCGGCATCGATATCCGGGTACTGAGCAAATAGCTGGTAACGCGAAGTATCGAGGTATACCCGCAATATGTCGATCTCCGCATCGAGGACACCAGTCCCCGCAGCACCCGCCTTGGCCAACGTGTGAACCATCCTGGGCAGACCATCGCGCCAGTGCGTGGCCTCGCCCAGCAGCCAGCCCACGTCGTCGACCGCAGGGAGCTCGCGCGGTTGCGACGAGGTGTCGGTGGCGTCGTAGTCGGTTGCCCAGCCCAACGGATCGCTGGGGGCGTAGGTCGCCGACATTGTTGTCTGGCCGAGTAACGCCGCCACGTTGCCCGTGCGTCGGTCCGGGCCCAGCAGCCGGACCTCGGCGGGCAGCGTAATTCCCGGCGGTATCCAGCCGTGCGCAAGGTCCGTCACCAATAACGTGGTCCCGTCCTCACGGTTGCCGACGGCCCAGCGCAACCCGGGTTCCTGCCGTGCCACGAATTTGAGTAGCCGTTCCAGCCGTTCGCGCTCAGACTCCGATTCGGCGGGCGGCTCGGGCTGCCGCGTGGTCGCGGCGTCATCGACGGGAGTCTGCGCGAGCGGTGCGATCTCCTGCATAACCGCCGCAATGGCCTGGAGCACGTCGGTGTCGTCCGACCCTGCGCGAGGCAGTGGTGCCAAGCGATCCGGTTCGGCGGATTCCAAGTCGGCAGTCGCCGCCGGTTGCTCGGCCGCAGCGAGCGGTTCGGTCCATCTTTCGTACCGGTCTTCGTGCCCGTCGACTACCGCCGCCTGGTGATGGATTTGCTCCGAAATTTCCGGCTCCGGCGGTGTGCGCCCGTCAGCGGGCCCATTCGTGTCCGTTGGCGCAGGAACGACGACTCTGAATCGCCGTGTCTTTTCGGTGTCATCGGCGCCATTTACCGGACCATGTTCCACCGGCAATTTCGCCGTCATGTTACGAAGATGACGAACTGTCGACTCGACTCGCCGAACGGCGAAGGCGCGAGCACCTTTGATCACTCGAGCCTCTTCCGCCAGCCGCACCGGATCATCCAATCCCGCTCGCCTGATGCCTGAGAGTTCTTCGTTTGCCGAATTGACAATCTTCTGCAAGTCGGCCTTCAGATATTTGACGAGTGGGGCCGTCTCAGCGGTAACTGTCGACAGCTCGGCAGGCCACAACCCGCCCGTCACCCATGGGGTGCAGTCGACCGGAGAGCTGAATGCCGGAATCTTCAGCGATTCTCGGGTAGCTCTCCGGAGGCGCTGACGCGCCGTATTCCGACCAAAGATTGCCACCGGCCAAGCCTACCGTCATCTTCGGATCGACGACTTCTCTGTTTGGCCGGCTCCACAAAGGCCGGCGCGCTGCCGGTAAAATGCCAGTCCACGTCTTTAGGGCGCTGTAAGTGAATTGTGGGAATATCCGAGTCTGAGTAGCGTAAGCGTGTGGCTGATTCCGGGTTGCAACAGCAGCTGAATGAGGTACGCGCACTGCTTGGTCGGGCGCGAGAGTTGTTCGGTGCCAATCCGGTCGAGCCGCCCACCGATATCGCCCCGGATCGAGACGCTGTTAAGACCTGGATCCGTTAGGCCGCGCTCGTCACGGCTCCCGGTCGTTTGGGCGCTGAAGCTCATGCGCCACCAACCTGTCGATCGCCATGTCGAGATCGTGGGCGGTCGGAACTTCGGCGGACGGGGTGTAGCCGGCCGCCACGATCTCGCCGCGGACTTCCATCACCGCCTTGAGATACGAGACGTCGGCGGTCAGCAAGATAGCCTCCGCCAAGCTTTCCGCATCGGTGCTCATCGCCGCCTCGCTCAACGTGACGCTGTGCATGTACCCGCCACGGCAGGAGCGGACCAGGATGTGCCCGCTCGGGTGTACGGTGTCGAACGCGGGATCGGCCTCAGTCATTGACTGTCGTCAGGGATACGTTCGAATCTCCGGACGGCCTCTGCTTCGTGCTCTTCCCACATGTTCGCCGATTTAGTCAGGTTCTCGGCTATTTTCGCGTGGCTGTCGGCCTGTTGTTCGTAGCAGATGCGTCGTTGCTCAAGAAGTTCGCGGCCGGCTTCGCGCAGCTCGCCGAAGATCGGCCCCAGCGAGTCCAGGCTCTGTTGAATTGCCTGGTGCGAGGACGGGAGGGTGCGCAGATACTCGGACGTCTCTTGATGGTGGCCGGCAGCTTCACGCAAGTTGGCGGGCACCACGTGGATTCGGTCTGCCATCCGCTGTCTCCTCTTGATGTGCCGGCGGGCGCCGGATTTCTACTACGCTCTCTCGAGTCTCTCGGCCGTGGCCGGCCTGGTGGGCGCCGGTGGGGCGGTCCTGTCCGGTGCGGCCGCTGCGATCGGTCCAGGAGGATGCTCCCAGCCTAGGAAGCTGGGCCCGTTCACGGTGGAAATGTGCTGGATCTGACCGTTGAGCAGGGCCTCGCTTTGCCCGAGGGCAAGAGCATGGCGATCGGTGAACATGCCGATATCCCCGGGTGTGAGCCGCGACGGGTCGACTGGGTCGCTGACCGCAGTTCCCGGAGGCGGAATGGCAATCCCTTCCTGGCGGAACGCATCTGCGATTGGCATCCCGCCCGCCGCCGCCTTGATGGCCGCGGCGAGCTGAGGATTGGCAGCGGTGACCGTTTCCCCGGTGGGCAGGGTGACGGTCGTCGGGCCGGCGAGCGGCTGGGCCGCCGGGGATTCGGTGTCGTGATGCTCCGCCTGCTCGTCGCCGTCCTTCGCGGAGGATGCCTGGTCCTCCGGGTCGTCGGAGTCCAGCAGCGCGTTGTCGAGGTCCTTGGACGAACCCTTGTCCGCGGCGCCTTGCAGTGGCCCGGGCAGCGGAAAGCCGCTCGGCATAGCCAAACTGGGCATCGCTCCCCCGCCCGGGATGCCTCCCCCTCCAAACGCCGGAATACTCGGCATCGTCGGGGTCATCGGCGGCGGTGACGACGGGATCTGTGCCGGCATGTCCTGAGTTAAGAAGCCGGAATCGTCGGCGGGCAGCGAATCAAAGTAGGGCTCCAAGCCGGCATCGGCTGCCGCTGGCCCGCTTTGGCCCGTGCTATCCGCTGCGGAACCAGTGGGCCAACCGGTTGACTGGCGGGATTTGTCCGCACCACCCATCTCGGGCTTGGACGAGTTGTACAGAGACGTCCACGCGGCCATCAGTGCGGAGTTCGACGTGTCGTCAAGGCTTGCACCGGCCACCACGGCGTGGATATCCCTGAGCTTGCCGATCAGGAAGCGCTGAAAGTCACGCGCCCCTGCCGGGGTGTCCAGATCGGATCGCGTTGTGACCGCCGCCTCGATATCGTGCTGCAGCCTGTCCAACACCTCCCGACCCTCGGTGTTCCTTTGGTGCGCATTGAGAACTGCCGTGACCACTTGCAGGTCGATCTGAGCAGTTGCCGAATTCTGTTGTGCCAGAGCGGCTTCTGCGTCTCTGATGGTGTCGGCTGCCGCGCCCTCCTGACGATCGGAGGCGGGATTGTCAGGTTGCGGACCCGCCGGCCGACGGCCGGCAGGTCCCGTCCGCGGCGGGACCATCATCTCCCCCGTCCTCGAGTCGAACAGATCCGGATGCTGTTGGCGGATCGTGGCAATAATTCCGTCGAGCCGTTGCGGGCTTGCTGTAAATATCGTCACCACATCCGTTATGTCTTGCGGTGTCAGACCGGCCAGCCAGGCTGCCGGGTCGCCCGTGCATTCCTTGATGTGCTCGACCGCGGCGAGCACATCGTCGGGCGTCGCCATTGCTCAGCCGAGCGACGTTGCGTGCGAGAGCGGATCGGTCTGCGACCCCAACATGCTGGCGACAGTAGCCAGGGGCTTCGTTGTCGACAATTCACTAGTACACAGCGGTGTTCGGCAACGCGACGGCAGCGAAGCGCTAGCCGGCGGAGGCGTCGTAGTGCGCCGTCAACTTCTCCAACAAGGCCTTTTTCGCGGCGTCGAGCTCGTGGGCATCGGACACCACCGCCAGGATTTCTCGTTGCTTGGTGATCAGGAACTTCTGGAACTCCCGCGCCCCCATCGCGGTATCGAGCCCAATGGCGGCCTGGTTCGCCACTGCGAGGTCGATGTCGGCCGCGATCGCGTCGAGCCGCCTGATGCCGTCCACCGTTGCGGCATGCGCGCTGGCAAGTGCTTCCGTGAGAGCAAGGTCCGCCTCCGCGGCCGCCAGATGTTGCCTCGATAGCGCGGCTTGCGCGTTCCCGATAGCGCCGATCGACTGTCCGGCCTGGTCCACCATGGCTTGACCGTACTCACGGGCTGAGCGCTCAACAACCATCACCACCACCCCACTGGGCGTCGGATCTGCACGCCGGTGCCTAGCGGGCTGATCCGGACCGTAGCGCCGGCATGGGGTGCTTCGACGACCAGATTGTTGCCGATCGCCATCTGCACGTGTCCGGTGCTGGGGAACACCAGGTCGCCCGGGCGGACCTGTGAGCGCGGGACCGGGATTCCGTCATCTATCTGCTGATAAGTGGTGCGGTCCAAGTGGATTCCCGCCCGCGCGTAGGACCACTGGGTCAGCCCCGAACAATCGAACTGGTCGGGCCCGGTTGCGCCCCAAACATACGGCCTGCCCAGCCGTGACAACGCTGCCCGCACCGCGATACCGGCACGAGTGTTGGCTGGCGGCAACCGCAGCCCGGCCCGGTGACTGCCGCGTGGCATGACTCGGTAGTGCAAGGCGCGCAACGCCGCCCGATGCCGACGGGCGTGCTGGCGGGCGTCCAACACATGCGCTCGTTGAGCCCGCAGCCGCGCCACCCGACGGCGCATCGCCTCGCGCTGCGCCATCGGCGTGTCCGGTATTGCGGTGTCGGCGCGGGCCTCGTCGAGGACATTGTGGGTCAGGGTGCGGGCGTTGGCGTGATCCCGGTGCGCGCGCTCCGCGGTCGCGGCGACCGCGGCATCAATCGTGGCGGCCGATCGCAAGGCTCTCCGGCTACGATCAACTGCTGACCGGTAAAGCTCTTGTCCCCCACCGGTATTCAGCCCCGCAGCTCGCTCCAACATCTTGTCGTAGTGCGCCGCCTCGACGTCCACCGGTACTGGACGAGTAGGGCCGGCAAACAATTGGTGCGCATGGCTTAACGCCGCCAGTTCGTTCCCGCTCACCATGCTTCTCCTCCGTCGGTGTCGTCGTCACGCCCCTTGCCGTCGGCCAGATCAGCGAAGGCCCGCACGCGTGGTAGCGCTCCCGGCGGGATGACGCCTCGATTCCGGATGTCCCACATTTCCGCGGCACTGACTCCGAGCAGCGCCGCGATGACCGGCTCCGGCAGCGATGACTGGGCGCACGCCCGGTCGAACCGCGCACTAAGACTCATCGGCATGCGCTCCAGGAGCGCGCCGCGCGTTGTCTCCAAGGCCTGCAGATGCCGCATCAACCGTCCTGCCGAGGCTGCGTCGGCGTTGACCGCGACCCGCCAGGAGTTGGCGGCCAGCATCTCAGCCTTCACGCACTGTCCGATCACAGAGAGAATATACGTCTCATATTCGTTTGATGTCGCCTCGGGCAGTCGTTCGATCACCGAGTTCAGGGCATCGAGCTGAGCTTCGGCGTATCCCTCGAGTACTTGGGTGTCGGTATGCCGGTCCACGACAATGGGCCCGGTGGGTCGCACAGGCGTGGGTTCTGCCGGCGCAACGGCCGTCAACCGCTCCAGCTCGGCGGCCGGATCAGCGGCGACCACGAGTCGCGAGTAGGTACCCGGCGGCAGGCCGAGCCCGTTCTCAACCTTCTGAACAGTGCCTTTATGCGGCTTACGGGCACCTCGCTCGAGGTAGCTCAGGCCCATGATGCTCACGCCGGTTGCCGAGGCGAAGTCGGCCAGCGACCAGTCGCGCGACTCACGCAGCTCCCGGATGGCCGCCCCTGCGGATTCGCGGCTCACCGCGGCGCTCCGGGCATATTCGAATACTACACAGGCGTACGCCTTGTCCTCGGAATATACGTTTTTATCACGTTTCTCTTGCCAAGGCTCGCCATCTATGTATACGCTTCTGCATACGTTTTAGGCTGAAGGAGACGTACTGATGGGGCATCCATGTTCGGTCAACCCGGAATTGTGGTTCGGCTACGCCGATGACGACGGCGGTGACGGTGCCGCCAAGGCACGCGCTTATGAACAGTCGGCCACCGAGGCGCGGCTGCTGTGCCTGCGGCGCTGCCCACTGGCACAGCAGCGATTGTGCGCGCGATACGCAGTCGAGAACCGGGAAGAATACGGCGTGTGGGCAGGCGTCAAACTGCCTGGCGGCCAGTACCGCAAGCGTGAACAGCTCGCTGCAGCTCACGCCACCCTTCGCCAGATCGCGGTCGGCGAGATCAACTCACGACAGCTGCCTGACAACGCCGCGCTGCTGGCGCGGCGCGAGGGCGACACCGTTGCGGTGACCACCACGGTGTTTCATCTGCCGATCCGCCACGTCGGGCCGCAGACGGCGGCCTGACTCGTTGCAACGGTTGGGTTGAACCGGCTGATAGGGGGTAATACCAGGGCAACCGACGCAGGGGGTCGATGGCCCGCGGCGACGACGACGATGCCGGCATGATTCGGGGGGGTCCCCCCGCTTGCGGGGGAGAGTGACGCACATGACCCGCGGCGACGACGACGATGCGGGCGCAGCCGGGATCGAGGAGTGACGCACATGACCTTTGACCTGACTCCGACGGCGGCCCAGCACGACCTGGCACGGCGCACCCACGAGTTCGCCGAGTCGGTCGTTCGTCCCGTCGCCCTTGACTACGACCAGCGCCAGGAGTTCCCCTGGCCGGTGCTGGAGGAAGCCGCGCAACGCGGCTTCTACGGCCCGCTGTTCTACCGCGACCTCATCGGCGATCCGACCGGTCTTTCGTTGCCGATGTTCATGGAGGAGTTGTTCTGGGGTTGCGCTGGAATCGGTTTGGCGATCGTCATGCCGGCGCTGGCGCTTTCGGCCATCGGGCAAGCCGCCTCTCCGGAGCAGATGCTGGAGTGGGCGCCGCAGTGTTTCGGAACCCCGGGCGACCTCAAGCTCGCGGCGCTGGCGATCTCGGAGCCGGAGGGTGGCAGCGACGTACGGAATCTGCGGACCTGCGCGCGGCGCGACGGCGGCGACTGGGTGATCGACGGTCACAAGATGTGGATCGGCAACGGAGGTATCGCCGACGTGCATGTGGTCAACGCGGTCGTCGACGAAGAGCTCGGTCACCGCGGCCAGGCGTTGTTCATCGTCCCGGGCGGCACACCCGGTCTGAAGCTGGTACGCAAACTCGACAAACTGGGCTGCCGGGCATCGCACACTGCCGAGCTGCTTCTCGACGGGGTACGTGTTCCGGAGGCCAATCTGCTGGGCGGGCAAGAAAAGCTCGAACACAAACTCGCCAAGGCGCGAGAGGTCGTCGCCGGCGCACAACGTTCCGGCTCGGCGACATTGGGCACCTTCGAGCAGACTCGCCCGATGGTCGCCGCCCAGGCGATCGGCATCGCGCGGGCTGCGCTGGAATATGCCACCAGCTACGCCACCAAACGCGAGGCGTTCGGCGGGCCGATCATCGACAACCAGGGCATAGCTTTTCCACTGGCCGAGCTGGCCACCCAGATCGATGCGGCGCGGCTGTTGACGTGGCGAGCGTCGTGGATGGCGGCCAAGGGGATCCCGTTCGAGCGCGGCGAGGGTTCCATGTCGAAGATGGCCGCCAGCGAGGTTGCCGTCAGGGCCACCGAGCGGGCCATTCAGACGATGGGCGGTTGGGGCTACATCACCGATCACCCGGTGGAGAAGTGGTATCGAGATGCCAAGCTGTACACCATCTTTGAGGGCACCAGCGAGATTCAGCGGATCGTCATATCCCAAGCGCTGGGCGCTTCGGAAGGCGCTCCGCCGCTGCACGTCCAAATCGAGCCGTCCGGCGGCCAGTTGAACCGGATGTTCGGCCGCGGCACGCTGCTTCGGGCCCGCGCGGCGAGTGCCGCGCTTTCCGCGAAGGACCGGGTTCCCGAACCACTGATGCGGCTCGCGATGCAAGTGTTGCGGCCCCCACGCAAGTAAGCCACTAGGTCTGCCACGGTCGCGTAGTGTTGCGGTGTCGGCGCCGTATCGCCCCTGACGAAGGGTGGACGATGAGCAATCTCGAGACCGCGCCCGCCGAAGTTGCCTGTAGCGCCTCGCATCTCGAGGGCCTGGAGGTGCTGCGGCCACGGGAGGTTCCATTGGGCGGCCCGCGTGCGATCCTGGTCCGCCGCACGCTGCCGCAGCGGCAACGGTCACTGATCGGTGCGTGGTGTTTTGCCGATCACTACGGGCCGCACGATCTTCGACGCTCCAGCGGCATGGACGTTGCGCCGCATCCACACACTGGGCTGCAGACAATCAGCTGGCTGTTCAGCGGCGAGGTGGAACATCGCGACAGCGCGGGCGTCCACGCCGTCGTTCGCCCCGGTGAGCTCAATTTGATGACTGCCGGCGCCGGGATTTGCCACTCGGAAGTGTCCGTCGCAGCCGATCGCGACGCGACAGCGGTGCTGCATGGCGCGCAGCTGTGGGCGGCGTTGCCGGATTCCGACCGCAACACCAGTCGCGACTTCAACCACTATGCGCCCGAGCCGATCTCGCTGCCCGGCGCCGTTGCGCGCATCTTCCTCGGGCGGCTGGCCGGCAGCCGCTCGCCGGTGCACACCTTCACCCCGCTGCTGGGCGCCCAGCTCGACTTGGAAGCCGGCGCCCGGGTGACGCTGGACGTCGACCCGGCTTTCGAACACGGCGTGCTGTGCGACCAGGGCGCCGTCGCCATGGACGGCGCCGCGCTAGCCGTCGGCGACCTCGGCTATCGAGGCCCGGGCAGCTCCGCACTGGTGCTGCAGAACGACGGCGATCAACCCGGTCGCGTTTTGCTGCTGGGCGGCACACCGTTCACCGAGCAGCTGGTGATGTGGTGGAACTTCGTCGGACGAAGCCACGACGAGATCGCCGAGTACCGACGGCAGTGGGAAGAGGCCGACGACCGCTTCGGCGCCGTGTACGGCTACCAGGGGACTCCGGCAAGGCTGCCCGCACCCGCACTGCCCACCACCCGGCTGCGGCCACGCCCCTCCGCCGCCGATAGACCGGATAGCTAAGGAACGCAGATGACCACGGACAAGACCGGCGCCCAGACCACCGTTAGCGCTGCAAACGGGAAGTACACCATCGCAGTCGACGGCGAGACCGTCGGGCTCGCCGCCGTCGCTGACCACGACAACCAGCGGGTTTTCTACCACACGGAGGTCGATGAACGGTTCGGCGGACGCGGCTTGGCGAACATCCTGGTGGGGGAAGCTCTCGAGGCGACCCGTGCGGATGGCAAACGCGTCGTCGCCCTCTGCCCGATGGTTGCCGCGTTCGTCAAAAAGCACCCGGAGTTCAGCGACATCACTGACCCGGTCACTCCGGAGATCCTGCGGTGGGCGGATACCCTCCAGGCGCAATAGCCGTCGCGCGTTGTCGGCATAATCAGTTGCGTGCCACAGACACACACGGCGAAAGCGCTCGCCAACCCAGATCAGCCGCACCGCGCCCTTTTGCAAGAGTTGGAGCGCTACATCGAGGCCCACAATCCCGACGTCACCGACGTCAACGTGGTCAGCGCGACGGACACCGGTCAAGCCGACAAGCATAAGCCGGTCCGACACTGGTACCACGTCACGTACGAAGCCTCAGAGGCCGCCACCTAGAGACCGCTGAGGGTGCCAATCACCTGGACGGTGACCGCCAGAATCACCGTGCCGAACAGGTACGAGACCATCGCTTGCTGCAACGCCGAGAGCCTAATTGCGCGATTCTTCAAGGTCGTGTCAGTCACTCCGTAGGTCACGGCGATGGTGAACGCCAGATAGGCGAAGTCGGCAAAGGTGGGCTTGTCGTCCTGATTGAAGTCAATCCCGCCCACCGGTTCGGTGTAGTACTGCACCGCGTAGCGCAGCGTGTAGACAACATGCACTGCCAACCAGGAGGCGATCACGCTCAAAAACCCGACGGCGGCGGCAATAACGCTGTCAGGCCCTTTGACATTGCTGGCGATGAGCAGGTAGGCGACGCCGCCGAGGCTCGCGATGCTGGCCAATACCACGAACGTGTCGGCCGGCCGGCGTGCCGAATGTCGGTGCTGCACAAGGCGTTCGATTGCATCAGCGGTCATGCTGGCGATGCTCGCCCAGGTCCAGATCAGATAGACCGCGACGGTCGCGATCCATCCTGCTGGCGGCGCGTACCGCCATCCCGCTGTAGTTCCAACCTCGGCGTCAGCCTCAGATAGCCCGCGGTGCGACGACTGGCGAAGGACGTCAACCCCCACACAGCGATGGCGACACCCAGCCCGATCAAGATCGGACTGAATATTCGCTCGGCGTGGTCCAGCGGTAGGTCTACAGCTCCACGAGGCACATAGATCACATACAGTGTGCCGCTCAGGTGCTGACATAGCATGCATGCTATGCGCACACGCATCTTGTGAGCGCGAGCTAGCGGGCATCCTTAGGTGGCAAGTACCCGCTACGCCTAACTCCAATCGCTGGGGGCTCGGTCGACTGATACGTGTAGGGCGCGAGCGAAATTGGTTCGGAGCCGATCTCGAGTTACGGCTGCAGAGTGTGAATGAGAATCGTCGCACTCTCTACCCAGCTCGCGCCCATCGGGTTGCCGACGCTAGCCGCGATCATCGACAGGCGCGAAGTTGACGTACTGGTGGACGCGGCAGATGTGGGTGAGGGACAGGCTTTTCCGTTTACGCTCTAATGTCGGAGGGGTGCGTCGCCAGAATGTCGGAGGGGTGCGTCGCCAGCGGCGTGACGCAGACGTCCATGTAGGGAAACAACGGCAACCCGGAGAGCAGGGCGTGTAGTTCCTCGTTGGACTCGACGTCGAAGATCGAGACGTTGGCGTACTCGCCGACGATCCGCCAGATGTGGGGCCATTTGCCGGCTTGTTGCAGTTGTTGGCAGTAGTCCTTTTCCCGGGCGACGGTCTCGGCGCGGGTGGTCGGGTCGAGGTCGTGGGGGATGTGGACGTCCATGCGTACGTGGAAGAGCATGCTCAGTCCTGGACCGGGTCGAGGACGAAGTTGTAGATCACCGTGGCGCTGCCGTCGGGTTGTGGGATCGGGTTCAGCATCAGTTGCGGTTTGACCGCGGTGGCGACGTCGTCGTCGGTGTGCGGGTCGCCGGGGAAGTAGAGCTGTGCGGTCAGCAGCTGGTGGCCGGGTGCGGACACCTTCAGGTGCAGGTGCGCGGGGCGCCAGGCGTGCCAGCCGGCGGCGGCGATCAGCTTGCCGCAGGCGCCGTCGGTGGGGATCTGGTAGGGCGCCGGCTGGATCGTGTTGATCGTGAACTTGCCGTCGGGGCCGGTCGAGAAGCTGCCCCGCAGGTTCCATTGCGGGAGGCCGGGCGCGTACTGGGAGTAGTAGCCGTCGGCGTCGGCGTGCCAGACCTCGACCTTGCCGGCCAGCGGACCGCCGTCGGTGGAGGTGATGGTGCCGGTGAAGGTCAGCGGGGTGCCCCGTTCGTCCTCGCGCATGGGTATGGCGGCATGGGCGCCGAGCTCGGGTGCGTTGGGCACGTAGTAGGGGCCTTCGATGCTGCCCTTGTTGCCGTGGCGCGCGGCGGTGGCGACGTCTTCGACGACGTGTTCGACCCACACGTCGAGGAACAGCGGCCATTCGCCGTCTTCGCCGACCTGGATCAGCCAGGCTTTGAGCGCGTTGTATTCGTCGTAGGTCACCTGGTGGCGGCGGATGGTGGCGTGGACGGCGTCGAGAATCTCGCGGGCCAGTAGGTTGACCCGTTCGGCGGGGACGTCCTTGACGGCCGCGAACGGTGACTTGTCGGTGTGGAACCGCTGGGTGGCCGAGGCTCCCGAGGCGGCGGCGGTCGCCTGCTCGGCGGGGGCGTCGAAGGTGGTCATGGGTTCCTCCTGTGTGCTATCGGTCGGTGCGGTAGCGGGTGAGCTTGTCCGGGTCGATCTCAACGCCGAGACCGGTACCG